>Ga0209395_1001029_pt1 | contig 40022 bp, 36 predicted proteins | sample GOMGulsemesocosm_3_FD_184635 | JGI IMG/M metagenome (GOLD analysis project Ga0209395, IMG submission 184635) | Methane-oxidizing microbial communities from mesocosms in the Gulf of Mexico - GOM9D Gulf of Mexico (SPAdes) (version 2) | ecosystem: Environmental > Aquatic > Marine > Cold seeps...
TCGTTGTATCACTAATATTGATGGTGCTGGTGAAACGAGACAGTTCGCTTAATTCGAACAGTTAGATTTCATCAAAAATTAGTTAACTAGTTTAAATAACTTTGTTTAGCTAATTTATGAAAATTATCAGGCTATTACCTGTTACCTATTATTAGGGAAAGGGTAGTAGCCTAATTATTTACGACGCTTAATTGCGCTATATGAGATTAACTCCATTGAAAAAATTATTTAGTGATACAGGTTTACGCTGGTTATGGTTAACCTTGCTATTTTTGCTGGTCGATCAAGTGACTAAGCACTGGGTTGCCGGAACTTTTGACTATAAAGAAACCCTTGTTGTTTTTCCTTTTTTTAATCTTTTTTATATTCATAATGAAGGTGCTGCCTTTAGTTTTTTAGCTGACCAAGGGGGTTGGCAACGCTGGTTCTTTACCGCTATTGCAAGTATCGCCAGTATAGTTTTTCTTGTTTGGATGGCAAAAACTCCAAAAAATCAGCGCTTATTAAGCATTGCGTTTGCTTTGATTTTAAGTGGCGCGGTAGGTAACTTGATCGACCGAGCGTTATTTGGTTATGTTATCGACTTTCTCGATTTTCACTGGGCCGGGTATCATTTCGCGGCTTTTAATATTGCTGACTCAGTAATTTTTATCGGTGCAGCATTAATGATTTTTGAATCATTTACTAATCAAGAAGCTAATCAAGAGTCGAATAAAGAGCCAAATCAAAAAGCTAATCCAGAAGACCAGAATGATAAACAAAAAAATAAAACAAATAAGGTAGAAAGTGAATAATGACTGATTCAACACAAACGCAGATCCAAAGTGACTCAAATATTCTTGTTCATATTACCATGAAGTTAAGTGACGGCTCTGCTGCGGACAGTACTAAAGTTAACAACAAACCAGCTAAAATTATCATGGGCGATAACAGTATTTCTCCTGCTTTTGAAGCTGAATTGATTGGTATGAACAAAGGTGATTCACGAGAGTTTACCTTAGAAGCTAAAGACTCATTTGGTGAATCAAATCCAGACAATATTCACTATATGGGACTTGATAAGTTTTCTGCTGAAGTACCGGCAAAGATAGGTAATATCATTACTTTCTCTCAACCAGGTGGCGATTTACCCGGTATGATTAAAGAAATAAATGGTGATTCAGTTACTATTGATTTTAATCACCCGCTTGCAGGTCAAACGGTGACCTTCGTTATTGACTTAGTCGATATCCTTTAATTTCTTCGCTTAAATTCATTTTTTCTTTGTTGCTAGTCATTCACATAGATAAACTATGCATCATTTCTAGCGCCGTGAAAAAAAGTATTTAATTCGAACAAATATTATCTTAATTATTTTTAAAAGATAATTGTAAAATATCAACCAACTTTATATAGGTAAGTAAGTATTGTGAATTATTTGGCTCTTGATGCTTCAACGGAAGCATGTTCAGTAGCGTTACAAGCTAACGGAAAAGTTTATTCTCGTTATGAACTTTGCCCTCAATCGCACAGTTTACACTTACTGCCGATGATAGATGCAGTACTTTGTGAAGCAGGTATAAAGCTAGCCGAACTTGATGGCCTTATTTTTGGTCAAGGGCCGGGCAGCTTTACCGGTGTTCGCATTGGTGTTGGTGTAGCTCAAGGTTTGGCTTTTTCGGCTAATTTACCAGTGGTAGGTGTTTCTAGTTTACAAGCTATGGCGCAACAGGCTTATATCAAGCACGATGAAAAGCAAGTTATTGCCGCAATCGATGCGCGTATGGCTGAAGTTTACAATGGCTATTTTGTGCTTGATGAAAATGAAATCATGCAAGCGCAACAACCTGAAGCAGTGACACCGCCAGAGCAATTAGCAGCGCACCTTTCATCAGTAGTTACTGAGGCTTTTTATGCTGTTGGTACAGGTTGGGATGCGTATTCAGAAAAGTTAAGTGAAAAATCAGGTGAAAACTTTGCTGAGCAATTTCTAGCATTGAGAAGTAATATCGATAGCCCAGATATATTGTTTCCTACTGCCGAAGCTATGTTAACCATAGGCAAGGTAAAGTTAGCTCAAGGGCAGGGAGTATCGGCAGAACATGCTCAGCCAGTATACGTTCGAGATACAGTTTCTTGGAAAAAGCTTCCAGGAAAATAACGGCAGAATATTATGGAAAACTCTTTACAAGGTAAGTCAGCCAGTTTTTGGCAAAAATATCAGCTATATTTTCTTCTGGTAGCGGCAATTATTATCAGACAGATCCCAATAGTTTCAATTCCACTTAATTGGCTTGAAACCTATTTTCATGAAATTAGCCATGGTATTGCTGCGTTGCTTACCGGTGGTGAAATCATCAATATTCAACTGTTTGCTACAGGCGCAGGTCTATGTACGACTCAAGGAGGCATAAGCTTCTTTATTACCTTCTTTGGTTATGCTGGTGCAACGGTGTGGGGCTGGTTAATATTTAAGTTAGCAAATAGTCACCAACGTACCGCACAGATTTTTTCTGGTGTGATGATCGTGTTACTGCTTACCTCAATCGTCTTGTGGGCGAGAGACTTGCTTACTATGATTATTATTGGCAGCTTAGCCGTGATGTTTGTGTTCACGGTAAAAATGCGTAAATTATATTATCTACAATTGTTGTTAAAGTTTTTTGGTTTAAGTATTTTATTAAATAGTTTGTTTAGTCCAACCTACTTATTTGATGGTCGTAATTTAGGTGATGGTGCCGCTTTAGCATCGATGACAATGGTGCCTGAGTTAGTTTGGGTATTAGCATGGTGCGTGTTAGCTTTTGCTGCATTGTATTCTTTGATCAAAAGCAATAAGAGCCTTCACTCTTAAAACATAACTTAACGTGAGCTTGTGACTTTTACGGCGCAATCTGAAAGGTAGAGGCTATGACCGATAACAAAAAAATTGAACAGCTTAGCTATCAATTAGATGACTTAACACTTGCAGCATTAGCGTGTGGCGATAAAAATAATCAACCAGTATTATGTTTACATGGTTACTTGGATAATGCAGCAAGCTTTGTCCCCTTAATGAAGCAAATAGCGCAAGAAAATGAGCTACTGTCTAATAGATATATTATCGCGTTAGATTGGCCAGGGCATGGCCACTCAGACCACCGAAGCAGTGGTGCTCACTATCATTTTTTTGACTACGTTAGTGATTTACTTACTTTATTCTCACACAATAATTGGCAGTCAATCGACATTGTAGCTCATTCAATGGGGGCAATGATTGCTAGTGCATTCGCAGCCGCTTTTCCTGAAAAAGTAAAGTCACTTACCTTAATTGACTCCTTCGGTTTCATTTGTGCTCCAGCAGAGCAAACAACTAACCAGCTACGAAAAGGTGTTATGAGTCGGGTGAAAACAGTTAAACCTAATCGAACTTTTACCGAAGACATGGCGGTAAAAGCACGGTTACATGTTTCAGATTTAACGGATGAACATGCTCAGCTTATTGTAAACAGATCATTAATTGAAGTTACACCTGAACAAAATGGCGTAGAAGCAGGGAATAACGATAACGTTTTATACCGTTGGCGTTCGGATCCTCGCTTACGAACTCTTTCTCTTTATCGCCTAAGCTTAGTACAAGCGCAACAGCTGTTTAGTGATATAAAATGTCCTTTACAACTCATCTATGGTGATAAAGGTATGGAAATGGTGGTAACAGGTCTTGAACAGTTCTCTTCAGCTATTGATAACCTGACAATGACTAAACTTGCAGGTGGTCACCACGTTCATATGGAGAAAACTGAAGAATTATCATCTTTACTAAACGATTTCTTCAGTAAAATTCAAACAAGCGTTTAAATTTGTGGCGCATTGCCCTAAAATTTGATAAAACAGTATTATTGAAATAAGCGTTGCTGAAAATAAAATGGTTATTAAAAATAAATAGCAACATAATCACCTATTGAGGAAAGCCGTTGTGGAAAAAATTTGGTTAGAGAAAAGTTACCCTAGTGATGTGCCGTTTGAAATAGATGCGGATAAATATCCATCTATTGTGGCTATGTTCACAAAGTATTCTACAAAATTTAGTGATAAAACAGCTTTCATTAATATGGGCGCCTCAATTACTTATGCAGAACTAGCTGTTCAAGCAACTGCTTTTGCTGCCTACTTACAGCAAGACTTAGGCCTAGTAAAAGGCGATAAGTTCGCGATTATGGTGCCAAACTGCTTACAGTATCCTGTTGCATTATTTGGTGCGTTATTAGCGGGTCTTACCGTAGTAAACGTTAATCCACTTTATACAGCCCGAGAGTTAGAGCATCAATTAAAAGATTCCGATACTAAAGCAATGCTAATTATTGAGAACTTTGCTCAAACTCTTGAAAAAGTGATTGATAAAACGGCAGTCAAACATGTCATTATGACATCACTAGGCGATCGTTTAGGCCTAGTAAAAGGCACAGTGGTGAACTGTGTAGTCAAATACGTTAAAAAAATGGTACCAGCCTTTAACTTGCCTCAAGCAGTACGCTTTAATACGGCAGTATCGCGAGGGTTAGGACTTGAACTATCTCCAGTAACATTGTGCGGTGATGATCTTGCCTTCTTACAATACACAGGTGGTACAACAGGTTTATCAAAAGGTGCAATGTTAACGCATCGAAATATGGTAGCAAACTTACAACAAGCAAAAGCCGCTATTTCTCCATTGTTAGAAGAGGGTGAAGAGGTAGTAGTAACCGCTTTACCGCTTTATCATATATTTGCCTTAACGGCGAATTGCCTTACTTTCTTTACTTTGGGTGGCACTAATTTATTAATTACCAACCCAAGAGATATGCCAAACTTTGTTAAAGAGCTTTCAAAGTATCCATTTACCGCGATTACGGGTGTTAATACCTTATTTAATGGTTTATTGAATACTCCTGGTTTTAGTGAATTAAATTTCAGTACATTAAAAATGTCTCTTGGTGGCGGCATGGCCGTTCAACGCCCAGTGGCTGAACGTTGGCAAAAAATTACCGGAACACGCTTACTCGAAGGTTATGGCCTAACAGAATGTGCGCCTTTAGTAACGTTAAGCCCGCATAATCTTGCCGCCTATGATGGCACTATTGGTCTTCCTGCTTCTTCAACAGATGTTAAAATCATCCGTGAAGATGGCAGTACTGCAGACATTGGTGAATCTGGTGAGATGTGTGTAAAAGGGCCTCAAGTAATGCCTGGCTACTATAACTGCCCAGAAGCAACCGCTGAAGTATTAAAAGATGGTTGGTTTGCTACGGGTGATATCGCCATGATGAACGACCAAGGCTTCTTTACTATCGTCGATCGTAAAAAAGACATGATTATCGTCTCTGGTTTTAATGTCTACCCCAATGAGATTGAAGAAGTACTTGCTATGCATGAAGGTGTATTAGAAGGTGCTGCTATAGGTGTTCCTCATGAAGTCTCAGGTGAAATTGTTAAGGTTTTTGTAGTGAAAAAATCTGATGATTTAGATGAAGAAACGCTGATCAAACATTGTCGTGAGAATTTAACGAATTATAAAGTACCCAAAATAGTTGAATTTCGTAATGAATTACCTAAAACCAATGTGGGTAAAATCTTAAGACGTGAATTGAGATAACTCACTTCGTCTTCCATCACTCGTCATCCCGAACTTGTTTCGGGATCTAATGAGTGTGGCACTTGCTGTTTTAGGTACTATCCGTCATCCCGAACTTGTTTCGGGATCTCATGAGTGTGGCACTTAATGTTTGAGGTGCTGAAACAAGTTCAGCATGACGGGGACATTCATCACCCCGAACTCGTCATCCTGAATTTATTTCAGGATCTCATGAGTGCGGTACCTACTGTTTTAGGTACTGAAACAAGTTCAGCATGACGGTAGTGATTCAGCATGACGGGGACATTCATCACCCCGAACTCGTCATCCTGAATTTATTTCAGGATCCCATGCGTGCGGCACTTACTGTTTGAAGTGCTGAAACAAGTTCAGCATGACGGTAGTGATTCAGCATGACGGTAGTGATTCAGCATGACGGGGACATTCATCACCCCGAACTCGTCATCCTGAATTTATTTCAGGATCCCATGCGTGCGGCACTTACTGTTTGAGGTGCTGAAACGAGTTCAACATGACCGTGATATAACTTAAACTTACAAAAGGATTTTGTAATGAAAGAGCCATGTATCTACATCCTCACCAATAAACCATTGGGAACATTGTACATTGGTGTATCTAGCAATTTAATTCAAAGAATAGCGCAACATCAACAAGGCACATTCAAAGGCTTTAGCCATAAATATAATCTGAAGCAGCTTGTTTATTATGAGCAATTTGATTGTATGGATGACGCTATTCACCGAGAGAAGCAGCTGAAAAATTGGCATAGAGAATGGAAAGTGAACTTGAACACTGAATTTAATCCCCAATGGCAAGATTTAACTGATTGTTTATGATTGCGTCATCCCCTAATTTCTCACCCTTCACTCGTCATCCCGAACTTGTTTCGGGATCCCATGCGTGCGGCACTTACTGTTTTAGGTACTGAAACAAGTTCAGCATGACGGTTGTAGTTCATCATGACGGTAGTCGTTCAAAATCACAGGGTCATTCGTCATCTTGAATTCGTCATCCTTAATTCGTCATCCCGAACTTGTTTCGGGATCTTGTGAGTGTGGCGTTTACTGTTTTAGGTGCTGAAACGAGTTCAGCATGACGATTGTAGTTCAGCATGACGGGGTCGCTTCACCGCCACGAAAAATCTTACAATTTCAGTTGATTTTTATCATCGACAGCAATAGCTTATCTTGCTAGAATCCTGAGCAATTATTTTACTTACAGTACTGTTATTTTATGCGCAACAATCGTGGTTTTACGATGATCGAATTACTCATCGTCATTGTTATTTTAGGTTTATTAGCATCATTAGTTGCTCCTAAGTTTTTCTCACAATTAGACACTGCTGAAAGAGGTGTTGCCGCTGCGCAAATGAATGCATTCGAAACGGCTCTTGATACTTATCGATTAGACATGGGTAGTTACCCGGCTAAACTCGAAGATCTTCGTCAAAGCGAAAAGCCACGCTGGGATGGACCTTACTTACCTAAAGCTATTCCGTTAGACCCTTGGGGTAATCCATATGTTTACACTACGCCTGGTGAAGATGGATCTCCTTATAAAATACTATCGTATGCTGCAGATGGTATCCAAGGTGGCACAGACAATAACGCAGATATAGTTCATAAGTAATGGAATTAACTCAGCTCCTATTAGAGAAATTCTCTGTTTCTGCCGATGATTTATCCAGAGCTGAAAATTTTCAAAGAAAATTTGGTGGTCAATTAGAACAAATCCTAGTAAACATGGGTAGTTTACCAGACGACCAAATCCCGCAAATATATAGCCTATATTTAGATATGCCATTATTTGAATTACCAGAATGGCAAGACGTTGATGCGGTAAACATCGAAAAAGAACACCTTGATTTACTCATTAGTAATCAATGGTTTCCTTTGGCTATTGATAATAAAAATTGGACATTTGCCTGTCGTTTTCCTCTTGAGTTAACGGTAAATGAATGGCTAACCAAAAATAACATTAACGCAAAAATATATTTAGCAAGTGAAGCTGACTCTTCAGCGTTAATGGCCAAGTTTGACCAAACCTCATCACTTGATAACGATCAAGAGTTTCTAGGTGATGAAGAAGATCGCCTACGTGAACTTGCAACAGAAGCGCCGACAGTAAACTTATTAAATTCATTAATAACCCGAGCTTTAAGGCAAGGCGCTTCAGATATGCACCTTGAACCTTATGAAGGTCGTTACCGTGCTCGGTTCAGAGTTGATGGGGTATTGCATGAAGCTGAAATGCTTGCTCCTCGAATGCAACTTCCGTTAGTCACACGATTAAAAATTCTTGCAGGCATGGATATTGCTGAAAAACGTCGACCACAAGACGGTAAAATTGAAATGAAAATAGCCAACCAAGAGTTGGATATTCGTGTTTCTGCACTACCGTTAAATGATGGCGAATCTATGGTGTTACGTTTTCTACGTAAAGATAATGTTCAGTACGATATGTCGGTATTGGGTTTATCAAGCGATATTGAAAACATGATCCGTGAAGATATAAAAACGACTGCAGGTGTTGTTCTACTTACCGGACCAACGGGCTCAGGTAAAACCACTACTTTATACACCTTCTTAAATGCGCTTAATAATGATGATGTAAAAATTATCACCTTAGAAGATCCAGTTGAATACCAATTACCTGGTATCAATCAGGTACAAGTAAATAGCGATATAGGTTTTGATTTCTCTGCTGGACTACGAAGCATAGTTCGACAAGATCCTGACATTATCATGTTAGGTGAAATTCGAGATAAAGAAACTGCACAAATTGCACTGCAATCTGCGCTAACAGGTCATTTAGTTTTCTCTACCGTACATACTAATGATGCCGCCAGTGCCTATACACGTTTACTCGACTTAGGCGTAGAAGAATTTCTGCTTAATGCCGCGTTAGTCTCTATTGTTGCACAACGTTTGGCACGTAAAATTTGCGAAAAGTGCAGTGAACCTCATCCTGATGCTCAAACATTAATTGATAAATATCAATTACAACCTTTGGCAGATAAATTCAACATCGCTGAAATTAACTTACAACATGGTAAAGGCTGTAAGAGTTGTTCTCATAGTGGTTATAAAGGCCGAATGGCAGTAATTGAATACTTGCGCTGTGATGATGAAATAAAAGCTATGCCTAAAGATTCAAACTTTATTCCTAAAGCCAAAAAGCACAATGCTGAAATGAATCGGAGAACCTTGCTTGAAGATGGTCTTTACAAAGCTATTTTGGGATTAACTACCATTGACGAAGTGGTCAGGATCGCTGGCTAATGGCACTCTTTACCTATAAAGCTTATGACCAATCAGGTGCAAAGGTTGACGGTCAACTTGAAGCTAATGATAAAGCAGCTGCTATCGCACAGCTTAAGCAGCTAGCTTTATTGCCGACAGAAGTAAAAGACTTTACTGAAGCTCAGAAAAGTGTTTTTGGCTTTAGCAGCAAAGTATCATTATCCGACCTCGAATTTTTAACCGCAGAGTTAAGCCTATTGCTTGAATCGGGTGTGCGAATCGATCGCGGTATTGATATTATTAAACGTACTAAAGCAAAACCCGCACTGGCTAAGTTATTAACCGACATCAGTAACGAACTTAAAAAAGGTAACAGCTTATCCGGCGCTGTAAAAGAGCACAGTGATGTTTTCGACCCACTGTATTGCAATCTTATAGAGTTAGGTGAAGCATCAGGTAACTTGAGTGAGGTCTTTGCCGGTCTTGCTATTGATTTAAAGTTTAGACGAGATTTACAACGTAAAATTATCAGTTCATTAGCCTATCCAATGGTTATTTTCTTTGTTTGTATATTAAGTGTCTTTTTTATATTTAACTTCATCATTCCCAAAATGTCAGCCATGTTTGAAGGGGTCGACAACCTACCTTGGTACACCGATGTTATGCTCTCAACCAGTGAGTGGATGATTCAATACCAAGGCTTGCTACTTATTGGTGTTATTGCCAGTATATTTGGTTTGATTTACGGTACTAAACAGCCAGCATTTATTAAGTGGTGGCAAGGTGTTAGTTTAAAAATTCCTGTGATTAAAACGGCGGTAATTACTATTGAGCGAATTCGTTTTAATAGCGGCTTAGCTATGATGGTTAAAGCCGGTGTCCCTATCGACAAAGCGATAGGTTTATCTGCAGGTAACATAAAAAATCAAAGTTTGCAGCGTGAAATAATCATTGCAAAAAATAAAATTAAAGCCGGCAGTGCACTAACTCCAGCATTAAAACAAACCTCACTTTATCCTGATTTTTTCATCTCATTATTAGAGGTAGGAGAAGAGTCAGGTAATTTAGAACGTGTCTTTGAAGAAATAGCTAATCGCTCCAGACAAGAATTCGAAGGCTGGACCGAGCGCATGACCACATTACTTGAACCATTGATGATCCTTTTTATGGGTGGCTTCGTCGGTGGCGTTGTTGTCGTAATGTTATTAAGTATGGTCTCCATCAATGAAATCGGCATTTAGTTTAACTACTGTGTATGTCAGACAAAATACACGAGCATGTACAGATGAAAAATAGCCTGCGTCAGCAATTAGGTTTTACCTTAATTGAGCTTATGATTGTCATGTCTATAGTGGCTTTATTGCTGAGCTTAGTTGGCCCAATGGCCATACAAAATTTAGAGAAAGCTGAAGCAAAACAAGAAATGCTGATGATGAAAAACTGGTTGAAAAAAATCAGTTACCGAGCTTCTGCAACAGGGCAGCAACACCAACTTAAGTTATCTGGTAATAAAGTTGAGCTTTACATGATTACTACCGAGCAAAACGAAAGCACTTCTCATGTTATTATCACTAAAACCTTTAATTCATTATTCTTTAAACCACAGCAACTAACTTACAGCGCTAAAGGTTTTGTCACGCCTGATGTCCTTCAAGCACAATATCGCTCAAAAGACTTAACCATTAACATAAATCATTGGGTTAATGGCGCTGAACGAATTGATGTACTTGATGTTTTACAAGGTGGTTAAGTGATAGAACTAAAGCCAATGAAATTAAAGCAAACTAAACTAGGTCCTAAAAAAATAACACCTAATTATTCACTAAAAACCAAACATAACATGTCGGGTTTTACCTTAGTTGAAGTCTTGGTCGCATCAGTTATTTTGTTTTCTGTTATTGCTACCGTATCTATGGTCTATCGTGGCGCTTTTCTTAGTAGCGAAAAAGCAAATAATCATATTAGTATTTCAGGCGTGCTGCCTTCAGTACTCGCCAATATCCGCACAGATATTCGAGACAATTCTCTGGAAAACTCACTATCAGGAAAAAATGAGGCTTGGGGAGTCAACTACCAATGGCAAGCAAGCGTTATTGAACAAAAATATCCACCTAAAAAATTTGATGCTTTTACTCACCAAATCAGTAAAGCAAAAATTTATTACAAATTATGGCAGGTCAGCCTAACGCTTGAATATAATGGTTTAACTAAAGAGCACGTTTTTAAAGAGCTAAGTTGGGTAAATGAATAGTATCTCGACATTATCTACAACGGCAAGGTTAGCTAAAAGCAATACTAAAGCTAATACCAAGCATAATGGTTTTACCTTAATCGAGTTAATGATCTCTATTTCTATTTTAACTATGTTGCTGTTTACTGGCTCTTATAGTTACAGCTTAATGTCTGAGCGTTGGAGTAAAGAGTTAGGGCAATTTTCAAACTCAGCTAAAACAGCTAAACACTTAGTACTTATGCAAAGCTTACTTGAAGGTGTTCAACCTTATGTCGTGGTTGATAGCAAAAAAACACCCTCATTATTTTTTATTGGTCAAAACACCAGTTTATTAGCAGTAAGCCGGGCAGGTTTATTTAGCGGAAGTTATCCTGAAATATTTCGTTTAACGGCTAATAAAAATGCCGATGGCAAAGTTGATCTTATTTATCAATCAAGCTCTACTGAAAATTTTTTGTTAACAGGTACAGACCAAAACATTGATTTTTCTAAAACATTAATACTATTGACAGACCTTGATGAAGTCACGTTTAACTACTTTGGCTGGACGCATCTTTATGATAAAAACTCAGTAAGAAAAACGAATAAGGTAGCACTATGGTCTACGGATTTCTCCGGAATTGACCGACAACTAATGCCAGAAAGGTACAGCATAACATTAGTTAAATCGGGCAGCAGCATAACAATACCAATACAATTAGAAACAACACCTGAACGTTGGTTAGCGCCTTACTTTAAGGAAAATCAATAATGTTTACCTATAAAGAGCAGCAAGGTATTGCCTTAATTCAAGTATTGTTAATCACCGCTATATTATCTGTGTTAGCGTTATATTTAACTTCAACAGCAAAAGACCAAGTGAAAGTCGCTCAATGGCAAGACGATAAATCTGACGCCTTAGTGGCAGTTCATAGTGCAGAAGCCGAGTTACTCTATACCTTATTGGTTAATTCAAAGATAAAAAATGCTGATGGTATTAATTCAAACAATAACATCATCAATAACTGGAATTTCTTTGATAAGCCCTTTGTTATCAATAACCAAGTTAACGCAAATATTCAAGACCAAACCGCGCTTATTCATGCCCATTTTCCTGATGCTAAGGTGCTAAAAGCGTTTATAGGCTTTACAGGATACGCGGACAAAGACGTTAACGTTATATATGATAACTTGTTAGATTGGCAAGATATTGATAGTATCCCTCGTGCTAATGGTGATGAGTCATTATCTGCGTTAAATAACATTAGAAATGGGGCAGTCCCCGACCTGCATGACTTTAGCTTTGTTAACAATATGACCGCTGAGCTATTTCACGGATTATTAAATAACACTACCTTATATGGTAAAGGTTTTTTTAATCCAATGAATTCATCTAGAGCGTTATTAACAGCAATTACCAATGTACAAATTGCACAACAAGTTATTCAGTTAAGAGAGCAAGGGCAACTAACGCCTATTCAGTTCAGTCAGTTAACGGGTATTGTTGAAAGTGATAAAGTTTTATTATATCCATCGAATATCCTTGCAATAGGTCTTGAAGGAAAAAGTGGAATTTCAGTGGTACGCAAACAAAAAATAATAGAATTAAATCCTTATGCTGATCAATACGACACACCAATTAATATCCTTTCAAGCAGTGGTTAACGCGTGACAACAACTATCAAACAACCAACCAGCGAAATATCTTCTAGTCTACAGGCTACTAGCCCAAACGAGTCAGTAGCTACGATGTCTAATTTTGCTAATTTAGCCGAGCTCCCCTTAGTACTTAAAAAAGCAATCTGTGCCTTCGCGGGTTATTATAACGGTCAATTGCACCGTTTTGTCATCACAGACACAGGTGAACTTACCCTTAAAAAAGTGACCACTGACAAGGCTGATAAAAAGCCGAATAACCTGATTCTTATTGTCGCCAGACCTTTCTATAGTGAGCAAGCCCGTAGTTACCCTATTGATAATAAAAAAGAATTAAAAAAATTATTAGCCCTTGAAGCTGATTCTTCAAGCAATGCTGAAGATGTTATTTTTCATCACTGGCCCAGTAATAAAGCCAATGATGATAAAGGCAACAGTCAAAGTCAGATAAACCTGTGGCAGTTTTCTAAGCAAGTGCCTAACGCCTTTTTACGCTTGCCTGAAACATTATTATTGGCATTAACCTGTAAAAAAAATCAGGTGTTAGCACTCACTACGGATTCTGAGGCCGATTCTGATGGTAATAGCAATGGCAACAAAGATAAAGCTGAGCTTTACTTAACTCGTTCAAATTCGAGTGTTTACTCATTAACTAAAACATCGGTTATTAATTCAGTGCAACGTTTTGCTATGTCTGTTGGCATAGCACAATCAAAATCTACAAACGTTATTGCAAATAAAAACTTAGCAACACAACTGGCTTTAGGTTGTAAATCGTTAACCTTGCCACTTATCACAAGTTTTATTCAAAAACCTAAAGTAGCAGACCGATTACAATTACTTAAAAATACCGCCATACCGCTTTTACTGGTATTAGCTGTTTATTTAGCGAGCACTAGTGCCTATTTAGTTTATAAAGAAAACAGCCTACAACAGCAGTTAGCTAACCAAAGTAGTGATGTTTCCGCAGCGCTTACCCAGCAAGTTAACGTTGACAAGCAGCTAAGTCGTTACCAAACACTACAAGGTTTTGTTGCCACGCAACGTAATACTGCTTATTTATGGTTGGTTATGGCTAAACTGCTGCCACAAGCACAATTTACTAATGTGCGTATTACTGGCGAACGTTATGTGCTGCGTGGTAAAGCCACTAAAGCCACTGATTTACTCGAGTTACTCTCGGTTAACCAAGCGGTTAAAGGCGCTAAGTTCGACTTTCCTGTACGAAAAAACCGCGGTCAAGAAAGCTTTGTTATCAGCTTTGAGTTGATTGCCGATGAAAGCCTAATAACCATTGAAAAAACTCTAAAAAATGAACAGCTGTTAGAAAAAACAGCCGAAAAGGAGCTTAACCATGCAAGAACTTAAACAACACGCCTGGTTATTGTCTTTAGTGGCGTTATTGGTTATCGCAAAATTTATTATTATGCCTATATTTATCTGGCAAGATGCGCTGTTAGCCGACATTGGTGTATTAACAACCAAGCAGCAAAAAATCAGTAAAGTATTAGCGAATCAACACCGCAATCAGCTGTTGGGTGAACAATTATTAACTACCTTAAAACCTGTCGATGGTTTGTTTTTTCCTTACCAAAGCGATACGCGTTTTAAACTGATCCAACAAAAAATGCTAGAAGGACTGTTAGCTGAGCATAACTTAAACGTGGGTAATGTTGGCTGGCAAGTAACGACTGATTTGAGCATGTTAGGTGTGACTCGTTATCCTATTAGTATTCGCTTTACCGGTAAAACTGCAGATACCATTAAATTTATCGCAGCTATAGAACGTAATAGCCGTCATATAGAAATTAGTAAGCTTAACCTAACGCTGAAAGGTCAACGAGGTGAGGGGATAGGGCGCATTAATGGTAATGTGACTTTGCGCTTATTCATGGAGCAGTCCCCTAAAGTAGACGCTGAGACTATCGCTCAACCTATAGCCAATGTTAAGCCTGAAATAGTAAATAAGGAAAGCGTATAATGGCATCTTTGCGTACATCAGGAGCAGTGGCAACAGAACTAAAAGCCATGTTTAGTAATAAGCTGACAAGAATCACCATAGTTCTTGTTATTCTGTGGTGTTTTTTTGACGCGCTAAATCGTTTTACAGATACCGCCATTAACAGTAATGACTCAGACAATGCCGTTACCATTGCGGTTTTATCTGCACCACAATTAAGTGAATACGCTTTTAATGAACTCAATAAAAGCTATCTGCAGTATATCAGTAAAACAGTAGATGAAAAAAGTACACAAGTCGGCTTAACCGCTGCAGAGCAAGCCAAGCAACAAGGTGAGCTTAAATCATTTTTTGTTGGTGATAATAAATTACAGTTAAAAGCGGTTCTTAAGGTTAATAATGTAGATTCAAGCGCGAGTTCTGGTGCAGCTGAATTAAATGCTTTAATATTAATAACCGATGTAAAAAGTGGTCAAGCGAAAATTGAAAAGTTTGCACATAACAGTAACGTTTATGGCTATAACCTTAATATAGTAAAAGGTACGCAAGTAAGTTTGAGTAAAGGGCAAGGCCTTCATGAAATAACACTGACAATGTACGAAATAAAATAAGCAAGGTTGGTAACAGAAGTGTTTTATCTTTGTGCTTAAAACTACATACTTAAGAATAATCAGGCGAAGTACATCAATTATATGAAAAACATTAAAAATATTAAAAACACTGCCCTAAGTTTCATTTTACTTACAACACTAAGTGCTTGTACTGCCAAACAGCAAACTGAAATTGTTTCTGATAAGTCATATTTGCAAAATGAGTCGCCTGTTTCGACTGCGCAAGAGGATGGATCAAATACAACCTCAACTAGCTCATTAACTCAATCAAAAGATAGTCAATCAGGTAGTATGACCTATTTATCTCCTTTAGCTGAAAAGCAGATAAAAATAACAGGGGCAATGAATCTTACTGAGCAGTTTAGTGCTAGTGAAAAAGTACAGCTTGCCGCTGATGATTTGCCACTAAAAGATTACCTACATTACGTCATGGGCGACCTGTTGGGTGTCAGCTATATATTAGGAGATCAAGTAAAATCCGATAGTTCAACGGTTACCCTCAATTTACAGCAAGATGTAAGTAAACAAAAATTATTTACGGTCAGCGAAGGTATATTAACTGAGCGTGGTTATGTTATTCGTCTTGATGAAGGGATCTACTATATTCATCAGGCAGAAGGCACGGCTAATCAAGGTGATATAGTTTATGGTTATGGTAATGATATTAATGATGTACCTAATACCTCGTCAAATATCATTCAATTGGTTCCTTTTGATTTTGGTCTTCAAACTCAATTATCTTTAGTACTGCAAAGTATAGCCAAAGTGAAAGTGAGCGTTGATATTCCACATAATGCATATGTGCTTAGAGGAAAAAGACAAGAAATTATAAAGGCATTAGAATTTATTAACTTGATGGATAAACCAAGTTATCGCAACAGAGAGATAGGTATATATAAGGCTAACTATGTTTCTGTCGATAATATAAAAGAAAAATTAACCGAATTATTAATTAATGAAGGGTTAACAGTATCTAATGATAATCAGGACAATAAGGCTATATCGATAGTATCTCTCGAGTCGATTGGATCTACTGTCTACTTTGTTCCATCTAAGTTGATTTTAAAACGTATACATTTTTGGCTTAAGCAACTTGATCAAGCACCAAGTGGTAATGAAATGCAGTATTTTTATTATCAGCCGCAATTTGCCCGGGCGACTGACTTAGGTGAAAGCTTACAAGCATTAATTGGTGGTCCTAGCTCGGTTGCCGATTCAAATTCATCTCTAGGTTCTGCTACCTCCGCAGCTTCGCAGAATAAAAACACAGGCCGTTCAACAACAAGAAATCGTACAAGTAACAATTCATCAGGCGGAGGTGATATTACGTTAGTAGTCGATGAACGAGCAAATGCCTTGATTTTTAATACCACGGGTGACAAGTACGGTCAGTTATTACCCTTAATAAAGCGTTTAGATGTTATGCCTAAGCAGGTTTTATTGGAAGTGATGATCGCCGAAGTTAAATTAACCGATAATTTTAAGCAAGGTGTAGAGTTTGCCTTAACCAATCAAGGTGCTGCAATAACAGGAGGTTTTAAATTAGATTCAGGGGCGGCGGGTTTAAGTTATGCGTTAACGGGAACACAAGGTAATATTAATGTTAATTTGTTACAAACAAATACCAACGTTAATGTATTGTCTCGCCCTTCATTATTAGTACGTGACGGTGTTACTGCAAGTATTACTGTTGGTGATGATATCCCAACAGTAGGTGAAATTATTACTGACCCAGTTAATGGCAGTCAAACGTCGGTCGTTTATCGTAAAACCGGTGTTGAGTTACAAGTGATGCCAACCATCAATGCTCGTGGCGTTGTGATTATGGAAATTAATCAAAAAATTAGTAATCAGGCACCAGGTGATGACTCGGTAGCAGGTTCGCCTATTATTTTTGAGCGTAGTATTAAAACGGAAGTCGTTGCTGAAAGTGGTCAAACTATCGTGTTGGGTGGATTAATTAGTGAAAATCGTACCATTAATGATAGCTCAGTGCCCTTTTTCTCTAGTATTCCTATATTAGGCAAGTTATTTGACTCAAGCACTGATAATACCGATAAAACTGAGTTAGTGGTATTAGTTACTCCTAGAATCATTGAATCACCAGCCGAATGGGGGGAATTACTGAAAAGATTCTTATCTACCTATGACAATGTCAAGGTAGAACATTAGTGAAGCCTTTATATAGTGGTATGGTCTCAAAACATAATTAGATAATTATGATATTTAACAAATAAATAAAAATAGCTTCTTCAAATCAATAAATGAGTAAATAAATAGTTATTTTAAGGTGTTTTAACTGAATTAGTATCTGTTTAGTCTTGAATTGGTTATAAAATTTAGGTATGTTAGTTTTGTTTTGATTCTATGCTTTATTTTGCCTATTTATTGAACTATATGTCATTTTTAAAGAAGTGATTAATAAATAGTATTGACAACTGCATGGTAAAGGATAAAATTGAATCGTTAGATGTCACTTAGGTGACGGCCTAAGTGTTAAAAAATAAACTCTAGAGGTGTTAAAGATAATACCTCGATTTCATGAAACAAAGGATATAAAAATGTTTAAGAAGACTCTTTTAGCGTTAGCTATGACTGGTTTTGTTGGTTCTGCATTTGCAGCATCATCAGTAATTGATGCAAACGGTGCTGGTGTAACTGCATCTGATACAATTCAAACAGTTTCACTTGAAGGTGCTGCTAATGATACTGCAGTAACTCCTGCTACTGTAGATTTTGATATCGATGCAACTAAACTAGCTAGCTACAATAACTTACAAAAAGTTGTTGTTGAAATTACTGGCGGTACTTTATCTGCTGGTACTTCTGCAGCTTTAGCTCTAGTTAATGCTGGCGCTGATGATTTCGCAACAAATGTTGTTTCTTACCCTTCATTAACTCGCATTGAATTTGCAGTAACTGATGATAATGCTGATACAAATAATGATGGTCTTACATTAACTGGTCCAGCTGCTTTTCAGTTTACTGGTATTGAAGTTATCGCTGACTCTTTTGACCTAGGTGCTCAAGTTAAATACACAATCACTGCTGAATCTGCAGTTGGTGGTGCATCAATTGAAAGTGTTACAGGTGTTATTACTCAAGTAGTTACTCAATTCTCAGCTAAAGCAAGTACAAAAGTTGGTGCTGTTAAAGTTGATGTTGAAGACGGTCGTGAGACATTTGTTGGTGGTGGTCTTGCTGATGCAGCTGTTGTAACTATTACAGATGCTGGTTCAGATTTATTAACTGCGGTACCTGTTGCAGCTACTCAAGATTACACTTTAAAAGGTGATTTTTCTTACTTAGATACTGACGCTTCAGGCACAGTAAATGGTACTTTAGATGGTACTAATGCAGCTGATTTACAAAGTACTACATTTAAAAATGTTGCAGGTGCTTTAGCTGCGCAAACATTTAACATTGTTAATCCAGCAGACAACGTAATAACTACTCAATCTCTAACAGCTGATGCTTCGTTTGATTACAACACAGCAACTGCAGGCGCTTCAGTTTCAACATTTAGCGCAACTGCTCTTGATGCTGGTACATGGGTATTGAACGGTTCAACTGACACAATCGCATTTTTACCATTTGGTTCTGAGTACTCTCAGTCTGTTACTGTAACTAACCAAAGTGCGACTACTGGTGAAATCACTGTAGTACTAGTTTCTGAAGGTGTTAACTACACTAAATTGTTAACAGCTGCTGCAACTGCAAAATCTGTTACTAACATTAGTTTAGAAGTAGCTGCATTTGCTGCTGAATCAGGAATTACTGGTAACGCTGCTGTTAAAGTAATTGTTAACGCTCCAGATTCAAACGATGAAATCTTAGTTAAAGGTGTTTACTACCATAAAGCTTCTGCTGACCGTGTAGCAACATACTAAATTGCTTTTTAATTTAACAATTTGTTAAATTAAAAGTTAATTAAAAACGCACCTCGGTGCGTTTTTTTATGTCTGAAATAAAAATAAAAGTAAGAATAAAAGGGGTCGGTGACAGATAGTAATGCTACTCATTTGTTTTTATAGGTCTTCCTCGTTAATCTCTTCTCAGTTTTCGCTTTAGTGCTTCTTTAATCAGTTGTTTAAATTTCTTTTCTCCTAGCGAGCACCAAATTAGGCTTCAATAACCATCTAAAAGATCCTTAAAGCCCATAACTAAAGAATTTACGGGATTTTTTATGTCTATTACTATTTAATGCCATTCCGTGACATCCGCACTTTTTAGGAGTACGAGACAAATCTATCAACTTGCGGTACTCCAAAATGGAAAAATTAAAAAAACCACTAACCAATACAGAAGTAAAGTAATCAAAAGAAAAATTTTATAAGCTTAGTGATGGTGGCGGTTTACTGTTTAGAGTAAAGCCGAATAGCTTTACAGCATGGATATTTGATTTCTATAAACCCCACACACAATCACGTACTAGCATTATTTTGGTGTTTACCTTGAAGTTTTTTTAGCTGAGGCCAGAAAAAACGTGTAGCAGCAAGAGAGCTTTTAACTAAAGATATTGATCCCAAAGAATATAAAGACGACAAGCATCGTGAACAATTACTTTCGGCCTGCAATACCTTAAAAAGTGTTGCTACTGACTGGTTTGCTATAAAGACAACTACCATTGCAGAAAATACCGCTACTAGCCTATGGCGTAAGTTTGAAAATCACTTACTCCCTAAGCTAGGCCATCCCCTATTGATAAGATCTTAGCGCCTGAAGCTATTGAAGCATTAGAGCCATTAGCCGAAAAGGTAATTTAGAAACTATAGGGAAAATCATCGGTCATTTAAACAATGTAATGACTCATGTGGTTAATACAGGGATATTACATCATAACCCTTTATCTGGTATTCGTAGCGCTTTTCAAACACCCAAAGTCACTAATATGGCACCCATTAGACTCAATGAACTTGGTCAACTAATGAATGACATTAGCTACGCCAGTATTAAACTGGTACTCGATGTTTAATTGAATGGCAACTGCATAAAATGGCTAGACCAAGCTAAAGCGCAAAAGCCTAGTGGTCATAAATTGATTTTGAAAATAACCTTTGGGTTATACCTGCCGAACGCATGAAAATGCGTTTAGATCATAAAGTACCTCTATCACCACAAGTAATTGAAATATTAGTTCGATTAAAACCGCTCAGCAGTGACAGAGCATACCTATTCCCTTCTTATATCAACCATCACAAACATTGTCATGTGGAATCAGCAAAAAGGGCCTTAAGCCGATGGGTTATAAAAATAAACTCGTTGCACATGGTTTACCGGCATTAGAGAGTTCAACATTAAACGAACTAGGTCATGATACAGACGTTCTTGAAGCAGCCCTCGGCTATGTTGATAGAAATGAAGTTAGACGCGCATATAACCGCGCGGAATACCTTGAATGTAGAAGTGTATTAATGTGCTGGTGGTCACAAAATATTGAAGATGCTACAACGGGTAAAATATCAACATTAACTAATGTCAAACATCTTAATATTATGTAGAGTTATCTGTACTTAAGTTTCTAAATGACCTCATATATAAACACAACTTAGTTTCCTTACGATTAAAATTAATTTATGCTTTAAATCGGAAAAATGGGATATGCATCACTCTAGAAATAAAATCACTTCATTCTATTTTGAAACACTAGGCAAACTTCAATTATTATTGACCAAAAACATGAAGTAACATATTCTACATCCTACTTTTTATACGCAAATTCATTGGTTATTGATATATAATTCTGATGCATCAAAAACAAATTTAAATAAAGAAAATTAAAAATGAAACTTCAAGAAATAGATGAACTTTTAAAGAAAAAAAGTACAAAAAGGCAATTAAATTAATTAATAAGTTGAGCCCATCTTCTGCATATGAAAAATACGTAACACTTTTGTACAAGTCCAAATATTTCAGATGCGTAACCCAACCAAAATCAGCTATATATGCTTTGAATGAGTCAATACGATTTGCGCAATCTGACAAAGAAAAAATTGATGCGCTGAGGTTGCTTAGTCAAGAACATGCAACTTTAAGAGATTGGAAAATTGTAAAGGATATATCCTCACAAATTTTAGAAATAGATAACTCTTTAAAAACGAGTGATGTTAGATTGACGTATAGCATATTATCTTATGAGATGGGAGATTATCCAACTGCAGAGTTGTATTCTAATAAATTGCTAGGCTTGTCTAAATATTATGCAGAAGCTCAACAAATACAATGCAAATGTGCTATGAAAATGTTTAATAAGCCACTTGCAATAATCAGATTAAAATCATTTTCGAATAACTCAAAAATAATAAGTCTAAATTATATTGGATTTATTATTCATAGCTTCATCAGCCTAAATGAACTCGAAGAATCGAAGAGGTTATTGGATTCTATTGATAATAAATATAACAATCAAGCATGGTTTAAGTTATTGAGAGCTATGCAAGCGCTCGAGGATAAAAACTTTTTAAGGGTTGTTGAGTTATTAGAAGGACTTAGTATAGAAGAGCTACCTGATTGGATTGAATCAAAAGAATATTTTATGGGGATCCTTGCAAGAGCCTATGAAAAATTAGGGAATTTTAATAAAGCACATCAATACTATTATCTTCAATCTAAATACAGCAGCAATAAATTTAAAAAACTGAAACTTAATGATCATATTAAAAGTTATCAAACGTTAGAACTTTCTGATTTAACAAAGCCTAACTATGATGAAAAGGCATTCGTTCCAACATTTATGATTGGGTTTCCTCGTTCAGGTACTACATTATTAGAAACTGTATTAGATACACATCCCGATATAGTTACTATGAGTGAACCTCCAACGATCAGCAATGTAATAAAATACTTAAATAAAAATTATAAAAAGAAATATCCATATTGTTTAGTGGAACTTGACAAAAATGATATTGAAATATTACAATCGATATACTTTGAAACAGTGGATAAACTTGTCATAGATCGTGATAGTTTTGACTGTTTGATTGATAAAATGCCCCTAAACACCATTCATATTCCGCTCATTAGCATGCTATTTCCGACTGCAAAATTTATAGTGAATATTAGACATCCTTTAGACGTAATTTATAGCAATTTTCAACAAAACTATGCAATAAATAATGAAATGGGGTTTCTAATTACACTTAAAGGTATAGCTAATAGATATAAACAAGTATTTAGTTTTTATGATCGCTTAGTAAAAAACTTGAATTTAAATATCTTTTATATGAAATATGAAGATCTTGTCCTTGATATAGACACAGAATACTCAAAACTGTTAGAGTATTTATCGTTGCCTGAAAGTTCAAATTATAAAAATTTTCCAGAATATGCGAAGACAAAAGTGATCAATACATCATCAAAGAATCAAGTTTCACAGTCATTATATACATCGTCTTTATTTAAATGGAAAAACTATGAGGTACAATTAAATGAAATCGAACCTATAGTAAGTGGTTATATAAAAAAATTTGGGTATAAATGAAATTGTAAATTAATTTAGACTGTTGTTCTCTGTCGCATATAGTTTGCTGGTAGTGTGACAGAGAAATTTAAGCTACATTCATCTTCTGACAAATAAGAAGATTGTTATATCGGGTAGTTTTTTATTTCAGCTATAGAGTTAGAGTGTTTTTTATATTAAACGTCTAAATAGCGCTCTTTCCTGACTGTAATACAAAATGGTATCACAGCAGGGAACGGTATATTCTCATTTGATGCATCATATTCTTATACATTATTTCAAATGCTATTTGCATTTCAGGGCTTTGTTCCGCTCTTGGTTCTCTTAGCTTTTTCAATAACTCTGCTTGTCGGTAGTCTTGTACTTCACCATAGTTATAAAATGTTGTTAAAACGTCTTCATGGCCTAGGTTTTGACTCTAAATAATAAAGGGGGCGATGACCGATAGTAACGCTGCTCATTAATTTTTACTGGACTTCCTTGTTTATTTCTTCCTGCTTTCCTATTAATGCCTGTTCAATTTTCTGTTTAAATTTAATGTTCCCGGTCGATATAACATAATTACGTCACACTGAACCTGTTTCAGTGCCTCACTCATTAGATCCTGAAACAAGTTCAGGATGACGGTTTAGTGTTCAGGATGACGTTTTTTGCCACCTTTTATGCTGGCACCTAAACCTCGTTTTTGGTAAAGTGCCCATCTGTCATCGCTAATAGAACTGTCTTGTGAACGCACCTGTCATTAAATACCCAATTGTAAAACCTTACTTGCCTAACCAAGATAAATATCATCAACAGATAACTGAGGTTTTTTCTCGTAATTGGTTAACCAACAACGGCCCGCTAGTGCAAGAATTAGAAAGACGCTTAGCGGAATACTTGGGTGTTGAGCATTTGTTATTAGTTGCCAACGGTACCTTAGCATTACAAGTTGCCTATGCCGCGTTGAATGTTGAAGGCGAAGTATTAACTACTCCCTTTTCTTTTGCTGCTACTGCTAGTTCGTTGTGTTGGCAGGGTATAAAACCCCACTTTATTGATATTGATGCTGATTCATTAAATTTTGATGTTAGCGCAGTTACCCCAGAACGTGCACAGTCGGCCTCTGCCATTTTAGCGGTACATGTTTTTGGTAACCCGTGTGAGGTTGATAAAATTGACCAGGTTGCTGAAAAATATGACCTTAAAGTCATTTACGATGCAGCCCATGCCTTTGCGAGTAACTACGATGGCAAGTCAGTACTTAATTATGGTGATGCATCAACCTTAAGCCTGCACGCAACTAAGTTGTTTCACAGTGTTGAAGGTGGCGCGATTATCTTTAACAACAAAGAAGATTACGCTAAAGCCAAGCAACTGATTAATTTTGGCTTTGATAGCGCCAATAACCCTCAACATGTTGGTATAAATGCCAAAATGAGCGAGTTTCATGCGGCAATGGGCTTAACCGTCTTAGATGAGATTGATCATATTACCAGCCAGCGTAAGGCGTTAATTAATCAGTATCACCAACAATTATCTGGCCTGTTGCAATTGCAAGTTTGGCATGAGAAAGGTGAGCGCAATGGCGCTTATATGCCAATTTTACTTAACAGTGAGCAGCAACTCTTAGCGGTAAGTGAATTACTTTCAGCTGAGGGTATTCAAACCAGGCGTTACTTTTATCCTAGTTTGTCTCAAGTACCAGCCTATGGCATGCAAGGTGAAACTGATATCGCTAATGGTATTAGCGCACGTATATTATGTTTACCTATGTATACCGATTTACAGCTAGCAGATGTTGATATTATTTGCACTAAGCTTAAACACGCTTTAACAGTGTTCGAACAGTCTAAATAACTAAACGTTACTGATTGCTTAATATTAGCTAATCGCATTGAAATAGGGATATTAAATGGCTATGTATACTACACAAGAGTTAAAGTCGCTTGGCTTTGCCAGTGTTGGCAGCAATGTGTTAATTTCACGACAAGCGTCATTTTATGGCACTGCACGTATTTCCATTGGTGATAATGTACGTATTGACGACTTTTGTGTGCTTTCTGCTGGAGCAGGGGGAATTACCATTGGCAGTCATATTCATATTGCTGTCTATAGTTCAATTATTGGCGCCGGCTCTGTCACCCTAAATGATTTCTGCAATATATCTTCGCGTGTTTCAATTTACAGTAGTAATGATGACTATTCTGGCGAATACATGACTAACCCTATGGTTGATGCTTGTTATACCAATGTTAGCCATGCGCCTGTAGTTATTGGTAAACATGTTATTGTTGGCAGTGGTAGTATTGTCTTGCCGGGCGTTACGCTGGGTGACGGCTGTGCGGTTGGCGCGCTATCCTTAGTGACCAAGTCATTAGATGCTTGGGGCGTTTATGTAGGCCAGCCCGCTAAGTATATAAAAGCAAGAAGTTGTGATTTATTAGCGTTAGAAGAAAAGTTTTTACTGCGTTATCAAGCTATGTCCTCAGAAAATAAATAAGAATAGATCACTTTGTAGATGCTCTTAAGGCTCTATTGAAGGCTACTATTTCAATTGAATTTAGAAAGTTGCGACTTATTTCCGTTAAGTCTCCTAAGTACAGTCGTTTAAATTATTTTTGTTAAGCACTAAGGTAAACAAATGAGCATTATCGTGCATATTTTTGCAGAAACCCCTCACCATTATAAACCTATGCGTCAATTTTTTAAGAAGCAGTGTGTTGTTGAACACCAGCAGCAGTTTTGGGTGAAAGTTGATGAAAAAAATCACACCATTATTTCAGGCTCTGATAACACCGATTTCATACCTTATTGTAATAATGATGAACTCTTTGAAAAATTAGCGTTATTGCCCGAGTCGGCACAGGTCTTTTTTCATGGCTTGTTTGATATGCATATTTGGCGAAAGTTAGTGATACTTCCTCTAGTAAAACGCTGTAGTTGTGTTTTTTGGGGAGGAGAATTGTATCGCCATTCAAAGCCAAACAGAACGATTAAACAACGTATTGTTCATTGGCTTCATATCGCCTTAATACATCGTCTTGCCAATGTATACGCACTTAATGCTGGTGATGCCGCATTGGCGGGCAAAACCTTAAAAAGAAAAGATGTTAAGGTATTACCTTACCCGTTGATTGGCTTAACCTTACCAGAAGAAAGCGATAATCTTGAAAGTGTCGAATCATCAAATACTATCAAGATATTAATAGGAAACTCAGCGGCCGCTAGTAACGAGCACATTGATGCGTTCAAGCAAATTTCTCATTTAAAGAATGATGACATTGAGGTGATTGTACCGTTGAATTACGGAGGCGAGGCGAGTTATGTAAATCAGGTCATTGCTGAAGGTAAGGCAATTTTTGGTGATAAATTTAGTCCGATCACCACTATGTTGGCAAAGTCGGCTTACGATGATTTATTACGGAGTGTTGATTTTACTGTATTTGCTCATCAGAGACAGCAGGGTTTATATGTTGCTTACGCTATGTTGTTAATGGGCAAAGCAGTTTTTTTACGGCCAACAACGTCAAGTTACACTAACTTGTCATCAATGGGCTTTGCCGTTAAATCGTTAGATAACTTATCTGATTATACTTTTGCAGCATTAACTGATTTAGTGAAGCAGGTTAATAGCTCTGATCAGACGCTAATGCAGCAGCACTTCACCGAAAAAGCGTTAGCACCTAAATGGTCGTTAATGTTAAATAACCTAGCGCAGTGAACACTGATAAATTAATGAGAATAGTGCAAATTAATAATTTTACCGTATGTACCAAACGGGTGGTTTATGACTATTGTTAAGTCGGCTACTTCAGGTCTGTCATGGACAGCCTTTTCGACCATTTTTAAAGGCGTAATACAGCTTGCTCAACTTATCATTCTTGCCAGAATATTAACCCCTATTGAGCTCGGCGTGCTTGCGTTGGTTAATTTGGTGGTTGGTTTAGCACAAGTTTTTGGCGATGCGGGTATATCTAATGCACTTATCTATCATAAAGATTTAAATAAAGGGCAGTTGAACCAGTTATATGTGGTGAATGTATCGCTTGGTATTTTTGTCTCTGCTGCGGTTGCTTTATTTGCTTATCCGTTAGCGCTATTTTTCTCGATGGAGTTACTTGCCGGCTTACTAATCTTACTTGCTCCGGTATTTTTTATAAAAAGTTTAGGCCAGCAAGTTATGGCCTTGTTACAACAAAAACTACAGTTTAACCGTATTGCTAAAGTGGAAGTTATCTCTTCGGTGGCAGGGTTTATTATATTATTACTGTTAATTTATTTTGACTTTAGAGTAGATGCGGTGATTTTTTCTCAATTAGCGACTGCATCTATACTCACCTTGCTTATTTTAGTGTTTAATAAAAACCTACTGCCTTCGTTTGAGCGCATTCAGTGGCGATCTATTGCTAAACCGGTAAAATATGGCTTGTATCAAACAGGTGAGAGTTTCATCAATTTTTTGAGTGCTCAATTTGATCAATTGTTGATTGGTAAATTGTTAGGTGCAGAAATCCTAGGCATTTATTCTTATGTTAAGGCATTGGTATTTCGCCCAGCGTTACAATTAATAAACCCAATTGTTAATAGGGTTAGTTTTCCGTTGATGGTGCAATACAAAGGTATTCATTCAGAGTCAGTGATTTATACCCAAATTATCCGCTTACTGAGCTTTATAAACATACCCTTATATTCATTAATGGCTTGCTACCCTGAGTTAGTGCTTAGCCTTGCTTATGGTGATGATTGGCTGCCGCATGCCGAGTTGCTGAAATGGTTAGCCCTATATATGTTAATGCTTTCTTTAATGAATCCTATTGGTGTTTTATTACGCGCGACGGGTGAAGTTAAAAGAGGGTTTTGGTGGAATATTGGCGTAACGATTATTCGCCCTTTACTTATTGTTTTGTCTATATCATCGGGCGTTGTTTGGTTAGTAAAAGTATTAGTTATTGCTCAGGTTGCTTTGTTCTTTTTACATTGGTACTTTTTAATACGCCCTGTGATTAATCTACCTTTTAGTCAATTAATTAAAGCTATTTCAGTTCCTTGTTTTGCGTTTTTTATTGCCGCCATAGTTGTGTATGGTTTTGAGTCATATATTTGGCAGCTTTCTGACTTAGTCTCAGCTGTTATTGTCTCCTTGGGTTATTGTTTATTAATTGCTCCAGCGGTGATTAATGTTGTTAAATTTATTAGAAAGTAATTATTTGAACATCACTATTTTAAGGTTATTTTAAATAATACTAGGAAGGTTTTATGACCGGAATTATCGGTTATGTTGGTGCTTCGCACTGTGTAAAACAAGATGCCCCTTGTGTATCTGAAGTATCAGGTATTGTGGTTAACTCATGGCATGAGGCTACTTGCCAGTTAACGTTGAAAGCACCGCAAAATAATGTCGGTTATGAATTTTTTGCTGATGATCGCTTAACTGTTGATATTTACGGTGATATATTTTCGCTAAAAGGCACGTTGTCGCAAGACTCTAGTTGGGCTGCCTTAATTGCTGAAGCCTATTTAGCGGGGAATTTGACTGATTTAGCTAAGAAGCTAAACGGTTATTTTGTTTTTGTTGTTTTTGATAAATTAACTAGTCAACTTGTTATTGTCAACGACAGATATGGGCTTAAGCCTATGTATATTTGGCGTGAGGATGATAAGGTACTTGGCTTTTCAAGTGAAATTAAAGGCTTGGCGTTACATGCTAAGTGTGATCAAAAACTAGATGACTCGGCGTTAAATACCTTTATTGATGTGGGACACTTTCTGGGTAAGCAAACCTTGTTTGCCGACATTACCCGAATGCCACCAGCAAGCATGCTTTGTATTGATACTTTAACTCAATCCTGTGAGCAAAGTCGTTATTGGCAATGGTCTTCAATTGTTAAGCATAATGAGATAACTTTTGATCAAGCAGTAGATGACTTATATGGTTATTTTGAGCAGGCAATGCAGCGCACTTTTGCCACGGTTACTCAAAAAACTATCGCAATTACCTTAAGTGGTGGTCTTGACTCTAGAATACTGTTGGCTGCAGCTAAAAAACACTTTAACGGTGAAATATTAACCTATACCTTTGGTGAGCAAGGCTGTGATGATGCGTTACTTGCGGTTCAGGTGAGTGAACTTGCTGAAGTGAACAATCAATTTATTCCAATCAATAGTGAAAACTGGTTTGAGGGGAGAGAGCAAGGTGTGTGGTTAACTGACGGCCTGAAAAATATTTTACATATGCATGGGCTTTCGGTTGTCGATGAAATTTCACCTAGCTCAAACTACCTTGTAAATGGTTATTTAGGGGATGTTACCTTAGGGGGAAGTTATTTATTTTCTGCAGATAAAAACGCGATGTCATTAGAGGATAAAATAGCAGAGCGTTATGGCGATCATAAACAGTATGCAGACTTTGAATCACAGTACTTTGCTAACGCGGGTAGTGATCCTGCTTTTATTTATAATCGCGGTGTCAGGCACATTGGTGCAGGTAGTGACTTATTAAGTCATAAACTTCATAACTTTAAACCGTTTTTAGACAATGATTTAGTTGAGTTTTTATATTCCCTTCCTGATGATTTTCGTCGAGACGGCAAACTTTATCACCATATGTTACTTAAGTTTTATCCAGATTATTTTGCCACCATTCCTTGGCAACAAACAGGTAAGCCTATTTCAAAACAAGCAAGTGTAAAAGTACGTAAAGGAAAAAGTCTAAAGCAGCTTGTTGTAAGTGCCATTAAGGGTTCTCCTATTGATGCTTTTGCCCGTAAAATTTACCAGAAACTCTCAGGTAAACAAAATTATGTTGCCTACGATACTTGGTTACGTTTACCTGATTTTAAGCAGTATATTTACCAGACCTTATTGGCTGAAAACAGTCATGTTTGCCAGCACCTTTCACATAAGAGAGTTAAGAATGTTATCGAAAGTTATTATAAAGGTGACAGCAAGATAAAGCCTGAAATGCTTGGCAGCCTGTTAACGCTAGAGCTTTATTTAGTTCAACTGAATAAATTTAGTGAAAAGCTTTAAGTCATAGTCATCATATCAAACAGATTAACGTGCTTTGTATATTAGCTAACGTAAAGGGTTAATATACAAACCTGTTAGATACTGCCTGACCCTGAGTCACTTTTTTATCAAAAAAAACATTTGTCTGGCTTTCAAATAACTTGTTTGAATGTTGGTAAAAATCTTATATTTTTGGCATAATCGCGTGCTTATTCGCGGTGACATCACTTTGGCAGATTTATAAATGAAAACAATTTTGATAACTGGAGGCGCTGGTTTTATTGGCAGTGCAGTTATTCGGTATTTATTAACAGATACTACGCATAAAGTGGTTAATATTGATAAGCTTACCTATGCTGGGAATTTGTTATCGTTAGATAGTGTTTCAAACAGTGAACAGTACCACTTTGTACAAGCTGACATTTGCGACAGAAATAAAATGAACGAGGTTTTTGAACAATATTGTCCTGATATTGTGATGCATTTAGCGGCAGAATCTCATGTCGACCGCTCTATTGACGGGCCTGGGGACTTTATACAAACCAATATTGTTGGCACTTATACTTTACTTGAAGCCGCACGAACTCATTGGTTGTCGTTAGATACAGTGCAACAAGAAGAGTTCCGTTTTCACCATATTTCTACCGATGAAGTTTTTGGTGACTTAGCTGATTCTGGTTTACTGTTTACTGAAGAAACCTCATACGACCCGAGTTCTCCTTATTCTGCCAGCAAAGCTAGCTCAGATCATTTAGTAAGAGCTTGGCAACGTACTTACGGCTTACCAACAGTTATTACAAATTGCTCAAATAACTACGGCCCTTATCATTTCCCTGAAAAGCTTATTCCTCTCATTATTTTAAATGCACTAGCGGGTAAAGCGTTACCTGTTTATGGTGATGGCTCTCAAATAAGAGATTGGTTATTTGTTGAAGACCATGCAAGGGCACTGGTTACCGTAGCGACAAATGGCAAGGTAGGTGAAACCTACAATATTGGTGGACATAACGAAATTAAAAACATTGATGTTGTTAAGACTATTTGTTCAATATTAGATGAAGTGGTGACAGTTAAGCCTGATGGAGTAGAGAGCTTTTCAGACTTGATAACTTTTGTTGCTGACAGACCTGGTCACGACTTACGTTATGCTATTGATGCGACAAAAATTTCTCAAGAATTAAACTGGCAACCTCAAGAAGATTTTGAGTCAGGTATTAGAAAAACAATTCATTGGTATTTAGCTAACCTGGACTGGTGTCAGCAAGTACAGCAGGGAACGTATCAACAAGAAAGATTAGGGAATAAATAAATGAAAGGTATTATTTTAGCTGGTGGTAGTGGTTCGCGCCTACATCCAATTACTCACGGTGTGTCTAAACAGTTGTTACCTGTTTATGATAAACCAATGATCTATTATCCATTGTCAGTATTAATGTTGGCAGGTATTCGCGATATTCTAATTATTACCACAGAGGATGATCAGTCGCAGTTTATTAAGCTTCTGGGTGATGGTAGTCGTTTTGGTATCAACTTGTCTTATGTTATTCAACCAAAACCAGACGGTTTAGCTCAAGCATTTATTCTTGGTGAAGACTTTATTGGGCAAGATAGTGTTTGTTTAATTCTTGGTGATAATGTTTTTTATGGTGCCAATTTTTCTCCGAAATTAAAAGCAGCGGCACTATTGACTGAAGGCGCAACCGTTTTTGCTTATCAAGTAAATGATCCTGAGCGTTTTGGTGTTGTTGAAGTTGATGCTGATTTTAATGCGCTTTCTATTGAAGAAAAGCCGCAACATCCAAAATCTGATTATGCAGTAACAGGATTGTATTTTTACGATAATTCTGTGATTGATATTGCTAAAAAAGTAAAACCTTCTGAACGTGGTGAACTAGAAATCACTTCAGTTAATCAAGCTTATTTAAGCAATAAAAAATTGAAAGTAGAAGTATTAGGACGTGGTTTTGCATGGCTAGATACGGGCACCCATGATAGTTTGATGGATGCTTCAATATTTGTGCAAACGGTTGAAAAAAGACAGGGCTTTAAAATAGCTTGTCTTGAAGAAATTGCTTATGTAAATGGTTGGTTGAGTCGCGATGATGTGAATAAGCACGGACAAGCGTTATCTAAAACAGACTATGGTCAATATCTATTAAACCTTTCAAAAGGGAATGTTAGACGATGAATGAACCATCAGGAGTAAATTCTGCTCCCGCTACCAACAGTGACTCTGCTTTTGATTTAGTTGAGTTATGGTTGATATTGTGGCGAAATAAATGGTTAATCATGCTTAGTTCAATAGTTTTGACTGCAGGGGTTGTAGCTTACTCTTTAACATTACCCAATATATATAAGTCTAGTGCTTTATTGTCACCACAAAAATCTCAAGAGTCGGGTGGAATGGCAGCATTGGCTGGTCAATTTGGTGGACTCGCGAGTATGGCCGGTATAAATATTGGTGGTGCGAGTGATGATACAGCCTTGCATATAGAAATTATTAAATCACGAGATTTTGTTTATAATTTCATTAAAAATCACGATGTTAAAGTAAAGTTGATGGCATCAAAGCAATGGAATAAAGAAAGTAACAAGCTTATTGTTAATGATTTATTATATTCTGTTGAAAAGAATAAATGGGTGCGTGAAGTCAAAGCAGGGCAGTCTGCGGAACCGTCATTATTTGAAGTTTATGACATTTTTCTTAAGCAGTTATCTGTTGTACAGAATAAAGGCACTGGATTAGTTACTATTTCATTTACGCATATTGACCCGAATATTTCTAAATTATGGGTCGAATATATTATTCAAGATATTAATGCCTTAATGAGAGAACAAGAGATTGAAGAGAAAACAAAAAGTATTTCATTGTTAAACAAACAGTTGGAAAAAACAAACTCATCTGAAATGAAAAATATTTTTTATAGCATTATTGAAGAACAAACTAAGTTGATTTTACTTGCTGAAGTTCAAGAAAACTATGTGTTTAAGGTCATTGAAAGCCCTATTATTGAAGAGCGGAAGGAATCACCTAATAGAGCGGTGATTGCGATACTTTCTGCTATGTTCTTTGGTCTGGTTACCTGTTTAATTACGTTGTTTTTTCATTTTATTCGTCGATATAGACAAAAATAAAGTCACGGGTTACTGATATTACAATGCAGCAAGAAAATTCACTTACTTTCTATAAAAATAAGGAGAGAGTAGAGTACACTCAGCTCCTCAGTGGATTGCTGCTTATTGCTGGTTGGTTGTTTTTACCCTTGTTACTTTGGTTAGCTGCGGTCTGCCTTTTTAGTTTGTCGTTTAAGCGCTCAACTAATGATAATTTATTGTTTTTGTTGATTGCTTTTTCACTTTCCTTTTTGATATCTAGTCGTTATATCGGTTACCTCTGGGGCGGAGCTGATGATATGCCCTCGTATTTAATGGCTTATCAGCGATATGATGTTTTTTCGCAGATGTTACCGGTATCATTAATTTACGCAAAACATGCTGATTTTGTTTTTGGTCTTTATAGCTGGGGGATAGCTACGCTCTCAGGAAACCATGCTTTTGTTTACTACTTCCTCACTCTTTTTATTACCTACTTGATGATATGGAAGTTCTGTAAGTTAGTTAACTCACCAAGCCCTCTGTTATGTTTTTTATTAATAGTCCTTTTTTATAAGTTTTTCCAGGGGCAATGGCACCTAATTCGAGCGTACCTTGCGCTACCCATATTACTTTGCGCCGTTTGGTATGCACGTGATCACTTTAAGAAAGGGCTGAGTTTATTTATTTTTGGTGGCATGATTCACATATCCACTTTTATATTGCTTTTACCTTTGATTATACTGGGACGACATATAGATAAGAAATGGACTTTATTACAGATATTTTTTATGTTTATCATCTTAGTGCTAGGTGTTGTGGTTCTGATCTTCTCAGCTAAAATAATAGGCAGTATTTCAGGACACTATATTATTTCTAAAATTGTGACGCGATTAGAATTCTCTCCCAGTTTGTCTAAGCTACCAACGTTTATGTTTTTTATTATGATAAATATAGTGGCTATACCCGGATATTTAAAAACTAAAAACATTTCGTTTATCCGTCTATTTAATATGACTAGCTTTTTCTCTGCATTGAAAGTTGTGGCGTTAATTGTGATGGGAGATGAACTGCACAGAGTTTTATTACCGCTTTATTTACTGTACGCGCCCTTATTATTATTCTCTATTCGATATTTTCAACCAAGATTCGTTATTCTATTTTCTATCGCACTGCTCTTGGTTTTTCACATGTTGGCCTTTTCCTATGTGGTTTGGTTAAACGAAAGTAATTTTTTATACATAATAAATGATAAAGATAACCCTGTTGAGTATTTAGGCATGGACTATTTATTCGGGTTTTGGGATTACCTCATGTCAGATATTGAATACTATGATGGTTATCGAAAAGGTTAGCTGTTTAGGTTTTATTAAGTAAAGGTAGGAGTTTTTATGAGTTCATTGGTTAGTATCGTTATTCCAACCTTTAAACGTGCACATGCTGTCAGAAAAGCGATTGATAGTGTTAAATGTCAGACATGGTCAAACTGGGAGTTAATCATTGTTGATGATAATGACCCAGACAGCCAAGCTCGTAAGGATACTCAATTAGTTATTGCTGAGTTTTTGTCAGATCCCAAGATTATTTACATCCAACAAGAAAGAAATTTAGGTGCTTGTAAAGCGAGAAATACAGGACTAGAACAGGCTAAAGGAAAGTATATAGCCTTCTTGGATGACGATGATCTTTGGTTGGAAAGTAAACTGGAAAGGCAAGTCCTACAGCTTGAAAAGACGGGTGCTGACTTGTGTTACAGTGATATGGATTTAGAATACCAAGGCAGAAAAAAATACTTTACCTGTTTATCATCGGAAAACCTTTTTATAAAATTATTAACGCAAGGTTATGGAATTTGTACCTCTGCATTATTAATAAGCAAAGAGTCGTTGTTATCAATAAATGGCTTTGATGATACTTTGCCTAGTATGCAAGATTATGACTTGCTTTTACGTATTGCAGAGCGCTTTGAGTGTAATTACATACCTGAAGCTCTACTTACCTATCAATTGGCAGACGATGGTATATCTTGCAACCCAGTAAATAAAGCCAATGGCCACAAAGCTATTATCAGCAAATATAAAGATAAATATATTGAGCTTGGTTTGAAACCAGGTTTGTCTAGACAATATGAAAGTTTAGCTGATTTTGAATTACGTTGTGGGCACCGAGCTGCGGCAATAAAAAATTACTTTATTGCCCTTTCGTATCGTTTATTAAATTACAGAATTGTGGTGAAAGTTATCGCTGGTGCTTTATTTGGGAAAACACCCTTAGAATCTTATTTGAAAGCTAAACAAGACTTATCGTCCAAAAAAATGAAGAGCTAATTGATTGGTTATGAAAGCGCTAAGTAATAAAAATTATCAGTACGGAGTATTAATATGAGAGGGATGTACCTTAATTGTGATGACGGTAAATTACCGGCTAGTAAAAGGCTAGCTGATAAGTATAGTCAGGAACTTCTTTTCCCGAGTCAGTTGGGTAAAGGAAAGGTAGTCTACGATAAAAATGAATGGTCAGCGCCTCCAATTTATAACATGGCAGATAATGTTTTTATTGTGACGGGTTGGTTCATTTATAAAGGCCAGCGCAATAACCTCTCACAATTAAGTGATGATATTATCTCAATGGGCGTTGAGACGGTTAATGATGTTGAATCAGGTTCTTTTGTTTTATATTGGTGGGACGGAAGTGTCTCTCGTATTATTGTTGACCCTATGGGGTTATCTACACACTATGTGGACCATCTTGCTAAAGAGTTGACTATTGCCCCAAGTGTTAAGGCCTTGTTTTGTGAGGGAACTCATAAACAAAATGCAATCATGACAAGTATTCTTAGTAAGAAAAATCACTTAATTGGTAATTTTACCTTATTTGATGGTATCGAGCGTTTGTCTCCAGGTTCAATACTGTCAGAAGAAAAGTGTCAGCACTATATGACCATGTCTCCTGAGCCTAAACATGAATACTCTGCATTAGGCAGTGTTATTACGGAACTTGGTGGATACTGGGACGATTCAGAAAAGATTTTACCGCTTAGCGCAGGTTTGGATTCTAGATTTTTACTCGCTAATACTACCTTTGACAATGGTTTTACTTACGGGCCAGAAAACTCCCCTGAAATTAATATAACAGGGCAGTTTTCAGCTGAATTTTCTGATTATTATTCTTTTGATTTCTGTGAAGAGCCGTTAGCTGCGGATGAAAAGGCTATATTAGAAGAAATAGCCTTTGGGGTAGTAACGCCAATCCCTAGGTTATTGACAAACTACTTACATGTAAAAGATAGGTTTCAAGCAGCACATGTTTTTTTTGAAGGTTATCTTGGAGATGTATTTCAACGTGGTACTTTCATCACCTTTAAAGGTGTACTTGGTGAACTATTTAAAATATTTCCTTTTGTTTATAAGCTCAAAAGATTTGATGGTTTAACACTTTTGAGGCGACGATATAAAGAACTCAATGAAGAAGAGTTTCAAGTATTGGCAAATGATTTTCTTGAGAAAACGAAAGATTTAGACTTTGATGACTACCAAAAAGTGACTTATTATGAATTTTTATTTGGTCGAGGAGGGCGATATGCTGTTTTTGGCAGTAATATTCTAGCTGCACAGTTATTTACTGTTGTTTCGCCTTTTACCCATAAAAAAATATTTAATACGCTAATTCATCAAGATTTTAGTGATGCTGTCTCATATAAAACAATGAAAAAACTTTGGTCTAAGTTGGATCGTAAATATACACGAGCTAAAGTGGAGTCAGGGTATTCACCTGACAGTAGCCCTGTTGTGATACCTTTTATTCAAATTATATATCGATTAATGTTTCATTTTATTCCGTCAAGGGCTAATTACGGCGTACAGCTGAATCGTAGTACCACCAAAAAGGATCAGAGTATTTAATGGCTGTTAGCGTCTTATTACTTTCAAATATGGGTCCTAGCCCTAAAAATCCGAATTCTGGTATATTTGTTTATAATCAATTTGAGGCATTGAGTAAAAATGAAAAGCTCAATGTTGACTTTTTTTATCTCAATCAAGATAAACGGTCAGGTTTAGCAAAGCTGTTAAGGTACCCTAAGTTTTTTGTCCAATTTATAATGAAATATATATTTTCATTGAAGAAAGTTGATGTTATTCATGTGCACTTTTTTTTTCCGCTTATTTTATTCGCATTTTTTTATAAGTTATTCAGGAATTATAACGTTAAAATTGTAGTGACTTTTCATGGCTCAGATATTTATCTTTATACCCCGCCTAGTTGGATTTATAGGCTAAGTAGTTATTTTGTTAATGAGTTTATTTTTGTTAGTGAGCAATTACACGCTAAATTTTACCGGCCAGTGGATAAAAAAATTCTTAGTGCGGGAATTTTAGCTGTTTTTAAAGAGCAAGCTGAACAGGACAAGGAATATGATTTTATTTTTGTTGGACATTTAGATACCAATAAAGGCGTTGATAGACTTATAAAACTTGTTACTAAAATTGAACAAACAGAAAAAATTAATGTGGCTGTTGTCGGCTCTGGGCCGATGCAGTCCGTAGTTGAACAAGGTGCCTGTCAGAGTATTACCTATTTAGGCAGTAAGTCGCCTGATGAGTTATCTGTTTTATATCATAAGTCTAAATTTTTGATTAACTTATCCTATAATGAATCGTTTGGATTGGTTATGTGTGAAGCGATGGCGTCAGGCACACCTGTTATAGCAACAAAAACTGATGGTGCTATAGCCCAAATTAACGATAAAGCCAATGGTTATTTATTAGATAACTCTGATGTATGGCTTGATAAAAATGGCGCTGGTTATTTGACATCTTATTTAGCTCTTTCTGACAAAGAATATAAGGCACTATCTTGTGTAGCTATTGAAACGGCTAGTAAGCATAAGCTTTCAAGTATATCTAAGCGACTGTATGAAATTTACTCTCGATTAACAACAAAGGTTTAAAAACGATTAATGAATAATAATGTTCTTGTAGGTGGTGTTGAGGTTTCGGCATTTAAATCAATTGATGATGTAATTGAAAACGCTATTTTGTCAGATGCTGGTGTTATTCCTGGTGTTGGAATAGCCATCAATCCTGAAAAAATATTGTCAGCTATGGAAAGTAAAGAACTTTTTAATTTACTGGCTAAAGCGACCTTAAAGTACCCTGATGGTATTGGTGTTTCTTATGTCATGAATAAAAAACTCAAGCGTGAGGTTGCAAGAGTTCCTGGTTGTGAGCTGTGGGAACAACTGATGAAAAAGTCGGTGCATAACAATGTGCCTGTTTTTTTAGTGGGTGCTTCTGAAATCGTTCTACAGCAAACAAAGGCTAAGCTTGTTGAGCAGGGAGTCAATGTAGTTGGGGTAGCTAATGGTTATTTTCAAAAATCGGATGAGCTTGCCTTAATTGATACGATACATAAATCGGGCGCTAAAATTGTCTCGGTAGCTCTGGGTTCACCGAAACAAGAGTATTTTATGTTTGAATGTCAAAAAGTCATTCCTGATGCCTATTTCATGGGAGTAGGTGGTACTTATGATGTATTTACTGGAAACGTTAAAAGAGCGCCATTGCTGTTTAGACGTGCACGCTGTGAGTGGTTATATCGTTTGCTGTCTCAACCAACACGCATTGGTCGTCAAATAAATTTATTGAAATATATTGGACTCTATTTAACTGGAAAGCTGTAGAAGGGGTCACTCGTCATCCTGAATCCGTTATCTCGGAACTTGTCATCCTAAATTCGTCATCCTAAATTCGTCATCCTGAATTTATTTCAGGATCCCATGAGTGTGGCACTTGCTGTGTTGCATGTGGCACTTGCTGCTTGAGGTGCTGAAACGAGTTCAGCATGACGGGGGGGATGGGTCATTTATAATTCGTTATCTCGGAACTTGTCATCCTAAATTCGTCATCCTGAATTTATTTCAGGATCCCATGAGTGTGGCACTTGCTGTGTTGAATGTGGCACTTACTGTGTTGAGTGTGGTACTTGCTGTTTGAGGTGCTGAAACCAGTTCAGCATGACGGGGATATGCGTCATCCTGAATTCGTTATCGCTAATCCGTCATCCTGAATTTATTTCAGGATCTCATGAGTGTTGCACTTACTGTGTTGAATTTGGCACTTGCTGTTTGAGGTGCTGAAACGAGTTCAGTATGACGGGGATATGCGTCATCCTGAATTCGTTATCGCTAATCCGTCATCCTGAATTTATTTCAGGATCTCATGAGTGTTGCACTTACTGTGTTGAATCTGGCACTTACTGTTTGAGGTGCTGAAACGAGTTCAGCATGACGGGGATATGCGTCATCCTGAATCCGTTATCTCGGAACTTGTCATCCTAAATTCGTCATCCTGAATTTATTTCAGGATCTCATGAGTGTGGCACTTGCTGCTTGAGGTGCTGAAACCAGTTCAGCATGACGACTTTAGCTTACTGCGCTTTCAACGTTTGACCATTAACTTCTAAACTATCGTCACTCATCAAATAAACATATAACGGCATAATATCTTCTGGGCTAGCAAGCTGGTCTTTATCTTCTGCTGGGAAAGCACAAGAACGCATGTTGGTATTGGTAGCGCCAGGATTGATTGCGTTAGTACGTAAGTTCGTTCCTTCATATTCATCAGCAATAACTTGCATCATGCCTTCGGTGGCAAATTTAGAGATACTATAGGCGCCCCAATAAGCTCTACCTTCATTACCTACACCTGATGAAGTGAAAACCAATGAAGCATTAGGAGCTAATAACAATGTTGGTATTAAAGTTTGAGCTAATAAACATTGCGCTGTTACATTAACATTCATCACATCATTAAAAACTTGCTCATGAATTTGTGTAAAAGGCGTTAGTTCGCCTAATATTGAGGCGTTTAGTAAAACGCCATCTAATTTTCCAAACTGACCAGCAATTGTCGCAGACATATCAATATAGTTTTGCTTAGTCGCTCCCTTTAAATTTAGAGGGATAATTGCTGGCTCGGCTAAGCCTAGGGCAATAATTTCATCATATACCGCTTCAAGCTTGCTAACTGTTTTTCCCAGTAAAATGACAGTAGCGCCAAGTTGGGCATAGGTTAATGCGGCAGTGCGGCCTATTCCGGCTCCAGCACCTGTAACAAGAATGGTTTTGTTGCGTAAGTCGGCATCTTTTGTAGAATAATTAAACATCTTATGATCTTATTGCTGTGAGTGAGAAAATTACTTGTCTATTCT
>Ga0209395_1001032_pt1 | contig 39994 bp, 34 predicted proteins | sample GOMGulsemesocosm_3_FD_184635 | JGI IMG/M metagenome (GOLD analysis project Ga0209395, IMG submission 184635) | Methane-oxidizing microbial communities from mesocosms in the Gulf of Mexico - GOM9D Gulf of Mexico (SPAdes) (version 2) | ecosystem: Environmental > Aquatic > Marine > Cold seeps...
AAATGGCACTGCGATGTCTATCAATTTTACTAAATTATATGAACAACAAATTCTTCTACGCCCTAAACTAGTCTGTGTTGTTATTTTAATTGTTAGTATGTTGTTTATCACTCAAATAAAAAATTTCAGGTTAGATGCTTCGAGTGATACATTGGTCCTTCAAAATGATACAGCATTACAGTTTTATCGGGAAATTAAACAAAAATATGGATCTGATGACTTCCTGATAATGACTTTTAGTCCTGAGAAAGATTTATTCGCAAGCCATACCCTAGAACAGCTTAAATTAATAACGCACCAGCTTGAACAAGTCCCTGAAATTGAATCAATCACCAGTATCTTAACCGTCCCATTAATTAATAGTCCTGCAATATCAGTTGAAAACCTTAAAGATGAAGCACCCACTCTGCTCAGTGCTAGAACCGTAGTATCACTTGCTCGACAAGAGTTATTATCTAGTCCTATTTACCGCAATTTATTAATCAGCTCTGATAGTAAAACTACCGGATTTTTACTATATTTAAAAGAAGATGAAAAATATCAGACACTGAAGTTTTCAAGAGATGAAGCGAAGTTATTAGTAGAAAAAGCCCCGAGTTCTTTTAAATTACGAAAAGATTTAGCCAGTAAAAATAGAAAATTTGCCCGATATATAAAGAAAAACCAACACCGACAAGAAGATATTATTAAAAGTGTGCGTCAAGTCATGGCTAAGTTTAGTACATACGGTCAATTACACTTAGGCGGTGTCCCCATGATCACTGCTGACTCTATTGCTTTTATTCGCCACGATTTAATTAATTTTGGTTTTGTGGTTTTATTGTTTATTATCATAACTTTAATGGTTGCATTTTCACGAATTCAATGGATGTTACTACCGTTAATCACTTGTGTGATAACGGGGGCTGTGATGGTAGGATTGTTAGGTTTACTTAATTGGCCTGTTACCGTCGTATCTTCAAACTTTATTTCTTTAATGCTTATCTTAACACTGTCCCTAACTATTCATTTGATTGTACGGTATCAGGAGTTACATTGGGAAAATCAACAGGCTACGCAATTTACACTGGTGAGTGCTGCATTAAAGAAAAAATTTATTCCATGTTTATTTACTTCAATAACAACCATCGTTGCTTTTGTATCTTTACTTGTGAGTGGGATCCGTCCGGTAATTGATTTTGGCTGGATGATGACTATTGGCATTACCCTATCATTTCTTATGGTATTCACATTATTTCCAGCAATGGTAATGTTATTACCTATAGGAAAGCCTGTGAATCAGCAGAATTTGACAAAACGTTTAGCCTTATATTTGGCTGGTCGTATACTGCCCCGTAAAAAAAACATACTCATTACTTACGCACTTATAATTGTGTTAAGCCTAATCGGTGCTTCATTATTAACTGTTGAAAATCGTTTCATTGATTATTTCAAACAAAATACTGAAATATACCAAGGTATGTCTTTAATAGATCAAAAGTTAGGAGGTACAACTCCTTTAGATGTCATTATAAATGCACCGACAGATGACTTTACAGAGACTGAAGAAGCTGAAACATATGATGACGATCTATTAACTGATCTTGATGACGATGAGGCTGATTTTTTAGCCGAATTTGATGAAGCTGATGAAGAAATGTTAGAAGAATTTGATGAACAAGTTTCTAGTATTACTACAGGCTATTGGTTTAACTCTATAATGTTAGAAAAAGTAGCCGATTATCATCGTTATTTAGAAGAAATACCACAAACAGGAAAAGTTCTGTCACTTGCCTCTGGAATGGCATTAATTAACCAGATTGAACCTGCAACTAAAACAGATAATTTCATTTTATCAATTCTCTATAACAAGTTACCTGAATCAATAAAGTCGATAATCATAAATCCGTATATTTCAACAGATGGCAATCAAATTCGTTTTAGTATCCGAGTTTATGAGAGCGATAAAACACTTAAACGTACTGACCTATTAAATAACATTAGGCAGGGATTAGTGGATAAATTTGATTTAGCGCCTGATCAAATTAGATTTTCAGGAATGTTAGTCCTATATAACAACATGTTACAAAGCTTGTTTCAATCACAGATTTATACCTTAGGCACCGTATTCTTTTGTATTTTGTTAATGTTCATTTTACTATATCGAAACTTAAAACTATCACTAATTACTCTAATCCCTAATTTAGTCGCAGCATGTATGGTACTTGGTCTTATGGGCTGGTTTAACATTCCCCTAGACATAATGACGATAACCATCGCTGCAATATGTATTGGCATTGCTGTCGATAATTCTATTCATTATGTGCATAGGTTTAAATTAGAATTTAAGCAATGCCACAACTATGAAACGGCGATGCTCAATTCTCACGCCAGTATTGGCAGAGCTATGTACTACACATCTATAACTATCACCTTAGGCTTTTCAATTCTTGTGTTGTCAAACTTTATGCCTTCGATGTATTTTGGTTTATTAACAGGGTTTTCTATGCTGGTTGCGCTAGCTGCTAACCTAACATTATTGCCATTACTCTTAGTAAAATTTAAGCCGCTAAAAGCAACAGATATAATCAAATAAAATTAACAGGCTTAAGTCAGTACCTCCTGTGACTGTTTATTTAATTATTTTAATCCAATCACCTGATTTTGGCTCCCCTCTAGGGTAAAGGCCATTAATAAGGCGCAACAGTTGCGCTGAATAAACGCCTAAATTAATCTGTTTAGCAAGCAATTCCATTCGTGTATTGTCATTGGCTTTGACATAATGAATTGTCCTGGACTTTTTAGCTTTTCTTGGAGCTCTTTCAGGTCGAAAACTTTGAATACTTTTTAAAAACAAAGCATCGTAAGCGATCCCTTTTTCAGGATTAAATACTTCACCAACTAATAAGTATGCTTTATTCCCTTGAAAAATAACGGCAACTCGCTGGTCTTCTTTACCATTGTTCCCTTTAATTATACCCGTATGCCCAATCATGCCATATTGTGAAAAATCTTCTGAACGCAGCAATAAATTAACGTTTGTAACACTGCGCAGGTAATTTCCTGGACTTAACCTGTCTTTATTTATCGCAATGGTTAAATTTAGTTTTGCCGTGTCATTTTCTGGTTGCCCAACGATTGCTTTATTCGTATGAGTAACCTGCCATTTTTCTGGAAATAATAATGAAAATCCTAGTTTACGGTGAATGTAACGTTCTTTTTCTATCGGTTTAGGCTTGTTCATCGCTTCATAATGTATGCCATAGATCATGCCTTCTAAATGTTCACGATAAACCTTTTGGTTATCACTATCTTCTTTTTTATCAACAAACTGCCCCGCTTTCGCCACTACTTCTTTTAAACGAATGTCATTTCGGGGATGAGTAGAAAATACGCCATGATAACTTTTCGCTCTTTTACCTTCTTCTTTAGCTCTATAACGCGAAAATTTTTCCTGATCTTTTAAAACACCGATAGCCTCAACCATTGCTTGGGGGGCATATCCGCTGTTAAATAAATATTCCGCCGCTAAACCATCAGCTTGCAACTCCATTTCTCGTCCATATCCTTGTACGGCAGCGGTGCTCCATAAACTAGTCGCATCTCCTAAAGCCATACTCCCAGTGGTGAAAACGGATAAAAATGTGAGGGTACTTGCACTTGTTCTTGCGGTATCTTGTTTAACAACATGCCTAGCAGTAACATGAGCCACTTCATGGGCCAATACTGCAGCTAATTGAGCTTCTGAATGTAAAAACGTTAACAAGCCTCTGTTGATATAGATGTAGCCTCCAGGTAAAGCAAAAGCGTTTATGTCAGGCGCATCTATGATAGTAAAATGATATTTAATATTTGGTCGATGACTATTCTTTACCACTTTTTGACCAATTTCATTTATATAAGCATTGAGTTTTTTATCTTGGTAAATAGGGACTGATTTGATCAATTTTTCATGAAGCTCTTTACCTTTTTTAATTTCATCACTTTCAGACATAAAAACTAAATCAGGTATGCCCGTTGCAGGGTTCATCGCACAAGAACTAACAACTAACATCAAAGTAATAATGATAAACCGATTATATATATGTAAATATTTCATGATAACCCCCACTTTTTCTATGTAAACGATGCAAATATTGATCATTTAATTTTCAGCTATAGCCGTGCTAATTATTTATTAGTAAAAAAATTACTCAATTGATTGGCCATCGTTTGGCAAGCATGTCTTTGTACAGGAGCAACAATGGGTATAGGTATAACAATTGCTGGCATATATGAAGTCCCATCAGCAACACTGCTTACTTTTCCCACTAACTGGCGAGATTTATAATCCCATATGGTTGCTTCATATTCAGATTTAGTATCCCAAGTCCCAAAGCCAAAGCAAGCCGCTCCCGCAGGAGATAAACCACAACTAATATTGCCTGAAGATCGGGTTCGTTCAGTATTGCCATCAACCCAAACTATGTATTGCACTTGATATTCATCAATTATTTTTGAAATTTTCTCGTATGATAATAACCTGCTAAGGTCTTGAACATGAACTGGTGCAGTCCGTGCTTCAAACCAGGGATAAAGCTTATTTACAAAATCACTTTCTGGGATAACATTTAATGCAGTATTTGTTTGTGATAAGGCACTGCCTATGCATGCGATAAGGTCTGGTTCCGTTTCATAATCACTACCGGTTCGTCGCCCAATAACGACAATTGAATCCCCTTGGTGTAGCTCAACGTCCTCATGTTTCACTTGGTCTACCGTTACACTTGTACAACCAAAAAGAAAACATAGCATAGCTATGTGTACAGATGTAAATACCGTCGTTTTGTTTTCCATTGCAATTCCTCCTAATGTCAAATTATTAGCAAGTCTGTTTCTTAAATTCAGATCACAATTTTATCTTTTACTATGTTTGTAGGTGGGGTATTAGACTTTCCCCTTGTTTTTAACCACTTATTGATTTCTGGTACCTGGCTAAACCTCAATGATAACCCTGCCCCTAAGTCTCGTAGGGCAATCACCATTGCATCATTTAACGCCGCTTCTTGTGACTTCAAAAATTCAGATGGCGTTTTACCATAAGCGGTTAAAATCCAATCCGCTATTATTTGCCCTTGTGAGTCATATACTTTCATATTGTATTTAAGCCAAACTTCGAACATATTACCTTTAGTTTCATAGGGAACATTATATTGAAAGTTTTCCAAATTGGGCTGAAAAAACAAATCGAGGGTATCTCCAGATGTGCTTTGCAAGTCAGAAGTTACTTCCATATTTGAGAACATTGCTTTAAGAACAACATTTAACATTTTAACTTGTGCATCACCAACGTCGATTTCCCACTTTTCTCTTTTTTCACTCTTTTCAATATAGCGATAACTACTAAATTCCTTGTCAAAAATCACTCCAATAGAATATGGCAATTTATTGATCACCGGACTTGGAAAATAGCCGTTGATATCTACAGTGCTTTTACAACTCATAAGCAATAAAGACAGTAAAAAAGTAACCAAGAATACCTTTTTAAATAATATATTTGTGAATGCTCTCATTACATACCTCTTGTACTTAAGGTTGAAAATCATTAAGTCCAACAAAAGTGCCACCGTTCTGAAACGTTAATTCCCTCATTAACGTTGCAAAACGAATGCCGGTCTTTTGTAAATGTTCTGGTCGAATAAATTGCACAGGAAAACCAACTGCATGAATACGGACTAACCGCTGATTATTTTCATTCATTTGGTTAATTCGAGAAATAGTTTCAACAACATGTTGGATTGAACGGCCAGAAAATTCATCTCCCATGACATATAAACTAATTTTCTTATCTTGATTGAAAAAAGTTCTTATTGCTTGTTGGATCCCCTCTACAGGGCTTGAGTTACTGAAAGGATTCCAAGTACGTAACCGTTTAATGATTGCCGCCCTTCTCGCTTTAGTATCTGGTATCCATTTACGACGATAATTGGTAAACATGTATTTCCCCATATCATTCATAATCTGTATACCCTTCACTTGTGGGTAAATATTCAAGGTGGCTATTATTTCATCCAGCATCCGTTGCCAACCGTAGTTATACATACTGCCGGAGGTATCAATGATGAAAATCAAGTATTCACTATCAACAGGGATTCCACCAACGAGATCATTTTTACTCTGGTAGTTTTGTCCTAACAAACGCTCCATTTCAACAGTAAGCTCTTGCAGTGCAATGGCTAATTTTCCTTTTTCTTGTTGGCTATCGGAAGCGGCTTTTGATATTTGTGCAAATTGTGTATTTATAGTGGCTAAGCGAGTACGTAATATAGCTAAACGTTCTTTATTAATATCTATCTGCTCAACTTTACTGGTTAGCTCACGATTGTATATTTTTGTATCACCTCGAATAGTGAATAATGTTTTTTGTAAATTTTTAACTTGAGCGTCTAAGTCGGTAGCTGATTTTTCTAAAACAATAGGACTTACCGTTTTAGTGATCATCAATAATAAGATAATGGCTCCAAAACCACAGCAGATGACATCTAAAAATGCGATTGAAAACTCTGACGAACCACGATGTTTTGATTTCATCATTCCTCCTAAGGCCAATCTTTTGAAGGGCTCATAAATGAGCCTGCCGATAATAACGCTAACTTCCAAAAAGCAGAGGCTGCCATAGGATCTCCTTCCATTGGCCATAATAAAACATTAACGGGTATACCTTGAGGCAGGCGTTCAAGTGAACGTTTAAAGAGCATCTCTCTATCTTTTCCTGTAATGGTACTTTTATTCCCTTTATTAACGCCTTGGGTTGGTAACCCATCAGTGATCAGAATAATATTGTCAGGTAACGGATTTAGTGAAGCAATACTTCGAAAAGCGTTGACTAAACTAGTACCACCTTGTGGAACGATATCTCTTAATTTTGATAAACTATTGTTTAGTTGTTTTTGGTCAGATATGGATAACCATTGTCCTGTGGTTTCTGCATCTGATGCTCGACTTCTGCTATTAAAAGTATAAAGTTGAAACTGGCTTTCTATAGGAAATTTTGCAACTAACCATTCTACGGCCTTGACGGAACGTTGCCATTTAGGTGATTGTCTTTTGATATTATCTGACATATTTCGTTGACGAATAATATTGACGATTTTTTCATCTAACATACTTGCTGACACATCAAGTAAGATTAAAATTCTTTCACCACTTAACTTCAAACCTGTAAGGTACTGTCGATCACCATACCCAGAAAATCGACGAGCATTATTCCCTTTAGCTATCTCCTGCTCTAGTTTCTTTTTTTCTACGATTAAACTTTGTAGCTTAATGTCCATATTCATTCGCTGCTGTTCATCTGCTTCAACATCAAAAGCGACAATTTTATTTTTTATTGCATCGATCTCATTGTTAACCACTTTGGCTAAACCATCTGTTTCGACCAAGTTTTCATTAAGTTGCGTCAAAGCGTTTTTAATCTTGACTAAATTGTCTTCTCCTTGAGAGACTTCTTCTTGTAATAAATTCACTTCGGCCTGCAACTGGCTCTGTTGCAATTCATTATCAGAATTAACATCATGTTTTATAATTAAAAACACTAAAATAACCGCACCAAAACCACACGACATAATATCTAGAAAAGATAAATTAAATGTGGAAAACTTTCGTTTAGCAACCATAAAACCTCACTCTTTCAATTAGTTGCGCTAAGTAACATTTACTTAGCGATGATTTGTCTGAGAAATAATTCGCATTTATTTGTTTGGCCATTGATCAGTGACATTTATTCAACCTCATCACGGTCTGATTTGAGAAAATTTAACAAATTGTTATCACAATAATCTTGCGTGTTTTGAACAAGCCGCTCTTGAAGAAGTTGCAATTGATGAGAGAAAAACATGATAAAGATACTGATCACTAAAGCAATGAATGTTGAGTTAAATGCGACACCTAAGCTGTTGGTAACTCCGATAATATTTCCTTCTACAGCTTGGTGGGCTTGGCCAAGTGCTTCACCGATCCCTCTTACCGTACCAATAAAACCAATAGATGGAATTGCCCAAGCAATATAGCGGATCATTGCCAGTTCACTGTCCAATCGATCCGCTTCAGATTCGCAAATATCCTTGATCGACGATGCAACAGCAGCAATATTTGAAGTTGCAGCAAACCGCTGCAGGGCAATTAACAACGTTCTTGGGGCTAACATTTGCCGTTCTTCTTCAGCTAATTTCTTCAAGGGTTGACACAGGTTGTGAGCATCATCTGGAAAAATACTTGCTCCTTCTTTTACATTCAACATCGCATGACCCAACATTTGTTTTTCTTTGAGCGATAATTTAGTTTTATAACCCATGATCATTAATACCCAAAACATCAATATAAAGCAGGTCTCTTGCTCATAATCTTTTAAAACAACATAAATGGAACGTTGATCAGTAACCTCACTACCTGCTAGCAGTTGAGCTGCTTGTTGTTTTAATAATACCTCTGCATTGGGTCGGATTAAGGTAACGTAGGCAGCATGAACAATTATTACCGAGAGTAACAAAGCAAAGAGTTGGAATATAAATTCTGAACCTGCAGTTCGTTTCATAGCTAGCTCCTAAAATTCAAATATCTGTGGGAAATGAGACGGATAGATCTTCTGATATCGCCTCTGTTGGAATAAAGCGATCATTTTTTTTCGCCTCGGTATTTTCTTGTTTTATAGATTCCGTGTTTATCCGTTCTTTTTGCGTAAGTGTTTCTTCGTTAGCCGCTAGTGGTTTTTTCACCTCCTCACTTGGGGGCAACTGCATAAGTGGAACTTCAGATGTGTCTCTTTGGACAAATACTTCAGTATAAGCAACGGGAATAGCTAACAAAAAGCTCAATAAAACAGCAATTAATAACATATTATTTTCATTCATAATCTTACCTTTAATTTTAGTGTGCATTTCTAGCGATACGAAAACCTAAATCATTACGTTTATCCTCACCATAATCTCTAAACGAGAGTCTTAATTCAGTGCGAGTACCATGTCCCCAACTTGCTCCTCGGATCACATGATAGTTTCCTGACTCAGGGCCCATAGGATCTTTGCTGGTATTGAGAGATAAACCTGTTTGAATTTGATAATAGTCATGTAGCCATTCAGCGACATTACCGGATAAATCGAACAGCCCTTTTTCGTTACTACGAAAAGAACCAACAGGAGCACTGGCAATGTAATTATCATTATAGGTTGGTAAAACAGTTCCTAGGATGGGGGCACCAGCGATATCCGCAAAATTACCGGCACCAACTTTGGGAGGCAATGACGTTCCCCACGCATATTTCAACATTTCACCTTTGTTAAATCTTGCTGCCCAGACCCACTCAGTCTCCGTTGGTAATCGATAACCGTTAGCCAATGGGTCAAAATTTACGACTTTCCCTTCTTTGACCTGATAGACCTTATCAAGATTTTCTTGCTCCGAAATCCAGTTGCAAAATAAAGCTGCTTGTTGCCATGTTAATTTAACGGCAGGTTGATGTGTGCCATTTAAGCTATTACCTTTGATATGCCCAGATGAATGTTCACGTTGAAATTGACGAAACTCTTTATTCGTAATTTCAGTAAAACCCAGATAAAAAGCCTTCGAAATTTGTACTTTTCTTTTCACTTCATTGGATCTACGACCTTGTTCTCTTCTAGATGCTCCCATAACAAAAGTATCATTAGGTTTAAACAATTTGAGTTTATTACCGACTGTTGATGTAATTATTGATTTTAAATTATCCCTGCGAGCTTGTTCCTCAGTTTTTAATGTAATTGATAAGCGTTGTTCCATTGTTAAGCTTGGCAAAATACTTGATTGGTAACTGATATACCCCTCTTTCTCTACTCTGATTGTTTGCCGCTTAACAGGTAAGGAAAGCTTTTGCGAAGCTCGGCCCATTAAGCGACCATCAATATAGAGAAGTGCATCACTTGGAGTAACGTCAAAAGAAATCCCGCCATTATTTTCAAGTAATTGATAAAATTCAGAAACTGTTTGGCCTGATGCCACAGCAAATGAATGAGATTGTGACTGATAACCTTCTTTAAACAATAACAAATCAAGTTCTTTGTCGGAACTAACAGATACTTCAAGCGGGCTTGTACCTAGGAATTTATCACCATAAGAAATGTTCACCCCATTGGGTTTAGTTGATATAGCTAACCTCCCCATTAACTTAAACAACTTCACAGACTTTATTGTTTTTGCCTGCCCAGCTTTTACGGTAACTGCTCTTTGCGTTGCTTTGTAACCCTGCTTTTTGAAGTGTAAAGGATGCTCTCCTTCTAGTAGTTCAGCATTTAACGGGGTTGTTCCTAATAACACATCATTTTCATAAACTTGAACCCCAAGTGGTTCTGAGTTAATCATGATATTTCCCCAAGCAGGGGTAAGGCTAATGGCCAATTGCTGCGTTATATTTTTACCCTCTATGGTAATTTCACTCAGGTGAGAGAAGTAGTTTTTAGCATGTATTTCGATTTTATGTGGGCCTGCAGCAATATTACTAACGGTATGTTTATTTATATTCACTACTTGGTCATCAATCGTCATGCGAATATCGACATCAGGAGTAACATCTAAAGAGAGGCTACCTGGTAGTGGAGTCAGGGAAAAGTGTATACGCTGATTTTGATGCGTATCAACGGTAAAATCTTGCTCAAAGGGAAAATAGTCTTGTTTAATTATCTTAATTTGATATTGACCGGGCAGCATCAACAAATGGTCTTGCCATTTTAAGTATATACCCCCGGAAATTTCCATTTGTTGGCTTACCGGAGACGATGTAATGACAACAGAATTAGCGGTAAAAATATAACCAAGTGAAATCAAACCAATAATAAATATACTGCTAATTAAATACATCAATGGTTTATATTGACGCTCTCTTGTGTCTTTTTCCGCTTTTACAGGAGCAACATCATTATCTTGATTCATATGATGTTTAGCCGATATATTTTCTTTTTGTTTGTTTAAAATATTCATCCTCTAGTCACCCGCTCTTTGCATTGGATCACAATCGTTGGATGAGATTTGTCGGGGTGTATTATGAATGCTTGTCTGACATCTCTATAACCATCACGTGAGCCTACTAAGGTATATTCACCCGGTGTCAAGGTAAGCTCTTTTGCCAGAAACTTACCTAATTGACCATTTCGATATAAGGTAACCATTGTATGATTATCTGACTGGATGGTTACTAAAAGAGGAATTTTTGCTTTTACCATAAGCTGATTGATTGATTTAATTTGCTGGAGTAACTTTCCCCCTGGATGTTGAATATTCATCGCATCTTGCTTAGTAAGTAGTGCCTGCTGGTAAACATTTTTGTTGCTAAGTCTTTCTGGGGCATCAATGTAGTTATCTAACTGATTTGATAATGTTAATCGAGCGGTAGATTTTATTACCCCTATTTGTGCTTGAAGCAGCGATTTGTCTAAATGTAAAATTTCATTATATTTATCTAATGCCTTAGACCAATGTTCTTCTTGAATAAATGCTTGTGCTTGTTCAAACTTTAGCGATATGTTTGCTTGCATGCGTTCGCTTTTACTTTGTTTTATTGCTTGAGCTACGGGAGCTGATGTTGGTTTTATTTTCTTAGCTTTATTAAAAAACACTAACGCTTGATTATACTTATTTTGTTGTAATTCTTTATAACCACTAGACATAGCAAGGGAGAAATCCCTATCAACGATCAATTGTTTCACATGTCTCAATTGCTTATTTACAATAACCGAGCGTTCATCAAGGGTATGAGCCTGCTCAAAACTAGACTTTGCTAATTCATATTGCCTATCTTCAACAAACACAGAGCCTGTTTTCACTAATGCCAGAACCTGATCTAAGACTAAGGCGCGGTCATATGTGGAGTTAGCTATATTGTTGTTTGGTTGCAGATACATAGCGACTTGTAATTTTTCTTTTGCTAATTGTGCATTGTTTTCTTCTAACGCCAATTCCCCTTGTGCTAGAAATTCACCAAATTGTTCAGGAATACCGGTTTCAATTTTTATCAACTGCTTAAGAGCATCATTATAGCTATCCATCGCGTTATAAAATTCTTGGCTTCGATAAGAATAATCACCTGACTCTGCTGTTTTTAACGCTGATTCAAAGGCCTCATTTGCCCAAAGACTTACCTTTTTATCTTCTAAAATATTCTGTTTTTCAAGCACAAGAGAGAGAATTTCCTGAGCATCACGTCGATGTTTAGCTAATTGACTTTCTCTCCATGGAGATTCATCAATTGGTTTGTTAGCATCTTGAGCCATGATCTCTTTTGCATTAAGAGGAGAATAAATGGGGTTTACTGAATTTGGTAACCAAAAAATGACTAGATATAGAACAAAAAATAAGACCAGTAATAAGGCAGAAATAAGTACATTACGAAAATGAAGGCCTAATAGCACTTTTTGTAAAAAAGAATGCTTTTTATCAAAATTTAATGAGATTGTCTTTTCAGCGTTATTCATCGGTTCTTCTGACAACATAGCTTTTCACCTCTATCTATTTTTGCTTTACATCTTTAAATTATTAATCTCGATCACCTGATGAACTAACGTCGAGTTGGTATATATCTTTTAAGATATTTCGCCATTGCTCATATTGATTTTCAACAGTTCCGCTTAGTGTTATTGTGCGATCTTCTAATTCAATAACATGTGATTCAATACTTGCTTCAAGTGAATCACCTAATTCTTGTAGTGCATCAATATGAATTTGTGCTTCTGCTTCGCGATCAAAACCTGCTTTGACCACATAAGCTCCACCAGTCATTCCAATTGCTGATGCAGCTCTTACTGAGCCATCGCTATGTCCAGCACCAAAAATACCCGCAACAATCGCAACAGCTCCTATCAATTTTTGATTACTGGACCGTGATTTCATACTTCTCATCGTCATAACTTCGTTATAACTTTCTTTACGCCACTGCGAATATGGTTCTTTCATTTCTTTTGCATAACCACTGTAATATTCTTGTAACGTATCGATAAAGAGGTGAACTCGCTCTCTCACCTGACGAATACGCATAATCATAGGATCATTTTCTGCAGGTAAACGGTTAACCGTTAAATAGCCAGACGATGTTTTAGATAAATGTTGAGAAAATTGTTGTGGAGCAAATGATTGGGCAAATTTAATTTCTGATACTTGTCTCAAGGCAATTTTTTGAGTAGACGTTAACTCTTTTCTATAGGCATTAAGATCGTTAGCAATGCGGTTATAGATGTTTTGAAATGGGTCGTTATCTCGCTGAGTTTTTTTATGGTAAGAGTACTTACTGGCTTTTTGAGTATATTTTTTTTCAAACCAACGCATACCACTGACATCACGGACATCAATATTCAATTCCATTAGTTCGCCATCTGATTTGATAATTTCCCCGGTGACCATAACTTCTACAGAGTCATGACCTAAAGGAATAACGCGAACAGCCCCCCAAGCTGAACTTGACTGAATTGCTTCCATTAACAGATAGGGGAAAAAACTAGATTCAGCCACTCGAATTTCAGGGAAAACCAATTCATCTTCATCGAGTTGATCGATGTTTTTTAGGCCATTATCAAAAATTGTTATACCAACATCTAATAATTCATTTTCAGGCATATCTTCTATAACTTGTTTTACTGCAACTACCTGAGTTGTTTTAAATGCAACTGTACTGCAGCTAGTAATAAGCAATACCATAAATAAAATAGTAGCTATTGAACTATTATTGCTATTAATTTTGATCATCTACTTAACCTCGCTTTTTATATTTGCGATATTCCTGCCATAACTTTTCTCTTAACTTTGGATCTGCTTCCTTCATTGCCGCTTCTCTTATTTGACGAGCGACAACGTCATCATCATTACCGCTTGGGATATCAGCTGGAGGGGTGAAAACTTCTTGGTTATGCTGTAAATCCCCTTGTTTGGTTTTTGAGTGAGTATTTGGCATTCCACCATCACCCGAAGTATTAGGGTTTGTGGTCCCTATTCTTATATCTTTAGTTGTACTTTCTGCTGCACCGTTTAAAACATCATCAAATAACCGGCCATTCGCTTCTTCAACTTGTTTTTCACTGCCATTTTCATTTCCACGACTTTGTACATACTCTCGTTCAGATAAAATCATGCCATCAAAATCGTCCAAAGTTCCTTCAAGTTGTTGATCAAGTTCTGAAATTTTTTCATTCAAAGTTCGTGTGCTATTTATGGCTGATTTATTTCCATTTTTTGCTGATGTTGGATTTTGAGATGCTGCAGAACTACTTGAAGATTGTTGACTGGACGCACTTTGCGAAGATGCTTCAGAGCTACTTGAAGATTGTTGACTGGACGCACTTTGTGAAGATGCTGCAGAGCTACTTGAAGATTGTTGACTGGACGCACTTTGCGAAGATGCTGCAGAGCTACTTGATGATTGTTGACTGGACGCACTTTGTGAAGATGCTGCAGAGCTACTTGATGATTGTTGACTGGATGATGCAGCTTCCTCTTCTGAAAAATCAATCTCATTACTGCTACTTGCTGACGATTCGCCGCCATCATTATTTTCTGCTTCATCCGAAGGTTCACCGCTTTGCTGGGTTTGTTCCTGACCTTCATTAGTACCCTCGGCACTTTCATTTCCTTCGTTTGATCCTTTCTCGGTACTTTCAGTTCCTTCGCTTGATTGGCTTTTTGCTGTCGCTTTTGACGAAGTTCGAGAAGAAGTTTGACCTTGTTGTTGTTGTTGTTGTTGTTGTTGTTGTTGTCTCGATGGTTGAGGAGGAGTTGACACGGAAGATTGCTGCCTAGAAGATTTACTTTTGCTTCGAGAGCTACTTGTTGAAGCCGACGGCATACTAGAAGGAGTACTTGCACTGGAAGGTGATGGAGGTGTTTGTTGTTGCGATTGCTGGGTAGATTTACAACCAACAAAGCTAGCTAACACAATGATTAACAATAAAGTGAACATATTTTTTTTCATAATGGTATTCCTTTTATTATTGAAAAATCTGCAAATGTACTTCTTCTGCAGAAATTACGTTACCTTCAACAATTTTGGGTCTAAATTTAGTTTGCTTTAGAAACTTGAATGTTCTTGAGCTCATAGCGTTGTCTGTCGGATTGGAGCTAACAAAATTGATGTTTTTTACTTTGCCATATCGAGTTACATCAATGGATGCAATCACATAATTACTATCTGAGTCAGAAATTTCATTAGAGGGTAATACATTTGTTTTAACTAATATGTTTGGAAAATTAGGTAGTGCAACGGGTAAAGAAAATAAGTCTCTGACCTCTTTAGTTATTGCTGAATTATCTTTTAAATAATGATATGCCGCCTGGTAAAGGTTAAGCGCCGTTTCTCGTTTACCATACATTAAATACCAATCTGCTAACTTCAACTTGATACGAGTCACTAGCATATAATTAATTATTGGCTGCTTTAAATAAATGTCCATTTCTTGTTTGAACAACGAGACGCCTAAACTTAAGCTCCTATATTTCAAAGCGGCTAATTTCTTTCCTGTGATAGACGTTGTTTTAACTATTCTTCCTTCGGGATCAACGCTCATTAAAGGTGCAATAAAATTCGATGTAGCAATTAAGTAGTTAACCAAAATTAACTCATGTAATGGTGCAATAACGCGTAAATCAGTTGAGCCATAGTTTTTAATTGCCATCTTAAGTGCTTGCTCGTAAGTTTTATAACTATTGAGCAAATCAATAATTGGCTCTTTTTGCCTTTTTAAATTATAAGATTTTAGGTACCAATTCGCCATTTTCATCTTAAGAAAGTACGTTTCAATATGCTCTTCGTTATAGTTTTGTTCATACAACCATTTGAGGTAACTATAGCGGCTATCGACAGAATCCCACTGTTCTTCTTTTGCTAAACTAAAGATGAGAGTGTTAAGAATAGGGAGTATTGACGTTGAATAAAGTCCATTATTTATACGTTCTAAGTGCAAAGAACGAGTTAATGTTTTTATCGCTTTACCATGATCTCCTTTTTGCTGATAGGCTAGGCCCAAAGAAAATAATTGTTGCGATAAATCTTCATCATAGACCCCTTTGCTTGATTCTATTTCTTCAATGCTCGTTTGGTATTCATCAACAAGTGTTGAAAAGTTTGTCTTTGGATAGCCAGAAATAGGCGACGTTTCGGTCGCATTATTTTGCGGTGTTCCTTTAACGTCTGCCCAAGTAAAACTACAAATAAATATAGTAACAGGCAGCAACAGCTTCACGGAAATGACAATAATTAACTTCATAATAGCTCCTGGAAATTAAACCAACGCAACATATGAAAGCTTCTAAATCCCTAAATAAACAACTAATACTTATTAGAATGTGAGCCTATATCGGTCTCGATGTTTTAGCGTATTAATTGAATGATGATTTTTTATACAAAACACCATCTATAATTTCAGTATAGATGGCATCAAATCGAAGTAAAGAAATCGCAAAAATATTTAATCCCCGTCTAAATTAATTTGTTGTCAAAAACAAGGATTCAAGGTGCTATTATCGAGAAAGGTCTTTTTCGTTATTAAAAGTAACTTTTGTTGTAAAAATTTTTTCTGTCGAACTCATTTCTAACGTCCATTGTTGCTGTTGGCAAATCTTTTCCGCTAAAAATAAACCTAAACCATAACCATAATTTACCTTTGGAATTGTGGTGTTTTCAGGTATTGGTTTTACCTTAGCTATACCTGAACCTTCTGGCATTTCATTTACCGTGTTTTCTACTACTAGATTATGATGATTTAAGTGGACTTTAACTATGCCATCGGCACTATATTGACAAGCATTGCATAATAGATTTTGAATTAATATCTCTGCTAATTCATACTGGCTAAATAAACTGGCTTCATTATTCATCGAGACTGAAAAGTTTATATTTCTTTGAATGAATTGTTGTTGACAAGAACTTACCGCTTGTTCAATTAGCTCGGCTAATAAAAACACTTTATTTTGAGCTATATGGTTCTTTATACTACTTTTTTCACCCTGTTCTCCTCGCCATAGGTGCAATAGAGTATGGGTCAACTGCTTCATTTTACGATGAGCTTTACTAAGTTTTACTAATTTGTCTTGATCTTTAGCGGTTATAGTTTCACTTTTATTTAATAAAGTTAAAGCCGCTGAAATAATCGCGATGGGTGTTCTTAACTCATGACTTAAACAAGCGATAAAGTATTTTTCTCTTAGTAATAATTCTTGCTCTTTTCGTTGTAGTTCATGTTGTGCTAATAAACTTATTTGAAGGTATTGAGCACTGCTAACGAGTTCTTCAAACTTGAGCTGCTTTGGCGTTTGTTCTTGTTGTAATTGTGAATAATTAAAGTGACTTAATGTGTTAAGCCATGAAGTAAAGCTGGCCATCTGACGGGTGATTTGACGATTGGTATGGAAAATAAAAAGAATGACTATTAATAAAAACAAGGTGAAAAAAATAATAAACGCATTTTGCCAAGTTTGATAAAACAAGGTTTCATTTTTCATATCAAATATATGTATCACGAAAAATATTTCAGCTTTTTCTTTCGAATAAAAAGGTAAAATATATATACTTTCATTCTTTAATGAATAAAGCTGAGTTTGGTCTTTTTTGAGTTTGCTTTGGTCTAATTCAATATTAAGTAATGTTTGATAACGTGTCGGTAGACGACTAATGCCCCAATAATACTCTTTAATACCAGGGTCAAACTCTGCAATAGTATCTGATAATTGATAATAATCACTCAACACTGTTGCATCATAGTGCATATAATAATCGGTAGTATCATCCATCGCACTATTACGCATGAATAAAATCATCGCCACAAAGGTAATGCTCAATGATAATAGAATTGCTAAATACCGTTGATTCAAAAACCGAGTTAACGAGTGATTTACAATACCATTCGAGTGTTTTGCTCTTGTTGTTTTTCTTTTTAGTTGAGTCATCTTATAATTCTTTTAATGCAATACCAGCACCACGAATAGTATGAATTAGCTTTATGTCGGTCGTATTATCAACCAAGCTCCTTAATCTGAAAACTAACGTTTTAAGCATGTCTTTACTCGGCATTTGATCCGGCCATATCTCGTTTTCGATGGTGATTCGGTTAATTATATTTGGACTGTTTTTTGCCAAATAAGTTAATAATTGCCATTGCGTTGGAGAAAGCGCTAATAACCGTTCTGAACGACTTGCTATACGTTGTTGATAATCAATAACTAAGGTATTTAAAGTGAATTTTTCGGTCTTCAATGTGATGTTTTCGAGTTTCGCATGTACTTTAATTCTTGCCGCTAGCTCTTCTAACTCAAACGGTTTAGTTAAGTAATCATTGGCCCCAAGCGTAAAACCATTAAGTTTATCTGCTAAATTATCGTGTGCGGTAAGAAAAATAATTGGCGTATTAATACCAAGCGTTCTGATTGTCTCACAGACCATGAATCCATTCATCCTAGGCATACTTACATCAAGTACTACAGCATCATATTTGTTTCTTTCTAAGAGTTGCAGAGCAATGATGCCATCAAAAGCATAATCACATTCAATACCAGCTAGTGCTAAAAAATCAATAGTTAATGCTGCCAAATCACTTTCATCTTCAACTAAAAGTATCAACATGGTTTATCCTTGAAGGTAATATATAGGTTCATCATTTTCATTTATCGCACTACGCCATGAAAACAAAGATGTTCTAAGAGTAACACATCGCATAATTGCCATTGTTACCTTTTGGTTACCTAGCATCCATTAAGATGGATAACAGTTAATAAAATTTCTATTGGGATCACCTTAATGAAAAAACAACTTAAAAACAGACGACTAATTATGACGTCACTTATAATAACGTCCTTGTTATTGGCCGCTTGTGGTAGCTCTAGTGGAGACTCACTAAAAGAAACTGAGCCATTAATACCAAAGGATAATATTGCCACACATGTTTTTAAAAATGGCAAGGTGTATACCGTAAACGACCAACAAGAATGGGCTGAATCTGTTGCGATTAAAGGGAATGAGATCATATTTGTTGGTCGTAATATTGATGTGAGTACTTATGTTGATGCTTCAACTAAGGTTACTGACTTATCGGGTAAAATGATGATGCCTGGTTTTCATGATGTTCACATGCACCCTATTGAATCCGCATCTGAAAATACAGACTTTATAATTGATATTGAAGAAACGAACCCTGAAAATTATATCGACAAAATAAAACAAGCTTCTAGGAATAAACCTGGTAATGACTGGTTAATTGGCTATGGACATTCGGTTTTTACCTTACTTGATGCTAGTCGCTCACCTCTAAAAATAATTGATGAAGCGGTTTCAGATCGTCCGGTGATAATAATGGAACAAACATCACACTCAATGTGGGTTAATTCAGCGGCATTAGCATTAGTTGGATTTAATAAAGAGACACCTCATCCAACAGGTGGTCGTATTCTACATGATGAAAATTCGGGCGAGTTAAATGGAATCCTTATTGATAATGCAGGTAATCTTGCCATGGACATAGCCATGACACCTACTTCGACAAGTTTAAAAAACGACTACGACGGTTTAACTCAGTTCACCCTACCAGAACTTGCCAAACATGGCATTACGTCTATCAGTGATGCACGAAGTTTTTGGCAAAGAGATGATCATAAAACTTGGTTAAAAGCGCAAGCAAATGAAGCGTTAACTGCTCGTGTATCTGTTGGGCTTTGGGCATACCCTATGGCTAACGATACCGAACAATTAGCTGCTTTAAGAGCTCTTTACACCAATCAGCAAGACAGTTATTTACGTTTTAATCAAATAAAATTATATTCTGACGGGATCATTATTAATGCAACATCCGCGATGCTTGCTACCTATAATATTGATTTGATTGGCCTTCCAGAAAATAAAGGACTTAATTACTTCAGTCAACAACGCATAGAAAAATACCTTACAGAACTAGAACCAGCAGGGTTTGATTTTAATATGCATGCAATTGGCGATAGAGGTATTAGAGAGGCATTGAATGCCGTAGAAAATGCTGGCAGTGAACAAGGTCGCCATCGGATTACTCATGTTGAAATAATCGATCCTGCGGATATTCCTCGTTTTGCACAGTTAAATGTAACTGCAGATGCCCAAGTTGCCGGAAATTTTACTAACCCTGAACATTGGCATGAAAATGACGAATTGATAGGTGCAGTTAGAGCTGATAATGCGGTGCCTATTAAATCATTGGTTGCATCAGGTGCGCGAGTAACGCTAAGTAGTGACTGGAATGTTAGTCCGTTTAATCCATTCATTGGTTTGCAAAATGCAGTTACCCGGGCACCACAAGCGCTAACGTTAGCTAAAGCGATTGAAGCCTATACTATTAATGGTGCATACGTTATGAGACAAGAAGAAAAAGTGGGTAGTATAGAGGTAGGGAAATTAGCCGATTTTGTTATTTTAGATAGGAATATATTTGAAATTAATGAAAATACGATTAATCAAACAAAAGTAACGATGACTATTTTTGATGGGAACATTATATATCAACAATAACTTTTGAATATTCATTTTACTGCAGCTTATCTAGTAGTTAACTATTAAAGATAAGCTGCAGTTAATATTATGAAAACTCAATCATTAATAGGTAATGCTTTTAAAGCTAATGCAGGGTCTAAGCGCATGTTAAACCAATTAATTCGCCAATCTAAATGTGGTCCAGTAGCTCTGCCACTAGCACCAACGGCTGCTACTACTTGGCCTTGTTTTACTTCATCGCCAGTCTTCACATACGCCTTACTTAAATGAAGAAAACTTGAAGTAATACCATGTCCGTGATCAATTATCATGGTACCACCAGAATAGAACATGTCTGGCACGAACATGACAACGGTTCCGGCTGCTGGCGCTTTAACAGGATCACCTGTTTTCCCCGCATAATCTAAACCAAAATGAGGTCGTTTAGGCACACCATTGAAAACGCGCTGGCTTCCGTAAACACCAGTAATAGTACCTTTGATAGGTGCAATAAAACCTTTTGAAAAATCAGTTTTATCACTTAAGGTTTTACGAGCTGTCCTAACATCAATACCATCTTTTTTTGCACGAATGGCTGACTTTGGACTAGGATTCATTATTTTTTTAGCAATGCCCTCAATACGTTGAATTTTATATTCACGCTTTGTTGGCGTTAGGGTTTTCTGTTCAGTTTTACCGTTCGGATGAGTAATTTGTAATAAATGAGTTTTTTCATCGTCACGACCGAAACCAAAAACATAATCACCACGCTTCGATAAAGGCAAAACCTTATTATCAAAAGTAACCACATTATCAATGCCAGTTTTACCTATTACTAATGCGCCCTGCTTTATTTCCCCAGAAAGCTTAATTTCGGCAACGCTACTTTGACTCAATAAAATAGCGCCAAAACAAAAAGTAACACGCTTCAATTTTTTAATATCAACTATATTAAGCATTAGCTATTGCGCCTTTACCGACACCTTCGAAGGCTACAACTGTAACGTCATGATTATCTACTACTAATTGTCTAGCAATAAAATCTGCTAGTAACTCAACAGTAGAGTCGCAATCAACTACATCTAATACTTTTTGTTCTACGGCAATATCGAAACGACCTTGCGGTGCAGTATAAGCAAAGTAATGGTGATCGGAAGTCAATTTATGTTGTGCAAATTCAGACAACTCAACGTTCTGCTTTTCAATGCGATCTGCTTCTGAGGCAATATAAATATCTTGCCAACGTAAACACCACTCTTTTTCAAGCTCCGGTACACGTTTACCTTGTTGCAAAATATTGATTGTAGAACGATGACCATGAGCAATTCGTTGACAATTCCCGTCATGTAATTTTAAACCATGGGTATAATGGTAATAGTCGCCACTAATATGTTCAGGTCGAAGTGTTAATTTTAACCCTTGTACATTTTGTGGCAGTTGCTCCAAAATTATGGTGGTTAAATGCTCGGTTACTGATTCAATACTGATTATGTTTGATGATAGTTTTGCAAAAGCACATTTTGGCGATTGTAAATAGTAACTGGCACGTTCACTCATGAAATCGAGATATTCATGACCGGCATTGTGAGATGAATCACTAACGCTAATAGATGAACTTTTCATCGGCAATAATAATTTGTGGTCTACGGCATCATCTATTATTGCTTTAATTTGTTTTTTAACCACGGCAAAATCAAGCACCATGCTCATTTCATTTAAAGCGCCGTCAAGTAGCACATCAACAATCCAACTCTCACCAACAATACCTCGTTGTTGGCAACAGTATGAAAAATCAATAACGGTTAAGTCATTTACAAATAATTGCATTATTTTTCCTTGATCAGACCTAATCTTTAACTTGCCAAGCAATGGTATCGTTAGCTCGAATTGGTACCACAACATCTTCACCAAACGACAATGTCGCAGGCACTTGCCATTCCACTTTTTCTAACGTTATTTTATCGTCATTAACGGGTAAATTATAAAATGCGGGGCCATGAAGACTAGCAAACCCTTCTAATTTATCTAATGCTCCTGCTTCTTCAAATGCTTCTGCGTATAGCTCAATTGCGGCATGAGCAGTATAACAACCGGCACAGCCACAAGCAGACTCTTTTGCATGTTGCGGATGAGGCGCAGAATCTGTGCCTAAGAAAAACTTTGCACTGCCACTCGTTGCGGCTTCAATTAACGCCTGTTGATGAATATTACGTTTTAAAATAGGTAAACAGAAATAATGCGGACGCATACCACCGACCAACATATGATTTCGGTTAAATAATAAATGATGAACGGTTATGGTGGCCGCAACGTTATTGCCAGCTTGTTGCACAAATTCTACAGCGTTTTTAGTGGTGATATGTTCTAAAATGATTTTTAATTCAGTGTATTTTGCCACTAAAGGCTTTAAAATAGTGTCAATAAAAACCGCTTCACGATCAAAAATATCGATATGGTTGTCGGTAACTTCGCCATGTATCAATAACGGCATCCCCACTTCTTGCATTGCTGCAAGCACATCAGCAATATTATCAACACTGGTAACACCTGAAGATGAATTAGTGGTTGCTCCTGCGGGATATAACTTAGCAGCAAAAACAATGCCTGTTGCTTTTGCTGTTTTTATTTCTTCAACTGTAGTTTTATCTGTTAAGTACAACACCATTAACGGTTGAAATTGCTTACTTTGTTTCGAGCCATTGGAATTGGCGGCAAGAATACGCTGATGGTATTGCGTCGCTAATTCTGCATTTGTTACCGGTGGGACTAAATTTGGCATAACAATAGCGCGAGCGAAATAACGGCTTATATCTGGCACTGTTGTCGTTAATGCTGCGCCGTCGCGTAAATGTACATGCCAGTCGTCTGGGCGAGTAATGGTTAATGTTGTCATTTTCTTACCTATAAATTTGTTTATTAACTTTAAAATTCTGTATTTTCACTTTGATGAGCTTCTTGCTCATGTTTATCAGCACTTTGTAAAAGCGCTAATAATTGATCTTTTAAATTGGGCGGTACCTTATAAATGGTAATACTTTCATTGGCGGCGTTATAAACAACATCTTCACCAAAATGACTGCGCTCAAAACTCAAACTAATACCATTGCCATAACCAGAATATTTAGTGACTTTATTGACAACTGTTTGGTCATGGGGGAAAGATTCTTCAAGCGGATATGATTGTTCTTGGCAAAATTGATGAAAATCTTGAGCAGCCCCTTCTTGTTTGATAACTTCGCCAATTTCTTGTATTGATACGTCTTGGGCAGAGCTTTTCTGTTCTTTACAGTAATTAAGCAATTCTTTGCGAGTACTTTGTTTTTCTGCGGCATCCAATTGGTTTACGGCAACATAATCTTCTACGGCTTGCACCAATGTTTGCGTTTGCTCTTTAGCGTTTAACCCTTCTTCACAGCCAAGAAAGTCTAAAAAGAAGTCTGATACAACTCGGCCAGCTCTCCCTTTGATAAACGACACATACTTGTTACCTTGCTCATTATCTTTATAATCGAATAAATCAATGCGAGCGGCGAGTTGCATACGTGCCGTATCAAGATGTTTATCTGCAGAAATATTTAATTCACCGTCTACGGAGTAATGTTCAGAGACAGGAATAATAGTAGCGAGTAAAAAACGGCCGCCCATATATTCATAGTGACAAACAACTAAATAGCCCGTTTCAGCTAAATTGTATTTTTCTAATTCATTTTTTAATAAATTAGCGGCTTGGCTACTAAAAGCATAAAAGTTTTGCACGTCACCTAAATAACTTTCCATAATATCAACAAAACGGGCAGAATCCCCTTCTGAAGGCATCGTAGAGAAATGACCGTAGGCTTTACTTCCTTTGGCATTGTAAATTTTATGCAGTGCATCAACAAAATTTTCAATTTTATTGCTGATTTCTATAGATTCTGGCCCTAAACGCAGTACAACTTCACCGGTTTCTTCTTTTTTGGTTAAAAAATGTAGGGCAATATTCGAAATAATTAAGCTCATAGTTAAAGGCCAGTTTTATATTGTTCAGGCATTTGATAAACTTGTACTAATTTATCAAACAACCTATTAAGTATTTAATATGCCTATTGTATCCAAGTATTCCAATGAACGTGTAGAAAAAATTATCCAAGAATTACATGATGTTTTAGTTAAAGAGTCTGCAACCCCTGATCTAGCGCTAATGTGCTTAGGAAATACCCTGACAGAAATTATAAATAAAAATATTCCACAGGCAAAAAAAGCTGAAATAGTAACCAATTTTACCAACGCTTTGAAAAAGTCTGTTCAATAATTACATCTTTTTGTAAAAAATATAAACGTTAAAAACTAAAATATTAAGAGAATAATAATTACCTATGGTTGCATTTGACTCAAAAACGTATAGCAAACGCCTATTACATCTGATCAGTTGGAGCCATTGGTTCACTTTTTTCAATATTCTTACAGCTATCGGTTTATCGTCTTTCTATATTTTCAGTGAAGGAGGACCGGAAACATTACTGGGTCAATTCTATTTAGTCACCACATGGTTTAGTCACATGGGGTTCTTAACATTTATGACCTTTGTACTAATATTATTCCCGATCACCTTATTATTTCCACATACCCGGTTTATACGGGCAACCGCTTCGGTAGTCTTTACCCTACAATTACTGGTGTTGCTTCTTGATGCTTATATATATAACAGTTTAGGTTACCATTTAAATGCTTCTTCAAATGCTCAGATTTTTGATTTAATCACTACACAAATACAACAAAATAGTCGAACATTTTGGTTTATTAGTATTGTTTTAACCCTGGTTATTTTTACATTTGAATTAATTGTTAGTAATTACGCATGGAAACACCTGCGTGATTTACAAAAAGTAGTGATGGCCAAATTTATTGTAATTGGCTTAGTGTGTTCTTTTTTCTTCAGCCACATGTTGCATATTTGGGCTGATGCCAATTTAGAGTATGATATTTTAAGGCAAGATACGGTATTACCTTTGTCATATCCATCAACGGCTAAAACATTATTAACAAAATACGGTATGTTTGATCGAGAAGCATATATCGAACGAACAACTAGCCCACTCGCATTTACCGATGCTATTCCTCAGTATCCGGTTCTAAACGAGCAATGTATTGCTAAGTCCGTAATGCAACAATCAGTTTTTATGGTGGTTAACGATAAGATGTTAACCTCAAAACAAATAAAGCAATTCAAGCAAAGAAATACCCAAAACCAGTTAACATTAGAGCACCACATTGATAACGCGTTACCAAAAAACGCATGGTTTAATATGTTTTATAGTTTACCGAGTATTTATAAAGATGGACTGATAAAGCAAAATGCTAACCCTTTGTTATTTCAGTTGTTAGACAGGAATAACCTCGCAACCTCTTATACTTTGATTCAAACCAATGACGATGAAAATAAGCCATCAGAGCAGCCATCCTTTGGTTTTGAGCATTTATTTAATGAACAAACGACACTCAACAACATTTCAACTTTAGTGTTCGCTAATAAACTAAATAATATTCCTGTAGGTTTACATTTATTCTATTTTGCTGATAGTAATAGTTACCAGTTTGAATTGTTCATGGACGCCCTTCTTTTGGCCCAAAATGCAAAACAAACAAAAGATATTATTTGGGTAACATCAGTTGGCAATGAATCAAAAACAACAAGTTTATCTATAAAACCTTCCCTACTTATTTTACCTAACACTAAGAGTAAAACAGTAAGTCATTTAACCAGCCATATGGACATTCAACCGACACTGATGAACAGTTGGTTACATTGTGATATTGATGAAACAACATATAGTAATGGCACAGATTTATGGAAGGTTGAGAAAGATCGAGTTATTGCTAATACCATGGATGATGGCATTATGGTTTTTAGTAAAGACAAGTCAGTGTTTATTAACCAAAATGGTAACTTTCAAAGTTATTCACGCCAATTAGCGGCACCTATAATGGTTAACCCAGACTTTCCTTTAATGATTGATGGTGTTAATTTTATTAAACAATTTAGCCAACAAGCAAACAAAGTGGGTAATAAATAAACTAACAGATTAATTTCCTGTACTTTATATTGCATTCGGTTTGTAAACCATTATTATACAAGCGGTAAACTTACAAACCCTCTTAAAGTTTACTGTTTCGGGGTATAGCGCAGCTTGGTAGCGCGTGCGTCTGGGGGACGTGAGGTCGCAAGTTCGAATCTTGCTACTCCGACCATATTAAATAAAAATGGGCTTTGATATTCAAAGCCTTTTTTTATGCCTTCAATATTATAAGTACCTTGAATATGTTCTTTCTTGGCTCACGGTATAACTAAACTTCCAAAGTACGGAATTATCATAATTCCTTTTGAGACCATTAAACAGTTGGCAGCTTGCACTAATTTTGATATTTTCTAAACTTAATTTATTCAATCTGCGGAGTGATATAAATGACTAATGATGAAATCGAGCGTCTCAACACTTTGACCGATAAAACCATTAATGCTGTGGCGACAGTTGACGAACTTAAAGAGTTTAACCAATTACTGACTGTATGGAGTGAAGACGAAGATCTTAATTTTCTTAATGAGCATCACGCGTTTCGCGTCAGACCAAAATAACGCAAATTAATATAATAGATAATTGGACTTAATTACACCACGCCCAATTATCTATTGTAAATTTTTATAACTTGTTAGTTATTTTTAGACGACTCATAGTCATACCAAATTCCGTACCGATCACCATGCCATATAAGACCATGGTATAAATAAGCAGTAGCAAGCATCAGTATGCCTCCAGTAAGCGCCGCTTCACTTATAAGGCCTAAACAACAAAAAACGAAACCACTTATATGTCCAATAACTTCAATGCGAGAAGCTGATTTTCTACTCGGGCGAGATTGTAAAAAGTTAAATATAAACCAGCACTTTAATACCCAAGGTAATTTTTGCCAGTTTTCTGAATTCTTATCTATCATAAATTTCTCCTGATTCAAGGTTGTTACATCAACATCAAGTGCAGAAGCTAAACATTTAAGAGACTCTAAACTGGCGTTTTGTCCGCTTTCTATACGTTGAATTGTTCTAACATTTAATCCAGATATTTGAGCCAATTGCTCTTGCGAAAAATGACGGCTAATACGTAGTTCTTTGAGAATCATAAAATTTACCTCTGTACTTAAGAAACACGAGTATTCATTAATTTATTGAATGTCGGTTACGAATTTAACACGACATTGACCCGACATTGCACGTTTTTGCTAACTATTTCAGATAAAACTGTTGGGAGGTGTAAAATAACTATCGACACTATTTTTTTATTGTCATGTTTAAATTAATGATTTTTGTTATAGGCACATCAAAACATAAACCCTCTTAAGGTTCCCCATAATCACATTTTTTGCACTTTAACTCATGCCCTAACATTGAATTACGTCCTTCTTTTGTTGTGACCCAGGGTCTACAAATAAAAGGCGGAATATTTCTAACATGTTGAAAATGACCGCATCGTAGTTCGGCTACCCAATGGTTTTCTTCATCTTTGTGATAACCTTTAATAGATTGCTTCATTAAAGTAGGATCCATCTCATATTTGATTATTACTGAAAACCTTATAAAAAATTGATTTTAAATCAATACTTCCTTTTACTCCATTAGTTTGAATATACATGGAGTAGAAGCCAAATGTACTGTTGCATAAAAGTACCCCCGCATTAGACCTCATTCATGCTTCTATATGCTATAAATATAAGTAGTAGATAAATGTAATTCTTTATTATTAAGATTAAGCTTATGCACAAATACCTGTTTTCGCACAACGTGATTATTGGTTTTACGATGTTTATAATCTTCTCAACGTCATCAATAGCTAAAGAGCTGTTGTTGTTAACTGCTGATGCTCCGCCACATATGATTGCCGCCACCAATAATGGCATTGATGTAGATATTGCCCGTGAGGTATTACAAGAACTTGGTTATAGCGTTAAAGTTGAGTTTGCTCCTCTAAAACGTAGTATGAGACAGGTTACTAATAAAAAAGCTGACTTATTCTTGCCGGCGTTTTATCAAGAAGATACTTCTGAGCTGTTCTTCTCAACACCTATTATTACTTATCGCCCTACTGCCTTTAGTTTGAAAAGTAAAAACTTTTTGTTTAAAACAATCCCCGATTTAACAAGGAAAAATTTAGTCACCTTTCAAGGGGCAACAGGTTATTTCGGAGAAGAGTTTGTGAAAGTATCGAAGTTTAATGGATATAGAGAGTTACATGACATGTCTAAATTTCCAGAGCTGTTAATAAAAGGACGTTGTGACGTGGTAGTGTTGGATTACTATATCTTTTATTACTTTTTAAATGAGTATTTAAAACAAAACCCAACGGGTAAATTCACATTAGACAAAATAGAAGAATTCCCGGTGTTTACTGAAGTTAATGCTCATGTTGCTTTTCATGACAAAAACTTGCGAAATGCATTTAATAAAAATTTATTGAAATATATAACTCAACGCAAAGAACAAACCGTAATAGATAAATATATCGGTACAGTTCAAATACCTTTATAAAACACTTTAACTACGACCCCTTTCGTAAAGATTCAAATAGTGTTACTTTGAGATTCATCATTTTAGGAATATCTCTGAGGCTAACAAGATTAATGTCAAAATTTATTAAAATAATAACCATAATTATTGGCAGTGTTTTTATACAAAATAGTTGCATCGCAAGTCTTGTTCATGATGTTTCACATAAAAAACAAAAAACAATTATTACCAATATCTCTAATGAATTAATAGCACATTATGTCTTTCCAGACATTGCAAACAAAGTTGCCAAACAGCTTTTATTAAACCTAAATGATGATGAATATCTAGGCTATGACGATATACGAATATTTGCAGATAGATTAACCGATGATATTCAAGGTATAACTCATGACAAGCATATTAGAGTTAAGCTAACTCAGCCTGGTACCTCTATAACTTCAAATACAGATGTTAATAACGACTTTAGTAAACTTGAAATATTAAAGGGTAATGTCGGGCTCATTGCGTTTGACAAATTTTCATCTAACGCTATTGCTAAAGCTAAGGTTGACAGTATTTTTGCACAACTAAAAAATGTCGATGCTCTTATTATTGATTTACGAAAGAATGGTGGCGGAAGCCCTGATTTAGTCCGATATATTAGCAGTTACTTTTTTGATAAAAAAACCCACTTAAATAGCATCTATTGGCGGGCAACAAATCGTTATCAAGAATATTGGACCCTTGATGAACTTGTAGGCGATAAGAGACCCGACTTGCCAATTTATATTCTCACCAGTAAAAATACCTTTTCTGCCGCTGAAGAGTTTTCTTATAACTTAAAAGTCAGAAAGCGGGCTTATATTGTTGGTGAAACCACTAAAGGAGGTGCTAATCCCGGCGGTTTTTTTGAATTACCCTTTAAACTTAAAATATTCATTCCTACAGGAAGGTCAGTTAACCCCGTCACTAAGACAAATTGGGAAGGGACAGGTGTTACACCAGACTTACCCGTTATTTCTGTATTAGCCTTCGATGAGGCTTATGCTATGGCAAAATACTCTGCGGTTAAATATAGAGTGAAGCAAGGTAAAGCTAAACCTGAAGAAAAATACAGTTTAATCAGTTATAAAAAAAATTACGGTAAATGGACGCTTGCTAAACATGGTTGTCCATTAAAATATCGTTGGGCTCAACCAGAATACAATGAAACAACTCATAAATATCAATTTCCATATCAAATAAAATACTACGGAAACGGTAGCGCCACATTACAATATCAGATAGGAAATAGCTCTGGGAAAATGAACCATCGTCAATACTTTAAAAATAGAAAAGAGGTGAAGTCAGGAGTATCTATTGGTTTTAGCTCTTATGAATCATTTTACATGTCAAAGTGCAAATTATTAAAAGACTGATGTAACACCGTTTATACGTATTGTTTTTTTATCAACAGTTTGACACTGATTAATATTGTTAAACCAAACTGATTAATCACAATAGCCACAGCTAATAGTCAATATTTCAAGGGATTATTTGAATCTATTCAATGGCGTTATCAACTGAATTTGTATTCTATTGTTGTTAATTTCAAAAAAAATCAGAAACAAAAAAACCGCAATTAAGCGGTTTTATAATGCTAAAAGTGATTTATTTCTTTCTCATATCTAATATTGGCATATTACTACTACCGAGCATTGTTTCTGGTAGTTTTCCATCCCAGTTTTGAGCTTCGGTAAGCTTAACAATTAGCGGGTTATTCCCTAATGCTTTGGCTTTTGCTGTGATAGCTTCAGCTTCTGCTAAACCTTTAATTCGGATCGACTCAGCTTCAGCTATAGCGACTAATTTAATACCGTCAGCTTTAGCTTTAGCTGTGTTTACACCACGTTGTGCTTCTAAATTTTGACGAGCTAACTTATGTTTTTCAGCATCCGCTAGATTTTTTTCTGTTTGCTTTGTTTCTATCGATGTTAAATATTTTGCTGGCAGTTTTATGTTTTCAATTTGTATATTATCAACAGTAACAGGAAAGTCTTTCATTTCTTCAATGAAGCTCAATTCAATCGCTTGTATTGCACTAGCTCTGTCTTGAATTAACTTCTCGGCGTCATATTGTGGGATCACGTCTTTTGTTGCGGATCTAAAACGGGGATCAAGAATTCTGTTTTCAAATTGCTTTAAGCCGCCATATTGTCGATAAAGTTCAAGAGCAGCCGATTTGTCTACTGTCCAGTTAACGGAAACAATGACGGTTACCGGCATTTGCTCTTTGGTACTTGAAGCCATTTTTTCTTCGTTTTTACGGGTTCTAACTTCTATTTCTTCAACCCGATCAATAAATGGAACTTTAAAATGAAGACCAGGGTTAACTTGTTCTTTAGCTTCACTAAATCGTTTTACTATACCAATATGACCTTCATTTACTGTGTAGACAGAGCTGAAAAGTACAATTACACCAATAGCTACTACAGCTATTGATTTTACTGGGATGTTTAATTTTTCCATATTCATATTTCACCTTTATTTTATTATTTTTGGTACTTATGTAAATCAGCACATTTGTTAAATATTGTAATTAATCTATTAAATATTACATTCCCTTATATAGTATCTTTGTTGCTCCTTATTTAATTAAATACTTCCAAAGTATTATGTGAATTCCTCAAAAGCAACAATATCTTTAGACAAATAAGACCTTGAACCTACAGATAATTAAGTTGAATAAACTCCAAATACTCTTGTTCATCAACAAGTTTTAGGCCGCTTTGTTCAAAATCAAGACATTCTTTTTCAGTAGGAAATGTAAAATAACTATTATTAGCACTTTGAGGCTTTGACATTAGCGGCTCTTCCATACTAAAGGCTTTAATAGCCTGCAATATGTCTAATGAACCTTGTTTATAAAGCTCTAGTACATGCCAAAGATAAGATTTATTAGCATTTGTATTTATTTTAGATATTTTAATTATATGACCTGTATCTATCGAACCATCATCAATCGTATGTAAAGTGGTTCCTATTTCAGTTTCATTATTTTTTAACGCCCAGAATGTCGCCATAACGCCTTTGTATTTTGGTAATATTCCCGAATGTAGATTGATGACTCCTAGTTTAGGAATGCTAATCGCTTTGTCTTTTAAAATCCCCCCAAATCTAATTGATACAATGAGATCGGGTGACAGCTTCTTTAACTCATCAATGATTTCGGGTGAGTTAATCTTATTGACCTCTCGTATATTTGACGATAAATATTGGCTAAATTCAATAAAAGCTTTATAGGGAGACTTCTTTTTAGATGTTGATATAAGAGGGTTAAGCAATTTATTAAACAAGTCTTGCTCGAAAAACTTTAAAGATTCTAATTGTTTTGGTAATCGAGTGCTATTTCCTACTTTAGCTGATAACCAAAGATGCACATCATTATTTTTTGATACTTCAGGTAAAAGCATGTTAAGTGCATAATTACTTGCCAAGTCTTTGTTTGAAAGAAAGATAATTTTCATTTTTAATACAACGTTGATTCTTTAAAATGGAATGTTGAATAAGTCATTACTTGCCCTATTTGCTTATTGGTTTTTGAAAAAAGCTAAGCATTGTGTATTGTTGCCACGAAAAATAACTCTTTCAGATTTTTGTTTTAACTGGTATTGATACATAGGATCATAATATTCACCTAGCAAAGGTTTCAACCAATCTAAGTGATTATGCAACTGTCCCTTTTGTTGTTGAGCTAAAGCTGTCGTTTGAATTGCCTGCAGCTGGCTATATCGTTCGCTCCCCAGGCGTTTACGCACTTTAAATAAACCATTCTCTAAATAATGACTAAAGGCAATAAAACCTTGTTCTATACCATATGAGGCCTGGAATTGATCTGTCATTTTTATAATGTATTCTTGGTAAATGTGCTCAAGCCGATACTCTAAACTTTCTTCAATCACCACGATTGGTGAACGCGACATCGCTTGTTGTAAACTATCAGGTAGATGAACACTACCAATTAATCTGCCTTCATCTTCTAAAATCAAATTTTGATCTAAAGAAAAGTCACTTGTAATGTATTGCTCAGCCAGACTATTTTCAAAATCTATCTGACTCGGCTGGGGTGTGACAAAACCTCCGAAACTCGAGCCACGGTGACCAGCAGCCCCTTCTAAATCTAAACTGTTTGGGCAGTGAGCGAGCAATGGCGTTTTTCCACTACCCGTATTACCCGCTAAAATAGTTAACGGATGTAATGCCAACTGTTCCAGTTCATTCAATAAAAACTGGCGAAGTGCTTTATACCCACCGGTAAGTAATGGATAGTTAACACCTAACTCCTTTAACCAGCGCTGAACCGTTTGTGAACGCAGACCACCACGAAAACAATATAGATATCCCTGTGGATTTTCCTGCACAAAATCTTGCCATTGTGCTAATCGATTTGCCTTACTTTGGCCTGTAACGAGTGAATTACCTAAAGTGATTGCGGCCGCTTGGCCATTATCTTTATAACAAAGGCCTACGGATGCTCGTTCTGCATTGTTCATCAACGGGTAATTTTGGGCATTATCAAATGCCCCCTTTTGATATTCAATGGGGGCTCGTACATCCATTAAAGGTATTTTATTCCGAATGATTTCACGGAAATCACAGCTGTCAGAGCGTCTTGTTGCTAAACTAGCTGGATTTTTTATTGTCATTACAATAGGCTCACAGTGGGTGAGGCACTTATCGCTACTATTTCGCCAATCGGTTGTAAACTTAAATCATTCTCTAAGCATAACGCTTCAAAATCGCTTTTACCTTCAGGCTTAACTGTAACGAGTAAACCACCACTAGTTTGAGGGTCGCATAAAATTATTTTTTCTTTAGGGCTTAGTGGCCCAACATGCTTACCATAGCTTATGAAGTTTCGTTCACAACCTCCAGGTATACAACCTTGTTCGATGTAGTCATTAATAAAATCAAGTTGCGGTACTTTCTGAAAGTCTATTTTAGCAGCGACATCACTCCCCTCGCATATTTCTAAGAGGTGTCCTAACAGGGCAAAACCTGTAACATCAGTCATGGCAGTAACAGCGCTAAGCGCAGCAAACTTTTGACCAATCACATTTAAGGTTTTCATTGCTTGAGGCGCTAAATGTGTATGTTCAGGTAATAACTTCCCTTGTTTTTCTGCCGTTGTTAAAATGCCAATACCTAACGGTTTAGTTAAATACAATAGATCGTTAACGCCAGCTGTATTATTTCGTTTAATCTCACTGGTATTGATCAGGCCTGTAACAGCAAGACCAAAAATAGGCTCAGGCGCGTCAATTGAATGCCCCCCTGCTAACGGGATCCCGGCCTCTGCACAAACAGCCCTGGCGCCATCAAGTACTTGTTGGGCTATTTCTGGTGCGAGCATGTTTACTGGCCAGCCCAAAATGGCTATCGCCATGAGTGGCTTTCCGCCCATAGCATATATATCGCTAATAGCGTTACAGGCTGCAATCTTACCAAAGTCAGTAGGATCATCGACAATAGGCATGAAAAAATCAGTGGTTGAGATCACGGCTTGATCATTACCAATATCAAAAACAGCTGCGTCATCTTTTGTATTATTGCCGACTAAAAGAGCATTATTTTGAGGCAGTACCAGTGACGATTTAAGCATTACATCAAGTACCGAAGGTGATATTTTACAGCCACAGCCTGCGCCGTGTGAGTATTGGGTTAAACGTATTGGTGTCATAGTGATTTACAATAGGAGTAAGCTACTGACTAATCTACAGTAATATCCCCCCTGTTACACCTGTGAAGTAATATATAATTATTGATATTGGATAAATCATTAAAAACCGAATTATAAAAAGAGATCTATTTAATGGAGATACTAAAAGCTCTGCTGCCAAAAACTTTTTGTGATAGCACTAATTTTAATCGGCATAACCACTGCCAATCGCACTTAATGGCAGTACTAATTCAAGCTCTGGTACTTGAAGCCCTATCCATGCGACAAAAGTATTGCTATTAGGACCGGGGAAAACACTATATTCATTTACCCAAGGATAGAGGGCAATGGCGGCTTTAATTTTGGGGATAAGCTTTGAAGCTTTATCACCTTTTATTGAAAGTAATAATTGAGGTTTTGAACCATACCAGTATCTATCAGGGGTTAAGGTTTGATACTGCCTAACGGCAGGGAATCCTTGGCGTACTCGCCAGCCAATCACTTCAAAAACGGTATACTCAGCCGCTTTTTGTTCTTTTATTGCCACCCAAGGATGAACAGCAAACCAACCACGCCAACTAAAAGCATCAGCAGCATAGAATTCAATAATAGCTCTATTATCCTCATTGGGTGAAGTAGCAATTCCTGCAGGCTCTCTACTTGCCGTACGCCAATTGCTATTAGTACAACCACAAATAAGTAATACAGTGCAGAAAATTGTCAAATATTTCATATGCCCTTTCCGTAACCAATTGAATTAATTTAAGGTATAAGGATGACCATCAATGATCATCTTCTGTGTTTAAAAGTAATAGTGATGTTAACGCTGCCAAAAGCAACGTTGTTACACCTAAGATGGCTTGTGTTAATTTATGAGATTCTTTATTTCTACAATATGCCATATTGTATTGAGTATTCATAAAATTTTAGATATTTGTAACTTAAATTTAATTAACATAATTATAGCGTGACAAAATAATTATAAACATGGGTTGTGCACTTAATTGTATTCGTCATAATCAATGATGACTTTCTACATGTATTGACAATATAGAGCTAAAATGAAAAACAGTAAAAAAGCAATAATGAGAGTAATTGCAGCGATTGTAACCGTCACCAGTATATATATATTCGCCCCATGGGAAGCTGCCGTTTATTATTTTTATCCACTCCCATCTACCGTTCAAGCGCAGGTTGATGAGGCTGTTCATCAGGGTTTAGATGGTATTCTCGTTTATAGTCAAAAGGGACAACAAAAAGCAGAGTTTTATGCCGGCGGCTGGCATAACAGAGATAAAAAAATTCCCGCAGACCCAAAAGCACTTTTCAAAATTGCCAGTATAGGAAAATTATATAATGCCTCGGCAGTAGCAAAACTTGTGGCCAGAGGTAGTCTGTCTTTAGATAAAACACTTGCAGACTATTTACCATCACTGGCTGGACATATTGAATATGCTGACCAAATTACATTACGAATGATGGTACAGCATCGCAGTGGCATTCCCAATTATACAGATCATGATGACTTTTCTTGGTCAGAGCGCTCTATTGGAGGTGATGCTAACTTAACATTAGTTTTAAATACCCCTGCCGATTTTAAACCAGACAGTGATTACAGCTATTCAAATACCAATTATTTGTTAATAGGCAGAATTATGACGAAAACCCTTGGCTATGAACGCAAACAGTTTATCAAAGATGAGATACTAGCGCCGCTTGGGCTAAAAAGAACCTTTTTATCAATCAATGATATTGATTTAACAGAACTTATGAGTGGTTATTACGTCGGCTACGACAATGACTTTAAAGCACTTGACCAAGGGTATATTGCAACTGCAGAAGACGTAGGTATTTTCTTGAGAGCTTTAAATGACGGCACATTATTTACTGATAAAGAGCAGGAAATATATACGTCTATTTATGAATATGAACATACCGGCTGGGTGTTAGGTTATTATAGTATCGCGCGCTACCATAAAAACATTGATACGGTAGTGATCCAATTTGTAAATACCGTTGGTGATGACACACTAATATTTAACAACGTCGTTTATGGCCGGATAATAGAAATACTGGAAAAAAGAAATGAGAAGGAGCAATAATTAATGGCTCATTATAAATGGAATTAAACCGTCAGTTTCTGCGTTAGTTTCATCCAGTTCATCCAGTAAAAGAGCAAAACTCGACTATATATAAATCAAAGTATAAAAATAAGGTTGTCTATCAGGAGTGTTACTTAACCTGAACAACATTTTAAATACCATTTACATTAATACAACGATATACAGTCTCTAGTAACACATTCCGCTTAATAGGTTTAACTAGGCATTTATAAGAATTTTTGGAGACAATTTTATTTGTCGACGTAATATCAGCATATCCTGTGGCTAAAATGATGGGAATATCTGCGTTGATTTTCAATACGGCTTCAATTAATTCAGCTCCTGTCATTGTAGGCATTGAGTGGTCTGTTAACAGTAGATCATAACCTTTCGGGTTATTCTTGAACACTGCTAAGGCTTCTTTGCCATTTTTACATGTCGTAACAACATACCCTGACGACTCCAAATACTCGCGATACAAAAGGTTAAGGTCTTCCTCGTCTTCGGCAATCAGTATATGGCCCTGTCCCATGTGTTCAGTTCTGGCTTCAGGGTTTTCATTCAACGGTGCCTCAAGTGTTTTTGGTAATTGAATAGTGAATTCCACACCTGATTGCTCATTATTTACTACCGATATATTGCCGTTATGTCCGTTAATGATGTTATATACTACAGATAACCCTAGTCCCGTCCCTTTTCCTACGGCTTTCGTACTAAAAAATGGATCAAAGATATTATTAATAATAGATTTATCAATACCACAGCCTGAATCTTTAACTTTCAGTGTAAAATATGACTTATTGTCACCAAGTCCATTGAGTGCAGGAATATTTGACCCTGATAATTTAAATTCTAATACACCAGCATGCGGAGAGATGGCGTCGATAGCATTAGTACTTAGATTAATTAATACCTGATTAATTTGAGTGATATTCCCTTTCCCGACATAATCAAAACCATCCTCAACATCCCACAATATTTCAATATTTTCAGGAGCAGTAGATTTTATTAGTTGGATGCAATCATGAATTACGTCTAAAAAGTTCAACGAAACTAAAGGAGGTTTACTCATGCTACTGAACGTCATAATTTGACTGACTAACTCGGTTGCACGGGTACTCGCCTTATAAATATTATTGTTGAATTTCTGTATTTTTTCATCTGTAGGGAATTTCATTTTGAGTAATTCCGAGTTACCCATAATGATGCCCATCATATTGTTAAAATCGTGGGCGATACCTCCAGCCATTTCTCCTAACGCTTTCATTTTATTAGATTGAAGCAATTCCTGCTCTAATAATTGACGTTGTATAATTTCTCTTTTTAATTTGCGATTAACGGCGATGGAAATGAGCATTATGAATATAAAGAACGTCAATATCGGAATTGCCCATTTCAAGATAGTTTTCAATTTAGTACCCTCTTGTATACGAACAGCTAACCAATTATTTGATATGATTGATTTAGACTTTATATCCATGCTGTCTAATGCCTTATTTAACGTTGGTACTAATGGCTCTAGCCCTAGTCTTACAGCAATTGATGGTTCTAATTTGTATGGCGTGAATGACGCAATAATCAAGTTTAGATAATGTTCTCTGTCTATCTCGTGATTTATAGTGGGTAAAACCCCAATATATGCATCTAATTTCCCTTTATTTAGTAACTTTAGTCCTTCTATAACCGATGAAACGTAAACAAGTTTGATATTTGGATAATCACGTTCAATCAGCTCAGCAAAAAAATGTCCTGTTATAACCCCTACTTTATTGTGGTTCAAACTACTCATTGATTCTGCATAAAACCCGCCCTTTTTTGTGACCACAACCGAAGGTAGTTCAAAATATGGTTTGCTGAATAACATTGATTCTTCACGTTTATCAGTACGCACCATTGATAACATAATATCAATTTCCCCAGCTTTTAATGCTTCAAAAGATTGCGCCCAACTTCCTTCTTGAACAATATTGAGCTGGATATTTAATTGTTTCGATATGAAATCAACATAATCTGCTGATATACCACTGAGGTTATTGTTATCGTCAATGAATTCGAACGGGTAAGAGTTATGATGCACACCTACAGAAAATGATCTGTTCATTTGTAGCCAATCTCTTTCGGATAATGTCAGCGAATCTAATGGAGCTTCGCTGTTAAAAAAAAGATCTGTATTGGGTAACCATTTTTTTTCTAAAGCGACGAGTTCATGAATGGGAATACTTTTGAAGCCTCTGTTAATCTCGTTAATCAATAAAGGTTGTCCCTTTGCAACAGCTGCATGAACTAGACTTGACACCCCTTCTACAATTGTTGATTCAAGTACACTTCCTAAGCCCATTCTTGCTAATAACGAATGTAATGAAGGTGATTCGTTGAAAATTGCTTGAATTTCCCCTTTCATTAAATCATGCACACTGGATTCGCCACGAAAAGGAACGACTTTAATGTTGGGATAATTATCAAAAAGGTAGTGACCATAGTATGTACCAGGTATAACAGCGACGGTCATTCCATTAAATTCTTCAAGATTTTTCTTTGTATTTCCTTTTTTGTTATACACGATGCTCGATTCTACGCGATGAATTGGCATAGAAAAATCTGCCCATAACTGACGAATTTCATTTTTAAACAAACCTGAGTGCACGGTATTGCGAGTTTTCACCAATAGTAAACCATCTTCCATACTTTCAGAGATAAAGTTAACTGGGGTACCTGTAGTTATTGACCATAAACGCCATAGATCGACATACATTCCTGCGGGTCGTCCATCGGGTAATTCAAAAGAAATAGGATGATGATCATTGTGAAAAACTACATTAAGAACAGGTTTCTGTTGTTCCCCTACAGATAAAATCGGGAAAATCAGTATAAAGAATATCAATGAAAGGTAAAAAGACGAATACTTTTTGATGAAGAACGAATTTAATGTCATATAAACCTGTCAAAATAATAACTAAGCAAATTTAATGTCGAGGGTAATTTCAGTTTAGATAAAAAGTATAGCAACATATTAATAGTTCATATTAAAAATATATCTGAAGTTTTAAACGTTGTCTCCATCAGCAACCTAATTTAACGAAAACTAACGATCATTAACAAGAGTCATATTTTACTTTATCGCCTTATTAAAAGGGCTTAATCATGGTGTTTTATACTATGGTTCAAAATTAAAAATATCAAAACAAGAATAGGTATGTTTTTAGTGATAGGCCCAAACGGATGTAACC
>Ga0209395_1001033_pt1 | contig 39978 bp, 34 predicted proteins | sample GOMGulsemesocosm_3_FD_184635 | JGI IMG/M metagenome (GOLD analysis project Ga0209395, IMG submission 184635) | Methane-oxidizing microbial communities from mesocosms in the Gulf of Mexico - GOM9D Gulf of Mexico (SPAdes) (version 2) | ecosystem: Environmental > Aquatic > Marine > Cold seeps...
TGCTGGATATTTTTTGTTTTTATCGTTATTCATTAACACACCTCTACTAGATTTAATTATATCTGTAATTGTGTGTCCGGAATACTATAACCACTTCAGCTTCAGTGTATGGTCGGTTTTAGCTTCAACAGCGATAACTATTGGATTCATAAATATTTCCTATTTTAATGCACTCTTTTTAAATTCGAGATCATCGATATTTACCGAGATGCTTGGCTCACCGATAACTAACTGATCATTGAAAATTTGAACAATCTAAACTATCGTCTTCCTATATTAAAAATTTAGGCTGGAACGATAGATTCAACAGCTTCGTTATCAGTTCTGAGGCTAAGTATGAATTTGGACCATGGAAAATTTATAATAACTGTCGACGATGACATAATAACCGTTAAGTCTATCGGGGCTTTTAATACAGAATCCGCTGTCAAATCAATTGAAGAACTAAAGTTCGTAGTCGGAAGTTTTTGTCAAAAAAAATTTAAATTATTGTTCGATCACACCGAATATGAAGGGGCGACTCCCGCCGTATTTGAGGAAATTAATGAATGTAACATTTGGTTGAGTAAGCAAAACCTAGTCGCGAAAGCGATAGTGATAACCTCGTCGATAAACTTAAACATTTTGGAAAGTAGGACTTCGACTAAAAGCGAAAAAAACACTAAAAACTTTGATAATATGCAGAGTGCGAACGATTGGTTACAAAGGCAGTGATGCCCTTGACTCCGTGTACTTTGAGCATTCAAGAGTCGGCCGTTATCATGTTGAAAATTAGAGAGCTGATAGCTCATCAGTTCATTCGAATATCGATAATGTAAATACAGAGGGAGCGCTAGCATGATAGATAGACTGAATAATTCAAATAACAAAGTCGCGCAGCAAATTTACACTATTTTTCAAAATTCCTATAATATTGAAGCGCAACTTATAGGAGTGGTTGATTTTCCACCTTTGTTACGCAGCGCTAAAGATATAGAAAACTCGACAACACTATTTTATGGCTTTAGTGAGAATGGGGGCCTAGCAGCAATTATTGAGATTGTAATTGAAGATAAGCGTTTAAACATCGATAGTTTGGTGGTTGACCCAAGTTTTTTTAGGAAAGGAATCGCCGACCAATTAATAAGCTATGTGCTCGCATCCGGCAGTTTTTACGACGCTACCGTCGAGACAGCAGTAGTAAACACACCAGCAATCAATCTGTATCGCAAGCATGGGTTTGTTGAATTTAGACGGTGGACGCCAGCTCATGGTATTCCGAAATTAGCAATGTCAGTTAAATGTGCTCCTTAACGGTTCAGCTTTTAACGTAAGATAATGCTTTGTTCGTCATTTCGTTCATATAACCCATCAAAAATTCAGTTAAATCGGAGGCTTAGATGAAACGCGTTATCGGTATTGGAGGGTTTTCTTCAAGGCAAAAGACGCTCCAGCGCTCCACGCTTGGTACAAGCGCCATCTTGGCATTGATGTGCAAGAGGGGGGCGGGGCAGCGTTCGATTGGAACGGCTGTGATGGCAATCCCGTTGGCGGGTCAACGATCTGGTGTGTTACCTCAGAGAACAGTGAACCGTTTTCACCCAACAGCGCCTCGTTTATGATCAACTACCGGGTCGAAGACCTTCAAGCGTTAGTTATATTGCTGAAAGAGGAGGGCTGTTATGTGCTCGATAAGGTTGAAGACTCTGGGTTTGGTAAGTTCGCATGGGTCATTGACCCCGAGGGGAATAAGGTCGGGTTGTGGCAGTCACCGCCTGGTCAATAAAGATATTTACGACTCAATTTAGTGTGCAACCCCTATAGAATATTACCGATTTAGGGTATCCTGTCGATCATTGAATTTGTTGTTGTCGTTTATGATTATTGAAGTAAAAACAGTAGAAGCTCCCGAAATCTTATGTTCCAACTGTCAGGCATGTTGCTGCAGCTCAGAAGTGATGATTGTGTCTGATACATCTGTTCCTAGCAGACATATTTATGTTGATGAATACGGAAGTGAAACGATGTTACGGTTGGACGACGGTTGGTGTTCGGCGTTAGACCGAGATACCTTAATGTGTTCCATTTATGAAAATCGGCCGTGGATTTGTCGTGAATTCGAGATGGGCTCCTATGAATGTATTAATGAGCGCATACAAAAAATGCAATCGTAACCCATAACGTTGGGCAGTTAATAGCCAGTCTATGATCAGTATTCTTGTTTTAGCCGAGAGAAAATATAGTCGCACAGAGCCACGCGAAAATGAGGAAGTAACCTGACAATGAAAATTGAAAGAAAGGCACCATTAGCGAATGAATTAGCATTGATGTATCAGGATGCGGGTTGGATAGATAATCCTGAATCCGACGTGATGCTTAAGTCCGTCAATTCAGGATTTGAGTGGTTTGTCGCTAGGGACAGCGATTTGAACCTGCTTGGCATGGCGCGCTTGATCACTGACTATGCAAGGTATGGCTTTATTGTCGACGTTATCATAAAAACGGAACATCGTAAAAAGGGGATAGGCACAGCACTAATGCATACTGTTATTGAAGAATGTCGTACCCTTGGCCTCGCAAGCGTCAATTTGTGGCCTAGTGAGGGTAAAGTGCCGTTTTATGAAGGCTTTGGGTTCTATGCACTGCCTGCAAGTCAGCCACATATGAAACTGAGCGTACTCTAATTATGCTTACGTGTAACGCCCACCTAGGGAGAGTAATGATTGCAGGTCTCTACCCATTAGGGCGTATCGATTATCTTCGCCGCGATCGTCTCATTTTTCTTTGTTTCAATTCTTTGAGCACCGACAATCGCCATAATAAGCGAATCGTCCCATAACCAACTATACTCGACAGTAATCCAAAGATAAGGCAACCCAGCAGAAACGGTGGACCAATGGTTGATATGCTATCGATGAGCCACTGGATGGAGATCTCGAAGCTAAATTTTTGCTTTTGGGCACCAATAAGGCTGGTCCCCAAAAGATAAGCCCCATAAAACATGGGTGGCATAGTGATGGGATTACTGATCCAAACCAATACCACCGACAGTGGTAAGTTGACCCTGAAATAGACGGCGAACAAAGCAGCCAGTAGCATTTGCATCGGTACTGGCATCCAAGCAAAAAATAGACCAACGGCAAAGGCACCAGAGGCGCTGCGTCGGTTTAGGTGCCACAGGCTTGCATCGTGTAAACGTGAGCCTAAATAACGTAAATGTTTATGTTCTTTTATTTTCTGGGGATCAGGCATCAACCGTTTAATGGTCTTTTTAGGCATAACTCTCTTCTAATCTTACGGTGCAAAGTAATGTTTCGAGTACTCGCGGGCATAATTATTGGACTTATCTCTGCATTATTGTGGCCGACGCTTCCGGCCAACTGGATAGGGTTATCTATCCTAATACTAGGGGCTTGTGCAATATCGCGAGCCAGCTTTGTATCCGGCTTACTGATAGGAGCTGCGCTTTGCATTTTGCTAGTAAATCATCAATTTAATGACTTATCCGTTCTATTTAAAGCAAACTCTAGCATAAAAGGCACTGTGATATCACTACCACAGCAAGGAAAATTTTCGAATCGCTTTAATTTTCGGATCACCACAATCGGCGAGCGTCAAAGTAACGCACGGGCTATTGTCTATTGGCCGGGACAAATAGCGCTTAAGTTAGGGGATAGGATCCTTATCAATGGCCGTGTCAAACCAATCCATGGCATGCTTAACCAAGGCGGATTTAACTATCAACGCTGGCTAGTGGCCAACGGCTTTTGTGCGACAATTATTGTCGAAAAAGGTCAGGTACTAGAGATGGAGGATAGTTGGTCATTATCTTTAAAAGAGCGTTTTAACCAGCGACTCACCACGTTAAGTCATCGCAAGTATATTCAGGCACTGGCATTTGGCGATCGGTCGCTATTTGATGATGCCAGCTGGCAAACACTAAAAGTGACTGGCACTGGGCACCTATTTGCTATCTCAGGCCTTCATCTTTCATTACTGGCGTTGTTTTGTTTCACAGTGTGTAAAACTGTTGGGGTGAGAATATGCCCAAACATATTACTGCCCTATATTAATATTAGCTGTAGTGTGATTAGTTTAATGGTGTGTTTTGGTTATGCCGACCTATCGGGGTTTGCGTTGCCGACGATGCGTGCCTTTATTATGCTGAGTGTGCTATTAGCATTTTCGGCGCTCAAGCAACGCGTTGGGCTTGGCCCCAAATTGGCCACATGTCTACTGGTGGTGTTACTGATTAGTCCGACAGCAATACTAAGCGCGAGTTTTTGGTTATCGTTTGGCGCGATATCTATCATTTATATGATGTTGGTAACCTGCGGTGGCAACGATTTTGTCGATCTCAATTGGTGGCAAAAAATTAGATTTTGGTTAGCACAACTTATCAGGCTACAGCTGTGGTTGTTCGTTGGGTTATTAGGTATTAATATCACATTTTTTGCGGGGATATCACTGATAGCGCCGGTGGCCAACCTTATTGCGGTGCCGCTTGTATCATTTATTATTCTACCGTTGGTATTGCTGGCGCTAGTTGGTGATATCGTCGGTGTCAGTGATAGCGTTGTTGACACGATACTGCGATGCGCCAATCAACTGTTTAGCTTGCTTTTCGAGTTATTGAACGCGATGCAACAGCTCGATTTTATGTGGTTGTCGCTAGCGAAGCCGCATTTGAGTTGGCTGGTGCTGATGGGTGTGTTGGTCGGAGTGTTGCTTTGGCAACGCCAACGACCGATATCGATGCCAGTTGGAAGTATGCTAGCGCTAAGCTCGATAGTGACGGCGCTATATTTCTATCAGCCATCACGCAACGCTGCGACGTGGACGGTTAACTTCCTTGATGTCGGGCAGGGCAACGCGGCGGTAATTATTAAGCACGGCCACGCCATTATCATTGATACGGGGAAAATTTACGCCAAAGGGAGCGTTGCATCGCGGATAATCGTTCCTTACTTAAAGAGTCAGGGAGTCAATAGTGTTGATCTCATTATGGTGACTCATGACGATAATGATCATAGCGGTGGTTTAGATTTTTTAGCGAAAAATTACCCGACTGCGAAACTAATCAGTAATCAAAGTATCGTTGGGGCTTGGAAAACGCAGTCGTGTGAATCGCTCACTGAGTTTTCATGGATGGGTTTAACCCTAAAGTTCGCACGTGCGCCAAATGAGGTAGTGGCTAGCGATAACGATCGTTCGTGTTTAATAAGGATCAATGACAACAACAGCAGCGTGCTGTTTGTTGGAGATACTCAGAAGAACGCTGAAAAATATTGGGTCGCTGAGTTAACTGATGAGTGGCAATCAGATGTTTTACAGCTTGGTCATCATGGTAGTAAAACCTCTTCAAGTTCATCTTTTCTCTCGAAAATTAATCCTAGTTTAGCGATTATCAGCTACTCGCGTTTTAATCAATGGGACTTTCCTCATCCCCAGGTGATGCGCCGACTCCGAAAACACGGCATCAACAGTTATGCGACGTCGGTCGATGGGCAAATAAGCGTCAGGTTCAATGCTAATGGCTATAATATTGTTACTTACCGCCACAATATCGGACCATTTTGGTATAATCGAGATCTTTCGTTTGGTCATTACGATTGATAGCGCTAGAATAGTAAAGTTTTTATTTTATGAGCAGTTACTCAATGTCATCATCTGGTTCACAGCCGCTAAACTACCGTGCAGTCTTTGTGCGTTTACTTAAATACTTTACCCCTTATAAAGCGGCATTAAGTATCTCTTTTGTTGGTTTGGTTATTTATGGGCTGATCGATGCGGCGATGATCAATTATCTAGAGCCGTTAGTTGACCAGGGGATCACCGCCGCAGATCGCAGCATCCTAAAGATTGGCGCAGTCGTGGTGATAGTACTATTTCTTATTCGTGGTTTGGCCAGCTTTGTCTCCACCTATGGTTTAGCTTGGGTTGGTAATCATATTGTGCGCAAGATGCGCCAAGAACTGTTTAGTAAAATGGTCGCCATGCCAATAAGCTATTTTGACCAAAAGCAAAGTGGCACCATGATCTCCAAGATAACCTATGACACAGAACAGGTGTCGCGCGCCACCGCGCAAGTCTTGATCACCGTCGTTCGTGAAGGCGTTACCATCATCGCGCTCTTAGCCATTATGTTTAAAAACAGTTGGCAGCTATCGTTAGTGTTCTTTATCGTTGGACCACTAATTGGTTTAGTAATTTCAGTGGTTTCAAAACGCTTCCGCAAGATCAGTAAATCGATTCAAAATGCGATGGGGGAGATAACAACATCCACCGAGCAAATGCTTAAGGCACATAAGATTATTTTGGGTTTTTCAGGCCAGAAAAAAGAAGCTGAGCGCTTTGAAAGTATTAATAACAACAACCGTCAGCAGGCAATGAAGTTGGTGGGCGCTAGCGCCTCGAGCACACCTTTTATACAATTTATTGGAAGTTTGGCCATTGCCGCAGTATTGTTTATTGCCAGTATTGACGGCTTGGTTCCCGCGCTTACCGCAGGTGCTTTTTTGGCGCTTATTGGCGCGATGGGATCACTGATGCGACCATTGAAGCAAATATCTAAAGTGAATGCAGAGCTCCAACGTGGGTTAACGGCCTGTGCCAGTGTTTTTGAATTGCTCGACGAAGTAGAAGAAACCAACCGAGGCACTAAAAAGATCAAACGTGCCAGCGGAGTCATTGAGATAAGTAATCTTTGCTTTAAGTACCAAGGTAGTGATGTTCAAGCTATCGACAACATTAATTTGTCTATAAAAGCGGGCTCTAAGGTCGCGTTAGTCGGCCGCTCAGGCAGTGGTAAATCCACGTTGGCTTGTTTGTTAACCCGTTTCTATAATTATAGCGACGGTGATATTACACTCGATGGCACCTCGATTAACGATTTAGAGCTAGACAATCTTCGTCACCAATTCGCCTTGGTGTCACAACAGGTGGTGTTGTTTAACGATACTATTGCTAACAATATTGCCTATGGCGCGCTAGGCGAGGTAAGTGAACAGCAAATACGGGCGGCGGCGCAAGCAGCGTATGTGCTAGAGTTTAGCGACAAGCTAGAGCATGGCCTTAATAGCTCAGTGGGCGAAGATGGCGCTAATTTATCGGGCGGTCAGCGCCAACGTATCGCTATTGCACGTGCATTGCTACGAGACGCGCCACTGCTTATTTTAGACGAAGCAACGTCGGCACTAGATACTGAATCTGAGCGCAGTATTCAAGGCGCATTAGATAATTTAGCCGATGGCCGTACCTCTATTGTGGTGGCACATCGTCTGTCCACTATCGAAAATGCCGACACCATTATCGTGATGGATCAGGGAAAAATAATCGAACAAGGCTCTCACAAAGAGCTTATCACGCAGGCCGGCATGTATAAGCAACTTCATTTGATGCAGCAATCGGAAGGCTAATATGAAAGGTTTTATCGAAAATGCTTGGCAACACGGTCACATCTTGATGTGGCTATTGTGGCCGCTTAAAATTTTGTATGCATTGGTAACAGCCATCCGCCGTACTTTGTATCGACTTCGCTTAAAACCGTCATATGCACTGGACGTTCCTGTGGTTATTGTCGGCAATTTAACGGTCGGCGGTAACGGGAAAACGCCTGTGGTCGTATGGCTTGCTAAGCTATTTAGCCAGCAAGGATTGACGGTCGGTATTATTAGCCGCGGTTACGGCGGTGAAAATCAAGCACAGATGCTGGTTGACCCTCAAACGCCTGCAACGCTTTGTGGTGATGAGCCCAAGCTTATCGTTAATCATACTGGTTGTATGATGGCGGTGGGGCGTGACCGCGTTGCAGCGGCGAAATTACTTATTCAATCAGCGAAAGAACAAGGTCAGCCGATCGATATCATAGTTAGTGACGACGGCCTACAGCATTATCGCCTGAGGCGTCAGATGGAAGTGATCGTGATCGATGGTCATCGCCGTTTTGGTAACCATCACCTTTTACCGATGGGTCCTATGCGTGAAGGTAAATGGCGCAGTGATGGCGCAACCTTGATAATAAACAACGGAGGGGCGAGTGCGTTTAACGAAGAGTTAATGACATTAGTACCCAACGAATTACGCTATGTCGCCACCAACCAAGTGGTAGAAACTTCACTGGTGCAACAACAGGCACTGGTAGCGATGGCTGGAATCGGCTATCCACAGCGTTTTTTTGATACATTAGCTAAATTAGGTATCAATACGGAGAAGGAAATAGCTTTTAGTGATCATCAATCTTTTGATCAGCAGATGCTAAGTCGTTTAACCTCCGAGCAACAATGGCTGATCATGACAGAGAAAGACGCCGTAAAATGCCAACATTTTGCGCATTCAACTTGGGTTTATGTACCCGTCGACGCTGAGTTAAGTTTGACGGCGAAACAAAAAATATTAGATAGATTAAAGGAAATACTATAATGGCGTTTGACGTAAATTTATTGGGCATCATTGCCTGTCCAGTATGTAAAGGTAAGCTCGATTTCAATAAATCTGACGATGTGTTGGTGTGTAAGTTTGATAAACTTGTATTCCCGATCAATGATTCAATTCCTGTATTACTCGAAGAGCAGGCAACACCGCTCGATTTGCAATCAGATAGTTAAGGGACCGCTATGGCGTTTAGTATAATAATCCCAGCGCGTTATCAGTCGAGCCGTTTACCTGGTAAGCCGCTGCTCGATATTGGTGGTAAGCCAATGATCCAATGGGTTGTAGAGCGTGCCAATGCCTGTGGTGCTGAGCACGTTATTGTGGCGACCGACGATCCGCGGATCAAAGAAGCGGTTGAAAATTTCGGTGGCACTGTTTGTATGACGCGCAGCGACCATGAGTCGGGCACCGAACGTCTGGGGGAAGTCATTGAGAAACTTAACCTAGATAGTGAGCATATTGTGGTCAACGTGCAAGGTGATGAGCCGATGATCCCCACGCAAAATATCGCGCAAGTGGCGAAATTGTTGAGTGATGATCACGCCATTCCCATGGCAACTTTGGCTGTTCCTATCGACGACAATCTCGATATTGATAATCCTAACGCGGTTAAAGTTGTTCGCGACAAAAATAACTGCGCGCTATATTTTAGTCGCGCCGCTATTCCGTTTGACCGTGATGGGTTTCATCGAGCCAATAAAGAAATGCTCGGTCAGCATTATTTCCGTCATATCGGTATTTATGCATATCGAGCTGGCTTTATTCGCCGTTATCTCAAGATGGATCCTTCTCCACTCGAACAAATCGAGTCATTAGAGCAGCTACGTGTTTTGTATCATGGTGAAAAGATTGTGGTCGGTATTGCCGACCAAGCACCACCAGCTGGCGTTGACACTCAGGCTGATCTTGATCGGATTAGAATGCATTTCAATTAAAACGCAGTAAACGAAAGGCCGCAACGTAACTATAATGTTGGTCAGTTAAGAGAGAAATTTAAACTTTTGAGTGTTTTTGATGTGCTTATCTAATTTCTCCGTTTTAATGGATGATAGCGCTCGCACACCAGATACTTTTCTTTGCGTCGCCAAAGAAAAAGTATCCAAAAGAAAGGCGCCCCGATTATTTACCGCTGATCTTAAATGATAAATTGTCTGTTCAATACCGTATTTGATCCGCATCCCTGCGGCAAATACTAAAAAATCATCCGTGATTTTTTCATTGGTCAATTTAAAATTTAAGGCGATAAATGGCGGGAGCAGCCGCGCTTCAACTGTCGCTGCTTTTCCTCAACTGACATGCATTCCGCAACGTATCGACGTTGCGGCCTTTTGTTTTTGCCTTAAGCAATTAACGGTTTTGACGATTTTCGATTAACATCTCGAGCACAGAAGGATCGGCCAGTGTTGAAGAATCACCGAGCTCGCCCACTTCGTTCGCCGCTATCTTACGTAATACGCGGCGCATAATTTTACCAGAACGTGTCTTAGGCAGCCCTGGCGCCCATTGGATCATGTCTGGTGCTGCAATCGCACCTAAATCTTTGCGGACAAAGACTTTTAATGCTTTGCGCAGCTCTTCGGTCTCTTCAACATCATCATTTAGCGTAACGTAAGCGTAGATACCTTGACCTTTAATATCATGGGGATAACCAACGACAGCGGCCTCAGCAACATTAGGATGGCCAACGAGTGAACTTTCGACTTCGGCGGTGCCCATACGATGACCAGCAACATTAATAACATCATCAACACGACCAGTGATCCAGTAATAGCCGTCTTCATCACGACGCGCGCCATCCCCTGTGGTATACATATTATGGAATGTCTGGAAATACGTCATCATGAAACGCTCATGATCGCCAAACACACTACGCATTTGGCCCGGCCAGCTATCTGTGATCACTAATGATCCTTCTCCAGCGCCTTCAATGAGTTGACCTTCAGCGTCTACTAATGCTGGCTGCACGCCAAAGAATGGTCTCGTTGCTGAACCTGGCTTAGTCGCAGTTGCACCAGGTAGCGGAGTGATTAAGATGCCACCGGTTTCAGTTTGCCACCACGTATCGACAATCGGGCTTTTTCCCTTACCGATAATGTCGTTGTACCAGCGCCATGCTTCTGGATTAATCGGCTCACCAACGCTACCTAATACGCGCAGTGAGCTGCCATCGAACGCGTCAAAATGATCGGTGCCTTTAGCCATTAATGCACGAATAAGCGTTGGTGCGGTATAGAGTTGGTTAACCTGATAGCGATCGACGATTTCACCCAGACGGGCAGGGCTTGGGTAGTTAGGCACACCTTCATGAATAACGATGGTCGCGCCGTTGGCTAAAGGACCATAAACCATGTAACTGTGGCCAGTGATCCAACCTACATCGGCAGTACACCAGTAAACATCGCCTTTCTTATAGTCAAAAACATACTCATGGGTCATTGAGGCGTAGACCATGTAACCACCCGTGGTGTGCAATACACCTTTAGGGGTACCGGTTGATCCCGATGTATAAAGAATAAAGAGCGGGTCTTCGGCGTTCATTTCAGCCGGTGGGCAATCGCTGCTTTGCGCCGCGGTAAGTTCATGCCACCATTGATCGCGCCCTTCGACCCAGTTGATATCGCCGGCGGTACGTTTGAGTACGATAACGGTCTCGACACAAGTAACGTTAGGATTGTTGAGTGCTTCGTCGATATTGCCTTTAAGTGGCACAAAACGCCCGCCGCGAGGACCTTCATCGGCGGTAATAATGACTTTTGCATTACCATCGATGACACGAGAAGAGATTGACTCAGAGCTAAAACCACCGAAAATCACCGAGTGAACCGCGCCAATTCTGGCACAAGCGAGCATGGCGACAGCTGCTTCCGGCACCATAGGCATGTAGATAGACACTACATCACCTTTCTGAACGCCTTTAGCTTTCAATGCATTAGCAAACTTACAGGTTTCTTCATGCAATTGGCGGTAGCTGATCTTGCGCTGATCTTTGGCATCATCGCCTTCCCAAATGATCGCGATGTCATCAGCATTATTCTCAAGATGGCGGTCTAGACAGTTAGCTGAGGCGTTGAGTGTGCCGTCTGCAAACCAATTGATCTCTACATTCGGCGCGGAAAAGTTGGTGTTTTTTACTTGAGTAAAAGGTTTTATCCAATCGATACGCTTACCATGTTTGCTCCAAAAAGCATCGGGTTCTGAAATAGACTCCTGGTACATGACTTCATATTGGCTGTTGTTGACCAGCGCGTTTTGTTCAAATTCACTCGAGACTGGATAGAGTTCAGGGTTCGTCATGGGTCTTCCTTCCTTTCTTATTATTACGACAAATGTATGCTTAAAATTATTAAATTTGTGGCTCAATGTTGCCATTAGACATTGGTATATCGTGCTCAGAACACAGGATAATGGGCTCAACTGGTTCAATCTATTTAATTTTTTTCAACGTTAGGTGATACTATAATGTTAATTGATGCGTAGTGGTATAGGACTTTATATGGAATATGGTGCAATGCTAACGGGTATATCTGTTAGTTACATTTGCTTACTCTTTCTCGTTGCTTGGCTTGGTGACCGACATTTTAATCTATTTAGCCGCAATGCCAAACACACCATTTACGGCCTTTCGCTAGCCGTTTATTGTTCGTCGTGGAGCTTTTTGGGGACCGTTGGGATGTCAACCGATAACCTATTCACGTTCGTTCCCGTTTACTTTGCCCCTATTATACTTTTTCTATTGTTCTTTCCCTTGTTAATAAAAATACTCAAAATTACTCGTGAATTAAAGATCACCTCCATCGCTGATTTTGTCGCTTCTCGTTATGGGAAATCTCAAGGTCTTGCCGCAACAATAACGCTCATTGCAGTGGTTGGAACCTTGCCTTATTTCGCGCTGCAACTTAAAGCAATAGTTAATAGCTTCTATATTTTCGATCACGAGCTTTTACAAGATCCTATGTTGCTTGGCTTGATAATCGCGCTAGTCTTGGGCGTGTTTACCGTACTGTTTGGTACGCGTAAGCTTGACGCGACTGAGCATCATCCTGGATTAATGTTAGCGATTGCGTTCGAGTCATTGATTAAGTTAATGGCGTTTTTACTGATCGGTATCGTGATTTGTTTTGTCTATTTTGATGGGATCGGTGATATCTGGCAGCAAGCATCCGACAAGGATCTGATTAACCATGAGAATTCTTTCATCAACTGGTTTACCCTGTTTTCAGAAACCATTGTCATGATGGCGGCGTTTTTGTGTATGCCGCGCGAATTCCATACCATGATGGTGGAATGCGATGACAGCGCCGACATCAAGCGTGCACGCTGGGTTTTTCCTAGTTATTTGTTATTAGCAAGTCTGTTTGTGCTGCCACTTGCTCTTGCGGGAAAACTCCTGCTCGGCCCTGAAGTGTCTGGCGATAGCTACGTGATTAGTTTGCCGTACTTTTTAGGCTACGAAGCATTATCCTATTTGGGCTTTCTTGGGGCTATTTCGGCAGCTACTGGTATGGTGATTGTCGCCGCGTTAACCATTTCGATTATGGTAAGTAACGAATGGCTAGTTCCTATTTTATTACACAGTGGCACCATCGAGCAGCGTAGCTTTAGCCGTTTCAGTGCCAGTATATTAAAAATCCGCCGTATTGTTATCTTTGTGTTATTGGGACTGGGCTGGTTTTTTTATTGTCTGGTTCATGACAGTAAATCATTGGCTAACATGGGCCAAATATCCTTTGGTGTGTTTGTCCAGATATTGCCGAGCCTTATTGGTGCTATCTATTGGAAGCACGGTAATAGAAAAGGGGTCTATCTAGGATTAACGGCAGGGCTATTCATTTGGTTTTACACCTTAGTCAACCCTGTGACCAGTGACTTGGTTAACTTCTCGTCTTTTGAATGGCTTAGCTTAGTGGAGCCTAGCTATAACCTTGTGTTAGCTAGCTTAGTGGTAAATGTCTTATTTTACATCTGGGGCTCTTTGCTCTTTCGCTCGAGCGTAAGAGAGCGGATGCAGGCGGGCGTGTTTGTCGACCGCCTCACCCATGAAAAGGCGATTAAAGGCGCTGCCATCTCACAACAGGAATTGTTGATGTTGGCTAGTCGCTTTGTTGGTCATGATAAGGCCTTGGAAAGCTTTAACAAATTTACCGGAAAGTCATTTAATCGACATATGAATGACACCGCGTCGAGTCAATTTATCGATCATACAGAACTGCTATTGTCCTCGGTCATTGGAACATCATCGGCGTCATTGGTGATGCATTCGGTGCTTGAAGGGCGTGATATGCCATTAGATGACTTGGTGGACTTGATTGATGAAGCGTCCTCCAAAATACTCAGCAGCCAAAAGCTGATGCAAAGCGCTATTGAGCATGCGAGTGAAGGGATGAGTGTTATCGACCAAAAGCACAATCTGATGGCTTGGAATCAGCGTTATGCCGATTTATTTAACTACCCACCGGGTTTTCTTGTCGTTGGTAAGCCAATTTGTGAACTGATTCGCTATAACGCGCAGCGAGGCTTTTGTGGCGAAGGACAGATAGAAGAGCATGTTTCCCGCAGAATGGAACGAGTAAAGCAAGGTGTTAGCTACTATTTCGAGCGTACAAGGCCCGACGGTAAAGTGATCAAAATGCAAGGAAACCCAATGCCTTATGGCGGTTTTGTAACCACGTTCTCTGATATTACGCAGTATAGGCAGGTCGAACGTGAATTAGTCCGCGCTAAAGAAGATCTCGAGGCGCGCGTTACTGAGCGAACCAGAGAATTATCCCTAGCCAATGCGAGTTTAATTGAAGCAAAATCCAAAGTAGAGCAAGTCAATCTCTCAAAGACCCGTTTCATGGCAGCGATCGGGCATGATTTAATGCAACCGCTTAATGCGGCGCGCCTGTTCACCGCTTCATTATTGCAACATGAAAGCGAAGAGCCACACGTTCAGGAAACGGTACGTCATATCGCAGATTCTCTCAAGGCGAGCGGTCAATTACTCGCTGACTTACTTGACATATCGAAGCTTGAATCTGACGCTATTGAAGTGAGCCGCACACACTTTCCATTGGCGCAATTACTGAACAATTTCAGCGCCGAATTTGGCGCGATGGCAGGGGACTATTCGGTTGAATTCAAGGCCGTAAAATCGTCTGTAATAGTTCACAGCGACATCAATTTGCTGCGCCGAATAGTACAAAATTTTTTAACCAATGCGTTTCGTTATGGCAGCGGCGGTAAAGTATTATTGGGTTGTCGTCGTGTTGGCGATAGCGTCAGAGTTGAAGTGTGGGATCAAGGCTGCGGAATAGCAGATGATAAGGTCAGCGATATTTTTAACGAATTCCAACGGCTCGAAAACAGCTCTGTGTATGATCGCAACGGTTTAGGGCTAGGTTTGGCCATAGCGGATCGGATTTGTAAGGTCTTGGGCCATAGATTAGGTTTACAGTCACAGGTTGATAAGGGCTCGGTGTTTAGTGTCACTGTCCCCGTCGTGAGCGATTACGTTGCCCCCGCACAACCCCCAATTACTCGGATAGGCAATAGCCAACTTGCTGGCGTTGTCGTGCTGTGTATTGATAATGAAGAGAAGATATTGGTCGGTTTAGATCTATTATTAAAGCGCTGGCAATGCGAAGTGATGCTCGCTAAAAGTCTTGAGCACGCGATAGAACTTATTGAACAAGCAGATAGTCTGCCCGATATTATGTTGGCTGATTATCACCTTGACCAAAACAAAACCGGGCTCGATGCGATGGAAGCGCTACGCGAGAGATATCAGCACCAAATCCCCGGTGTATTAATTACCGCAGACACGCGTAAGGAGTTAATCGAAGAAGTCGAAGAGAAAAACTATAAGTATATGGCTAAAATGGTACGACCAGCGGCGTTGCGAGCGGTGATTTCTGGTTTGATCTAGCGAAGTAAGCAGGCAATAGCCTGCCTACTTCGATGATCACTCTGGAAGATGGTTATTAATTTCTAGCTGTGACAACGCAATAACTGCTTGTGTACGATTACGAACATTAAGTTTTCTAAAAATCGCGGTGGCATGTGCCTTGATAGTCGCTTCCGAAACATCCAAGTCGTAAGCTATTTGCTTGTTAAGTAAGCCTTCCCCAAACATTTGCAGCACTTTATATTGTTGCGGCGTTAATTCTGACAGACGATTAGCAAATTCACCTTGGCTATCAACATTGGCTGATGATAGGTCTATCCCTTCAGGGATCCATGTTTCGCCCTGCAGAATCAAATCTAACGCCTGAGCTAGCACTTCCATCGATGTCGATTTTGGAATAAAACCGCAGCTACCATAATGCATTGACTTGGCGATGTTGGTGTTATCTTCGTGTGCCGAAATGACCACTACTGGGATAGCAGGATAATGACTGCGCAGGTGGATCAGTGTCGAATAACCATGTGAACCAGGCATCTGGAGGTCGAGCAATATAAGGTCTAGCTGATTATTTTCATCTAATACGGTTTGTAACGAATCGGCTGATTCCGCTTCGAGCCATTGCGTATTGGGGTAAGCCGACTCAAGCGCTTGGCGCAGGGCATTACGAAATAATGGATGATCATCAGCGATTAGAATCTTATAGTTTTCCGACATCGTATTTTTACCTCTATAGAATTTTAATTGAGTTTACAACGTGTGCGTCACATATATCAAACAAAACAAACTATTAAATGGCCTAAGGCGTAAATACCTCGTTACCCTGAGCCCAATAGTACGTTTATTTATAAATTAGCATCGCTATTTATTACCATTTTTCTAAGATTGCCTTATAATCGGTCGCAATATATGAGTTTATGTAATATCAGGTCGTTATCACATGTTAGACACCCCAGCAAAACCAATGGCAGATTATCCATTCCCTGCTAAACCAGTAAAGCTATTGCCTGCGCAAGCTAGCGTACATCGCGAAAACATCAAGCGCTTGCTTAAAGAACAAAATGCCGTGTTGGTTGCCCATTACTATACCGATCCTGAAATTCAAGCGTTAGCTGAAGAAACGGGGGGCTGTGTTTCTGATTCGCTGGAGATGGCGCGTTTCGGTGCAGAGCATCCCGCTAAAAGACTTATCGTTGCCGGTGTTAAGTTTATGGGGGAAACTTCAAAGATCTTAAGTCCTGATAAAACGGTGTTAATGCCAACGCTTGATGCGACTTGTTCGCTTGATGTGGGTTGCCCAATTGATGAATTCAGTGCCTTTTGTGATGCTCATCCCGATCGCACTGTTGTGGTGTATGCCAACACTTCGGCAGCGGTAAAGAAACGAGCAGACTGGATTGTGACCTCGAGCATCGCGCTAGAAATTGTTGAACATCTGGACGAGCAAGGTAAGAAGATAATCTGGGGGCCTGATCGTCACTTAGGCGGTTACATCCAGCGTGAGACTGGCGCGGATATGTTGCTGTGGCAAGGTGATTGCATCGTTCATGATGAATTTAAAACCAAAGCGCTGGTAGACATGAAAGCCGTTTATCCTGACGCTCAGGTGCTAGTGCACCCAGAGTCGCCACAAGAGATCGTTGAGTTAGCTGATTCAGTGGGCTCAACGAGCCAGCTGATTAAAGCGGCACAAGATAGCGATAACGAAACCTTTATTGTAGCGACTGACCGCGGCATTTTTTATAAGATGCAGCAGCTGATGCCAACCAAAACCTTTATTGCCGCGCCAACAGCAGGTGAGGGCGCTACATGTCGCTCATGTGCTAACTGTCCTTGGATGGCAATGAATGGATTAGCGGCGATAGAAAATGCGTTAACGAATCCTAAACCGATCGATCACGAAATACTTGTCGACGAATCACTGCGCGAAGGTGCGCTTATCCCTCTGCGCCGCATGCTTGATTTTGCCGCGGAATTAAAACTTAAAGTCAAAGGCAACGCGTAATTAGTAACCACTTGATTAAACAACCATTGCTTTAATCAAGTGGTTAACTTACACTAGCGCCATCGAATCAGCACAGTCTGTTTGGATGATATAAAGTTAGTCAACGGTGAAGTGTCCGAGGGGACGCCAAGGTTTGAACAGCTCGCGTAGCGTGCTACTTCGGCCATTTATCGTAAATGAAGGATTCGTTCTTTATTTGAAACAACTCAAAACGGTGAAGTGTCCGAGTGGCCGAAGGAGCACGCCTGGAAAGTGTGTAAAGGGTAACCTTTCGAGAGTTCGAATCTCTCCTTCACCGCCATCATTTAAGTATCTGTAATAAAACAACTTTAGCTTTGAATTACTGGTACAAAACCCTAAGAATTAACTGATTGTCACTACTTGTACATAACACAGGTACATCAGATAACTTTAGCGACCCAGCACAGACCAGACTTTTTCAACTATATTCCCATGCATAATTCAAATCAATCTTTGTACCACATTGATAAACGTCTGATTATCATCTTGCTCAATAGTCGATGTTTTTACAAATTTTAGGCAGACCTTTAGTCAATATATCAATAGTTGACATTAAATATCAATGCGTTAGGAGAGTTGCATTAATTAAAAATTAAAATTTGTAATGATACTATCTCCATAACCGGCGAGTAAAATTCGATGTAGCACTTAAGTTTTTTGCAATCTATGGCGTTATTTTGTACGTTTTAACTCCGATTAAGGCGTCGAGTAGATAGTATTTATGAAAAATTTAATCAAGAAAATAGGGAAACGGATCATCTGCGTGAGCAGTTGGTTAATTCTGTCATTCAATGCAAATGCATTAATTCACGAAGGAAGCGCTGTTCAATACGCCGGTGGTTTTGAACCAACTGTTGGCTTCGGTGGCTTTGGCGGTGGTAATTGCACAGCGATTAAAACACCGGTGATTTTCATTCATGGTAATGCCGACAACGCTATGTCATGGGACGCGCCGCCAACGGGCCAAATTACACCGGTTAGTGGCCGCTCGGTTTATGACGAATTAAAGAACCAAGGTTATAATGATTGCGAGTTATTTGGTGTGACTTACCTTAGTGGGGCTGAACAATCTGCTCCTCAATCGAATTATCACCAATTCTCAAAATACGAGTTGATCACTGATTTTATTGTCGCGGTCAAAGAGTATACAGGTCATTCACAGGTCAATATCGTTGCCCATTCCCTTGGGGTTACAGCGGGTATGGCAGGACTCAAATATTCTAATATGTGGGATAGTGTTAATAGATTCATCAATATTGCAGGGGCGTTAAGGGAATTAAGCTCATGTTTGTATGTCGGTTACGCAAATCCACTGGTCACGACCTGTAACTCGCAAAATGGTTTTTATTCTTACACCTTTGGCCTATACCCATAGTACGGGCATTCCTTTTTATGGTTACAATAGCTGGACAGGTTCATTTGGTTCAAACAGTTTGCGACACTTTCCGTTGTACTATCCGGGTGTGACCTTTTATACCCAGCATGCTGGTAAACATGATGAAATGCATTGCGGTACGCTTCAAGGCGTGAATAATTGCGCTGTTGGTGCTGAATTTGAAGTGTACGACAACGTAAAAGCGCAATTAAATGTTGGTAGCGGAACCATCGCAAGACAACTCGACTTTGACTTTTCAGTTCAAAGCATCTACAACGTATTTGTTGGGGACAGCGATGGCGTCGGACACATTCGTGCTAAGACCAATACCGGCGAGATTATCCACGCTATGTTAACGGGTGATTGTGAGTTAATTGGCTGTGTTGGAGATTACGCGGCAACTATACGAGGAAAGCTCATCAACACAGCTGAAGCAGTGACGAAAAGGGCTTGGAATGTCAGCGGTATGTATGTCTCCAGGGATATCGACGGCATCAAAGCTCAGATCAGCCAACTCTCTGCGGACGTTGACCTCTATCTTAGAAAAGATGCTGCACCGACCACACAAAACTATGATTGCCGTCCTTATTTTGGTGGCACGGCCGCTGAAATCTGCGATTTGACTAACATTGGCAGCGGCAATTGGTACATTGCTATTTATGGTTATCAAGCTGGAGCGTTTAAACTAACTGTTCAGCTTAAGTAACGGATTATCGCCAAGCTTACTTAGAGAAAGGTAGTCACCATTTCAGTAGGTTGTCGTTTACGATAGTTATAATGCTCTTGAGGTAGTCGTTGAAAATTACACTGTAAATTTCACTACTTTGTTACATATGACTCTAGTAAGATACCGGCCTACTTCAATTTACTTAGGTTATTATGTCGTATCCCTTACTCATCGCGTTTGCGTTGCTTCTCGTTTGTGCAGCGGTTGGCGCGCGTGTGTTTCATTTACCCAAAAACATTTGGTTGCTCTTTGTTGCGCAGCCATTGGCCATGTCCGCAACGTCATTAATGGTATTTGCTGGTGGGATCTTGGGCACTCATATCGCGCCTTCAGATGAGATGGCGACGTTGCCATTATCGGTACTGATTGTTGGTGTTGCGCTAGCGGTGATGCCAGGCAGTTGGCTGACGAAACGAGTAGGTCGGCGAAAAAGTTTAATGCTTGGGCTCTCTATCGCGGTGCTTGGCGCGTTAACGGCAATGGGCGCGGCGCTTATAGGCTCCTTTATTTTGTTGATCCTTGGAGCATTTCTGCTTGGGTTGAGCATGGCGTTTGTGGCACAGATGCGATTTGCGGCATTAGATTCAATAGATAATAAGGAAGACTCTGCTAAGGCGCTGTCTATTTTGATGGTGGGAGGGATCTTTGCTGCGATTCTTGGGCCTGAGTTAGCGGTTGCTGCTAAGGATTGGCTTGATTCTCCTCATGGGTTTGCCGGTTCGTTCCTCGGGCTTGCTGGATTTCTGGTGGTCGCTATTATCGCGCTGTCGCGGCTTGAAATTAACGACTCAATTGACGATGAAGTCGACGCCGTACATCGGCCCTTGTTGACTATTGTTACCCAACCTATTTTCATTGTGGCATTGAGCAGCGCAGCCATAGCCTACGGATTGATGAGCTATATTATGACGGCAACGCCACTTAGCATGCATATGATTGAACACCATGATTTAGGGACAACTAAATGGGTGGTGCAAAGTCATATTCTGGCGATGTATGTACCTTCATTGTTTGCAGCGATTCTGATCCGTTGGTTTGGGCTGATCAAGATCATGTGGGCAGGCTGTCTTTGCTATGTCGCGGTGATCGCTTTTGCATTGAGCGGTAAGGAAGTGATGCATTATTGGTGGACCATGGTGTTATTGGGTGTTGGTTGGAACTTTTTGTTCCTTGCAGGGACCTTATCGCTGCCTAAATCCTATCAACAACATGAACGCTTAAAAGTACAGTCGGTTAATGATTTTACCATCTTTGTGATACAGGCGATGGCGTCATTATTTGCTGGCACTATTTTATTCTCACAAGGCTGGAGCACACTGATTAGCGTCGCAATACCGTTGGTTATTGTAGTGGTGCTAATCACGCTATGGTCGAGTGTCGCGCCAACGCTGCGAGACAAAATTAAGAGTTAGTGAAAGTCACGGGATTTAGTGGAGAAATCAGCGAGTAGGTGAGACAAGTCGGTCAACTTACCCGCGATTATATGGCACACGTCGCCTTCACGCTCGCAGATGCCACTCACCTTAAGAATTTTTGAGCGCAGAAATGCGTTTTTTTGTGCCTTGGCGGTGGCTTGCCACACAATGATATTGCTGTGTCCGGTATCATCTTCCAGCGTGACAAAGGTAACGCCAGATGCAGTGCCCGGACTTTGCCGCCCACTCACTACGCCAATGACGGTGACCACGCTCTTGTGTTTAACCTGATTGAGTTGCGCCGCTGGTGTATAACGACCCAACATTCCACGCTCGCGTAGTAACGCGATAGGATGATTGGTGAGACTTAAGCCCAGCGCACGATAATCTTCCACTAGGTTATCTTGCGCACTAGGCTCGATAAGGTAGTCGCTAGCATTATTATCGAGCGATTCGCTACCCAGCTCCTGAAATAGCGGCAGCTCATTAACGCTATCCATCATTAGCCAGCGCAGGGTATAACGATTATCTCCCCACTGGGATAATGCGCCACAGCTGGCTAATGCCTCAAGATCTTTGCGGTTAAGCCCATCATGTCGAAAACTCAATGCTTTAATTTGCGTTAGCGCTTGATAACCGCCCACGGGTCGTTGCGCCACAATAAAGGCCATCGCCAAGGAAGAAAGCCCTTTGATCAGTCGTAGTCCGAGTCGCAACGAGAGCTTGGCGTGCTGATCAACTAAGTGATGATCGACTTGAGAGTGGTTAACATCAACACCAAGCACTCCAATTCCGTGACGGCGTGCATCTTGGATCAGTTGAGACGGGGAGTAAAAACCCATTGGATGGCTGTTTAATAACGCGCAATAAAAAGCCGCTGGGTAATAACCTTTAAGCCAAGCGGATACATAAGCAAGTACTGCAAAACTCGCAGAATGGGACTCAGGAAAGCCATATTCACCAAAGCCACAAATCTGTTTAAAGATCCGCTCGGCAAACTCTTCACTGTAACCGCGCTCTAACATGCCATTGACCAGTTTATCGCGAAATTGATAGAGTTGGCCGTTACGTTGCCATTTTGCCATAGAGCGGCGCAGTTGGTCAGCTTCTCCGCCGCTAAATCCAGCCGCTACCATCGCGAGTTTGATCACTTGCTCCTGAAAAATTGGCACGCCTAACGTGCGCTCTAAGACCACTTTTACTTCTGGTGATGGATAATCTACCGGCTCGAGGCCAGCACGGCGTTTTAAATAAGGATGGACCATATCCCCTTGGATAGGGCCGGGTCTGACGATGGCAATTTGAATCACTAAATCGTAATAACAGCGCGGTTTTAGGCGCGGTAACATGCTCATCTGTGCTCGCGATTCAATTTGAAATACCCCGACGGTGTCAGCCGCCTGGATCTGTGAGTAGACCTGAGGATCGTCTGGCATCTTGGTAATATCGCTAATCGTGTAATGATGCTGGTGGTGCTGTGCTATTAAGGCAAAGGCTTTCTTTATCGCGCTTAGCATACCCAGCGCTAGCACATCGACTTTTAGCAGCCCTAGCGTTTGTAAATCATCTTTGTCCCATTGGATCACCGTGCGATCGTTCATCGCGGCATTTTCCACCGGCACCAAGTCATAGAGCGGCCCCTGCGAGATAATAAAACCGCCGACATGTTGCGAGAGGTGGCGGGGAAAGCCGAGGATCTCATTGACTAGCGTAATGAACTGGTTAGCCATCGGTGAGCTTGGCGCTAAGCCCAGTTGAGCGAGCTGTTCTTGCCATGGGGTGCTTTTGTCCCGACGATTGAGGTTCTTAATGAAGAAATCGAGTTGGGTCGCATTGAGCCCAAGTGCTTTGCCCACCTCCCGAATGGCGCTCTTTAAACGAAAACTAATCACGGTGGCCGCTAAGGCCGCGCGCTCGCGGCCGTATTTTTTATAAATATATTGGAACACCTCCTCGCGGCGCTGATGTTCAAAGTCGACATCAATATCTGGTGGCTCGTTACGCTCCTTAGAGATGAAGCGCTCAAAAAGCACCGAGATCTGGCGTGGATCAACAGAGGTTATCTCAAGACAATAACAGACAATGGAATTGGCGGCAGAGCCACGTCCCTGATAAAGGATCCCTTGGCGCTTGGCAAATTGTACGATGTCATAGACCGTGAGGAAGAAGTATTCATATTTCTGCTCTTTAATTAACGCCAGCTCTTTCTCGATAGTGCGGTGTATTTCATCGCTGACAACGCCATCAAAGCGCAGTTTAATACCGCGCTCGACTAATTGACGCAGATACTCGCTGGCGCTTAAGTCATTAGGCAACACTTCATCGGGGTATTGATAACGCAGCTCACTTAAATCAAACTGACATTGGCGGGCAATAAGTAATGAATTGGCCAGCCACTGGCTATTGTAAATCTTGACCAGCTTGTTGAGTGGTCGCAGCGCGCGCTCGGCATTGGCAAGGGCACTCGTGCCTAATTTTTCGATGGTGGTGCCTTGCCTTATCGCACTTAAAGTATGCTGCATCGGCAGACGCTTAGTACTATGCATTAGTACACCGCCACAGGCGACAATAGTCAGTTCAAATTCTTTGGCTAAGCTGTAACAATGATGCTGGTAGTGATGATCGCTGGCGGTGAGATGACGTTGATAGGCGATGTAGAGCCTGTCTTGATGGTACTTACTCAGCCATTCAAGCCATTGCTTATCTTGATCGTGGCTGCCGCTGGGTTTAAACAGTATAAAGCAGTGTTTAACTGACATTAAATCCCATTGGGACAATTGGTATTCCCCCTTGGCGCTGCGGCGGCGACTGTTGGTAATTATCCGGCATAGCTCGCTATATGCTTGAGTATTAGGACATAACAAGACCACTTCGAGACCGTCATAACGAAACAAGGAGCCGACAATTAGTTTCACACTGAGGTTATTTTCTTTAATCGCCGCATAGGCGCGCACCACGCCGGCCACCGAACATTCATCGGTGATGGCAATCGCCTCATAGTTATAAAAACTGGCCTGCATCACCAGCTCTTGCGGGTGCGAAGCGCCAGTCAAAAAAGAAAAATTACTTTGACAATAAAGTTCAGCATAGCTCATCTACTCACCCCCTTAACCGAAATAGCCATGGATAAACCATTGGCCATCAGCCTGTTTAAATAACCAACACCATTGCTGCTGACTATTTGTGGCAATGTAATAGTCGCGTTCAATCGGTTGCGACAGCCACCAATGGGTCTGTATTCGCTCGGGACCATGGATAATCGTCACTGGTTCATGCCAAGGTCTGGGTGACGACAGTAAATAACTCGGCCGCAATAATGATGGTAGTTTCGGTGATTGGGTTGATTGGTTGTCCTTGAGCTGCAACATTTGCTGGCGGTTAGCACATTCTGGCGCGTGCTCTTGATGATGAGTTATCGATTGCACCGAGCCATCGCCCAATTTGGCCTGAAGCAGGCTGATAAGCTGAGGCGGTGAGAGTTTATTGCTGCTAGAGGCCGATGGATTAAAGATATCACCGCTGACGGTCTGTTTCTCAATTAATAATATTGAGTCGAGTTCAAGCGCAATGACCGGGGAGTTTAAGCTTAGGCGCTCGAGCTTTAGCATCCCAAGCTCGAGTAACTTGGCCTGTTTCTGCTCACCTTGGGCACTATTAATGTGAATAATTTGTGGCGGCTTATCACGCAAGATAAGCCTCAGGTGGAGTTCACTGGCCAGCAGTTCTCTCAGGATTAAATACTGCTCGAGCCTGGCCAAGACATGTCCCATGGGCTTACTCAGCCGTATTGTGGTTTGGATCTCAAAATGTAAATCGAGATAGTAATGAAACTGAGCGCTGGGTTGATAGAACGTCAATGCTGTGCGTAATTGACCGCTAATTTGTCCTAAGATATTAACCACTTCAATATCAAAACGTTGGGCTAATTCTTTGAGCGGAATATTGAGTAAGTCACCTAAACGATTAATCCCAATATGGCTGAGCTTTCGTATGACTTTGTTCGCTAAGGTCGTCGTTGATAGCGCTACTTTAGCTAATTGCTGATTAATTAACAGCATCTTATGCTCAAGCATCACCATGGAAACGTTAGCATCTTGGTTATCGATTGCCTGCTGCCGCGCAAGGCATTGCGCCGCCATTGCCGAATGGGCGAGTGCGACAGAGTAATGAGCCGTGACTTGCTCGATACAAGGTTTAATGACCTGCCAACAGCTGGCAGCATCGCGATAAAGCTTAAGCATTGGCGTGAGCCGCAGCAGCAATCCTTGCGGTGGCATGATGGCGATGTCGGCCATATGTTGGTAGCAGGCCTGAGCCATTTGCTCGAGCTGGCTTGTCTCACTGTTCGCACAATAGCTGATCACGCGCAGATTAGGGCACAAGGCGGCGGCACTGCCGAGACCATGACCGATAACGATGCCTTTCGCTTTCGCTGCGTGATCACATTGCACCACCGAATTATCGACGGCGTCGATGATCACCAATGGCACCGATGTCTCGCTTTCGTGACACAAGGTATCGAGTTGCAGTTGCGGTAAATGGATATAAAGCCACTGCATCATTAGCCCACTTTACGCTGACTAAGTTCAATCACGTTACTTGGTTTGACTGGCGTGACTAAGTCTGGCCATTGTTTACGCATATCGAGTAAATAGGGTGCCTTGGACCAGTGACCCAATTGTTTATTAATGCTGATCATTAAGCCATGTTGATGGGGTGCTAAGCTTAAGCTCAACTGTACCGGTAGACACAAGGAGAGATTCGGCTGGTGCCTGATAATGATCAGGCTCGCTTGCCCTTGTTCGGCAGCCAACTTAAAGCGCTTGATCTGCGCGCTAGTAAACTGTTGATGCCACAATACAATAACGCCGACACAGCCGCTTTTTAGGCACTGTTCCACGCTCCATAAGATGTCATTGTCTCGCTGGCTGTAGAGCACTAATACTTGACTGGTGTCGAGTTCATTGCTGGCTAACATTTGACTGCCCAGCTGACTTGGCGGCGCGATAAATGCGACTAGTCGTGTCGACTGAGCTTGGCTCGCCAAGTAGGGCATCAGCAAGCGTAGCTCACCGATACCATTAATACTTTGTAACTCGATCACGCTTGCCTCGGGCCACCCACCATGAAGGTAATCATCTAGACCAGTATCGCCAGTGGTAATACTATCGCTGATAAGATGATGATTATTGCCATGCCATATTTGATGACTATCGTGCAATTGCGCTAGGATGCTGTTCATCTAATGCCTCCTTAAATAAATGTACTGTATATTAATACAGTACATTTATTTGTTCCATAAAACAAGTACCAAAGCGCCTATAAAGCTGTCACTTGTGTTAAATTTTGTGCGATAAATTCAAGAGAAAGGATAATGTCTAATACCAAACTGATTAAATTGGCGTGCACAAATCATCAGTGGGGGAAAGAACAGGGGCTGATATTAACTTTAGCTCGACTGTAACCGATCACGAGAAGAGCGATGCCGCCGGTGATGTAGTGGGCGCGGAGACTAGTAACTTCTGGCGTGATCATAAGTCTGCCAAGGTTAATGCTATACGTACCAAGACATTAATCGAGCAATGTGATCTGGCCATTATTCGTTTTGGTGATAAGTATAAGCAATGGAATGCCGCCTTTGATGCGGGTTATTGCGCAGCTTTAGCCAAAGCGTATACCCATGCTACACAGCGAAGATATCATTCATCCACTCAAAGAAGTGGATGCGGCGGCAATGGCTTGGGTCACCGATGTTAAACAAGTTGTTTAAATATTAGGCTATGTTGTTAGCGAGTAATTCCCCTCCTATATGATAACTGTGTTTTTATACAGTTATCATGATGGCGCTATCATCCCTTATGTGGATAGCGCTACGAAGCTCGATCGATAGATTAAACAGAACGCCAGCACACTGCTGGTGTGTTGGGTGTTAGGACTAATTTCTTAATCGAATATTCTGTAGTATTTAAGATAGTTTACCAAAGGCAAGATAGCGACACATGAGATCCCGTTGCTGGTGCTCCAGCAGTTTATCTTGATGTTGAAAAAATATCCGTCGCACGTGGATTTAATCCCGACAAGCCTCAGGGGCTAAAGAAAGTAACAAAGGGGCTATTCCTAATTTAATTCACGCTCAGCTAACGCTAAATCTAGCGTTGCTTTAAGAAGTTTGTATAACCGCATCGACGCATCAATTTCTTCCTTACGATTAGTCAAACTCTCGATATTTAGCCCTAAAGGGATATTAAGCGGCATTACTGCCTCTATAATTTGGTTAAGGTTGGCACGACAAACCTTAATCGACTCGGCCAAGGGCTTATTCGACTCTAAGATGCGCCAGCGTGTTGAATCTGGAATTGAAATGCCAAGCCACTCCATAAAGTCCATCGTTTTTTCGCTACCACAGGGGGTAAATGTCAAGATAACGCGCCGTGGTTGGATGTTTTTTTCACGACATTCTCGCGCATATTTAGTCAACATATCGATGGTCGCTGGCGCGTCGTAGACTGCTTGTGAAATAAAGTATTCACAGCCCTGTAAATCTTTGCTGATCATTCGCAGATGCTCATCACCTTTTTTAGCGTGACGCTCGGCGATAATCACCCCGCCAAGGTAATAATCATTACGATGACCACGTTGTGCTTTATAGGCATCGGCCAGAGAGAGTTTTTGTTGACCATCGCTCGATGGGCTGCCAACTAACACGATGTCACGCACGCCATACAGCTGCCAGCTGTTATCGAGCCATTGTGAAAACTGTCCTTCATCACGCTGTGCCACGCTTTTGTAGGTGATAATTGGCTTGGTAGTCTTATTGTTTAGGATCTGCGAGTAATGGCAAGGTTCAAACGTCTTACTAAACGGAAAAGGGCGTTTAACATCGGTGCGGCTACTCTCATCTTGAATGTCATAGACAATCAACCCGTCATAATCAACCTTATCTAATCGCGCGACTAATTTGTCAGCGATGTTCTCGACCTGCTCTAATGAATTACCATCACGAGGCGGCGTGGTGCCAATAAAATAGACGCCGAATTTTGCGTCGCGAGACTTAGCACGTAATTCTGAGTTCATTGAGACTTAACCTTAAATAATCGTTTGACCAATATATCACTTATCGATAATGGCCTTAATAACTTTCAATGACACTACCATAGCATAGACGTTTAGCCATCTAAACGTCTAATTTCATCTTTTAGACTAAAGTTCAAGCAATCAGGCAGATTTTAGGCTAAATTTAATATGGTGATCATCTAGCACACTGCATACAGATCATAATCAATCTTACTGAAAGAACTCACACGATATGTCTCGATATTCATCTAAACTCTTGCCCACTTTATTAATCACTAGTGCGTAAGCGGCATATAAAAGTCGACCCCACGAAAGGTTCTGTGACCATGCCCGCTGTGCTTAAAGCGTTAGATCTGGCGGAACAAACAGTGACGTTCGAAAGTATGGAAGTATGGAAGTAGTTGATGTGGCCGTGGCGACCGGCTACGATCACCACATTATTACCTCTGCTGAGGATTGAGCTTAGATTAACGGTAAACCGTGATCTTGTTTAATCTCTTCAATAACAACGTAGGTGTGGTTCTTGGCCACACCGGGAATATCAACAATCATTCCTAAGACTTGCCGATAGGCTTCCATATCGGCAATTCTTATTTTGACTAAATAATCAAAACCACCCGCCACCATATGGCACTCACTAACTTGATAAATCTCTAAGATTGCGGCCTGAAAACTATCAAACAATTCGGAAGTGGTGCGATCTAAGGTAATTTGAATAAATGCCGACATGCCAAATTTAAGTTTTGAGGCATTTAACTTAGCACCATAGCGCTCAATATAACCATCAGACTCGAGGCGTTTTACGCGATCTAGACAAGGGCTGGCGCTGAGCCCGACCTCATTTGCTAAGTTAACATTAGAAATACGACCATTTCTCTGTAATGTTGCTAATATATTAATATCGATACGATCGAGTGGTTTATTTTTTGTTGTTTGGTTCATGATCAGTACATTCTACTGTTTGTGTAAGGCAATACCCGATAATTTACGGCAAACGTGTAAAATTAACCAGCACATTCTGCTGTCGCTTAGCTAAACTGCTTATCAACTTACACAATAATAATCGTGAGGCTCCCATGCTATTTAACGACACGCTAACCACTACCAACTCCATTCGCCAGACTATTCGTGATCATTACCGCTGTGATGAGAACAACATTTTAGATCATCTACTGCCGTTGGCACAGATTAGCGTCGATTCAAAGAGTCGCGCATGGGAGCACGCACGTCAAATGGTGGTGAATATCCGCAAGGATCAAGTCGGTAAAGGTGGTGTCGATGCATTGCTTAACGAATTTGCGTTATCTACCGATGAAGGCGTGGTATTAATGTGTTTAGCGGAAGCATTATTGCGGGTGCCAGATAAAATCACGGCCGATAACCTTATTCGTGACAAACTAGCCAATGGTGACTGGAGCAGTCACCTTGGTAACAGCGATTCAATCTTTGTTAACGCCTCATCGTGGGGATTGTTAATGACCGGCAAGTTGGTGAACTACACCGATAAGCAAAAGAAATTTCAATTCAACCTGCTTAAGCGCACTGTCGGACGCTTAGGTGAGCCGGTTATTCGTAAAGCGGTACGTTATGCGATGAAAATCATGGGCACCCAGTTTGTTATGGGTCGTGATATTGACGAAGCGGTTAAGCGTGCGGTTGAGCAAGAATCAAAAGGCTATACCTATTCGTACGACATGCTAGGCGAGGGTGCACGCACCATGATTGATGCCGATCGTTATTTTGCTGCCTATGTTGGCGCTATCGACGCGATTGGTAAGGCAGCTAACGGCCGTGGGCCACAGAATAGCCCCGGTATTTCGATCAAGCTTTCTGCTATTCATCCACGTTATGAATTCTCTCATCGGGACCGCGTGATAAACGAACTCGTTCCTCGCCTTAAAGAATTAGCGCTCCAAGCCAAGTCTTACAACATCGGCTTTACAGTAGATGCGGAAGAAGCCGACCGTCTTGATATTTCGATGGACGTTATCGAGGCGGTGTTCTTAGATAATGAACTCGCTGGCTGGGACGGTTTCGGTATTGCTGTCCAGGCATACCAAAAACGTGCAATCTTTGTGATTGATTGGATACGTGACCTGACCAAGCGTGCCGAGCGCCAAATGATGGTACGTCTCGTCAAAGGTGCCTATTGGGACAGCGAAGTCAAAATCTCTCAAGTAGAATGCCTCCCCGATTTCCCGGTATTTACCCGTAAGCCATCGACCGATGTGTCATATCAAGCCTGTGCCAAGAAATTGCTCGAATATCGCGACAGTATCTACCCGCAATTTGCGACTCATAATGCCTATACCGTAGCGACCATTCTTGAGATTGCAGCAGATGATAAATCAGGATTCGAATTCCAGCGCTTACACGGCATGGGTGAATCGCTTTACGATCAAGTTGTACAAGGACAAGGTGTTGCATGTCGTGTGTATGCTCCTGTTGGCGCCCATGAAGATTTACTGGCGTACTTAGTACGTCGCTTATTAGAAAATGGTGCAAATAGTTCATTTGTGAATAACATTGTCGATGAAGATATTCCGGTTGAGTCGTTACTATCTGATCCTGTTGAAACCGTGCTGGCATGGCAAGATAAAGTGAACCCACAAATACCGATGCCGATCGATCTCTATGGTGATGAGCGCGCTAATTCTAAAGGTATCGATCTGACCGATGTCGATTTAGTCACTAAAATGAAAGTAAATGTTGATGCCTGGTTTGAACAAAACCGTCTTACTCGCGATCAAGTGCCGCAAGGTAGTGAGGCGGTAACAAATCCAGCCAATCATGATGAGATCATCGGTTATATCACGCATATTGATGAGCAACAGATGGGTGAAATCGTCACTAATGCCGCAACAGCCTTTGACACGTGGTCAACAACGGATGTCGCTATCCGCGCTGATATACTGAATAAAACCGCAGACTTGTTAGAAGCGCATCGTGATGAACTCATCGCTTTATGTATTAAAGAAGCAGGAAAAATTCCAGTCGATGGCGTGTCAGAAGTTCGCGAGGCAGTAGATTTCTGTCGTTATTACGCGGTGCGCGCCCAAGAGCTAATGGCCGATCAACGTCTAGCTTCTCGCGGCGTGGTGTTATGTATTAGTCCATGGAATTTCCCGCTGGCTATTTTCTTGGGGCAGGTTGCTGCGGCCATTGTTACCGGTAATACCGTCGTGGCCAAACCTGCCGAGCAAACTAGCTTGATTGCGTTACGTGCGATCGAATTCTTGATTGAAGCGGGTCTACCTGAGCACGTGGTTCAGCCTGTTATCGCTCGTGGTAGCAAAGTTGGTCAAGTGATTGTCCCCGATACGCGTATTAGCGTTGTTATGTTTACCGGCTCAACCGAAACCGGTACTCGCATCGCTCAAGATCTTGCGGCGCGTGGTGGAGATCCTGTGCCATTGATTGCCGAAACCGGCGGTCAAAACTGTATGATTGTTGATTCTACGGCCCTGCCAGAGCAGGTGGTAGATGATGTAGTTGCCTCAGGTTTCCAATCAGCGGGTCAACGCTGTTCAGCACTACGTGTATTATTCGTACAAGAAGAAATAGCGGATAAGGTGATCACAATGATAAAAGGTGCGATGGCCGAGCTCCACGTTGACGACCCACAATTTTTTAGCAGTGATATTGGCCCAGTGATTGATAATAAGGCATTCACTAGCTTAAATAATCATGTTCAATACCTCGAGCAGCATCCACAGGCTAAGCTACATTACACCTGTCAGTTACCAGAAATGGGCGAGACAGGTAACTTCTTCTTTGCGCCGCGCCTCTACGAGATCGATAACTTAAGCGTACTTAAGCAAGAAGTGTTTGGTCCTTGTGTCCATGTCATCCGTTTTAAAGGTAATGATATTGCTGGGGTTATCGAACAGGTTAATGGAACAGGGTTTGGTTTAACCATGGGGATTCATACACGTATCGACCAGAAAGCCGAATACTTAGCCAAGCATTCTCGCGCAGGCAACGTCTATATTAATCGTAACATGATCGGTGCGATTGTTGGGGTGCAGCCTTTTGGTGGACGCGGCCTTTCTGGCACCGGACCTAAAGCTGGTGGACCGATGTATTTGCCCCGTCTCGTTAAAGAGCGTGACTTAAAGGTGGCGCAACCTTTCGAGCAAACTAAAATCGACAGTCTCAATACCTTATTTGCCAAGGATAGTGATGATGTTTCTGTAATAGACGCGTTATTGGCGCGCAGTAAGTCCGTTGACGTCCAATGGCAGCATAGCGAAGTAAACACCCGTGTATCGGTGTTACGACAGTTGTTAGCGCATGTTTCAACCAGTCCTGAACTTGCGAGCATCGAGGATGCGACAACAACACTGAGCGCCGCAAGTCGTTTGCTAATCAACGCAGAGAAACAATTGAGCTATCCGACTGACCTTCCTGGGCCTACAGGCGAGTCAAATCGACTGTACCTAGAATCGCGCGGCATCTTAGCCATATTACGCGATCAGGATACCACGTTTGATTTCTGGTTTATTTCTATTATCGCTGCCTTAGCTGCTGGCAACACGGTCATCGTCATCGTGACAGAAGCTGATATGCCACAAGCTATGTTGCTTAAAGATGGTCTCACGAGAATTGGTATCGTGCCGGGTATCTTGCAAATTGCCAAAGCGACGCAAACTGATGGCATTTTAGCCCATAATCATTTAGCGGGTGCAATTGTTGACGCGCATAGCGGCTTGACTCATCTGGTCAATGACAAATTGGCGGCCCGCTCTGGCGCAATTTTACCGCTGATTAATGGCAAATCTCATTCATCGCTATTTTCACGCATGGTCACTGAGAAAACAGTGAGTACAGATACTACCGCTGCTGGTGGTAATGCCTCATTAATGACCATGGAAATGACTGATTAATCAAAAAGATAGCCAGTGGGGTAAATACCACGCCCAACTGGCTTTTTTTTGTGCACTCATTAGCATGTAATGTGATTTACTCAGTTTTTGATAAATATCTATACTATAATCTGCCTATAATTTTATAATCAAAGAATTTTAGCGCAATGATCCCCAATGCTCATATTGGTTTAACCGACCCCAAAAGCCCCGATAACGTTGGCGCAGTAATGCGTGCTGCCGGCTGCTACGAAGCGAGCAGTGTCAGCTATACTGGCGAGCGATTTAATAAAGCCATCGCCCGTGGCCAAAAATTGCATACTGATACCAAAAAAGTAAGTCGTCGTATCCCACTTACTCATATTTCCAACTTCATTAACGCAATCCCCAAGGGCGCAACGCCAGTCGCTATCGAGTTTGTCGAGGGAGCCACTTCGCTAATTGATTACAAGCATCCTACTAATGCCTATTATATTTTTGGACCCGAAGATAAGTCACTAGAAAAAGACGTGGTCGCTTGGTGCAAGGATGTCATCTATGTACCTACCGTTGGCTGTATGAATTTAGCCGCTACGGTCAATGTTGTGCTCTATGATCGCATCGCAAAACTCGGCCCGCGCCGTCAAGGAAATGACCTAATTCGCGCGTCACGAGATAATAATAATCGCCTCAAAGTCCCGGTTAAGGAATGATTATATGAAAAAAAATATACGGTATAGGCTAATTACAACGACAGCAGCGATATTGTCGCTAAGTGCTTGTCTTAGCACGCCTGCAAACAATCAGAAGACCCTATGGATCGCACCAGAACCTGTGGCCTGCATAGGGGGGGCACCACGAACCTGTCTCCAAGTTTTAGAGGACAAACCTGACGCCCAGTGGCAGCTCCACAACTCAGGCATCGGAGGATTTAAGCATGAACCTGGACATTTTTATCAGCTCAAAGTGTCTCGAGAAATTAAACAAAAAATAGGCGCAGATCAAAGTGAGATTGTGCTCACAGCAGATAATATTATCACTTATTCTTCTGGCGTCCTGTTACCTAACAGCATGTTAACCACTGATCGTAAATGGCTTTTAAAATCGATGCTAGAGGTTAACCGACTCTCGGCCTATGCTTCACTAATTCCCCCTTACATTTCCATCTCCGACGATGCTATCTCGGGTTTTTCTGGCTGTAACAGATTCTTTGGTCAGAACATTGCGCTATTCGAGCGAGCGAATAGTAGTCAATCACTATTTAATGTCGGTAATATAGCCAGCACTAGGATGATGTGTCCAACCCCCATTAAAAACCTTGAACATAAGATGTTAGCGATGCTAAAACAAGCCAATCGTGTCGCAGTAAATTGGCCGATGCTCACTCTATATCAAGGTGACAAAGAACTCGCCAAATTTGTCGCAGCCGACAGGGAATAAGCGATGAAATATCTATGTTCATTGTTACTAGCCGCAACTATCGTGCTTACCGCTTGCGCGTCATCCAATTTAGACATTGCGCAGCACGGGGAGGAAATGAGCGCCGTTCAGTTATTTAGCCAGCATCAAACGTTTGAACACAATCATGCAGCGTATGAAGTAAGCACTGCAGAGGTTAACGCACTGCGTCAAGTGACAAAGCCTATCACCATCGTGAGTTTGTTTGGTACTTGGTGCCATGATAGCGAACGAGAAGTACCGCGCTTGGTGAAATTGATAACGCGAGCGAACAACCCGAAGATCACGTTGAAACTTATCGCTGTGAATATAAAAAAGCAGGCACCCGCTAAGTATCATCTAAAATATACACCTACCTTTATCGTGTTTAATGACAATCAACAGGAAATCGGCCGTATCGTGGAGCGTCCGAAGAACAACATAGCCACTGATATTATTAACATGTTATAACTCACAGCGTTTGACAATGATCACATCACCTTGCTGACGGCTCAACCCAGCAGACCCAATTAATGATTGGGTCTTAGCGACAACGTCGATCCGTTGTCGTTTACTATCAAACACGACAGTTATTGCATCATCATGCTTAGCCAACGTTAAGCTATTAGATGCTTCGTCCCATAGTATATACGCCTCATTTTTCACGGCAATAGACTCAATTTGTTGACGACTCATCTTGCAATCTATCGCATCAGCAACGGTGGAAAGTTGTGGCCAATTCCCATAACAGCCAGCTAACGAAATCGCGAAAATAATACCAGTCACCTTAATCGTATGTTTAATTGCCACCTTTATCATTAAAAATTCCTCTATTTTGTCAAAATATATTCCGTTACTGACGATTTTTTAGTATGGTTGCACCCACATTAACAGAGGAATAAAATTTTGGCTAAAGTAATTGTTATTGCACTGATCGTTATATCAATTTTATGGTTACTAAATCGTAATACTCAGGCAAAAAAAGCGGCGAAGGAAAACATTGAGCTCGCCGACGCCTTCTTGGCTGCCAATCAAAACGACGAAGAGGTTATTACCACCGAATCCGGTTTGCAGTACAAGGTTTTAACTGCAGGCGAGGGCGATACTAACCCGCCGAAGGGTGCAAAGGTAACCGTGCATTATCATGGTACATTATTAAACGGTCTAGTGTTTGACAGTTCGGTCGAACGTGGCAAGACAATATCTTTTGGCCTAAATCAAGTCATTAAGGGATGGACAGAAGGCCTTCAAACGATGGTGCCTGGTGAAAAAACACGATTTTTTATTCCGAGCCATCTAGCTTATGGCAACAGTAGCGCCGGAAAAATCCCGCCAGGTTCATTGCTAATTTTTGATGTTGAACTAATCAGCTATCAATAGAGGATTCAATGCGACCACTCTATACTTGTCTGATGCCTATTCTAGCGCCAGTCCTGCTCTTTCAAGGACGGCGTTTAAAAAAATGTATGCCAAGATTACCGGAAGCAAATGGACCACGTAGCGGTAAACTCGGTACTGGAACAACATTAAAGTTGTTAATTATTGGGGATTCTGCGGCGGCTGGTGTCGGCGTTGCAACTCAACAAGAGGCGCTCAGTGGCCAATTATCAGCTCAGCTTAGTCGGACCTTTATGGTGGATTGGCATTTACTCGCCAAATCCGGCGTCGATGTTGGCGGCTGCATAGCCTACCATCAAAAACAACCCTGTGATAAATACGATGTTATTCTCGTTTCAATCGGAGTTAATGACGTGATAGGCCGCGCGCCCGGCGTTACATGGCAACATCGACTAAAACAGCTAATCACGCTATTGACTCAACAATACCAACCACAGCATATTGTGTTTACGAATGTGCCACCGATGGAACAATTTCGCGCGTTGGTGCACCCTATGCGTTGGTATTTAGGTGCCAAGGCATTACATTTTAATCAGATCCTAAAACATACCGTAGCTCAAGAGACACAATGTTCGTTATTAACGATTGACGGAAACATATCGTGTGATGATATGGCCAGCGATGGATTCCATCCTGGAGCGAAAATTTATCAACAATGGGCGAAGCAAGCGAGCGATCACATCACCCACTTAATAAAGGATAACGCTGATAAAACAGCATAAGCCACCTTATGGAACTCATCTTTTTTAGCACAGCATTTATTTGTGGCTTTATTGTATTTCAGCTCAAACTGCCGCCATTAATCGGATTTTTGGCTGCTGGCTTCGTATTACATGCTGCTGGCTATCAATCGACTCCGCTACTCGAGCAACTGGCCAACCTAGGCGTTACCTTATTATTGTTCTCTATTGGTTTGAAGCTCAGAATTGAAAACCTAATCAAGCTGCATATTTGGGCCCCGGCAACAATTCATATCATCTTGAGTACGGTGCTGTTTTCTGGCTTAATGTTACTTCTAGCGCGTGTTGGCTTACCACTATTTTTAGATTTAACCGTCGAAACGTCCTTATTAATCGGCTTCGCATTTAGCTTCTCCAGTACAGTATTTGCGGTGAAAGTATTAGAACAACGAGGAGAAATGGCTAGCGTTCATGGCAAAGTCGCCATCGGTATCTTGGTGATGCAAGATATCTTCGCCGTCGTATTTTTAGCCGTGAGTACCGGCAAGACTCCTAATGCTTGGGCGTTAGCGCTATTGGTTTTGTTGCCACTATTACGACCGCTTATTTACAAGATTTTAGATCGTTCAAAGCATGGTGAGTTGTTGCCTCTTTTCGGTTTTTTCTTTGCATTACTGATCGGCTATCAAGCATTTGAGTTTGCGGGACTAAAAGGGGATTTAGGTGCTCTAATTATCGGGATGTTATTTGCGCCGCACAAAAAAGCTGGTGAGCTAGCAAAATCTTTATTGAACTTTAAAGATTTTATGTTAGTAGGTTTCTTCCTTAGTATAGGGTTGAATGCGCAGCTAACGAGCAATGCATTACTAGCCGCGATTATCTTGGTCGGCGTACTGCCCCTAAAAGTATTACTCTACTATGTGATGACTAATGCCTTCAGATTACGCGCCCGGACATCATTATTGACCTCGTTTACCCTCAGCAACTACAGCGAATTTGGCTTAATAGTATGTGCACTAGCCTCGGGCCAACAATGGATCTCGGGGGAATGGCTCGCAGTTGTTGCGATTTCAGTTTCTATCACTTTTATTATTGCGTCGCCACTGAATGTACATTCCAATGAACTCTATGTGTGGATTGAAGATTTCTTGATCCGCCATGAATCAGACAAGCGATTGCCGCAAGAGCTACCCGTGGTGCTCGGTGATGCGAAAATCCTGATATTTGGTATGGGGCGCATTGGCACCGGAGCGTACGAAACGATAGCTCAGCATTATCCGGAGCTGGTTACCGGTGTCGATATTAATCAACGAAGTGTCGAGAAGCACAAAAGTAAAGGACGCCACGTGATAGTAGCCGATGCAACAGATCCTGATTTTTGGCAGCGGGTTAATCATTCAAATGTTCAGATAATCATGCTTGCAATGCCTAAACATATTCAAAATGTATCGGCACTGGAACAGCTTACAGCATCTGGTTTTGCGGGGCAGGTCTCGGCGATAGCTAACTATCCAGATCAACAACAAGAACTTGAAAAACTCGGCGTTCACACCACGTATAACTTCTACCTTGAAGCAGGCAGCGGTTTTGCAGATCACGTTACCGAAAAATTGCTTAGTTCGTAAGAAAAGGGGGCTTGTGCTCCCTTTTCTTTATCTTTATTTAGCGTCTTTGTCGCTTGGACGTTTCTTTTCACACAAGCCAATCAAGAAATTACGTAGCATCTGATCGCCACAAGGCTTATATTGGCGCGAACCAACCTTTCTAAAAAACGCACTAAGTTCAGATTTAGAAAATTTAAAGTCAGCTATGTTCATTATCTCTAACATATCATCTTCTTGCAGCTCTAGCGCAATACGGATCTTTTTTAGGATCATATTGTTATTAATGGTCGCATCTTTCTGTGGTGCTGGCGCACCTTCACGCACACCACGTAATTGAATGATTAGTCCGTCTAAAAACAGCGACATCTGCGCGCCAGAACACTCTGCAAATCCTTGCTCTTGCTCTTTCTTTAACAAGTTTGTTATGTGACCTAGAGTGACTTTCTCGTCGGCTAACTGAAAGATCTCTGCGATGGTCGCTTCTCGTAGATTTAACGCATAACGTAGGCGCCTTAACACTAAATTGTTCATAAACAAATACTCTAATTAATTTGTGCGCAAAATAGCATAATTAACGATATTTTAATATCAAATATCGCTGATTACTTTGCATATTTGGAATTATATAAGCTTAATCGTTTTATATTGGTAGAGAACGGAACAATCAACGCTAAAAATACCGCAGTGAAGACATCATCTAAACCCATCAAATAATAAGTTAGTATTGCCGTGTTATACTAACTGGTTTTTGAGTAGTAATGTGCCACACTTATTATCCATGTAGTGATCCTTTAAAAGGTATAAACATACGGTGGCCATGTGCAACGATTATTAACTCTTACTATAGAAAAAAGCAGACCATGAGAAGGTTAGGGAATTTATGCTTTCTATCTCTCATATTGTACGTGAGCCTCTATTATTCTGGCTGTGTATGGGCGCAGGAAAAGAAATTCATTACCTGGGCTAATAATAATGCGGCACCGTTCTATATTTCGACGGGAAAATACAGTGGTCAGGGTTTTTCTGATCTTACGCAACAACTTATCATTGAACAAATGCCGCAGTATCAGCACAAGACGATACTCATGCCAGTTCAGCGGGTCATTAAGCAATTTAAGGCGGATGCCAAATTATGCTTTTCGGCTTGGATTTACCAGTCATATCGAGAACATGTCTATACAACAATGCCAAACATATATTATTTCCCTCATGGGATCATAACGTTAAAATCTAAACGACAATTATTCCCGCCGGCGAAAGTCTCACTCGATGCGATGTTACAACAGCAAGATCTTTCTTTCGGGAAAGCGAAAGGCCGTGGTTATGGCGATCGACTCAATAGTATTGTTGAACGTTATCAAGACAACGATAATTTCTTGGTACGATCAGCAGGAAATACAACCACGGGGGTCTTAAAGATGTTACAAGCTAAGCGCATCGACTATACATTCGATTATCACTTTGTGATGCGATATTATGAGCGAGTGTTTAATCAGCCAGGGCTGTTTTCATTTATACCGGTTGTCGAAAATCAAGGTGCCGGCGTATTAGGAGCAATCGCGTGTAGCCGTAATCCATGGGGTGCGTCGGTCATTAAAGATATTAACGAGGCAATCATTAGAGTACGAAATACACAGCGATACCGTGATGTGTTGAATGACTATTTAATCGCGCCAGGCATGGCGGTCTATTATTGGCACGCTTATGAACAACAAGTATTGACCGTGACGGAGTAGAAGGTTGAATTGATGGGCAAGGGTACGTAAATTGGGCGAACTCGCAGTCTACGCTTAAAATAAACGGTGTGGTCATTCCCTGATCTTTACAGGGTAAGATTACGTGTGTTCAATACATTAGCTGCAACACTTTTTCTGCATAATCAGTATCTAGTGCGGCTTTGAAGCGTTTAGCCTGCAACCCTTTTTTGCAGCTCTTTTCAAGTTTCAACAAATTGAGAACAAGATGCCTTATTCCGACATGTTTTCTGCGGCGTTCGAACGTCTAACACGACTTAAATCCTCGTTAAAGCTCACGTCAAGTACCCAGTGTAGCTGGTTTTCAATGCTCCAGTGCTTTCTAACTGCGTTGCCAAACACCTTGGCA
>Ga0209395_1001035_pt1 | contig 39969 bp, 38 predicted proteins | sample GOMGulsemesocosm_3_FD_184635 | JGI IMG/M metagenome (GOLD analysis project Ga0209395, IMG submission 184635) | Methane-oxidizing microbial communities from mesocosms in the Gulf of Mexico - GOM9D Gulf of Mexico (SPAdes) (version 2) | ecosystem: Environmental > Aquatic > Marine > Cold seeps...
AATCGTCTTCAACAATGGCTTTTAATACCTCTAATTGTTTTTCTTCGTCATCATAAGAGAGAAAAATTTGTGTTAATAAACTGTGTGCTTCAGATTGCGCACAAAACACCTGATCTTCATCCATATTTTGCCAATATGACGGTTCAACATTTAACAACTGCTTAATTGAATCTGCGTCCATTAGCCATGTAGCTATTGAAGGAATGGTGGCGTCGTGTTCTCGTACAATTTTAGCGACGGTTAAAATATCCATTTCTGTTAACACAGCAAGCATCGTCTCATCACCTTGTTCAGAGGCAATTGCCTCTAATGAGGTACCCGCGCGTCTACCGCTATGCTGTGCTTGTTCAATAATGTCGGTAGCAAGAATTAATGCGTTTTTTGTCAAGGTGATTCCTTAAAACTTATACTTTTAATAATTAGATTGATTAATGAGTAAATCTAGAGTTTATCAAATCTAGTAGTTCTCATCATAGTCATGAGATTCATAATCATCGAACTGATCATCTTCATCTTCTTCAGCTTTTAAAGGTGTAGCATCATAGCCGTTGTAAAAATGAATGAGCAAAATGGCTATTTTAAATTCCTGTTCTGTGTGGGTCATTATTTCAGTAATACAGGCTCTGGCATCAGCATGCACTCCCACAAAAGGTTTAATCTCGGCCCAGCTAGGTTCTTGTGTAAGTTCGATTTTTGCCAAGTTTTTGCTATCTATTCTTATTTTGGTTGATATAGCCATTGCTAATTGATCAACCATGCCATTAAATAATAAAGGCATTTGCTTTAATTGTTCGAATAAATTAGATAAATAATTTGATAATAAATCAGGGTTTTCAGGTTCATCTAATGAGGTCATATTCTCTAAATACATCGAGAAATCACCGATTAAATAATCAGGTAAGTTTGTTGCAGGTTGCATTCATTGTTTCCAGACGTAGAGCCTAACGAAAGGTCTAATTGATAGTGTCAGGCAAAGCCTATGTAAAAGCACTATTTAAAGGCATTAATTCAAAGCACTAATTTAAAGCGCTATGCCAAAAAGAATCAGCTACTTCTCGGGGATCAGTTATTAACGTATAGTTGCTTTTTAAATATAAAGAGCGCTTTTTCGGATCAGAAATAACATCATAAGCCTGTTGAATTAGTTGGAATTTTTCAATGGCATCCTTACTGTCATTTCTATCGGGGTGATATTTATTAGCGAGTTTTCGATAGGCTTTTTTAATCTCGATGGTCGTCGATACTCTACTTACACCTAACTGTTCAAAAAAATCCATAAACTTACTATTACCTTTTGCGAGACAACTTAAAAATGACTGTTGACATGATTGACGCGATTTTACCTACGAAATGAAATTATTCACATCATTATTTTTGTTATTTATCGATTAATCAGAACGGGGGTGTAACTGTCATGTGATAAAACCTAATGGTGTCTGCCCATATCTGGTTTATTATACCAATCTAGGTAAGTAAGTGGTCTACTTTTTTATGAGTATAAATTGATTAGGACAAGGCATTTCTTTACGTATGTAGTTATTCTCCATAGAAAAGAAATAACGCAGTCATCATTTATTTAGGCCATTAAAAATGATCAGGTACTTTGCTAGGTTGGTATTAGCAGGAGCCAACAGCGTTATATCAACAATTTAGTTATGGCTGTCCCTTATTAAATAACAAACAACCTGTTTAGTTTTGTTAAAAACATTATAATCAGCGTTAGATTTTTATAAATGAAACATAGAGTACCCAATGAACACAAAAATATACAAGCGCGTGCATACTTTAGCTGAAAGTTTAATGAGCGCGGTTCAGAAAAAAGACCAATCACTTTTCGGCACTTACTACAGTGAGTTAAAGATCGTCTGTGAAGAAAATGAAAACAGTGACAAAGATCATCCCGTGCAATGGGAAACGCTTGGCGACTTTACGGAAGATCTTGCCTTAGCTATTACTATTTACGACAAAGCGTTGCTAAAGGCTAATGCTATTAAGTCTCAAGATTTTCAATCATCGATTGGTTTTTCTATCGCGTCTTTAAAACTAGAATTGGGTGATAAAGCCAGCGCCATCGAGTATTTAACACAAGCAAAGTTACGTAGCAAAAGAATTCCGGATCACGACTTAAAAGCGGAAATCGATAATTTATTAGAAAAATTAACTAGTTAATAGTGACGCATTAGATAAAAAACAGCTTTCAATGCTAGCAGTTTAGGCGCAGTCTGCCGCTAGCATTATTTGTAATTTTGGTACAAGCGGTTTGATGAAATGGAAGCAACAGGCCATCGACAATTTCTTGAATCGTTACACATTGCTTCTCTAGAAATCGATCGCACTCCGCTAACAGTGACGTTAACGGAGCTTGGGTTGCTGTCGCTTAATGTTCACTTCAATCTTATAACGTTTGCAGCGTCCACAAGTGATGATAATGACCATTTAGTGCAAGCAGTTGCTCATGTGTGCCCTCTTCAACCACTTGACCTTTTTCAAGCACCAATATGCGATCGCAACATCGCAGTGAATTCAGGCGGTGCGCGATTAAAATGGCGGTACGGTTTTCAACAATTTTTGGCATGTTACGCACAATAGTCGCTTCCGACTCATAATCAAGGGCACTGGTTGCTTCGTCAAATATCAATATTTTTGGATCGCTAATTAACGCCCGTGCAATGGCAATACGTTGGCGTTGGCCACCCGATAAGCTGCTGCCATTTTCGCCCGTTGGAGTATCTAGCCCTTGTGGTAATTGCTCTATCACCGGCGCTGCCCCCGCCAACGTTAAGGCTAACTGCAGTTGCTCTTCACTAGCGTCAGGCTGATTTAATAATAGATTTTCACGAATTGTAGTATTAAATAATTGGCTCTCTTGCAATACCACGCCAATATGACGGCGCAACAAATCAGGGTCGAGCAAAGCCAAATCCATGCCATCGACAAATACCTGCCCCGTTTGCGGCACGTACAATCGCTGCACCAGCTTTGTTAAGGTACTTTTTCCTGAGCCGGAGCTGCCCGTTATGCCAACCACTTCCCCTGGTTTTATCGTTAAATCAAACTTGCGTAGTACGTCAGGCCCGTCACTTTGATACCTAAAACTCACTTGATGAAATGCGATGCCGCCTTCAATGTCAGCTAAGCCAGCACGACCAGCACTGGCGACAGGTTCAGCAGGATGATTCATGATATCGCCAACACGCGAGATTGAAATAAGTGTGTGCTGAAAATCTTGCCATTGCTGGGCCAATCGTAAAATAGGCATGGTGACGTGGCCCGCAAACATATTAAAGGCTATTAATTGTCCCATCGACAAATCGCCCTCAATCACTAATTGTACCCCAAAGTACAAGATTACCGCCGCCCCAACCTTTTGAACCATAGCTATAATCTGGCCAACCCATACGCCTAACCGCTTGCTAGCAAACGATGAATTAGAATAAGCAGCCAAATATTTTTTCCAGCGATCGACAAATAAATATTCGGTGCCGCTGGCTTTAATGCTTTGAATTCCGGTGATCGACTCGGTTAAAAACCCGGTATTTTTCTCCAAATCTGAAAACTCGTTTTGCACCCGTTTTCTAAACAGCGGGCTAATCGCCACCCACACAACGACATAAATCACCAATGTCGCAATCACAATCCATGTCAGCTTCGCCGCATAACTAAACATAATGGCGATAAAGATGCCCGAAAATAGAATATCGACCACTAAGGTTAAGGATGATCCGGTTAAAAAGTCCCGTATTTGATCCATTTCACGCACGCGCGAAATAATATCACCCGTTTTACGCGTTCTAAAGAAACTCAGTGGTAAGCGCATTAATGTTTTGTATAGCCGTCCATTGAGCTCGGCATTGATGCCACTGGTGAAGTGGGTAAACAAATAGCTGCGCATTAAGTTGAGCAACGGCTCAAAAATAGCTAAGGCCAGCATCGCAATGCCTAAAGTTTGCAAACTGTCTAAGCTACGGCTAACTAACACTTTGTCGACCACTGATTGAAAAAACAACGGTGATACCAAAGCAATTAACTGAATGAACACTGAAATTAGCATCACTCGCCATACGGTGTCTTTATGCTTTTTTAGTAAGGGTAAAAACCACGTTAGGCCAAATTTGTTATCACTTGTTTTATCACAGGTATCGGTCACTAACAGGCAATGGCCGCTACAGGCACGCCAAAGTTGTTCTAGAGTTAGGGTCACAACGCGATCAAACGCAGGCTGGTAGACACTAAATGTCGTCAGCATCATGTCGTCATGTGGCTGCTCGATGCCTTCGACTAGCCAAAAACTTTGCATTGGGCTATCACTGTCAGGTTGTGCTTCATTAACCACAGCAATAGCTGGTAGCGGCATCGTTAACATTTGCTCGGCGCTAACAAACACCTCGCCACTATGCCAGCCAATGCGCTGACTCGCTTGCAACATATCAAGCACGGTAAAAGCGTTGTCGTATTGCCCTTGCTGATGTTGCATTTGTGCCAAATCTAGCGGTTGTCGCTTAATACTGGCCAAGCGTTTTAGACACAACATACCAGCATCGTCGATGATTGATGATTGAATCGAAATATCAGTCATCTTAACGCTCCCTCAATGCTTCTGATTGATATTGCGCTAACGGACTCAACACATAATCAATAATGCGCCGTTGATCCGTTTTGATCTCCGCCATTAATGACATGCCAGCTGCCAGCGGTATTGATTGGCCGCCAAGTTTAATGTGATCTTCACTTATGTCGATTTGCGCAGGAAAAACCCAGCCAAGTCGCTCATCTTCGACAGCATCTTGTGAAACATGGGCGACCACGCCTTTAATAGTGCCGTATTTAGTGTAAGGAAAAATATCAATTTTAATTTCGACTTTTTGCCCAGCACGAATAAAGCCACTGTCTTGATTTAACACATTAACTTGAGCAAACAAGGTGCTTTCATTAGGCACAATCACCATGATTTGTTGTGCGCTCGACACCACCCCACCAACGGTATGAAACATCAACTGCTGCACCACACCATCAACTGGCGAAACAATGTTGGTTAAACGGCTTTTTTCTGTCGCTTTGATCCAGTCTTGGCGTAAACGCGATGCCTCTTTAACCGCATTGCTACGTAACGTTTGCAAATCGCTGTGCCATTGTGACTCAAACTGTAATACGCGATTATCAATGGTTTTTTTAGCCGAAATTGTTTCATTTTTTTGCGCTTTAAATACAGATAACTGCCCGGCAAGCTCTAAACGTTCATTCTCATTACTGTCAAATTCAAGTGCTGAATAAGCGCCTTTATCAAGCAATATTTTCAACGCTTTCTGGCGTTTAACAAGCAAAGTTAAGCGCTGCTTACTGGCATTAATATTGGCTATAATAGTGGCTAACTGGGATTTATTTTGTCCTAATTCACTTTTGAATGTACTAATTTGACTGTGATAATCGCCAAGCTGCGCGCGCATTATTGAACGTTGCAGTTCAATTAATGCAATAGGGGTATCGGCTTCAAAGCTAAGCGCTTGCACATACCCCATAACCAAATAATCGCCCTAACGGAGCAGGCGGACGCTGCGCTACCGCAAGATAAGCCGGTAAAAATTCATAATCGTGTTTGTGATGTTTAAATTGTTTTAACCAAGATTTAATCATAGCTGGCTATCGTCCTGCATATTTTGTTGTAACGCCCAAAGGTTGGCATAACAGCTACCTTGTCGTAATAATTGTTCATGACTACCATCGCTGGTGATAATACCGTTCTCTAGGGTGATAATACGATCGCAATCTCGTACGGTTGATAGGCGATGCGCAATGATCACCACCGTTTTATCGCGACATATTTTCGCCATATTTTGTTGTATTTGCTGCTGCGATACATCGTCGAGCGCACTGGTCGCTTCATCTAAAATTAACAGCTTAGGTGAGCTGAGCAAGGCTCTGGCAATTGCTACTCGCTGGCGCTGACCACCAGAAAGCGATAAACCTCCTTCAGCCAAAATTGTGTCGTAACCATCGCTCAGACCCAAAATAAATTCATGGGCACCAGCGAGTTTGGCCGCCTCAATAACTTTACTAAGTGCCGCTTCTGGTTCACCTAACGCAATATTGTCACGTACCGAACGGTTAAACAGATAATTTTCCTGCAATACCACCCCTGTTTGTTGTCTAAACGCACTCGATTGCCATGTATTAAGATTGTGTCCATCGAGTATGATGGCGCCTTGTTGTGGGTGGTATAAGCCTTGTAATAATTTCGCCAAGGTACTTTTTCCTGAGCCACTGGGGCCAACAATACCAATAACCTGCCCGGCCTTGATCGACAAATTTAGCCCGTTTATGACAGGAGGCTGGTCAGGTTGATAGCGAAAAGAGACTTGATGAAAATCGATATTGCCGATAAGCGGCGGTGGCAATCCTTTATTATCGTTTAACTCACTGGGTGTATTTAATACATCACCCAAACGGTCAACCGAAATTTGGGCTTGCACAAATTGTTGCCACAAGTCAGCTAAACGTACGATAGGTTGCGTGACATGTCCTACCATCATATTAAACGCTATCAGTTGACCTATGGACAATTCCAACGCAATTACCGCATTTGCGCCAAACCACAAGACTAATACCACGGTAACTTTTTGAATTAATTGCACGCCTTGACTATAAATGTTGGTCAAAAACTGTAAATCGACGTTAGCGCCCAAATAACGGTTAATTTGACCTTCCCAACGGCGTTGTAACTGCGGCTCAATACTTAAACTTTTGCAAGTTTCCACCATAGATACCGATTCAGTTAAAAAAGCATTATTAACAGCGCCATGACCAAACATTGCTTCAGTACGCCGCTGCAATGGGCCTGTCATTACCCAACATAACAGGGCATAACAAGGAATAGAGCCTAAAACAATCAGGGTTAATAACGGCGAAAAGTAATACATCACGGCCAAAAAGATAACCGTAAAACCCAGATCGATAATCAAGGTTAACCCCGCGCCCGTAATAAACTCTCGAATGCTTGATAGCTCTCGAATACGCATCACGATAATGCCAACACTGCGTGCTTGGAAAAACGGCAAGGGTAAATGCATTATATGATTAAACAGCTTTTCACCCAAGGCTAAATCGACCCGGTTACAGGTATGAGCTAGCTGATATTCTCGTAACCCTTTTAAGATAATCTCGAACACACCTGCGCAGGCAATGCCAATAATCAAGACATCAAGCGTCGACATCCGCTGACTCACCAACACTTTGTCCATCACCACTTGAAAAAACAGTGGTGTGATTAATGCCAGCAATTGCATAAAAAATGAAAAAATTAATACTTCTATTAATAAGGGTTTAAAACGCTTAAAGGCCGGAATAAACCAGCTGATATCAAATTTACTGTCGGTGCCTTTAATCACCAAATAAACTACCTGTCCTTGCCACAATTGTTCAAGTTGTTCATTGGTCAGTATCGCAGGCTGTTTCTCGCCAGCCCATAACACCAAACTTTGTTCTTCGTTGCGTTTTGCTAATAAACCACTGCGACCATCAGTTGCAAAAAATGATAAAGGTAAGTCATCGTCTTTTAATTGCTCAAGCGGAAGCTTTTTTACTTTAAAGCGTAATTTTAAGCTTGTGCCTAAATGCTTTAAGCCTTTTTTAAAGGGCATTTTGCTGCAATGTTCAACGAGCTCGCGATATTGCTCAACATCGCTCAACTGTTGGTGCAGCTGCGCTTGATGCAATAAACTCCAAAACATGGAGAAGTTCTTAGTCGACATGAAGTCACCCTAGTTTTTTTGATTCGGTATATCCCCGTAAGCAATGGAGCTACAGGTTTTGTCGCGGCTTAAAATCCTATCTACTGTGTTACGCTCAATTCCAATAGCCAGCTATTGCGCAATCGCGTGCCTTGTACCTAGAATTTTACTCGCGCCACAAATTCCAGCACTTCCAATGTTCACGGGTATAAGACCGAGTTTTTCTAAATTAATTACATAAAAAAGCGCAATAAACCTAAATGGTGGTTTATTGCGCTACTTTGTCCGTAAAATAGGTGGCCAGTCCGTTGCCGTGGGGCTATTTTAATCGAATTTCTCTCATTGCACTATCACTACCCTCTCAGTCCGACCAGTTGCAACACGGCAAGAGCGTTATAAATATCGCAAGCCAAAATCCATACATATTACGAAAAACCACCGTAAATCCGTCCGTGGAGGCTTATTTTTCGTCCATGAAAAAGATGTTTTTCTTCACATGCACGGACATTGGCAATTTTAGTCTTTTAGGCGCTGTATATTTCAAAGTTTTTGAACAGTTTATTGACGAAATATTGCTTTGAATATGGAGAAAACCTATTTTCAAGGACGAAAATTAGAGCTAGAGCGAAACAAAAACATATATCTTTGATACAAGGAAGTTTGTTGAGCAGTGACGTATTTATGCGTTTTTCGTAATTCAAAGGAATATTTCGGTGGAGCAGGCTGAAATTAAATTAATACGCTCTTGCCGTGCCAGTTGCAACAAAGAGCCAATCGACTTTAAAGGTACAGATCAATTGTCAGTTCGCTATAACCCGATATGTTTAACAATAAACTGATTGGTCACGGGTATAATTCTTGTCAATTTAACTTACTCATTCGCTTCTTCCTCATCTTCTGCAACAATATTCAATACTTGCTCTAGGTATTTGCCATGAGATGTCGAAATGGCTGAACGTAGATATTGTGGGATCACTTCTAAAAATTCACTTTTAGATATTGGTTTAAATTCACATAAAGCGGCAATCATAGCTGGGCGCAGCAACCCATTTGCTAACGCAACATTATCATCACATTTCGCAATAATATGTTGATCGAACTTTTGAAGTTTTACCTCCAAAGAATCATCACCATGGGTAAAACTATTAATGACATGAATAATTTCATTTTCGTGATCAACGACGTTCGCAATTTCTACTGCTTCAGAGTCCATCACCGATTGCACTGGTGCAACTGTTTTTAATTGATGTAATGCTTCAATAATTGGTTTTAGCTGAGCTTGAGGATTCTTAAACCAATCGGTTGACCAGATCCGTTTAATGTTCCACCCTAAACTTTCAAGCACAGATTGACGAAGCCTATCTCGGTCTCTAGCTGACTTGGCTAAGTGATAAGTTGCCCCGTCACATTCTATAGCCATTAAGTACCGACCCGGTTGCCCTGGGTCTTGCACCGCTAAATCAATAAAGTAACCAGCGACACCAACTTGAGGCACACAGCTAAACCCTTCATGTTTTAAAGCATCCATTACGGATATCTCAAAATCGCTATCTGGCTGCTTTTCTGTATGTTTTAGCTGTTGTAACTTACCCGTTTGCGCAAAACTCAAGAAACTTTTTAGTGCGTGAACCCCAGGGCTTGATGTTTCGGATGCAACAATATGACCTTGTGTCATCGAACTAAAAACATGCATCCGTTTTTTAGAGCGGGTAAATAATACGTTTAAACGTCTACCGCCCGCCGCCGAGTTAATTGGCCCAAAACGTTGCGGCATTTGCGCTGCACCAGCTTCTTGTGGGCCATAGGTACATGAGATAAAAATAACATCTCGTTCGTCACCTTGAACGTTCTCAAGGTTTTTTAGGAACAGTGGTTCTTCCATGGTTGAGTTTTCAGCGAGTGCATCACGAAATAGTGAATCATCTTTAGACAGCTCTTCAACACAGCGTTCTATTTGTTCGCGCTGTGTTGAACTCATGGCAACAATACCAAGTGACTCGTGTGGCCGATGCATCAAATGATTACGTACTGCTTGGGCGATAACTTTTGCTTCTTCGATATTGTGCTGATTAACAAATCGTCCCGTTTTTACATGAATAAATTTGATGCCAAACTCATCACTTTTACTCGATGGCGATGGAAATACCACTAAGTTACTGTCGTAAAATTCTTGATTTGAAAACGCGATTAAACTTTCATGTCTTGAACGATAATGCCAACGTAACCGCCGTGCATTAAACATTGGGAAAGACACATCTAGTATACTTTCTGATTGTTCAATAGCAGTTGCGTCTTGATCGTCGTTTTCAACTGTTTTATCAAAGAAACTCGTTGGTGGTAACTGTTTGGGATCACCCACTACCACTAATTGTTTACCTCTGGCAATAGTGCCCAGCGCGTCTTGAGGTTTTATTTGAGATGCCTCATCCATGACCACTAAATCAAACTCTAGTTGACCAGGGACTAAATACTGAGCAACAGAATGTGGCCCCATCATAAAACATGGTTTTAATGCGACGAGTGATTTACCTGATCTTCTGATAAGTTGCCTAATCGGTGCATGGCGAGTTTTCTTGTTAATTTCGTTATTAATAAGACCCATTTCTGTGTAGGAGGCCACTTTACCACTTGAAACACCTGAAATCGTTTTACCAATACCATTGCTAGCGACTTGATACGCTATTTTTTCTTGTTGTAATTTTTTAAGGTTGTCGTCGTATTGTTTAAACTGTTTGCGAATCGCATTTTGGTCAGCGCCTGAGAAATAAGCTAGCTCTTGGTTTTCATTTATTATTTCTCTTGCGAGTATATCAAATACACAATAGGTATAGATTTGTTCAATATTATCTAAATCTAATGAGCCAGTCTCAGTGTAACGTAATAAATTTTCTAGGCCTTTATCTGACAGTGATGTTCTGATCCGAATAAAATCAACCCAAGTGCTTAACCAACGTGACTGGCTAATTGCTTTGTCGTTACGCTCTGTCCATAAGGCGAATTGACCATCTGTTTCTTGCAGCCAAGCATTTTCATCGAGTTCAACCCTGTCGCTAAATTGCTGTAAAGTGTTTAAATGGTTTTCGTATGAATTTGCAATGCAATCTAATTGTTCTTTTAGTGATATGAGCGATTCACTACTGATGTTATTAATTAAGTAGTCTCTCAGTTGTTCAGATTGCAGCGCAGTAATTGCCTTGCTAAGTTCAAGGGTTGATTCAATTGTGATTAGCTGCTTTGTTGCACTCTCTCTAGCGGTTAGCTTGGTATTATCTCCAAAAACTTCCGTCACAATAGCATTGTGCTCTAATTGGCTCTCATAACTCAAGAATGTCGAAATATCTTGTATACCTTGGTTTAACTGAATTAGAGTTAGGTCTTTTTTGCATGACGATTGCAGATTTTTAATGTCACCTTCAAGTTGCTCAAAAAACTGTGTGATGCCATTATCTGCCGACAAATCAGCATCTTTATCTTCAAAAACTGGGTGTTTAAAGACTTCTTGTAATTGATCAAACAATTGGAAAAACTCGTCAACTTCAGCTAACGTCTTTGTTGTTGCTAGGTGTTTCGCGCCTTTAAATACTTCACTATCAATTGAAAATAACGATACTGCTAACCCAACTTTCTTACCAAAACCAATGCCGTAGGATTTTCGAATATCTTTATACCAATTTCTAATGCTAATTAGCTCAGTAATTGGCGTATCTGTCCCTTTGAATTCATGTTGAAGCAATGTTTGATATAACGTTTGCTCATTTAATTGGCCTAACAATTGACGATAAATAATTAAACTGCTGAGCAGTGGCGCAATATTTTTAATGTTAGGTTTTAAACCGTTAGCATGCATAAGCAGCTTAGATTTAGCCGCACGCCAATCTCTACTGATCCAGCAGAAAAATCCGGCATCTTTAATAATGCTGTCAATTTCTTTTAGCTCACTTACTGATGGTAAATTTTCAAGCTTAAAATGCGGCTCAATTTCTGCCTGTACCCGTTTGATTTGAGGCAAAAGCTCTTCTAGTTTTAGGAGGTGTTGATCGATTAAGTCATTGTCAAACAGCTCATGTCGTCTCGATATCAAGGTAATATCTAGTGAGTTTATATGCTTGAAATATTGTTCAAATTCGCCAAAACCATTGTATGATGGCGAAAACAACGCCAATAAGTTTTGATCTTGTTCGGTTATGGTCTGCAAATCACCAATGACCGAGTTACTGACGCCATTTAAGGTTTTAAGGAGCTGTAATTGGCGGTAAATATTGGATAAGTTCAGATCGCTATGTTTACATTTATGTTGAGCGTTTTCGTTGGATTCGGACAAACGTTTAAAGTTGCCTTCTTTACTTAAAGTAGCTGGTTCAAATTGCTCCTTTAGCCTATTTAGCAATATTTCAGCCAGCTGGTATTGTTCGATGTGCTTAATTAATGCTATTTCACTTTCTGGTGTTATTAAGCTCAAGGCAGGAAAACACTCAGTACCTTGTGGCGCTGGCATACTTTTACTATCAGCTAACAACTGCTTCAGTGAATTAATATCATTAATATCATTAATATTAATGCCATTAAACTGTTCATTTAATGCTTTGAGCGATAGTTGCAATACGCTAATTGCGTTGTTCCAAATAGTCAAAAGGTTGCACACCTGTTCGCTGTCAAACAATTGAATTGATTTATTATAAACACCAAACCAAGGGTGATCTGGCAGCTGCGCCCTTGATCCTAACTGTCTTTTTACTTCGTCGAAAACATCTGTGTATTTTTTAAGCTCATCTATTGTTCTTCTCGCAGATACTTGATCAAAACTCTGGCCGTTAATATGAGCTGGTTTTATATCTTCTAACGCTAACCCTGGAAACTCTTCTCTGTACCTTGTCGCTGTTGAAAAAATTTGATGTATTGTTCTGCCGGTATTTTTCCAAGTGCTATTGATTAAATGAGCATAGTTATTTAAAGCTTCCTTCTTTTCTTCATACATTTGGATATCGAGATCAATAGCACAGGGATAGCGATATTGATCTTGATTATTAACTCGGTGCGCTATGTTCTCATAGACTTGTTTTTTCTGGGTTTTATGACTGTGTAGCTCTAAACAAAAGTCGCCAAGCCCAGCTCTTGCTAATCTAGATTTTACAACTTGCAACGCGGCCATTTTTTCGGCGACAAATAATACTTTTTTACCCTGAGAAATAGCAGCCGCAATTAAATTGGTTATTGTTTGAGATTTTCCAGAACCCGGTGGCCCTTCAATAACCAAGTTTTTGCCCTGTATAGCATCAACAAGAGCGCTATGCTGGGAGCTGTCAGCATCATCAATCAGTGGATATTGATTGTGAACATCATCTAATTTATCTATCAGATATTCTTCACCAAAATTAGATCCTGAGCCAGCTTCATCTGCCACGCCTTCTTTAGCAAAAAATTTTTGAACGATAGCGTGATTTTGAATATTGCTAGCGCCTTGGGGCCAGCGAGCCGGATCAAGGTCTAAATACATAAGTAACTTACCAAAATCAAACATTGACAATGTAGCGTAACGTTTTACTTTCCATTTAGGCTTGTGACGCAAAAGCTGGCTTTCAACTTGTTTAAGATATTGCTCTGGTAAAGCATTTTCAGCGACTTCTGGTAATTCAAGGTGAAAATCATGTTTCAATTTCTCTCTTAAAGAGAGGTTTGATATTATATCTTCGCCAGTATATTCAATCGTATAGGTATAAATTCCTAGTTCTTTATTTAATGATGCTCTATCTATTTTAACTGGAATTAAATATAGCGGTGCCTGCCTTGCAACACTTGAATTATCATCTTCGAACCATTGTAAAAATCCAAATGCTAGGTAAAGAATATTCGCGCCAGTTTCTTCTATGGCGGTGTTTGCTTTTGTTCGAATGTTTCTTAATTGTGCTTCTAACTCTCTTGGGTAGAGCAGTGATTGAATATTGGTATCATTATGCTTTGAGTCATTGGATTTAATACTCAATGGCAGCTCATAGTTAGTATTAAATCCTTTTATTTTTGCCCAATCTTTAGCGCTGGGTTCAGCTTTAACTTTAACGTCTTCCCCTTCGTCATCAATAACAATGTAACCATACTCAATCAACTCTTCCCTCAACGGCTCTGCAACTGCGACAAATGTAAACTGATGACTTTCTAGGATATTGTCGGCTAATTGATCTGGCATTTCATCGATAATACGAATAAAACCCGCTCTGGCATGCTTAAAATTTAACAGGCGGTTTCTCCCCGTTAAATCTAATAAACGGTTTCGAATAGCCTGCAAAGAGTCAAATGCAAAGTTATCATTCAACTGAGTGTTCGTTGAGGTGTCCATGAGGTGTCGTTCTCCATTATTATCTTTTTTAGCAAAGAGGTCTCGGTGTTTCTTGCTATATCACATAAGCTTCAAACACATAAAAACAATGGCTTATACCCGTCATCCTTGAAACCGCAGCTTTATTGTCTACGTATAGAATAACAATCACTTATAAAACATAAGCTCATGCTATTCCAATGATTTTGAATATAAATAGGCAATTGTTGTTTTAAACTTAAGATTCATTCTAGCTTATCTTATCTAAGAGTATTTTACCGCTGCAGCTAACCTAAATTGCTTATCCAATTTATTTAATCACAGCCAGAGTAAAGTGCACAGGCATGTAAAATAATATTTGAGCACGATGCCAGTCTCTTGAAACTAAAAGAGAGACAGCTGTTTTTATGGCCAGTTTATGTGCTTATGACAAGTTATGTGCTTACGACAAGTTAAGAGTGTGGTCACACTTAAAGCACCACAAAATCATAAATTTTATGTAATTAACCGAAAATTGAAGCAATGTCGCATCATTGACTAAATGCGTTAAATCACCAATATTATTCCTGTCTTTATGCCACTAAAAACGTATAATTTTGACCTTTATAATCTGAGCTGACTTGATAATAAGTCACTCTCCATATTGGCCAAAATTGCATATGTTTAATTGGTTTGAGAACCTCACAAAGCCCTTTCCTACTCACGAGTCACAAAAGCCGCCTAAAACTATAGTTGGTTTTTGTCGATTTTATACTAATGGTTTTGAAATACCTTTAGTTATCATGGCAATACTGAGTGCGTTAATCGCTATTTCAGAGGTCGCTTTATTACGATATATGGGCGAATTGGTTGACGTTTTAACCAATCAAGACAAAGCAACGTTTTGGCAAGACCAAGGTGACCGCATCAAAGACATGCTGATTTTGGTGGTGGTTATTATGCCAATACTGAGCGTGCTGCATTCGATGATTATGCATCAAACCTTATTAGGCAATTACCCAATGTCGATTCGTTGGATGATTCATCGCTATTTACTCAAACAAGCCGTTGGTTTCTTTCAACGCGACTTTGCTGGTCGTGTCGCGACTAAAGTGATGCAAAGTGCGTTAGCCGTTCGTGAAACGGTAATGAAGCTACTTGATGTGCTGGTCTATATTTCTGTTTATTTCATTTCTATGATTTGGATGATGGCAGAGGCCGACCTCATCTTGATGTTACCAATCCTGATTTGGTTAATTCTTTACATTATTATTCAAGTCTACTTCATCCCTAAAATGAAAGAAATTGCGACCGTACAGGCAGACGCACGCTCAACCATGACAGGACGCATTGTCGACTCTTACACCAACATCTCAACCGTAAAACTCTTTGCTCATTCGCAACGTGAACTTGATTATGCACAAGGCAGCATGAAAAAATTCTTAAAGACGGTTTATCGTCAGATGCGAATGGTGACCTGCCTAATAATTAGTGTCGATGCGATTAACTACTTGTTGTTAGTTTCAATTGCCGCAACCTCGGTAATGCTGTGGTTAGATGCCAGTGTCACTATTGGTGCAATTGCCGTAGGCATTAGCATCGCATTGCGCGTACAAGGCATGTCGAAATGGATAATGTGGGAAGTCAGCTCGTTATTTGAAAACATCGGCACTGTGGTCGATGGCATCAATACTGTGGCGAACGATGTCGAAGTTAAAGATGTACCCAATGCTAAACAGCTTGCGATCAGCGAGGGGGCTATCGAATTTAACCAAGTTGATTTTAATTACGGTGACGATAAGGCGGTATTTGACCAATTGAACCTCACGATTAAACCCGGAGAAAAAATTGGCATCGTTGGCCGTTCAGGTTCCGGAAAATCGACACTGGTTAATTTGTTGCTGCGTTTTTATGATATTAACAGTGGTCAAATCCGCATTGACGGCCAAGATATTTCGCAAGTCGAGCAAGAGTCATTGCGTAAACACATTGGCATGATCACCCAAGATACCTCGTTGCTGCATCGCTCGATTAAAGAGAATATTCTTTATGGCGATCCCGATGCCAGCATCGACAAAGTAATAGCGGCAGCCAAGCAAGCGCATGCCCATGACTTTATCGAAGAGCTGCAAGATGATAGCGGCAACCAAGGTTACGATGTCGAAGTCGGTGAACGTGGGGTCAAGCTGTCGGGTGGACAACGTCAGCGCGTCGCGATTGCGCGCGTGCTGTTAAAGAACGCACCGATCTTAATTATGGATGAAGCAACTTCGGCACTCGATTCGGAAGTGGAATCTGCAATTCAAGAAAACCTTGAAGTACTGATGGCTGGCAAAACCGTGATCGCGATTGCCCACCGCCTATCAACTATTGCGGCGCTCGATCGCTTAATTGTAATGGACCAAGGCAAGGTGATTGAGCAAGGTTCTCATCAGGAACTACTCGCGTTAAACGGGGTTTATGCCAAGTTATGGGACCATCAAACGGGTGGTTTCTTAGGGTAAATCCCTAAAGCACTCCCAGAACTAGCAGAACTAACAGAACTAGCAGAACTCACAGAACCAAAAGATTGGTCGCTACGGCAAATGGCGGTAGCGGCCAATTACAACTCTTAAGCGTTAATCACGCCAAAGATCGCATACCCATAAAAATGTAGTTTAAATTCAATTATTTTCATCATTGAACTGACTCTATAGCAACTTATCATCAAAAACAATTTAGCAAAATTTACTAACGCCGTTTATTTAACGAATTTTGTAGTATGAGCATTAGCAGTTCAAGCGGGAATGTTGTGTTCAGGGTGAACAGCGAAATGCAAAAAGCCCGTTAACAATTTTATGCTTAAAAGCAAATACCCCACGGCAAGAGCGTATTAATTTAATTTCAGCCTGCTCTACCGAAATATTCCTTTGAATTACGAAAAACGCATGAATACGTCCTGTAGCTCTAATTTTCGTCCTTGAAAATAGGTTTTCTCCATATTCAAAGCAATATTTCGTCAATAAACTGTTCAAAAACTTTGAAATATACAGCGCCTAAAAGACTAAATTGCCAATGTTCGTGCATGTGAACAAAATTAAAACTAAAATTCGCTATAGCGGCTAACACATTTGTTAATATCCCTCTAGCTTGGATTGCCAAACAATTTTAATTCAAACCAGACTCATCACTGCTTTTTACGTTCTACAATGATGGCAGTAATACTACTGTTTCCAATATTAGATACCTGATGCTGCCATTGGTCATGCCACATCACGTGCCCGTCGGGAATATCAAGTTCCATCATTTTCGATGACAAGGATTTAATCACCACTTTCCCTCCACGTTCAAAGTAAACGGTTTCAGCATTATGTTTATGCCAGTTATCACTTTGTCCTGGCTTTAACACCATTTGCAGAACTAATACTTCCTCATTTTCAAGCAGCACTTGGTATATTTCTGGTGAAGCGATGTGTGCAGCTTTGGTACTTGTATCACTGGCATAAGTAAATGATGTAAATAGACCCAAGATAACGATTAACAGTGATTTGACGCCTGCACTATAATTCATAACGTTTCCTTATCTGTGCATACCACGTACTGGGTAGTTGTTGGCAGGATTTCTAATCCAAGCAAGCCCGTTAACCAAGGTTTGTAAGTCAGGTCTAACAAACGGGTTGTTCGATATATCAACAACCTGAATAGTCCCTTGTGCGTTTATCACGAAAAGTCCTGGCTCCGCAAATACGTGATCGGTTTCTTGCGCTGAACGCGGATCTGAAATATAAAGGCCTAACGATGTCATCTGCTTCACGCTTAAACCGTAAGCTAATGGAAAATTAACCGTTAACTGCTCAAGGTGGTTTTGCAACTGCGCTTTGCTATCACCAGAAACAGCGACTAGGTCAACACCGCTATCCAATAAGGAGTCTTTAAAAGAAGCCAGTTGATTAAGGTATTTTGTGCAAAGTGGACAATGACGGCCTCGATAAACAATAACTAATTGCCAATCGGCACCATTGGTCGGTTTGCCAAGCGTAACCTTATCACCGGCAAGCGAACTAACCGTGATCTCTGGAAAAACTGAACCTGGGTGTAACTTATTGGTATAATCGTTAGACATATACATTCTCCTAAAAATTGGCGTTGATATGGGCTTCGAAACGCTTAAAGTCATGTTCTACATCTGCATTTTTCATCACATCAAAGCATGAAAATGTCGCCATTGGTTGCATATCAAAAAACTTAAAATTCATGTGCATTGGGAACATTAAATCATCAACACTCTTACCATCGAAGAATTCTTCGGGATCGTTAAATGATTCCTCTGGCGCATTAAACGTTAGAGACAACATATACCTTTTACCTTTCATGGTGCCACCAGTGCCATAGTTTTTCTTTGGCTCTTGCTCATTTCGGCCATCACCGACACACAATGCGCCGCCCATACCTGCTGTATATACTTCATCCATATATTTTTTAAATGACCAGGGTACTCCCATCCAATTGCTTGGCGATTGCAGCAAAACAGTGTCTGCCCATTGATGATTAGCAAGCTCTTTTTCTACATCAATAACATCAGACATTGTCACAACTCTCGTCGAATGCCCTTTGCCTTCAAGCATGGTTGCTGCTTTATCAACGAGTGTAGCGTTAAGCTTACCCTCAGAAAAAGGGTAATACTGATGTGCGTTAATAATTAAAATGTTACTCATGGGTTCTCTCCAATAGGTATAAATCGAATAAGGTGGTTTAACTCAATTTGAGCTTGTGGTATATTTTAGTGACCTAAGATATATAATCAATTAGTATACTTTTAGTAACCTAGGTACATTAAGGACAAATCTGATGAAAAGTATCGTTAAAACAGACAGTAAAGGCAGAAAAAAAGTTTTAAATGCCTGCACTGAGCCTTGTGCCATTGAGAAAGGCATGCGCTTAATTGGTGGAAAATGGAAGGGTTCAATCATTTACCACTTGAAAGACGAACCAGTTCGCTTTAACGACTTAACTCGGATGCTGGGTGGAGCCAGCAAAAAGATGGTGGATCAGCGTCTAAAAGAATTAGAAAACGAGGGAATGGTGTTAAGAAAAGTAATTAGTGACCGACCTATCGCTGTAACCTATGAATTAACCGAGTTTGGCAAAACCGCGCTGAACATCTTAGATGATTTAAGAGTGTGGTCACAGTCACACGAAATTGGCTGAGTGTTAATTTGCTAGCTTTTACGACATTTTTTACTGTGGCTGTATAAGAAAGCGAGAACACATTTTCTCACTTTCAACACGCATTAAGGATGCTAAAACGGTTCTACAACGATGGGCAGTTCACTGTCGATGCGACACAAGCGCTTGGCGTAGTTGTCTAATTCGCTTGAACGCTGCTCTTGTGTTAATTGCGCTGGTGCATAAACTATATGAGGCGCTAACACATCACAGCCAGTAAATGCCAAAATACCCCGTTGAATAGGTCTAAGTACACCAGTAATATCGCCATGCATTCCTCCTTCAACAAAGATCGACTCAGGTCCACCAGTAGTAATTGAAATCATCGCTTTTTTTCCCTTGAACATGCCGGTTTCGTAAAATCGGCCACCACCATAGCTTCGTTTCATCGCAAAAACTCTGTCTATCCATCCCTTCATCATTGCAGGCATCGAAAACCACCATAGTGGGAATTGAAAGATAACTAGTTCACTCCATTGCACTTTTTGGATTTCATCCTCAATCTCAGGCGCAAAACTATTGCACTCACTAGCGAAATCTTCCTCCGCTTGTTGTTTGAAATATTCAGGATCAGCTACCGTCGTAAAATTATGCCGACCTGATACGGGGTTAAAATTCATCGCGGCAAGATCTGATGTTTTTACTTCATGCCCGATTGCTAGCAACTCAGCCTCAGAACGACGGAACATCGCGGCGTTAAAACTAGCTGGCTCAGGGTGCCAATGGACGATTAGAACTTTCATTATAATTCCTTAATCAAGATAATTGGTAGATAGGGCTTCATTAAACACTCAATTAGGCATAACCTGTAGACCAGCAGCAATTGAATTCGAATTAACCAAAGGTTAACACCAATGATCCCAAGCCAACTTCCTCTCTTTTTAGCTGTTGTTAAAGCCGGTAGTTTTTCCGCAGCCGCACGTGATCAAGGGATCTCCACAGCCGCCGTAAGTAAGGCAATTGCCAGATTGGAGAAGACCCTACAGATACGTCTATTTCACCGCACGACGCATTCGTTATCGCTAACCGGTGAAGGACTGCATCTACACCAACGAACAGCTCCGTTATTAGAAGCATTACAAGATGAAATTAGCACAAGCATGGATATAGGAACCGAAATCACCGGAACAATTAAAATAAACCTTCCTAATGATTTTGGACAAGATGTAGTCTACCCCCGATTATTGGAGTTTCTTGACAAGCATCCGAATATAGAACTAGACCTACATTTCGATGATCGGGTGCAAGATCTTGTTGGCAATGGGTTTGATATTGGCATTGGCAATGGCAATGGGTTTGATATTGGCATTGGCAATCGACTCAACGAAGATAGCCGGCTTATCGCACGACGATATTATAAACTTAGGGTGTTTACAGTCTGCTCGCCAGCCTATGCTAGTCGCTATGGCCTTCCCAACTCTGTCGAGGAGCTCAATCAACACAATTGCATCGCATTTCGATCTCAGACAACTGGCAGGGTGCTGCCTTGGCCTTTCACCATCAATGACGAGCAAGTTCAGTTCGCTCCCAAGGGACGATTAGTCGTTAATAGCCCGATCGCAGCGCAAAAAGCTGCCGAGAGTGGCTTGGGGATAGCAACCATTGGCCATTGGCAAATGTCTGCGGCGTTAGAGAGCGGTAGGCTTGTGCGGGTCCTCGAAGACGATGAAAGCCCTCCCCTGACCGTTTGGCTCTACTACTCCTCAAGAAGTTATTTGCCAACTAGAACACGATTGCTAATAGACTTCTTGATGAATGAGAGCGCTTAATCTGTGATGGCGTTGACCGCTAAATACACTGGTGTGATCCTAAGGAACCTTGCATATATCAACGTGATGGTAAAAGGCCCTGTATTTGATACAGCGCCAAATAAAGTCGCTTTATTAAACCGACGTAACAGCCACGTTATACAAAAAGTTTATTGGCTATTACCCTTTGGCTATTTGGCTGCTAGTAATATTTTTCTCACGATATCCAGCGTTAAATCACCCGTTTCAGACAAGTGGGTTAACCCCATTTTCTCCATATTGGCCACTACTGTCTCTATACCTGTCTCGTCGATCCCATAGTGAGATAACTTGGTGACGATATCGAGGGAATTAAAGAAAGATTCTGTGTTATCGATTGCTCTATCGATTTTTTCATCGTCACTACCCTCATTAATATCCCAAACACGTTCGGCAAATTGTAATAACTTGGTGCGTTTTGGTTCTTTACGCTCACGCAATAAGCTCGGTAAAATAATCGCCAATGTGCGACCGTGAGCGATATCAAACGTTGCTGTTAGTTCATGCCCTATCATATGCGATGACCAGTCATGTGGTACACCAGCGCCGATTATGCCATTTAGTGCAGAGGTAGCAGACCACATAAAGTTTTTCCGTGCCTCGACATTATTATTGTCGTTAAAAGTGACTGGGCCATCTTCAATAAGGGTTTTGAGCACACCTTCAGAAAACCTATCTTGGACCTTGGCGTTTGCTGGATAGGTCAAGTACTGTTCGATTACATGCACAAAGGCATCAGCGACACCATTAGCAATCTGTTCTTTTGGCAAGGTAAATGTAAAGTCAGGGTCTAGAAAAGAAAACTTAGGAAATATTAAAGGCGATGTAAACGGGTACTTTTGCTCGTTAAAAGTGACCACACCAAAATTATTCATTTCAGAGCCAGTCGCTGGCAGTGTGGCAATACAACCTAAGGGGATGGCACTACTTACAGGCACAGGATTAAAACCATGATAAAGCAAACTACTGTGATCGCTATCGGCTTTTGCTGCCAGGGCTACAAATTTGGTGCCGTCCATCACAGAGCCACCGCCAACCGCTAGTAAGAAATCAATGTTTTCTGCGCGTACGAGTTCAACTGCTTTCATTAATGTATCAAACTGTGGGTTTGGCTCAATGCCCCCAAACTCTACTACCTCACGGTCGCCAAGATTGCTAATCACCTTTTCTAAGGTGCCATAACGCTTCACACTTCCGCCGCCATAAAGCACTAGAACTTTCGCATTTTGCGGAATTAAGTTATTTAGTTCATTTAAACGTTCTTGACCAAACACGATATGAGTTGGATTGTAGTAATCAAAATTTTGCATAATTTGTCCTCTCTGTATGATGCATGCATATTACCAGCAGTAACAACATATAGAATGGGTAAAAACACCAATACAATGCCTAAAACTCTCACAAACAAAATTACTATGACTTATAAGTTGCCTTTAGTTATACTGCAAACATTGCAAAATAATGCAGCGTGATTGACACCCCGATAGGAGTATATGATGAACAGTTTAGTTGACAATTTGGGGGGACTTGCGACAAAGGAAGGTTACAATGCAACGCATTTAACTGGTGTTGGGATCTACAAAACCAGTGAATCCTTAGGGCGAATGCCGCTTTGTTATACGCAAAGCATCATCATCGTTGCGCAGGGACAAAAGCGGGTATCTTTCAATCAGAAAATCTATGATTACAATCCAGATAACTACTTGGTGCTAACACTGCCGTTACCAGCTGAATGTGAAACCATTGTCGAGGCAGGTAAACCGTTATTAGCACTGGTAATCGACCTTAATATAGGGATACTTAACGAGTTAGTTAGGGTGTTTGAGGATCATGGACAAATTACCCACAATAGTAAGATTACCGGTAATAAGGGCTTATTTGTTAGTCGTTGTACTGAAACATTGTCATGTGTTGTGGAACGACTATCTGATTGCTTAAACTCACCAATACAGTGCGATGTGATCGGCAAAGGACTAATTCGCGAGATATTTTTCCATATTCTAAGTGGCTCGCAAGCGGCACCGTTGTTTGAACTAGTTTCTCACAATACTTACCTATCACGGATGGAGCGCGTCTTAAAACACCTGCACAATAATTTTCAGGGGCACTTAGATGTTGAGCAACTCGCTACGATGGCGAACATGAGTACCTCAACCTTTCACCGAAGCTTTAAGCAAGTCACAGCGTCATCGCCAATACAATATATTAAAAAGATTCGCTTAGGCTACGCCCGAGAGTTACTGTTAGATCAGGGGCTAAAAGTGAAGCAAGCCGCGGCTCAAGTCGGTTATGAAAGTCCTACCCAATTTAGTCGGGAGTTTACCCGATACTTTGGTTACAGCCCAAGTGAATGTGCCAAAGTGTCGATAACGTAGACCGGCACGGTTAACACTCTTGTTCTGACTTATTAGTCATTTTGGAAACTATATATCGCCAAAATGACCAGACAATAGTTAAAAATGTCCTAATAAATATTAAGCCTTTCTTGCTGGAGGAATAGCATAGGTTCCAACAGCATGTGCGACCGGTTCATCAAAGCCGTCCGAATAAATTGAGACATCGCCAATAACCAATGATTTACCGACCTTTATCAAATTACACCTAGCTATTATATCCTTTTGGGATGAAGGCTTGCGCAAGAAGTTGATATTTAAGTTAGTCGTGACAGCAAGGGCTACAAGGCCAATTTCACTTAATATAGCAACATACAAGGCTGCATCTGCCATTTCCATTAACACCGGCCCAGAGACTGTGCCACCAGGTCTTAAATGGTCGTGACTTATTTTCTTCCTTATCGTTGCTGATTTTTCGCCAACACTATCAATAATGAAATCCGCTTGCGGGAATTCATTGCTGAAGAAACTAACAAGTTGTTCTTTCGTCACTATAATATCTCCGATATAAAACCTTAACTACACAAACAGTCTACCATGCTCAAAAAGATAAGCTCATGTTATATCAAACGAATAATTTTAGTAAAACAGGTGACAGCGTCAACTAATCCACTTTAGCGGCGACAGAATAATCAATGTAGCCTTTCTCATCACCATATAGCGATAAACGCGCATCAGCACCGAATTGGGCTAGCTCAATATTTTTTTCTATACGATAGACAAAGACAGGGTTCGTTACAAACGGTGTGCCAAAGGCAACTAGGTCCGCATAGTTCTTATTCAACAGGGTCAGTGCTTTTTCTTTATCTAGTTTACCTGCCACCATAATTGGATTTGGATAAATACGGCGAACTTCTTGGCGAAATGACTCTGGCACTGCAACATGTTTGGAAATATTTTCAGAGAAATGCACATAGGCCAAGTTCATCGAGGCTAGATTTCCCAATACTTTTAAGGTTAGTTCAATAAGTTATTCGTCATGCTCCACATAGCCCTCTGTAACATGCGGTGATAAACGAATGGCAACTTTATCGCCGCCAATCGCATCAATGAGTGTTTGTTGGTAAAGTGAGTTGAATTGTTGAGTTTTAAAGAAGTTCATAGGCTATTTCTTAGTACGAGAATTTCACAGTCAATGACAGCTATTGAATAACAAATGATAAAAATGAAAGGGCTAACGTAGCCCTTTCATTAGCAGTTGCCTTTATTTAACCCTTAAACTGAAACAACAACTTTACCCAATGCTTGACCACTCGCAAGACGATCGTGTGCCTTGCCTACTTCTGCTAGTTCAAAGTGTTGTTCGTCGACAATTGGCGTTAATTTACCCGCATCAACAATCTCTGCAAGTTTAGCTAAAATATCACCGTGCTGTTCACGCTTATGGTCATGCAGCATTGGGATTAGCATAAAGACAACATGTAAAGATAAGCCTTTAAAATGGGCAAGCGTTAAGTCCATTTCAACCATAGAAACGGTAGTCGCTACTTGCCCATTTAATGCCGCAGCTTCAAATGAGTTACTAAGGTTGGCACCACCAATTGAGTCATAAACCACATCAAAGCCAGCACCTTGCGTGTGTTTTTCAACATAATCTGCGACCGTTTCGGTTTTATAGTTGATTGAGGTTGCGCCTAATTTTTCAATTAAGGCTGACTGAACATCGCCACCACCGGTAGAATAAACATCAGCACCAAAGTAATTAGCTAGCTGTAACGCAATATGGCCTACACCACCAGAGCCACCATGTACCAATACTTTTTGACCTTGGCTAACATTTGCACGTACTAAACCTTCATAAGCAGTAATACCCACTAACGGTATTGCGGCGGCCTCACGCATTGAGATCGTTTTAGGTTTATGGGCAATTAACTTTGTATCAGCAAGCATGTACTGCGCTAATGCGCCTTGTAAATCTGCTAAACCACCTGCACAACCATAAACTTCATCACCAACAACAAAGTCAGTTACGCCTTCACCGACTGATTCAACAGTACCAGCAAAATCCATCCCCAATACACCTGGTAATGCTGGAGATAGTGGCGCTAGCTCCTCACCCATCTGACGGATCATGGTATCAACAGTATTTACACTCGTTGCTGCCACTTTCACGACCACGTGGCCTGATTTAACTTCTGGCTTTACTATGTCTGCCATTTCGAATACGTCACTTGCGCCAAATTCATTAATTGCCATTGCTTTCATTATAATTTCCTCGCTCTAGTTGATTGAGTGAAGTATATGTACAAAACATATAGTTGATAATACACTTAGATACTTAATCAGTTTTTACTTTTTGTTAACAATAGAATCTAAAGAATGCGTGGCAAATCATGAATAATGAACATTTAAGGCTTTTTGTTAGAATCGCAGTGACTCAAAATATCAGCATGGCTGGTAACGAGCTGGGCTTATCGCCACCTGTAGCAAGCATGCATATTAATAAGTTAGAAAATGCCCTTGGGGTAAAATTAATACATAGAACCACGAGAAAAGTATCGTTAACAGAAGAAGGTCGTGAATTTTTACCCCACGCTGAAGAAGTGTTGAATGCGGTTGATAATGCTAAGGCTTCTGTTGGTGCCGGAAGTTTTACACCACAGGGAACAATTAGAGTAGCTGCTCCTTCGTCTTTTGCTCGAATGCATATAGTTCCTGCATTAAAAGGGTTTGTAGGAAAATACCCAGAGCTGAAAGTTGACCTACGACAAAGTGATAGCATAGTCGATATGGTTGAAGGTGGCTTTGATATTGCCATAAGGAACGCTTCACTCAATGACTCCACCTTAGTTGCGCGAAAACTCACGCGTGATAACCGTGTTATTTGTGCATCACCGGAATATATTAAAAAACATGGTGAGCCAAGCACTCCTCAAGATTTACTCAATCATCAATGTATTAATCTAATCGGCATTGACAGTTGGAGCTTTAATACACCCGATGGACCAAAGAAAATCAAAGGAAAAGGCGCTATCCGCATTGATAACGGTGAATCTACACGAGATGCCTGTATCGATGGCGCAGGCTTAACATTATGTTCAACTTGGTGTGCTTATAACGCATTAAAAAAAGGCGAGCTTGTGCAAGTACTAAAAGACTACCCCGTAGTATCTGATACTGATATTTGGGCTGTCTATCCAAGCTCACGATTATTAGCCCCGAAAGTGCGAGCATTTATCGACTATTTTATAGAATATTTTGGTGAAACACCTTATTGGGAAGAATAGTTTTTGTCACTAGAGTTGTCGTTAGTGTGCTGCGCATGACTTATCGATATTAACGCTCATCTTTGAGCCTTAATGACAATAATGACGCGATGGCAATAAACACACTTGAAATCCATAAACAGGCTGCTAAGCCATATTCTTGGTATACCCAGCCAGACAATACGGTGCCGATTAATCTGCCCATCGCATTCGCCATATAATAAAAACCAACGTCAAGTGAAACGCCATCTTTTCCCGCATAACTAACAATCAAATAGCTATGTAAAGACGAATTTATGGCGAATACCGCGCCAAAAACCAATAAACCAACGATGATTGATATTTCAATATAGAAATCAAAATGCAAGGCTAAGGCAATTGCGGCAGGTATTAACGTTAGATAACTTGCCCAATGAAAAGCCGCTTTACCCGAGGGCACTTTACCTTGTTTTTTGCCGGTAAAATAAGGGGCTATGGTTTGCACTAGGCCATAAGCGATAACCCAACTCGCCATGAAGCCACCGACCCACCAGTGATCCCAATTAAAAGTAACCGCTAAAAATACCGGCAGCGCCACCACAAACCAAACATCACGTGCGCCAAATAAGAACATACGTGCCGCAGACAACAGATTGATTGACTCACTTTTAGAAAATATCTCACTGAATTTTGGTTTATTTTTCGCTTTGCCTAAATCTTCCTTTAATGTGAGTAAACTCAATATCCACACCGCTGTTAATAATACCGCCATGAGCGTGATAGCCCCTTTAAACTCCAATAAGGTCAGTAGTAAACCGCCCAAAAAGAAGCCAATACCTTTTAAGGTGTTTTTTGAGCCCGTTAAAATAGCAACCCATTGATAGAGCTTACCTTCTGCGCCATCAGGCACTAGCAGCTTTATCGAGCTTTTCGCACTCATTTTATTTAGATCTTTAGCGATACCTGACAAGGCTTGTGCTGCCATGACATATATAACCGTTAGCATCTCACTTGGCACGGTTAGCATGACAAGTGCGATAATCTGCATCGCCAAGCCGATATTCATGGTTTTATTTAAACCCAGTCTTGCGCCTAACCATCCCCCCACAAGATTAGTAACCACACCAAAAATTTCATAAAACAAAAACAGCATAGCGATACTTAACGGGCTATAACCTAATCCATGAAAGTAAAGCACCACCAGCATGCGTAGTGCACCATCGGTTAAAGTAAACGCCCAGTAATTCCCAGTGATCACCAAATACTGTTTCACTTGAGGGGGTAATGATTTTAACGCCAAGAAAGTCATTATTATTTATCCGCCAAACCAACCATTCGTGCTAATTCTGCCGTTCGGTTGGCATACCCCCACTCATTGTCATACCACACATAAAGCTTTACCTGAGTATCATTTACAACCATCGTTGAAAGCGCATCAATAATGCTTGAACGCGGGTCGGTTTTATAATCAATCGACACTAACGGGCGCTCTTCATAGCCCATAATATCTTTCAGCTCGTTGTCACTTGCCTCTTTAAGCAATTGATTAACTTCTGCAACGCTCGTGCCACGTGCAACTTCAAAGACGCAATCTGTAATTGACGCATTCGCTAGCGGCACACGAATCGCATGCCCATTAAGCTTGCCTTTAAGCTCAGGGAAAATATGGGTAATTGCCGTTGCTGAGCCTGTAGTGGTTGGAATTAAGCTCATGCCACAGGCACGCGCTCTGCGTAAATCTTTATGAGGAGCATCTAAAATAGTTTGTGTATTGGTAATGTCATGTATGGTCGTCATTGAACCATGTTTAATACCAATTTTGTCATGAATAACTTTCACAACAGGCGCTAAACAGTTAGTGGTACACGACGCAGCAGTGACAATTGGGTGAATGTTTTTGTCAAATAATGCTTCATTTACCCCCATCACCACATTTAATACCCCAGCTTCTTTGACTGGCGCAGTAACAACAACACGTTTTACCCCTTGATCTAAGTAAGCTTGTAGTAAAGCCTTAGTTTTTATCTTGCCTGATGCTTCAATCACCACATCGCAGTGTGACCAATCGGTATCAGCAACGGCTGAATTTTGGCTACAAGGAATTTTTGTTCCGTTAATAACCATGGCATCACCGTCATCTGTTGCCTCATGGTGCCATTTACCGTGCACAGAATCGAATGTCAGTAAATGAGCCAATGTTTTTGCATCACCTGCGGGGTCGTTAATATGAACAACTTCTATGTCGTCCCAATCATATGCAGCGCGCATTGATAAACGTCCCATTCGGCCAAAGCCGTTAATACCAATTTTAATCGTCATTATTTTGTCCTACTTTGCTGATGTTAATTTTGCAGTTTGCTCGAAGTATGCAACTTGTGCCTTTTTGCTAAAGGCTTTTGGTCGCAGCGTTTTCACTTTCGCTATCGCTTCTTCACTAGAAAAGCCGTAAGCCAACAGGATAAGACCAATCATTAGCCCTGTTCTACCCGACCCGCCTTTACAGTGAACGGCAATCGTGCCTTTGTTTTTTAGCACAGATAAAATAGTGTCTTGTTGGATTAGCCATGGCGCTTCAAAAGCACTATTGGGTGCCTCATCATCTGCGATAGGTAATTGAAGCCATTCAATTCCTTGATCAGCACATTCAGCAGGTAAAGAAAGTGCATTGTTTTTTGTCATTTCCTCATCGAACATCAAAGTGATCAGTACGTTAGTTCCTGCCTGTTTTAGTGTGGTAACTGACTCAGCTATCGTCGCTTCTTTTTTTCCTGGGCATGGCGTGAAGATAAGTTTTGCGCCATTTTCAAGGGTTAATGCATCAAATGGATGGGCTTGCATATTAAAATTCCTAAAATAAATTTGTTTAATTTGGCTTAAATCTCTACTTACTTAAACCAATGAGGGTTTAAACCAATGCTGTGTACGATTAATAAGGTAAACCAAAGACAACATAACGGGCACTTCAACCAATACCCCGACCACCGTTGCCAAAGCGGCACCTGAATGTAAGCCGAACAGCGAAATCGCGACAGCAACGGCCAACTCGAAAAAGTTCGATGTACCAATCAAGCAAGCAGGCGCGGCTATGTTATGGGGTAATTTCATCCACATGGCGGCTAGGTAGGCAGCGTTTCCCAAGGTACTTGAATGTCACTTACACCCAGTAACAGCGCCGAGATAGGCGCAAAAGCGAAAATCATAATGACATCATTTACCGATACTTGTACTAAGGTATAGTTAGCATCACCTTTAGTTAACTGAGACCAAACAAAAACCATCGCGGTGCACGGAGCCACACCGAGCAAAATCATGCCAGCAATCTATTCTTGCGCTGATGCGGGGTCGACTAAATCCGCAAATAAAAAATTAAAAAATAGCCAACCTAAAGTGGCCATCGTAAAGGGTTTAATTAACCAATTAACGACAACTGTTAGTACAAGTCCTTTAGGGTTTTTGCCGACATCTTTGATCGCTGAAAATCAATTTTCACCATCATTGGGTAAATCATTACCCATATAAACACTGCAACAACAATGTTAACGTGTGCAATTTCAAGGTTAGCAATCACTTGAAAAACATTCGGTATTAATAAACCTAAGCTCACGCCTAGTACTATGCTTAACCCCACCCAAACTGATAAGTAGCGCTCAAATACTCCCATGAATCTATCCCGCATTACAAAAATTAGATTTGTCAGGTCTGTTGTGCATATTTTCTAAACGCTGGAGCTGTTCATTAATAAGCGGCACATTATTTTCGGTGGTTTGAGCAATCACTGACTTAACCCACAATGGTAGTGTCGGATTGATACGATAAAATACCCATTGACCATGCCTTCTGTCAGTTATAACTTTCGCTTTTTTTAAGACAGCTAAATTACGAGACACTTTCGGCTGACTTTCTTCTTGCAACGCTTCCATCAATTCACAAACACAAATTTCGCCGTGATAGTGAGCTAGCATTAATGTTTTCAGACGAATATCATCAGTAAGGGTTTTATAAAAAGAAATAGGATCAAATGCCGTATATTGTTCCGCAACTTCTTCGACATCATCATTAGACTTATCAAGAGACTTTTCTTCTACTAACAAAAACATCGACAAGCGATTATTTAATTCATTGAGTGTTGTTGAAAAGGGGGTGTTACCAGAGCGTAACTTAGGATCAGGAAAATCCCACGCTAATTGCTTGTTCGCTCCTGGATAACTTCTGCACTCATTATTTGCTTTATCACACAAGGTAATAACGTAATCAAATTTTTGTCCATCAAATTCCTCTACTGATTTCGAGCGCAACGTTTCAACCGCTAAGCCAAACTTATTTAAGGCATCTACGGCTCGAATATCAACTTCGTCAGGCTCCGTACCGGCACTAAACACATCAAATTTATCACCAGCTCTATGTCTTAATAATACTTCTGCCATTTGTGATCTGGCTGAGTTACCCGTGCATAGAAAAAGCACATTCTGTTTCTTTTTACCGTTCATAAAAAATACACCCACATCAAACATGTGACTTATTATATATACGACTTTTCGAATGTAAAGATTTTCCATGAATAAAATTAATGGCATTATATACATAATATTAATTCTGCTTTCTTAATGGCGCTATTTATTTAGAAGTTGGTATGCAATAAATTTAGCCGTTATCACTTGAACCCAGAGGTTACTCAAGAGAGCTTTACTGAAGACGGCTGGTTCAAAACAAAAGACAGAGGTGAATGGGATGCAACCGGGGCACTAAAAATTGTTCACCTTTATATGAACTGTATTTTTTAGCGCGAACCATTGATTTTAACCCCAATTTTTCCATGAGCCTTTGCACTGTTTTATGATTCAACCAAGTTCCTTGCTTCCGTAAAGCTAAGTGGATACGACGGTAACCATAGCGTCCTTTGTGTTTTGCAAAAATGGACTTTATTTTTTCAAGTTCAATAGCATAAGGTTCTACTTTATCAATTGTCTTAATTTGATAGTAAAATACACTTCGAGGCAAGTTGATTGCTCGAAGGAGTAGCTTTAAAGGGTGCTGTGTTTTTAGAGCTAAAACCGTTAATGCTTTGTCTTTATTTGACGTTGCTTTTCCCGTTTCAGCTCCTCCAACTTTTTTAGAACAGCATTCTCCGCTCGCAGGTAAATAAGCTCTTGTTGGAGTTCTTCAGTGGTCATTTCATCATCTGGCTTGGGCGTCGGCTTAATTTTCACTGGAGACCTTCCTCGGGAATGGGTCTCTAACCCTTTAATACCATCTTGTTTGTAGCGATTCAGCCAAACAGATAATATTCCTGGAGAAGAGATATTTAAGAATGCGCTAGTGTGAGTGAGGGACCAGCTATTTGTCCACATTAAATTTAGTGCTGAGAGTTTTGTTTGAGTATTTTGACTATGGGTTGTAGGTAAAAACGAATAAGAACCATGGATAACAAATACTTGCCCCCAATAGCGGATCTGCCTAGAGCTTATAGAAAATTCTTTAGATAATTGACGAGAAGGTTCTCCATCAATGTAACGTTGAGCGATGCAGAGTTTTAACTCTCGATGATATTTGGACATGATATTCCCCAATAATTGGCTGTCCAACTATTGGGGGTCACTTCATTAACGGGCTTTTCTAAATGTGGCACAGAGATAGGGATTTGAACCCTAGACTTCGGAGTTGTGCTATAAACCCAAATGTTTTTACTCCAGACAGCAAAAAGCCGCTTATTATTTTTAATAAGCGGCTTTTCTAAATGTGGCGGAGAGATAGGGATTTGAACCCTAGATGGGCTATAAACCCATGCCGGTTTTCAAGACCGGTGCATTCGACCACTCTGCCATCTCTCCACTGAAGTCGAGATAGATAATAGGGCCTTATTCAAATGTTGTAAAGCAGTTAATTGTTATAAACCATCTGTTTGATGCAAAACCAAGCAGAACGTTCAATTTGCATTCATTTTAACAAAACATCTGCACAGTAGACCTATTTATCGAAGTCTTGATCCCCTGATTCTTTAATTGGCATCGGCCTCGCGTCTTAACTCGGTAACGACCTTGCCACCAATGCCCCAGTTATCAGTATTAACTTCATCGATAACAACAACGGTGGTGGCTGGATTTTTGTTTAAAACATCGACCAGTAACTGGGTGACACCTGAGATTAGTTGAGCTTTTTGATCGGCCGTAACTTGTTCATCGGTTATTTTTATATTGACGTATGGCATAGGTGTTCCTTTATGTAATTTGATTGTTTGGTAACTTGAGGAATTAGGCGTTAGGGCTCATCCTTTAGGAATTAGCACTAACTTATGTAGCCATTTTTGATGGCTAAGCCATGCACCCAGGCTTACTAAGGTTAATCCCGTTATAATCTCAAATGTCGCCTGTTCACCAAAGATGATAATTGCTGCGATGCCTGACAGCAGCGGGACAATAGCCATAGTGGTACCCATTGCGGCGGGCCCAATCATTTGCACGGCTTTTACGTACAAGTACATTTGAATAATAGTAGCTAAAAAACCTTGATAAAAAGCCTGAATAGCAATGTCTTGCCACAAGTCTGGTGTGATTGCCTTGGGTAGAAATACGATATATACCGGCAAGTACAATACCGCCGTTATAATGGCAAGACTGACAGTTGCTTGCCATGGCGTTATTTGCCAACGTTTAATTAACACTGAAAATAGTCCCCAACATAGCGCACCGGCAGCAAGATATAGATGACCCATGCCCAAACTTTGCCCTTGTGCTAATGACGGAATAAATAACGCCAAGATCCCACTGGTGATAACGGCGGTTCCTAACCATACTTTTGGACCATGGCGTTCCTTATTAATAACCACCGATAATAAAATAATGAATAAAGGGATCAAGCCTGGCAATAACACCGCCGCCTCGGAGCCCGCCGCCAATTCAAATCCTTGGAATGTACAAAGCGCGTATGCCAAACCACCGATTAAACTACACGCAATATATTTAGCTTGAAACAGTCGAAATCTAAATTTAAACCACCATATAGGCAATAATAGTAATCCACAGGTCGCATAACGTATCGCAATAACATCATATGCCTGTAACTCACTAATGCCGCCGAGGCGCGACACCAAGATAAATCCTGACCAAATAAGGGCTGCTGCCACTGCATAAACAAAGCCCTTGTTGAGTTGTTCCATTGTACTTTTCCTTTATTTTGTTTATTTGCACCTTGAATTAATGAGCATACCCGCTCATTATATTCATTTATAGTGAATTATAATGAATGATACATTCACATTTAGTGACAACATAAGTCATAAAAAATAATTGACGCCAAATACTGGTAATTATACCAATTACATTAAATGTATGATCTTGTTGTGCGTGGAGAGAAATAATTTAGACAAGGCGCTCGATTGAGTAATAGCTAGCTATTAGGAATGAGAGCAACGCAGGCTAAATGGTTTGTATCAAGCACAAGTGATCTCTTAATTAATGGGATTGGTATTACAATCATCAAATAAGGTGAAACCGATGGAACTATCTGATTTAAGAGTATTCGTTGCTGTGGTCCAAAGTGGTGGTATAAGTCACGCCGCAGTTGCGCTTAATCGTGTGCCATCAAATGTTACAGCACGAATAAAAAAGCTTGAACAGCAATTAGGTAAGACTCTTTTTTTAAGGGAACGTAACCGACTGAGGATATCACCAGCTGGTGAATAATTATTGCCCTATGCCAAGCAGTTATTAGCGCTAGCACAAACAACCCTCAATGAATTAGCCGATAACAGCCCAAAAGGAACGTTAAGGTTGGGCACGATGGAAGCTGTCGCCGCGACTCGATTAGTTGAGCCGCTAATGAAATACCATCGTCAATACCCCAATGTTGAGTTGGAGATAACAACGGCCCCGACCGCAGATTTAATAAACAAGGTATTAGCCAGTGAATTAGACTTGGCCTTAGTCGCTGATCCAGTTCAAGATAACCGTTTAACCATGCTGCCAATCTTTAAAGAAAAATTAGTCATTGTGTCTGATCTTGCTCATCAAGAGATTAAAAGTCCAGAAGATTTAAACAAGCAATCTAGCTTGCTCGGTTTTAGTCGCAGTTGTGCTTATCGCAGTCGCTTAGAAGATTGGGCTAAACTTGGGCATGATCAAGTTAGAGTGATTGAAATTAATTCATACCATACCTTACTGAGCTGTGTGGCTGCTGGCATGGGAGTGGGTATTGTACCCGTTGCCTTGCTTGACAATTACCCCTTTGCTAGTAGCGTAAAAGTTCATCAGTTACCGTTAAATTTGCAACGTTCTGTCACATCATTTATTTGGCGTAAAGACAGTGTTACGGCAAGCAGTGAAGCCTTTTATCACGGTGTTAGTGGCAATATTTAATGACATATTGCCAAATTAAGCCACCATCCAACAGCTGTGACGAAAATCGTCATATTTAACTGCTGCTGTTATTACGGTCAAATGTTACTGTCACTGCTTAGCTCCACGCTTGGCAATACAGATTTTTGACAAGCGATGAGACTCTGTGCACCCTAAATAACTAGTGAAATTCCCCACTTTAATCAACCCATCAGTCGGTTTAGATCAATGTCGTGGCAATCAGCGCTTGATTGCAGTCAAGGTTCTATCATAGTATTAATTTATTGCGCTATATTTAGAACTAATAATTAAGGGTTAAAAAGATTGATTTCAATTGCCAAGTTTCTGTCATTAGCTGTGCTAAGCACTATGACAATAATCAGCAGTTTTGCCCTAGCCGATGATCAGTCAACGGATAAGGTGGTATTGCAACTAAAATTTGATCATCAATTTCAGTTTGCTGGCTACTATGCCGCCAAAAGGCAGGGTTATTACCGCCAAGCTGGGCTGTCGGTTGATATCCGCGCAGCAAAAGAAAAAGACAACTCAGTAACCGAGGTGGTCAATGGCACAGCTAACTTTGGTGTTGGTTCGAGTAGCTTATTGCTTAAACGTAGTATTGGCTTACCCGTTGTCGCTTTAGCCGTTATCTATCAACACTCGCCTTATGTTTTGATTATGCCTGAGGGTAATAAAGAACAAAACCTGCGTAACCTGGCCGATAAAAAAGTGATGATCTCTGCGCAAGGTGAAGAGATGATCGCTTTTTTAATGAAGTATGGCTTGCCACTTGATGATATAGAGTTTGTAGATCACAGCTTTGATCTTAATGATTTAATCAACGGTAAAGTCGGCGCAATGTCTGGTTACGTCACCAATCAAGTCAACACCCTTAAAAAGTTAGGTTATGCTTATAGTGCCTATAATACCCGCTCGGCTGGCATCGACTTTTACGGCGATAATCTATTTACTAGCGAACAACAAATTGAAGATCACCCAGAACGAGTCGAAAAATTTGTTCAGGCCAGTTTAAAGGGTTGGGAATATGCATTAGCGCACCCGAAAGAAATTGCAAAACTAATAAAATACACCTATAAATCACCAAAAACGATCCCAGAATTAGAAGCAGAAGCACAGCAGATGGTCGATTTAATTCAACCGCAGCTACTGCAATTGGGCCATATGAGCCCTGAGCGCTGGCAACATATTGCCGATACTTATACCTCGTTAAATATGTTACCTGCAAACTTTGATGTTAATCCATTTTTGTATAATCCCACTATTAAAAATAAAGTCGTGATCTACCTTGCGTTAACAATTTTCTTCTTACTGCTGCTGATTTTTATCATTTATCACATCAGTGGCTTGATGAAAGAGAAGCAAAGTGCAGTTAAAAACATGCGCTTTATGAACACCATTTTAAAAACTCAACAGCAAGCATCGATTGATGGCATCATAACGTTTGACGTTAACGGCCGCCTTGTGTCAACCAATACACAATTAAAAGCGCTGTGGGATCTGACCGACAGAACGATTGATAGTCAGTCACCCTCGCGCATTACCTTTGCGATCGTTAAGCAAATAAAGAATCAACGTGAGTTTTTGCAGATTGCACGCCATTTAATAAATAACAAATCCGAACAGCACTTTGCAGAAATGACCTTGCTTGACGGCCGAGTTTTTGAGCGATTTTCAGCGCCAATGCTCGATGAAAACCAACAGTTTCATGGCAGATTCTGGAGCTTTCGTGACATAACCGAACGAAAACTAGCCCAAGAAAAAATATGGCTGCAAGCTAATTTTGATTCGCTAACCGGCCTACCCAACCGCTTTATGCTTAAAGACCGTTTAAATCATGAAATATTAAAAGCACAGCGCAGCAAAAATAAAGTCGCGGTGTTATTTCTTGATCTCGATCGGTTTAAAGAAGTTAACGATACTATGGGCCACGAAGTCGGTGACAAATTACTGATTGAAACGGCTGAGCGACTTAAAAAATCAGTGCGAGAAATCGATATGGTCGCCAGACTCGGTGGTGATGAATTTACTATTATTATTAGCGAGCTGGCTAATGCCCAGGCAGTAGAACGCATTGCCAATAATATACTGGCAATGCTGGCGACTCCTTTTCAACTCAATAACGAGCAAATATTCATTACCACCAGCATTGGCATTGCGCTTAGTCCAGATGACGGCAGCAGCAGTGATCAAATTTTAAAACATGCCGACCAAGCGATGTACCACGCAAAGTCACTTGGGCGAAATAGCTTTCAATACTTTACACCTTCGATGCACAAAAATGCCATTGCCCGAGTTGAACTGATTAACGACTTAAGACAAGCGATTGAATTAGAACAACTATTTGTCGTATACCAGCCTATTGTTTGTTTTAATACGATGCAAATAAAAAAAGCAGAAGCACTAATCCGTTGGCAGCACCCACAAAAGGGCTTAATTAACCCAACCGAATTTATACCACTGGCTGAAGAAACAGGACTGATCAATGAGATTGGTGAATGGATTTTTGAGCAATCGGTTAAGCAAGTTGCAATTTGGCAAAAAAAATACTACAGCGAATTTCAAATCACCGTCAATACCTCCCCTATTCAATATCTTGATGACGGTTTGAATGTTGGCCGCTGGCAAGCAACTTTGGGTAAGAATAAACTCAATGGCAATGCCATTGTCATTGAAATGACTGAAAGCTTACTGATGGGCACCGACAACAAAATACTCGACAAACTCGATGCCTTTAGAAACAGTGGCACTCAGATTTCATTAGACGATTTTGGCACCGGCTATTCATCACTGTCATACTTGCGGGAATTCAATATTGACTACCTTAAGATTGATCGCAGCTTTGTTCAGCACCTAACGGCAAACTCAAAAGAGTTTGCACTATGCCAAGCGATTATTACCATGGCGCATCAGCTTAATTTACGCGTTATTGCCGAAGGTGTTGAAACGCAAGAACAGTCTGACTTACTAAGAGGGTTTAACTGTGATTTTGGTCAAGGCTACCTGTTTTCAAAACCGGTAATTGCTTCACAATTTGAGCAATTACTAATTGCGCAAGAAAGCTCGAACCCTCTTGCGAGTTCAAGTACTAATTCAACTACTACCTCAACGACTTTAACCCCATAACACTGCCAATTTAAGCACCGTATTACGAGTTAAACTTGTTATACGGTTGTTTGGACTGTCCGCATAACTAATACCCGTTTAAATGTCGCTACTTTCCATTGTTATGTACATGGCTGGTATTAGTTTATAGCAATTGAATTAATTTTTTGTAGTTCGACATCATCGCTTTCTTTTATACCAATTCCATTATTTAAGTGATCTATTTTGTAGCGAGGAAAAACGAATTAGAACAAGGCGTTTATTTTCCTATATAGTTGTTCTACATATAAAATAAACAACGCAGTTATCATTTGTTTTAACCGTGAAAAATGATCACCTTTTTAATGGAATTGGTATTAGCATGTTTGGGGTTAACAATTAGAACTAAAAAAAGCCGCTAGTAATGTTACTAGCGGCTTTTTATTGACCAATATTTTATTGATTAGGCTGGGCGCTTAAGGTGTGAAACGGATGCTAAATAGGTGGGGCGTGCCGTTTTTAGGTAATGAATATCATCATAACTTGGCTTACCCTGAGGCAGGTTAAGGCGCTGCTTGCTTAAATATGGCCGAGCATTATGAGAGATCATTAATTCAATTTCGTGATTCCCTTGTTCGTCTTGGCGTGCTTGAGAGTAAAAATCAATAGGGATCAAAATACCTGAACTCACTAAGCTTTTAACATCGGACTCATCATTTGGTAACCACAGTGAGGTTTTACGCTGCAAGAAAAATTCTCGTAAGACTGCTCGCTCTCCGGTTACTAAGGTTTTAATTCGGTTTTCGATATGCTGTTTTTGCTGGGTTTCTAAGTTATTTGCTCGCAGCTGTTTTAGTCCAGTAGTAACAATATCAATCAGTAGATAACTGGAACTAACAATAAAAAACATCCCGATAAAGTGGGCATAGTTATCGATTACATAATTGAGTTTTAATACCGCGCCGATATTAGTCGGTACAAACAGCACCAAAGCGCTAGCAATCGCTAACCAAAGCATGCCGTGGAATAGGTAATGTGCTGGTTGTTTGATAGAGTGATCTTTCCACATAATAAACCCCGAGTGACAAAAAACTGTCACGTAATTAAATTCTATTTATATCTAAGCAATATCTATACCCATTTATTAGCAACAGAGTAAAAATAACTAACTAGTTGCTTATTTGAATGTTTTTTCATCGGTCATTGGTTTGTTTGAATAAAGTCTGCGGCATATTGAACATCACCGCGGCAAATTATGACCTAGTACTTAAATTGAACGCTAAAGTTGATCTCCGGCAGGTAAATATGGTGAATGTTAAATCATTTTGTATTTTACATATGAATACTTGTTATTGGTTAAACGAATGTATGAAATGATTAACTTAAATATAAATCATTAATAACAGTTAGTTATAGGTTATTTGGGGCGACGGTTACGTAATGCAACAATATTGGCTCAAATCGCTTTTTAACGAAATACCGCGTATTCTTTTAAGCAATTAATCACATGAATTTTGAGGTTTTAGATGACGCAGCGTATTAATGTCGGCGAACTGCAAGTAGCACAGAGCTTATTTGACTTTGTTAATCAGGAAGCATTACCCGGACTAGGCATCGATCAGCAAAAATTTTGGTTGTCATTTTCTTCGTTGGTCGCGCAGTTGGCGCCTCGAAATAGTGAGCTGTTAGCAAAGCGTGAGCTGCTGCAGCAGCAAATAGATCAGTGGCATCAAAATAATGACTATGATTTTGGTGCTTATAAGGCATTTTTACAGCAGATAGGTTATTTGCTGCCACAGGGTGATGACTTCTCGATTACCACTACCAAAGTTGATCCAGAAATGGCGACAATGGCGGGACCACAGTTGGTGGTACCGGTGATGAATTCTCGTTTTGCACTTAATGCTGCTAACGCTCGTTGGGGCTCTTTGTACGATGCGTTGTATGGTACCGA
>Ga0209395_1001036_pt1 | contig 39954 bp, 35 predicted proteins | sample GOMGulsemesocosm_3_FD_184635 | JGI IMG/M metagenome (GOLD analysis project Ga0209395, IMG submission 184635) | Methane-oxidizing microbial communities from mesocosms in the Gulf of Mexico - GOM9D Gulf of Mexico (SPAdes) (version 2) | ecosystem: Environmental > Aquatic > Marine > Cold seeps...
TGTTGAGGCCGGCGGTAAAGGCATTGAGACAGACCAACATGGTGCTACACTTGTTGCCGGCTCAAAAGGTATGTTGCATGGCAATTATACTTACATTATGCAAGATAATTTCGGTCAAATTAAAGAGTCTTATTCTGTATCAGCTGGACTAGACTACCCTGCTGTTGGCCCACAACATGCTTTTTTGAAAGAAACGGGACGCGCAGAGTATGTCGCTATCAATGATGATGAAGCATTGGCTGCATTTCAAGCATTAGCATTGAATGAAGGTATTATTCCTGCACTTGAGTCTTCTCACGCCCTTGCACAAGCCTTGAAAATGGCTGAATCAGTTACAACTGAAACTATTTACCTGGTAAACCTTTCCGGTCGTGGCGATAAAGATTTAGCGCATGTACACGCCATTCTTTCTCCTGAAGAAGCATCTTCAGCCACAAACGTTAAACATAGAGGAGAGGCATAATGTCAAACTCAAACATTCAACAAGCGGGCATTCGCTATCAAAATTCGTTTGCAGCATTGAAAGAAAAAAATGAACAAGCTTTCATTCCTTTTGTCATGATTGGCGATCCTAATGCTGAACAATCATTAGCAGTTATCAAAAGTCTAATTGATGCCGGAGCAGATGCGTTAGAATTAGGTATTCCATTTTCTGATCCAAGTGCTGATGGTTTAACAATTCAAAAGGCGGCACTTCGCGCCTTAGGGCAAGGCATTAATACCGATATCTGTATTGATATATTAAAAGAAATTCGAGCTTACGCTCCACAAATTCCTATTGGCTTATTACTTTATGGGAACTTGGTTTTTGCGCGCGGTATTGATACGTTTTATAAAGATATGAGTGAAGCGGGTGTCGACTCAGTATTAATAGCAGATGTACCGATTAGAGAGAGTGAGCCCTTTCGAGAAGCGGCATTAAAATACGGTGTTGCGCCTATTTTTATTGCACCTCCTAATGCCTGCGATGAAACATTACGTGAAGTGTCTTCATATTCTCGAGGTTATACCTACGTATTAAGTCGCGCAGGTGTGACCGGCGTAGACACTGTAGAGAGTCCTAGAAACACGGTTACTACTACTACTACCGCTAAAACGTTAATTGAAAATTTGACAAAGTATCATGCTGCGCCTCCTGTATTAGGCTTTGGTATTTCAACACCACAACAAGTTAAAGATGCTCTTAGCGCAGGTGCATTGGGTGCTATTAGTGGTTCAGCTGTCGTTAAAATCATTGAAGATAACGTAACCGACAATAGTAAAATGCTCGCTGATTTGACCTCTTTTGTTAGTGAGATGAAAGCAGCAACTAGATTGTAAATATTTCATGAATGATAGCTTTCAACCGATAAGCTAATGAATAAAAAAGGAACAATAATATTGTTCCTTTTTTATTGCTTTTTACTTATTAGCTCTTTAGATTCGAAACATTCGGATAGATAAAAAAACTATCATTAGCGTTAAGCCAATAAAGAGTAAGGCTAACAAATGATAAAAACTTCGTTGTATTTTAATTTTTACCCTTGAAAGCACACCTTTTGACTCTTCATTATTAGTAGGGATGTTATGAAAGAGAGAGAGTAGAATATTAAAGAGTATTAACCATATAACGCCAATAAAGCTTAGCATAGCATAAGAGCTACTCGACTGGGCAGATGAAGGTGTTGCCAGTAATTGAGTTAGAATAAATCCAACGAGGAGTACTGCTAGTAGATAAGTCAATTTACGAAAACATTGTAATTTTTCAGCAATTTTTACTAAAATCTCTAACATCAAATGCCCTATTATCAAGTCACTTCATAATTCACATATAATAAATTATGATCAAAGTGGACAATAATTTAGTGAGCTGGGTGTTATGATGGATAAATAAAAAATGCGACTCAATAAGTCGCATCTCTATAACTAGCTTATACGGTGCGTCCTGCACACATATTTAGTGATCCCATTTTCTTCCTTGAGTACTATCCCTAGCATATCGCTTTTAAGTCCATTCACATCCATTATGGGAAACGCATAAGCATTCCCATTTAATCATCCGTAATTAGTGTCTCCCTGACCTTGGTAATCCTTACCAAGCTACATCCTTGTTTCTATAATCCATAAGCGTCCTAGCACTAGACTTCCTCCTTAAAGCCTCCCTGTTAAACCCTTTTTAAAAAGACCAAAGCCTCATTTTAAATTAAAGCATCCTGCTTTAGGTTTCCCTTTTTACCTGATACAAGCATCCTTACTTAACTCTTCCTTGAATTGCATCTATTAAATCCTACTTTCGACTTAATCCTTAAATCACTAGGTTCCACCATAGTAACCTTATCTTCCCTAATAGCATTACAAGTAATGCTGAAGCTCCTTGCTCCTTGTCTTCCTGACAAGATTAATAATACACCTAAATATCGTTAGTAAAAGCGAGTTAACAACAAAGATACAAATGTAAAAACAACTTACATTATTCGAAAGAATGGATAAAATGTTATAAATCAACAAAATAGACCGTGACATTAAAGATAAAAAAGAAGATATTGCCAATATATCTCACAATGATGTGAGACATGTCTTACAAGCACAGTAGCGATACTCCTTTGTTTTACATTAAATAAAGCAATCAGAATAAAACTTGAGAGAGATGACGAAATTTTATAGAGGAGAGTAATTGATAAGTTATAAATAAAAAATGCGACTCAATGAGTCGCATCTCTATAACTAGCTTATACGGTGCGTCCTGCACACATATTTAATGATCTCATGTCTTCCTTGAGTAACTATCCCTAGCATATCCCTTATGAGTCCACTCATATCCATTTTGGGTAACGTGTAAACTACCCCATTTAATCATCCGTAATTAGTGTCTTCCTGACCCTATTGTCCTACATTATATTCTTTAACAATTCCGTGTTATTTATCCTTTAGCTAATCATCCTTAATTAACTTTCCTTAGTAATAGTTTTCCATAACTACTGTCTTCCTGACCTTGGCTGTCCTTACCAAGCCACATCCTTGTTTATATCATCCATAGCAGCATCCTACCACTAGACTTCATCCTTAAAGCCTCCCTGTTAAACCCTATTTTAAAAAGACCAAAGTCCCAATTAAAATTAAAGCATCCTGCTTTAGGTTTTCCATTTATTCAATACAAGCATCCTTACTTACCTCTTCCTTGAATTGCATCCTATTTTAACCCAATCCTTAAGTCATTTTTACCGTCCTCGGTAAATCCTTAAATCACTAAGTTCCATCTTAGTAATTTCATCTTCCTTAATTGCATTACAAGTAATGCTAAAGCCCCCTGCTCCTTGTCTTCCTGACAGGATTAATAATACACCTAAACATACTTTATCGAAGCTTGTTAACAACAAAAATACAAACGTAATAATTATGCACATCAACAGAGGTAGTGCAAAGTCCTCTAAATTCAACAGCTTAACAGTTTCGTGTTCGGTATTATTGCAGAAGACTCCCATATATCTCACAGTGATGTAGGACATGTCTTACAAGGAATGTAGCCCTTTACCTCTTCTGTATATTTTATGTAATGTGGGAAAGTCGAAAAAATAGTTTATTTTGATAATCCAAGTTTAGTTCTGGATCGATCCAAACTTAACTTGCGAACAAAAAACTAAGGTTTACATGTTCCACAGGGGGATTTAGAATTGTGTAATATAACCCTACGCAAACTAACTACTGGATCAATTATTCCATCCCCCTTTAATAAGCCACTTTTTTATAATTTAATAAATCGTGCGCTACATGATTTAAATAAAACTAGGTGAGATTTAATTACTGTTTATTCACAGGCTAACAAGTAATATTATTAATCAACCCAATATGCACTTATCGAACTTAGACATAAGGTTCAGTGAATCTATATTACTAGAACAAGACACCAATCGGTCTGTTATAAAGTAAGCGAATGAGTATTAATAAATAACGCTTATAATGAAGTTGAAACGGCTTTACGAACATATCATGCGGAAAGTAAGTTGTTAATGGGTTCAAAACATTAGGCTTATTCATTTTTAAAAAGTATCTCTAGTTAGGTAGCCAAATTAACTGTACCACTAGAACCTAAGCATAGAGGCTACTGAAAATTTGAACGGTTATTTACACTTTTATGTATTAAAGACTTAAGAGATTTAGGCTTTTAAAGCTCATTAATAAGTTCTAGCTTCTTTTAATTTTAATTTTTTTCTCTTTCGACATCCCTTTGAAAAATAATTTCTTTGACCGATGGTTTAAATTTATCCACTCCTCATTTTTTAATGATGATATCAAAAATAAATTTATAATCTCTGATAGGTTACAAAATTTTGATGCTACTATTTGGAAACTATCTTTATCATATTTTCGGTCTAAAAACGCCATACAAGTATGCCATTTACCAGGGATTTGACCATGAATAACTTGAGATATTTCCTTATAAAATATATTTAATTTGTTAATAGTATCTAACTGTCTTGACCTTTCATTGAATTGCGGAGTATGTAATAGATGATACTCAATAATTTCGGCTTTTCCTAAATAAAAAGAGTCATTACTAATAAGTGTATTCAACTCTACAGGATGATCCTTATAATATGAAAAATTAAGAAAGCTCTCTAAGACAATCCTTAATGAGCTAGCTGATAATTTATACAAACCCAGAGATATTGAGCTACAAAAATCATTTAAACTAACATGTGCTTCATAAAGAAAAGGAAGAGCAGGATTGCATTCATGGTTAGAGATAAGTTCACCTAACCAAGTGCTCAATATAGACAAGCTTTCCTCTATACCGGAATAAATAGCAACTTCTTTAGTAGACTCTGAACAGATATCGTCCCAGTTTATTTCATTTAAACTATCGATTAAGCTTAAATTACTCATTACATTCCAGGCCGCATACTTCGGAAGTAGTCATCACCAATAATAGATTCTTTAAAATGATGCCAAACATCTTCATTAGAGGAAAGTAAAAATTCTTTTAATATACTTTTTATTGGTTTATTTCTTATTTTATTTTTTTCAATAAAGAGAGTGTCATACATGGACATTCGATGAATGATTTCTACTTTTGATAACCTTTGTATTTTTATTTCTGAATAAATCTCTTCTATCTCAATATTGATTTCGTCTTCGTCTAAGAAGTCTGTACCAAATAAATGATTATTGTCTAATTGATGCCGAAGGTTAGAAGCAAATTCATGCATGTAATTTGTACCTGAAAGAATGGAGTCACAAAACTCAATAAGTTCACTCTTACTCAAGTTTGAATCTAATAGCGATGAAAGTAACTTTCTTGTAACCTTATTTTTAATTCTATTATTCATATTTTTAACTCCTTTATTTAAATACTTTACTGAGAAGTTCACTGGTTATACTCGATAAGCTTAAGTATGCATTTTGATATGAAGTATCAGTAGAGTTATCCCAAATAAAGTTGCTACCTTGATTTAATTTACTATATAAAGGGTTGTTTGGTAAGTCTGTTTTTAATTCACAGCCGTTAAGAGTGGTATCTTGAAGAATTTCAGCCTTTATTGTCAGAGTATTTCCGTTAATGTTATTAAAAAGAAGGTGCTTTTTAGGATTATGTAAAGCAATTGTATTAATAAATTCTTGCATGATCTTTACTCCTCTTGCAGCAAAAGGGCTTTGAGTAATAGGTATTAATATATGATCGGAATTTTCGAGTGCGGATTTAGTAAGCAGTGAACCACAGGGATGACAATCAATTAAAATGAGGTCATAGTCTTTTTTAGCCTGCGTTATAAATAACTTAAACCGATTTGCCATTTTATCTAAACTAGTTTTTCCTGTCCCTAATGCAAGGTACATCAACTCTAAATTAGCTAATACTAAGTCTAATTCCCTCCCTTTATTATCATCTAATATTTTTACTGCAATATCTCTTGGTGTTGGAGGTACCGTAGATTCAGGAGATGGTATTTCAAAGGGTTTTTTCAGCTCAACTTTATCAGTTAATATATACTCAACACACTTATTAGCTTTAATCTGTTCGTAGTATTTTTGAACAGGAATAAGTGTTTGTGATAGGTTAAATTGAGGGTCGAAGTCTATTAGAAGTACCTTTCTTACTTTTTTGAATTGAACATCCTGAATAATTAAGGAACCTATATGTGCCGTTATGGTTGTTTTCCCAACCCCACCTTTCATATTCATTACTGTTACAACCTGACCGATTGACATAACCTTTTGACCTATATACTTTAATTTAGCTATAGTGTACCTGCTTGTGAATACAGTCGCCATTGCTAAATGTTTTTATTGCTAAATGTTTTTATTGCTAAGAAACCCGGTCTAGATCTAATGAAGCAGGGTCGGTTTCATGTAGATGTAAAGGGCAGAAAAAACGCCTACTATATGATGCGAAATGATTTACTTCATTCATGTAAAATTAATATCTGTATTAACTCTACCTAAATAAAATTAATGCTTTAAATATATCTAAATAGTTTTTCGATTTCTTATTCTAAAAACAAGATGCCATGCTCGCTAAGAATTAGTTTTGATTCTTTAGATATCTTCTCTTTACATGCAATAACTAAAAACTTTTGTGCTCTTGTCATCGCTACATAAACCAAACGCAAGTCATCATCGGTAGTTGACTCCATTAACTCTTTATTAGTAAATGCTTTTTTTATGTGGTTGTTTGTATTGAATAATACTAAAACAGATTCAGCTTCTAACCCCTTACTCTTGTGAATAGTTAAAGCTCTTGAGCTTCCGCTATTATGTTGAAAGTATACTGTTGGTTTTTCTACCCTCTGTTCCTCATAGACAAGAGGCTCTCCAAACTTAGTTTTAAAAACAGTTTTTATTACTTGTAAATCAAGTTCATCTTCTTTGCTTAAACTAATGGCTAATGACCTAAATTGCATTCTGGTAATATTATTTTCGGAACAGATGTTAGTAATACTCAAACCTATTTGCTGAGCAATGCACTTTTCTAATATACGAATACATTTTTTCTCTTTATGTTCTAGCTCGTTTTTTAAATGTTCGATATAAGGTAAGAGAGAGCTATTGTTTTTTGATAGAAAAAAAATGTGACTCGATAGACCTAGTAACTTTATTTTTTGATAAAATATTTCAAGTATCTTCGTTGTATCACTAGTTTCTATAGCAAAAACAGGACAGAAAGCACCTTTATCTGATATTTGCTGAAATGACTTATTAAATGTATTCGCTAATGCGACTATCTCTGTGGAAGAGCGGTAATTCACATCCTTCTCAATATAGTTATGACAGCTTCTTTTCATTTGTGATAACGGGAAGTCATTGAATGTTTTTGGTCTACGGGCACCATTTTCTGAGCTACCATAAGAAAATCCATAAATAGACTGATTAGGATCTCCAATAACACTTAACTCTGTTTTCTTACCTTTATAAACATCAGTAAAAATTTCATGTAGCCACTTATATGTATCTTGGTACTCATCTACGAAGATATATTGTAGCTTTAAGGATAATGTTTTTCGAATTCGGGCTTTTGACACTAATTCTTTAGATTTTTTGACCAACAAATCATTCGTTATTAAATTTGCATTATCGAGAGCTTTATATATTATTTCTTTTTTTCTATTCCATTCTTTATTTATTACTCTTTCTCTCTTAGTTCTATCTTCAATCTTATTGTTAGCCCAATTTATATAGTGAGATATTTCTACTTCTTTTTTAGATAATCCTGAAACAATTGAATAATCAGCTCCGTTGGGAAAGTGTGGTTTAAATATAAATCTAAACAAGAAGCTGTGAATAGTACCGATAAATACATTAGGGGGAATTAACATTTCTTTTGAAAGTTTACTTTTAATGCTTTCAGTTGCATCATTTGTATATGTAATTACACATAAAAATTTGTTGGTATTCAAAGTTACAATCTTTTCAGTTATAGCTTTGACCATACTAGTTGTTTTGCCGCCACCAGCCCCAGCGTACGTAACAGAAATCAATCAATAGCTCCAACAAACTTAAAAGCATTAAGAATATAAGGAGGAATTGTAAACTTTGAATTTTTATCTAACTCACTAAGTAAATCAAAAGCGAACTCTGCTTTATGCTCCCCTATCAATTCAAAAACTTCATCAGGAATTAGCTTTTTAGTGAATTTATTAACTATATCAAGTTCTTTGGATTTATTTGGTCTGGTATTTTTAATAGCTTTGTGTATAAGGGTTTTGCCAGTACCTGTTGAATTAGCAGCGATAAGTTCTTTTTCAAAGGTTGTTTGATCTGAAATACATACTTGTATGTGCTTACCGTCAAAATCTTTTTTTAAGTTTATTGCTCTATCTTTTGTTTTTGTTGCAGAGTCACTATCAGTAATTACAGCTGATTTTATGAAATATCCATTATTGACAACAGTTAGGAAATTTCTAAAAGCAACTCCATTGACGTTAACAATCTGACAGTTCATTTTTTCTGGTTTTGAGCCAAAATGTATTTCAAAAAATTTGGGGATAAGTATTTGTTCAGCTATACCCTCAACAAAAATAACACGCCTACTAAGGAACATTATTGAATTAGTAGCATTCAGCCATTTTCTCAAATAATTTTTAGTTCTTTTTCCTTTTGCATCATTTTGTATACCGCTTAGAAGATAATGAGAATCAAGATTTCCCTTATTGTTGAACATAACAACCGTATTATTTACATCTAAATAAGATGAAATATGAGTCGAATGACTTGTTAATATTATCTGTCGATTTGATTTATCATTAAAAAAACCGTTTCCTGTAACACTTTCAGCAAAGTGTTTCTGTAAGATAGGACTTATATGAGCTTCAGGCTCTTCAATCGCAACCAGACGAAAATCGGGAACTTTAGCTTTACTCTGTATATGGGATAATACAAGAGCCATATACAAGAGGTTATTTCGGCCTAACCCATTATTTTCAACATTAATAGGTTTATCACCATACTCTAAGCTTATCTTTTTTAGTAATTCACTTAAATTAAGATTTGAAAAGCTAAAGTTTATGTTCTTTTTACTGGGATCTGTTTCAAGTGAAAGTACATCCAAAAGTTCAGTGATATCATTTTTTATTGTAAATAATGCATTTTTATCTGCACCTATCGCTTTATTAAGCTCATCCGCACTCGATTTTATATCGGTATATTCAGACTCATCTCGATTATTGAGTATTCGATAAAGTAATCGATTCTCTCTTGATGCTGATAATTCGGTTTTTGCATCTCTTAAGGCATCTAGAAAGTCTATTTTGATCGGAGCAAGCTGAAAACTATCAGGTTTAATTCCACCTAAACCGGCAGTGATTTTATATTTATAGTCGAGGATTGGTAAGTCAACACTATCGACTCTCAATTGTTCAGCTTTCTCTTTTTCCTCACCTTCAAGTTCTACTGCCACTATAGGGAGGGCATCTCTAATACTGTTAACCCATCTAGCTTTATTCATCAGGTTACAATAAAACTCATATTTCAAAGTAGCTGTTTTATGAGTGTCGTCTGCATACCATTCACTCACTAAAGCCTCTTCATCATCATTATTGAAATCGGTAAATGTTGCTTCAATTGTAATGATTGGGAAATCAATTTCAGATGAGGTTACAGTTAAATCTGCTACTGATTTTTTGAAATCTTGTACTGTGTCGTAGTTGAAATCACTTAGCGATAACCCTCTTTTTTGATAGCTTATAATTTCATTATTAAGTATCAATGAAATGGCATTCAGTAAGTTGGTTTTTCCTATATTATTTTCACCAATGATCAATGTTGTTGGTTTTAATTCAATAGTAAAAGCACGAAGAGATCTATAGTTTTGTACTTCCATTTTACATATGTGCATAAGAACATCTCTAAATTAGGTGACAAAATTAACTATGTCACCACAAGTAATAGTTTTCGAATGATGGATCATCTTTGTACAATCCGTGTATATTATCTTTAGGATAAAGCTAGAATAGATGTGTTATGTGGTGGCTATCTAATATGGGCCACAGCTTTGTACTTTTTAATTGATAATGCCTTAAATTAAATAGCCAAATTAACTAATCCACTACAAAGTAGTATTACTTATTAAAACCTAAATTTGAAAAAGGAAAGCCGCTAGGTAGCAGCGCGACTTTCGTGCTCTTCTTTTAAATATTTCACGTGCTGTTTATTTGTTGTTCTACCTTGCTTCAACTTTATACTTTGTACAAGGCTTATTATCTCTAATTTAGTTTGATTATCAGATACTTCCTCATCAAAAGACTTGATGTAAAGCATCATTCCTTTCAAATGACCAACATTGTTTGGCATCTTTGTTTTTAGCTCTGCATTTGATGTAAAGACTACTACCGAGTGAAATTGTTCATGTGGCATATTTAACAAATGTGCCAGTGTTTTAGTGTGTTTGTAGTTTTGTCTTAATGGATTTTGAAAAGGATACTTTGAACGCTGAATGGTTTGTGTCCATTTAGCTTGATGTTCGTTGCCAAATATCCAACCACTCATATTTTTTGTTTCAATAACAAAAACGCCAAAATTAGATACAACGATATGGTCTATTTGTGTCGTACCACCATCTTCCAATGGTAAGGTTACATCGTTAATAATGTTATATTTTGTTTCGTCTAATGACTTTATTAAACCTTTTCTCACATGCTTTTCACCAATTCTCCCTTTAATTTCTGGTAATTTTTTCTTGAAATAATAAAGGGCCACTAAACCAAAAAACAATAATAGAAACATTGGTATTAGCATCTTAGCAAGATGGGAAAATGAGCTTGATTGACTCGTCTTTGGTTGTGATTGCGTTGTTGATGCTTCTCGTAGAGCCACTGGCACTACCTTAATTGGTACTGCTTTTGTTGAAGACTGTACTTGTTCATTAGAAAGTAAAACTACATTACTAGGTTTGGCTGTTATAGGTTTATGACAATGAGTATCAAAATCAAATTTTGTTTTGGCATATAAAGAGGAACCTGTACCTAGTCTTCTTTTATAATCATTAACTTGCTGTTTTAGCAATATACACGAGGATTTAGTGTATTGCTGTGCCGCCTGAGCAGGCATAGTAGCCATAATTAAATTGATAAAAATCCATTTCATCTTAGCATTCCAAGTAAGTCATTATTTTTTATAACAATACCCCATCATACCCTAATTTTTAAATGTAGATAATAGTGAGTTTTACTAAATGTTTTCGTATTTACTTTAAGGACGCCCAAAAACCACCCGAGGAAAACAAAAACAACCTCTGGTTGTTTTTGTTATCTTGCTGTACTATTATTGAGCTATCCCAATACAAATGAAGCAAATTCAAAATATGGCTACACAAAATAAAGAGCTAAAGCGCCTCAGAATGTCATTTAATTTGACCCAAAAACAGTTAGCTGAATCGATCAATGTTTCTCCTGCAAGATATAGTTCATGGGAGCGAGGGGAGAAAAACCCGTCAGCGACACATCTACAGGCATTAGCATCAAAACTTGCTTGCAGCATTTCTAAATTGGTTGTACCTCAGGAAGAGTTATCAACGGAAGCTATTTATTGTAGCGATCGCTCTTCATCGTTTAGTTATTTCACAGAAGAAATGGGTTGTGAAAATATGCATTCGCAATGGAATGACGAACTAATAATTAAATTATCTCTTTTTGAACTGCCCGTGAAGTTTAAAATTTCTGAATATTCAAAGGAAAAACTTCTAACGCAAATAATTGATGGTGACTCTAATTTTATCAAGATTGAAACTGTTGATGACAAGTTATTTCACATAAACAGAAAGAGCATTCAGTGGACAATTTTTCATAATGAAGCGGCTGATGAGTATCCCGAAATTGCAGGAAAGGGATTTCATGAAACCCCTCTTATGGAAGCTCATGTTGATAAAAAATCAGTGCTTTTCATAATGGCTAAAAACGGAAACTTTGAGGTTAATGAAGATATTAATCTTTACTTATATCAAGATTTAGAGTGGCTGATTAAAAATAAATCTAGGCTTATTGATGAAATTCCAGCAGTAATATCAAGCTTGAAAGCTACATTAAAAGATAACTATATCTCTTTATTAAATGACTCAGAAAAATCAGACTACGAGCAAAACTTTAATGATGCTTGGGGAATTAGGGTTTACCTAAAAAATGGAGAGCAAATATTTTTACCTGGCATATCAGCTAGAGAAAGTGGTTGGGATGATGCTGTTCAACATATCAAACCTATATCCAAATTTGATGAAAATACAGTCACCGTTTTTTTTGACCATGAATTATTAAATACATACTGCATTCCAATCAAAGACATCCTTTTTGTTGAATATCCCAATGTTTTTGAAAGTATTGGTTTGTATGCTGAATATGTCGCCTTTGAAAAAAAAGAAAAAATTAATAATTGTGAAGTAGTCGATTCAATAATAAATAAATTTTATGGTTTGGCCTGGGATGATGGCAATGAAAAATAAATCTTTGGTAGAGGTAAACGGAATTGAATTTAGAACAGCCAGTGAAGCAGCTCTGTCTTATAGTATTCCAAAAAATATCATTACGGAAGCCATTAGAATCGAAGGGGCAAGTGCTGAAGATGCTATTAACCGTTATATAGAACGAAAAAAAGAATTAGAAGTTGTCGTTTTTGAACAGACATTTAGGAGCAGGCGTCAAGCATGTATATTTCATGGCTTATTACCTACCTCTGTTAAGGATCGTATGAATAGAAGGAGTGAGTCTGCTGAACAAGCGATTAAATACCTTTTATCTAAAAACCCTGATAGTTACAAAGTATTTGATAAAGAATTTTCAAGTTTACGTCAGGTAGCTATTCACCATAATGTAAGTGAGGTGGCCTTAGCTAATAGGGTTAGAGATGAAGGGAAATCCCCTGAAGAAGCAATTAAAATCATTCAATACAATCAAACTAAAAATCACGTAACTATAGGTAATAGAACTTATAGTAGTAGGGTTGATGTTGCTAAAGAGTATGGGATTAATGCTGGCACCCTTTATAGTCGCATGAGCAAACAAGGTTTAGATATAGAGAGTGCACTTAACAAGCCTCTTCTTCGTGAAAGAGCTGAGTACATCACTCAAGTGGGCTATTACGGAGTGGTTTATCGAATAACCAACAAGCTTAACGGAATGGAATATATTGGTAGTACCACGGATATAAACAAAAGAAAAAGGCAACATTTTTCAGTTGACAAAAAACATTCCAAAAAACCTCTTTATACCGATATGAGAAAAGATGGTGTGGAGAATTTTAACTTTGAAATACTCGAAAAGTTTGAGTCTCTTAAAGCAATGCTTGATAAAGAAGAATATTTAATTAGAACGAAAAAGACTCGTTTCCCTAATGGTTATAATTTGACGAACGGAGGAGAGTCAGGGCATCACAAAACCGCAGTAACTATAAAGAAAAAATTTTATCCAAGTGCTAGAGAAGCATGCTTAGCGTTTGATGTGAGTTATGAAAGCACTCAACAGTATAAACGTAAACATAAACTCACATGGCAAGAAGCTATCTTGCAAAAAATTGATAAAAAGATTTTTATCAATGGTCGTGCATTTGGAAGTATAAGCGCAGTATGTAAACACTATCACCTTTCTCAAGATACAGTCAAAAAACGAATGGACCAAGAATTGACTATTGAGGAGGCGATCAATCTGCCTCGCTATATTAGATCGGTTTTAATCAATGACGTCAGGTATAGAAGCATTGCAGCAGCATGTAAAGAATTGAAATTAAAAGAACCAAGTGTGCGATATCGCATTCGTGAACATAAAGAAACACCCGAACAATCGATTAGTCACTTTTTAAATTTACGATAAATTAAACTCACTGGCGAAGAGAGAATAATTAAAACCTAAGGAGCAGGGAAATGAATAAAAAAGAGCTTACAAATAAAATCATAAGTCGTCTTGGTTGTTACAATGATGACTGGATAACGGCTGATTACTTTCCAAAGGGGATAATAAATTTCAGTATTAAAGGGATAGAAGAGCCTGTTGTTGTTCGTAGCTATAGCAATATCACTGATGCCTCTAGAGCTATAGCGAATGCAGTTATTAAAGAAGGGTTTGAGTATGGAAGTTGTAAAGACATTATGAAAGTAGAAGCGGAAGAAAAACAACGTTCAGAAGAAATGAATAACTTCATGGTAGAGGGATTTAATGCTGCTGAAGAATTCCGCATTGATCGCCTAAGTGAAGCTGAAAAAATAATAGAGATTTACGAAAGATACAAAATCAAGATTATTGAATATGGAGTAGCTGAGGCTTAGCTTCAATTTAGTATTTTGATCTCCCCATAGCAATGTAGATACCTATTAATAAGATAACCTCCAGGTAGGAAAAGGTGGTTATCTTACGGCTAAATTTCTTTAATATTTAATTGGTGCAGTGTTATTACCATTTTATCCCTACCTCTTCAAACAAAGTCCTATTAAAACAGCCCCCTCCTCCCTCATTAGAGAAGACCCACTATCACACTGAAATATAAAGACATTCTACAGATAATGACAATTAGTAAATATTATAATGTTTATTAATTCACTAATTTTTCTTAAAGTTTTTTCAATTTTTTTTGTTTTTTACTTCATCACACTGACACATAAGGAAATTCACTTTAAAAACAGTCTCTTATAGATATTATAAGCTTTATTAATTCCTAACTTTTATTAAGATAAAAACAATCGTTTTATCAACTATTTACCTTCCATCTTTAGAATTAAAACATTCACAAATATAATTTATACTTAATTAATTCAACATGTTAGCAACTTTAAAAGGTAATTAAAATCGACTACAGTATAAAGAAATATGAATCTTTAGTAGGTAAAAAAATGAAAGCACGAATTCAAGCAAAACAATCTTTTGTCAGAAACACCAGAATTGGCTTTTCAAATACACACAGAAAAGCGGCTATATTCGATAGTGATTTAGAACGGGACTATTTTGAATGGAAGCGATTTGAGCTACCCGCTGATTCTGGTTTCATGATGCAACCAGAGCATACAGAATATGAAGATATCAATGGCAATCTCCAACGATATACCCCAGATGCCGAATATTCGGTTGGTCTCAGTAACTACAAAGACGAAGTAAAATATGTCAAGGATGCCCTAGTACCAGTGATTCAAGTCAAGCATCAACTGTTAAAAGCCCACTACAAAGCAGAGGATGAAAATAATGTTTTTCGGGTTGTTACTGAGGAGGATATTCGTGTAGGACATCGCATTGATAATATTCGTCAATTATATCCTTCAACACTGCATGAGCCACCACAAGCTTTATTTAATCAGTTAGTACATGGGCTTAAATGGAAACGCCTTAGCATTAAAGTATTGCAAGAGACTGCTAGTAAGAAAAGGCTACCAATTTGGTTAGTAAAGCGCTGTATTGCTCATAAACTTTTCGAATGTGATTTAACACAGGGTTGGTCGAATCTTGTTTTGAGCTGGAAGTAACGTTATGAATAAAAAAATAACGGGCGCACGTATGTGCTTTCAAGACCAACATGGGACGTTAAAAATAGTCGATATAAATCATGTTGTCATCGCATTTGATGATGAAAGCTTATCACCACTAATGATGACCAATGATGAATACGATAATGCGCTCAATAATCATTTGTTTTTTGTTGAAAATAAAACGTCTTTTATCGGTACAAACACCCTAACACTTGAACAACAAATTGAAACTAAATATAGACGTTTTTTTGTCGATGAGCTTCATAAACTAACTGGGTCTGGCAAAGTGGGCGGTGTAGATGTTCGTAAAAAAGCTATACGCAATGCCACGGAAACACTTAACAGTAAAGCACAATTTAGTGGTAGAAAACCACCAAGCATTTCACAGTTAGGTGAATGGGCACGACTTCAAAACACACATTCAATGGGAGTCGCAGCCTCTGTAATTAAAACAGCCTACAAAAAACGAAAAGGAAAATATGAGGGTGAGATAAAACATCTTGCCCTAAAAGTTGTGGATGATTTGTTTTTGAAACCACGCCCTCCCTCAATTCAAGATGTTTTTGATGCTTTTATTCAACGGGCCATGAAAACACTGAAATTAACGTTAGAACAGCTTCCATGCAGAGAAACGTTTCGCAATTGGGTGCATGGATTGTCCCCTGAATTATTAGTTAAAAAGCATTTAAGCCGTAAAGAAGTTAAACGCATTCTTCGAAATTCGGTTAAAAAGTATATCACTACTCGTCCTCTCCAGCGTGTGGAAGCTGATGGCCTTAACTTAGCTATTGGAGTCCTTGATGAAGAGGGCAATTACTTAGGTACATTGCTGTTTATAATTTTGATTGACTGTCACACACGTATGATTCCTGGCTGTGAAATACAAATAGGTAAAGGAGAGCCAGCCTCTACCGTCATTTCAGCCATTCGTCACGCTATTTGTCCGAAACCTACAGATAGCTTAAATCCTGAATGCACCAATGGAATGCCACTTTATGGGGTGATTGAGGAACTTGTTGTTGATGGTGGTACAGGGTTTGTCGCATTGGAAACACAGGGCTTTGCATTAATGGCAGGTAGTACAATAAATATCGTACAAAGCTATGCTCCTTGGCTCAAGCCTTTTATTGAGCGCCTGAATTATAGTATCCGTAAACGTTGTGCAGTTCATATTGCAGGATATGGAGGTACACAGGAAGAACAAAAAGAAACAGGGTTTGATGCCGAAAAAGAAGCGGTATTCACCGTGCAGCAAGTACGTGACTTGTTTGAACTTTGGGTAACAGACGATTACCACCAACGCTCTCATTCAGGTCTTAATGGATTATCCCCTCAAGAAAAATACGACCAATGCATTGCTGATGGATGGACACCAGAAGTACCTGTTAATCATGAAAGAATAATGCACCCAGCAGGACAAATACGAGTAGCACGTATTTTAGGGGACGATTCTCAAGGCGGTGTTGTGATTAACCGCGTTAAATACAACGATTGGAACGGTCGCATTAAGGCTATTGGTATGCGTTTAAAAGCCTCAGGAGAGCCGCCAACGGTTAAATGCAAACATTCCACTGTTGACTTGTATTCCATCACTGTCATTGATGATGTGATGGGTGATGAATTTGTGGTTGATACTGAAGACCCAAGGGTTAAGCCAGGTATGTCTCTAGCTGAGTTTAACGCGATAGCACCCTCTACTTATAAGAACAAAGGGTTTACTGGCGGGAATGTGCTAACTGACAACCAAATGGTGATAGAAGCGAAGAAACAATCAGAGAAACAACGCAAAGAAAATATCAGAAAAAAGCAGCGTGACGCCAACCCAGAAGATATTGAAAAAGCCGTGACTGATGCAGAAAAGCAATATAAACCAGATGAATCAAATACACCAACGAATACATCCGTGCCAAGTGATTCTACTGAATCCGGTTCTATTTTCAGCGCTGATGACATCAATAACACAGAGGCACATAAAAATGTTTGAACATGTTCCTATTAGGCTCAGCCATCATAACACCGCCAAGTTTGATCCAAGCTTACTACCTGAAAATATTCGTTCATTTTACCATGCAACGATTAAGCACAATACATTCGAGCGAGCCATTTCAGTATTACATGAAAATTTTCAAATGGGTCTATTGGGAGGTACAGATGGTATCGGTTGCGTCATTGATGGCTCACCAGGAGTAGGTAAAACCTTTGCTCTAGAAACATTTATCGGTGAAATATATGCGCTTGAGCAATATCAGCCTACGAAAGAGCTTATCAAGCTTCCTATATTAAAAATACGAGTTCCGGGTAGGCCCACTGTCAATAGAGTAGCAGAAAAGCTGCTTTACAATGGCGTACATATTTCTCCATCAAGTAAGAAAACAGATTCTATTTTAGTTAAGTTATACCGCATGATTGAATATCAACAAGTACGCATGATCATCTTTGATGAGTTTCAACATTTACTTCGCAGATATGCTCAAGTATCTACCAATGACGTAGTAACATTTATGAAGGTGCTAATAGATGATTTAGGCTTATCAGTAGTTTTTTCTGGCTCATCTGAAGGCATTGATTATTTAAAAATGTTTCCTGAGCTTAACCAACGCGTTTGTACTGAGCGTGTAACATTAACTCCATTTAATGTAGTAGAAAAAGAAAATAAGTTAGATTTTATTGCGTTTGTTAAATCAATCGATGAAAAACTAATTGAGTTAGGGTTTTCAATTATTCCCTTATCTGATTCAGATATGTTAATAAGGCTACTATTAGCAACACGAGGCATACCTCGCTTTATCTCTCGCCTTCTATTAAAGACACTTATTCGCAACCAAAATAAAGCAATTATTAGTAAAGAGGATATAGGCTCAGTTTACCAAACAATGTGTATTAATGAACATTTAGGTAAGTTTGACCCTTTTAAAGCAAAGCTCACCAATGTAGAGGCAAAGTATTACGCTTACATCGATTCGTTGAAAGAAAAACCGAAGAAATCTTCAGCTAAACCAGGCACTAGAGAGGGAGAGCATTCTTGAATGCTCGTCTAGGGTATTCTCCTGCCCCAATCAAAGGGGACACGCATGTCAATTACCTACTTCGACTGGCTTATGCCCATGGCATAGAAACACTCCCTCAATTTATGAAAATAATTGAGATGACAAAGCCCAAGTTAACCCGGTGGTATGAGTGGAAACCCGAACAAAAGCTAAACTTAGTAATTGCTTTATCGAATGTATGCGGTCGCGATATGACTGATGAGTTAAATAGCTTAACAACAATAGACCGATTTTCTTGGTTAAATAACTCAAGTAGAGTTTTTAAAAGGCTTTTGGTTGATTTTCCAAGAGTCTGCCCTGAATGCATGGCTGATTCTGAGGCATTAGATTGGCGTTGGTCACTCGGTACTGTAGCCCGTTGTTATACGCACAAGTGTTGTTTATTAGATACCTGCCCTTCTTGCCAAGAAGCATATGAATGGCACAGCGACCTTTTAAAATGTTGCCCTAAGTGCAAAGTAACATGGTCAGATTTACCAGCCGTTTCTATAAGCCCAACGCTTCGCTATGGTATCGAAAAAGCAACTTGGCCAAGCATTAATGGTGCTATCACATACCCAAGGTACTTATCGATGCTGTGCGCAGCAATTGCAGCCATGGCTCGGCCATTTGATATTGCCTCACCATCAAGCTCTACAATTCCATATTCTAAGAACCACAGTTTGTTGGTCTTGCAGGCTATGTCGATGTTACACCGTAAAACTTTCCCTGACTGGGCTAAAGAGATAGCCTCGAATCGAAAGCCTGCATTCACCAATGAGCCAAGTCCAATTGAGGTTTTTAATAAGCACGTAGGTTATAACGACCTCGAAAAAAATGGCCGTAGATTACCCAAGTACCCTATATTGGAACGCAATAGTTACTTAGACAAGAAGAGAACATTAGATATAACTAAACAGAGTCCAAATCGAGGGCGCTACCACATTAATCTTTTTGATTTAGCCACAACATTAGGTTTATCTGTTGCCGACCTAAATTCATTTACGAGTACTGGACTTATTCCCTGTGCTGCCCATTCTGATACAGTGGCAAATCAACTATATAATACTTTGGATGTTGCTAAGTTATTACATGAGCACATGAGTAAAACCCTAGAAGGTGAAACCATTATAATAAATGCTGACGAACCATTATTAGTAAAAAACCACTTACACTATGACGATATACTTCATTTGATATGGACAGGTGAAATTGATGGCACAATGGCTCACGCCTTAAGTTTGGAGTCTATGGAGGTATCAAAGCCTCAATTTATAGCATTGCTACAGTTGGAACCATGTCAACGCAACCGAAATAACATTAAGCAGTTGATAAACTCTCATCAGGCTAATTAGACATCAGTGAACTTTACGGTCTGGTGAGTCACGAAGTGCCTTAATTTGGCTAGGGTTGAAGCCATGTCGCAATAACTCAAATTCTTCAAATTTAATTTCTGCTCGGTGACCATATCCAATGATTTGATACAAGCTACCGCCTCTAGTTTTGATTAATTGGTTGTAACTATGAACATTAACAATCTCAGACGAACATACATAATCATCCTTAAAAAATCGGCAGGACATATCGTCAATCACTATACCCCACAGAACTTTTCCGACTAACAATCCACCATCAATAACTGAAACGATAACCCAATCTTTTATCACCGTATTCATGATGTCGCCTCCACCCAAAAACAGAGTATTATTTTAAGTGGTCAAGGTCATATTTACCAATAACATTAGTGATGGATACTAGAGGTATTTTTTGCATAATTGGTCTTTCACAAATATGCATGCTATCGTTACCATAGGGACATGTAAATCTTATAACCATTTAATTAATAAGAAAATAAATACAATCACACTTTGTTATTTCAATATTAACTCAGTCTTTATTGTATTAATATTCCAAACTTTCATATTTGAATAATAAGCTTTTGTGGAGATGTAATAGAAAATGAGAATCGAGTCAATAAATAAGGATTAACACCACTCTACTGACATAACACTAATGCAATTGCTTTGATGTTTTTTGAGCACTTTGGCAACATTACTAACGTTAGCATTTATTTTACTAACTACTGCTTCTCCGACAAAAACAATAATGTAGAAACCGAGTGAATTTAAAGCTGAACTATGGGGATTGTTTAATTGTCTTTTTATCATGATGCGTAAAATTCTTTATCGACACTAAATTTTAACCGTTTTACAACACATAATGAGTCAGAGAAATGATACTAGCTTGAATACAAACCCGTACATTTTGCTTGACTCATTTGGTATAAATCTTAATGTAGGTTTTTATTAACGGCTCTAACTTGTGCTAAAAACTCTTCACCAACATCAAATGAAGCATCATCATTGGATGATAGGTCCATTTCGCCTGTGAAGTAAAAGATTGATAGAACAATCCTCTTCGCATGTTTCTTTTGCTGATCAATCCCATAGTTGAACCACAGGTTATTACGTTCACTTACCCCCTTGAGCTTAATGTGTATTTGCTGATATTCAGACCAAAGTAAATTTGGGTCGCAGCGTAAGACATACCCTATACTCTCTAATGTACATCTATTTCTTGGCATTGAAGAAATAGTGCATATTGCCGTATCTATCTGTTGTTCTATTTGGCTAATCTCATCGCCTTCAATTTCGAAACACAGAGAACTTTGCATGTCCGTTGTCATCGAAAACAGGTCATGTTCAGTTAATGCAATCGTACCTTTAGGTATAGCTAATGCACTGATCAATTCTTTGAATTCATCACTTTCTTTATATTTTAAATGACTCATAAATGTCTACTTCAACTCCCATTATTTACAAACGAAGCCTTCAGCAATCAACAATTCATCTTCGAACATTGAATATTTTCGCTAGATTTAGCAAAGACTAGGAAAATTTTTATTCCTCTGAACAGATACAATGATCCAGCTTAAATTTTATACTCGTTGATATCCTTTACTCATCCAAATTTCCAGCTCCGGTTCTCATGTTTAAATATTACAAATAACAGCAGTCTCACAACTAATAACCAACTACTCTTTCTCTATTTCACCTTTATCATATTCAAACTTTGACTCAATGAGTTGCTGATATGTTGTTAAAAACTCCTGATTATCTGGAAATTCTTGAATCATTTTCTCTAAAAATTCTCGAACTAAATTAAAGTTTATATCTTTCATAGTTTTTCCATTTATTATAAATATAGAACTTATGTTTTTCCAACTCTCCTGTTATAGCTTTAAGTATTTCTCGTAATTGATGTTAGAAATTTTATTGAATACTATATCTTTCATATCTATCGACCTTGCTGTATTTAAAGTTGTTCGGTATTTTGTAAGTAACACACTTGAAATTTATGCCTAAAGATTTAAATTAATATCCCATTCACCAATATTTACTTTACCTCTAGATTTATAAGGGTCGTTTTGATCAGGTCCTATAGATATATCAATACCTTTAGCTTGTATTCGACTTATCGCCCTTTTATCAGGATATCCATCATATCCATCTATATATTCTTCGATCGTATTAACAGCATTATTAACAATCCATTTTTCTTCTTCCGTCAATTCAGGGAATATTGATCTAGAATTAATAGCATCACCTTCATTATCACCATAAGGGCGCTCAATAGATCCAACACTAGTCAGAGCCTTTTCAACATCGTTTATTGTTATTGGATTAAACATCTTTAATTTTCCTTTTTAATTAATCTGAGTAGCATAATAAGAAAGAGTCACATAAAAGTCAAATACCCATTAATCACAGCAAATATGACCCTAAAGACAAGTCAATAAAAGAAAAACTGATAACTTACAAACAACACACAAGCAATACGACCTTAAAGTTATTCTAAAAATCATAAAAAGTGTACATTTGAAACAATAAATATTTATATGGTATTTTTTGTGTAATTATAGAGACTAAATCAAAAAATACTTTTAAATAACCTCTATTTAGTCAGTAAGTTATTTAAAAAAAACATTTAATTCTATCGAAATAAATTATAAAAATATTCTATGAAAAGAAACAACGTTAGTTATTTACACTCTTTATTAAGTGACAAGTTAATTCCATTTCCTGATGTTAAGAGAGGGGTAAGTGAGCAATTTTTTTTATTAGCAATGACTGCCCGCAAGTTGTATTTAAGTTCGGAATATAGAGACTTTTTCATAACATACGATAAATTAGTTACGTCTTTGACAAACAATCATGAATTATTAGAACCATTTAAAAAAGAAGTTAGTTATCATAAATCGCCTATATATACAGCTACCCCATACGAACAAGCACTAAAAGCGGTCAGTCAAATATTTAAAGAACTTGATAATGAAAAATCCCTAATTTCGTGCTGGGCAGAATCAAAAAACTTATTACTCCCTCAAGAAAAGAGGACTAGACCTAGACCTACGATTACCAAAGGGATTATTCCTAACTGGGAACCTATTTTAAAAATAATAGAAATAGAGCTAACTAATGGTTTAGGTGTAAACCACATCCCAAATAAAGCTAGGTTAGGCTATAGTCACCACAACCTATTTGTATCTCTTCGTTGCTTCGATAATATTTCGTCTTCTATTCAAGATATTGAAAAATTTGAAACATCCAAAGTACTTTCTGAAGCTATATATTTTTACTCTAAAGATTGTAACGATGACCAGTTTTATTGTGAGCATTTGAAAAAAATCACCTCACAGGAGTGGATGAACAAACAATACCCTTTTGATGAAATCAAAAAAAATATCAATACAATTAAAGATAAAGTATCTAATTGTACTGATAGTACAAATAAAGGGTTAGTAGATAACTTATGCCAAAAGATAGAAGAATCGTATGCTATGAATATTAGTAACAATATAAAAAAGGCATTTAATATATTGATTAACACTGATAATTCAGCAGATTTTAATTGGAAGATAGAAACAAAAGAACGCCAAGAAAAGATATATCCATGGAATAGCCCACACACTTGTCATATCGAAATAGACAGAACTGAACTTTTAAAACTAATAGAAACAAAAAATATATCTAACGCGCTAAATGTATTAGGTGACCACTTAATTTCAGAATATACCCAAGCTAAGCCAAGCAGCCATCTTGAGGCAATACCAAATAATGAAAATGTTAATTACTGCAACTTGAATCAAATGAGTGATAGAGCGAAACGATCTAATAACTATAGATGTTTTATTAAGTTGAACGATTTTAGCAAAGATGTCTCTGTTTTATTTTCCGAAGATAGAAAAAAACCTTCCATAATGTCAATTTTTGATGCAATAAAGTGTTACGACTTAAAAGAAGGTATCTTCCAAGAAAAATTTAAATTAGAGGATGCTGCTGAAAATATAAGTAAAAATTATGATAAAAACTTCATAGCTGTCAAAGGCATTAGTGTTACGACAATTAAAAGGAACTATTCAAAAGTTAAAAGAGTGATTAACAATAGAGTTGTTGATCTAGTCGATGAGCAAAAGACAATATACAAAAATTTAGACTATGACGAAGCTGCCCAAATATTAAAACCTTTCTGGGATACACCTATATCATAAAGGTTTTAATTACCTTGCTAAACAGTAGGAGAAATGAATGGAAAATATTAGAGTTTTAGTATAGTCTTAAAGTATAAAAGTATTGCTACGTATGGCTTACAAGCCGATAGATGTATTATTACCTCACACGCAAGTGTCCGAAAAACACACAGATTTATACGGTGATCCAGAAGATGTTTTGGAAAGCAGGTAAAGATCCGAGCTTTAACCTGCATAAAAATTAATTCGATCTTGGTGAAAGTTTTTTAACTACTTGAAATATAACGATCACAGATCCAGAGATAAACTTGGATTATCAATTTCACTTAAACTATTTAAAAAGAAGAGAACTCAGCGGGTCAATTTGGAGGCTGCCAATTAGAACAGAACTCTATAGTGACACATTATACTAACGGTACTTTAATCACTTTACCATTGACTAACTTGTTTATCTGTAGTCGCTTTTATCTTTATGTTCATGCGATAATAACTCAAAAATTTAGCTCACAGATTTAATAACAGGTAGCTCCTTAGAATTATGATGTCCACTTATTACTGGCTTACTTTTTAATGTTAATTTTTAGAATATTAATAAGTGCCTTGATATTTTTTATGCTAAATAACTCAGTTTTCGCAAATAATTTAGTGGTGACACTCGAAGGGAAGTTACCTGAAGTTGTTCAGCATAATATTATTTCTCATTTAGGTACATTGCCAGAAAATGATTTAGCCCGTTCTGCTTTTATATATAGTGCCAGAGATAATACTCAGCAAGCACTACAAGCACTTGGTTATTATCAAGCCGATATAATAGTCAAAACCGAAAAATCTGGTCAAGACCCATGGCTCCTTATTATTAATATAACACTTCCTTCCCCAACTCTACTTGATAAAGTAGTTATTATTATTGAAGGTGAAGCAAATTTAGACCCGGCATTCAAAGAGTTACTTAATAGTCATAATGTTAAGCATGGTCAGAGTCTTCATCATGGTAAATATGAAGACTTAAAGTCTGATCTACTCTCTTTAGCCTTACAACGTGGTTATTTCAACGGTGAGTTAACTGAAAGTAAAATAGCGATTAAGCAGCATTATCGATACGCTGATATTACCTTGCACTATAAAAGTGGACCACGTTATCAATTCGGCAAAGTTGACTTTAATGATTTTGAACTAGCTCCTGAGTTGTTAGCAAATACAATCCCTTTTAAAAATAATGAATATTACAGTACAAGTGCATTTCATGAGCTCCAACATCAACTGCAATCAACTCAATATTTTGGCACTATTCTCGCTGTACCAGGTGATAAGACAGAAGATAAGGTTAATCATAAATATACTATACCAATTAATGTTTCACTAACCCCGGCTAAAAGTCATCAGTTCGATTTTGGTTTTGGCTACGCTACCGATACCGAGTTCCGTCTTTCCGCAGCTTGGCGTACTCCTTTAATCAATAAACATGGCCATTTTCAAGAAACTAAATTTGAATACTCCAAATTAAATCCAACAGGTAAATTTATTTATAGTATTCCTTTAAGCCATCCAAGAAATGATTTACTGCAATTCCAAATAAGCATTGAAAATGAGGACTATGCCGATTTAAAAACTAAATTTTTTTCAACTCAAATTGGTAGGCAGATCAGCGACAACCTTTGGCAAAGGCAAATATATACTCGGTATCATAAAGAGGGATGGAAGTATGAACTTGATGTGAATGCGCCAAATATTGATTGGTCAGAAGATGCTGCGACTTATCTGATACCTGGTATCACTTGGTCAAGAACGATACGTTCAGGATCCCCCTTAGATCCAAGTGAAGGCTTTCGTCAAACTTACAATATCGAAGGGGCTCATTTACAAGCAGGCTCAGATAATACTTTCTTTAGGATTCATGGTCGCTGGAATTATATTACCACCCTAAAACCTAATCACCGCTTAGTTACTCGTGCAGAATACGGTGCTATTTATGTTGACCGAAATGCAGAATTAGCCCCCTCATTGCGCTTTTATGCTGGTGGCGACCAAAGTATAAGGGGTTTTGCTTATCAATCTATCGGTTCAACGATCCCTTCTTCATCAGACCCTGAGAATGGCGACCCTATCGTTGTAGGTAGTACTCGCTTGATGGTGGCTAGTATAGAGTATCAATATTACCTAAATAATAAATGGCGAATTGCTTTATTTTCTGACGGTGGCAGCGCAGCTAATAAAGGTGAGTTTGAGCCTGTTTACTCTTTCGGCTCTGGTTTACACTACATTTCCCCTGTAGGGGCGATAAAGCTTGATGCGGCGTATGGCATTAATGATTATGATAATAAAGATAATCGCTGGCGACTGCATATCAATTTAGGTGCTGAACTGTGATCTGGCGAAAATTTATTTATACTGTGCTACATAAAACATTGAAGTGGTTAAGCCTACTACTTTGCATATTTACTGTTTTAGTAACCACACCAGTAGGTAGCCAATTAACAATTAGCCTACTGAACAACATTGATGGTATTAATGCGGATTACAAGGCTGGCTCTTTAATAAGAGATATTGAGCTCTATTCCTTTGATCTTAACTTAGCAACGATAAACATTAGTGTGACAGACTTAGTCGCTGAGATTGATTTTTCTTGTAGTTGGCGAAAATCGCTCTGTATTGAGGCATTAAAAGTAGCCGATTTTTCATTAACTTATGCCAATGATAATAAAGACGACAATGTAAAAGATAAAACGATAGTAAATTCTTCTACAGTAAGTATCGATAGTCTGTTTGTGATGCCTTTTGCCATAGAGGCGAAAGCTGTTGAATTTACAAACAGCCACCTAAGAATTAACCAAACAGTAATAGATATTGAGCAGTTCGCAACTCAAATTAACATTAAGGCAAGTCAATTTACTTTCTTGCAGCCAACAGCCGGTAAATTAACGGTTGCACAGCTAAGTACTACAGAGAAAATAGAAAATAGTGCCCCCGTCACCAAAAATTATATCTATTCAATTTTTAGTAGCTTACCTGAAATTTACTTGCCTATATCGTTAAGCATCCAACAATTATTCGTTGATAAATTACGTATTACTGAATTCGAATCAAAAGCAAATAAAAAACATAACAATGTTGAGATGTGGCCTTACATACAGAGCCAGCTTACCGCTAACTGGTCAAAAAGTGACGTTGATATAAGCGATTTTAAAACCACTACTGCAGACTATAAAGTGAATAAGCTAGCGCTAAAAACCCAACTTATACCACCTTATCAAATAAATGCTCAATTGACTGCGCAGCTAGATAAAGTAGCATATTGGCCAGAAGCGTCTAACTCTACGGTAGAGCTATCACTACAGGGCTCTATTGATGCATTAATCGCGAATGTCACTAGTAAGGGTAACGTATCACTAAACAGCCAAGGAAATATTAACTTAACAGATCCACAACTGCCCTTTAAGCTACAATTATCTGCTAATAAACTTCCTTTACCCATGTCTTTAGCACAATACGGAAAGCCATCATCACTGTCCTTTAATGTTACCGGAAATTTAATTGAGCAAACGGTTAATTTAACCAGTCAGTTAAATAGCTATGGTTATGAGAATGCACAACTGAAGGTATCTGCAAAACATCAGCAAGGCTTAATCACCCTAAATGAATTGGCATTCAATGAAAAAAATTCTGATAGTCAATTAGAGCTACACGGCAATATTAATTTTCAGCCAATGAAAACGAGTTGGCAAATATTTGCTGAATCGTCTGGTTTTACCTTGCCAAAAATCAATATCAAAGCGCTGCTATTGCCAACATCGATTAACAGCAGCACTGCTATTAGCAGCAACACTAACACCAATCCGCATAAAGGCTCGCAAACCCCAATTAACATTATTGAAGACATCTTGCCTGATGTTATAAATGGTCGAGTTTTAGGTAAAATAGCCACTTCAGGCACTTGGTCAACGTCGCAATGGGCACTATCGATTAACGATAGCAATGTGGTTGGCACTATCAATGATTCATCACTGATCATTCAAGGTGACATTTCCTTAAATAGATCAGGCTACTTCTCATCTGGCGACTTAGCACAAGGCCAGCTACTTATAGCTTTTGGTAATGATCAGTTAACTCTACAAACATTCAGTGGTGATAACTGGCATATGAATGGTCAGCTATCAATTGATGAGATTAATCACTGGTATCCACTCGCTAAAGGCAATTTCCTCAGTGATTTCACGATAAAAGGCAGTAAAAATAATCCCATTATTACGCTTAATAACAAGTTAGATACTTTACAGTGGCAACAATTTTATAGCCCTTCACTAAAATTGGCTGTAAGTTATCAGCCCTTTAGCAATCATAAAATCCAATTAACTCTGCAAAGTGGCAGCCTAAATATCACAAATAACAATGACAACTTAAGTATTAAAGATATTGCACTTAAGTTTTCTGGCGACTTAAACCAGCAGCAATTACAGCTTGATTGGCAAGGTGATATTGCTGGAAAATTAAAGTTATCAAGTCAGTGGCATCAAACATTAAATCAATGGCAAAGCACGATAGAAGAAGCAGCCCTAACTTATCAGCAAGTCACTTTCCGCAACAATCACAATTTTTCATTTAATTTAAACCTAGAAAAACAACAGTTACTGATAGGGAAACATTGCTGGCAAGGTACAGGTCTTGACCTTTGTTTCCCTGAAAATATGACTATTGGTAAATCAGGTAATGTAGTACTAGGTCTAAACTTGGATTTATCGTTATTAGATGAATTAGTTTTACCCAAAGGAGTACAACTACAAAACACAGTTTCAGGTGAACTAAAAGCCCAGTGGTCACCTACACAAGCAATATCGGCACAGGCTGATTTCACTTTGTCAGCAGGTAATATAACCGTCAATAACGAATATAATGAACAGAAAGTGAGCCAATGGCATCATGGTAGTTTTTCGTTTAACGTAAACGAAAGCGAATTAACCAGTCAATTCAAGTTACATGATTTGCAAGAACAAGCCATTATCAATATCGACTCAACAATTTACTTTTCGGATGGTTTCCCAATCGATGCAAAAATAGCATTTACTGATTTTAATATACAACCTTTTCAAGCGTTTATTCGTAACATGGTTAACTTACAAGGTTATGTAACTGCTGAATTATCCGTTGATGGACCAATAAAGTCACCTTTGATAAATGGTAATGTAGCACTCAACCGTGGCCAATTACTATTAAGCCAAACCCCTAATAAGTTAGAAGATATAAGTGCTGAAGTTCAAATAAATAATAATCAAGCAAAAGTGCTCGGTAATTTTTTCATAAAAAACAACCAAGCTACGTTAAATGGACAACTTGCTTGGCAAGACGATTTTAAGATGAATATAGACCTTTACGCTAAACAACTGCCGTTAGTATTTCCACCACAGTTAGTCATGAATGTATCACCAAGAATAAATTTTTCATTCAAAGAAAAAGCACTTACCATAAGTGGCATACTTAATGTGATAGAAGGAAATTATAATATTGAAAAGCTCCCGCAAGGTAGTATCGACCTCAGTGATGATGTCATTATTATTAATGATCTAGGCAACGAGATATTAAAAAATAAATCTACATTCGCTATCAACACCAACGTCAGTCTCAATATCGCAAAGGAATTCATCGTTTCCGGGCAGGGATTAGAAAGTAATTTATTTGGTCAATTACAGGTAACTCAACAGCAAAGAAACCCATTACAGCTTTTTGGTAACATTCAGTCGACAAAGGGAACCTACCAAGCCTATGGACAAAAACTCACTATCGACAAAGGGGAGATAACGTTTAACGGCCCTCTCAGCAACCCTTATTTTAACTTGCGCGCTAGTAGACACATTAAAGCTGAAGATATTAACGTTGGGCTGAAGATAACGGGTTTAGCTGACGCCTTAAATATGCGGTTATTCTCCACACCGACAATGGAAGCTCCTGAGATGCTATCATATTTAGCTCGAGGTAGAGGTTTAGACTCGGGGGGGGGCAGTAGTACCGCAGCAGCCAGTATGCTGATTGGTTTTGGCGTGACTAATAGTGTCGGCCTATTTGATCAAATAGAGAAAATCCCCCTTATTAGCAATATTGCTGTGGATACCGAGGGCGAAGGCGATACAACACAAGCAACCATAAGTGGGTATGTTGGTAATCGTGTCTACTTAAAGTATGGTATAGGCGTATATGAACCCATTAATGAGTTAACAGTGAGACTCTATTTACTTAACCGATTATGGTTGGAAATTGTTAGTGGCATTGAGCAATCGAGCGATATTTATTACTCGTTTGATATTGATTAATAAATAGGTAATGAGGGAAGGCTCTTAAAAGTAAAAAGTATTTTTTACCTTAGTAACGCTAGCGACAAGTTATATTCAACAGGATTATTGACCCCCGTTAAATATAACCTTACAAGTTCAAGAGGCTCTCACGTTTAGCTGTGTATGCCAGCAGAGCAAGTTAAGGTGAGCCTAAACACTCAAGCGGGTAAAAATAATATTATTTATCCCGATAGTGAAGCATAACTTCGCCACAGACATTTCCAACAGTAACCTCTTCTACCGTATGATAATCGACATGTTTAAAGAACTCTTTAAATTTCCCTGAAGTAGCATATACTGCAACACCTTCACTATCAGGATGCTCATCTAGCACGGTATTAACCGCCGCCATTAAATAGTGACCAAAACCATGTTGCTGATGCAGAGGGTGGATTGCGATAAATGACAGGAAATGAAAAACCTTTAATGGCACTGCAGCCAATACTGTTTGTTCTTTTTGCATCATTTGTTTAGTACTAAAGTAACCTGCATTTAATAACATTTTGAGACGCCAATGCCAAAAGCGATCACTGGCAAGGGTTTCATCAGGGCTATTAATACAGGCAACACCAACCATAGTTTCACCTAAGTACAAACCAATCATAGGTTGTTTTGCTTGCCAAAAAGCATTGAGCTCTTCTCTAATAGCACCACGAAGGCGTTGTTCATAATCCTCTTTATCGCTATTGAAGATATCCAAAAAAACAGGATCATCATGATAAGCTTGGTATAAAAGTGATGCTGCTAACTTCAACTCATGAGCACTTAAATAAGTCGCTCTAATTTTAACGTCTTGGTTTATTTTACTTTCAACACTACTTTCTACCGATACTGTATCAATCATTATAATTTCCTACTCTGGCGGTGGGTTGTTTTTTAATCTAACGTCCACCATAACAGTATAATTTCAAATAGGTCAAATATAATAAATTTTATACTGATAACAACCGAATTTAAGATAAAAAAATACCTCGCTTTGCGAGGTACTTTATAAAATTAGTATTGAATTAAATAATACGTGATAATTAATTAGCTTTAACTTTTTCTACTTTGGAATAATCACCGCCATTACCTGTTTCGACTAGTTTACCGTTGATAAACTGTAGGTAGGTACATTCGTCTTTGGTGGTTAAACCATCTTTATGTTTCCGCTGTGTACGGTAATATAAAACACGTACCGTATTCTCGCCATCGGCGTAAGTTTCTGAAAAATCTGAAACTCCTAACTTTTCTTGCATATCCATAAAAGAAGCGCCCAGTTGAACTTTAGCAATTTTTTTACGGTTTTTATAAGTACGGTCTTCACTATCACCAACAAAACCATGGTCAATGCCATCATCATTTATTTTAACGACACAGCCAGATAGTGTCATAGCTAATGGTGCAGCAATAAGTAAAGCAATTATTGATTTTTTCATGTTTAATATTTCCTAGAGGTACAATGTAATAATTATAATAATTCTTTATTCTCCAAAGCAAATAACAAGCCAAAAACATAAATATTTGAATTAATTACGCTTTTTAAATTCAACTTATGAAGTTAGAGACATTTTTAGTTATTTTGGCTAAAATATAGTTAATTACCTTAATTATATTGAAATCAGTAAGTAAAATGACAATTATCGATGAAATTTTAATCTGTGCAAATCAGCTTGCGAATGCAGGTAAAAAGCCTACAGTCGCTTTAGTCAAAGCAAAGCTAAGCCAACCAGCCCCATTACCTACGTTAATAACAACGCTAAAAAGCTGGCAACATCAACCTGATTTTATTACGCCTATGAACAATGACGTACCGTTAAGCAATGATGATGCTTCGAGCAAAGACACAGCAGCCTTACTTGAATCTTTACTTAAGGATGGTTCAATCAAAAAAGTCATTCAGCAATCCTTAGAATCAGAGTTAACGGTAATAAAAAGTGAGTTATCTGATATGAAATTACTCATCAATGACTTAACGAAGCAATTGAATGAAAAATAGTAGCAATGCTACTTTTGTTCCTGTTACTTATCACTCAACAAGGTTTTCGGCTTTAGTTGACTTATAAAGTCAACTAAAGAGTCGCTGAGTTTTTTATGTGGCTTACAGCCAACGCGTTCAACCCAAACTTCTCCACTAATATTGTCTATAGATACAATCATGTCCTCTTCATCTGTAACAGCAAAAAAGACAGTCTCAGCTAGCTTTAGCCTTTGTTTCATTAAAATATGACCAATGATGTTTTCTTGTAGTCTTTCAAAGTCTTCAGCATTCCAAGCAAATAACAGCGATAACTCACCTTCATCACACTGAGCTTCAATATCACCACTGAAAATTGAAGTGAAATACGTTTTTATATCCTGATGCAATTCAATGCCTAAAGCAGATTCAACATTAGTAAAAGAAAACGATTCCTCTTGGTCATCCGTCACCTGTTCACTATCCATTGACACTGGTTGCCAGTAATGGAGGTTAGCATCATGTGGACCCAACTCACATGGAGATAGCCATTGCTCGTCATGTTCTATTGTAGGAAGGTGCCCAAATTGCTCAATGTATTGTTCGCTATAGTTTTTACTAAATGTTAAAAGCGTTTGAACTAAAGTTTTATTTGTAGATGTCATAAAAAGAAAAGATCCTTTAAAATAGCGTGATACTAGTTCACTACTGAAAAATTTATGGCCAATTATCAAAATGCAACCCAACTCAGCAAGTTAACACTGGGTAAAAGTACACAATATTGCAGCGAATATACCGCAGATTTACTACAAGGAGTACCTAGAAGTTTAAATAGGGATGACTTATCACTAAATCAAAACAATTTACCTTTTGTTGGTGAAGATGTTTGGTATGGTTATGAACTTTCATGGCTCAATAATAAGGGTAAACCAGTCGTTGCCGTGGCTGAATTTCGTTTTGCTTGTACCAGTGAAAATATTGTTGAATCAAAATCGTTCAAACTTTATTTAAATAGCTTTAATCAAACACGTTTTAACAGTGTTAAAGAGGTTGAAGGTATATTAGTTAAAGACCTATCAAAGATAGCTGGTGTAAAAGCAAGTGTAAGTTTATTTGGTGTTGATCACTGCCCTGCCCTCGATATTGCCAAAAATACAGATAATTGTTTTTGCATTGATGGGGAAGATATCAGCATAGATAACTATCAATATGATGCACAATTACTTGCTATGGCACAAGATAAAACACAAGACGATGCAATTGAAGAGCATTTAGTTAGCCATCTATTAAAATCTAACTGTTTAATAACTAATCAACCAGATTGGGCAAGTGTCTACATCCACTACCGTGGTAAGGCAATAAACCATTCGGTGATTCTAAAATATTTAATATCTTTTCGCCAGCACAATGAGTTTCATGAACAATGTGTCGAAAGAATATACTGTGATTTACAACAATTCTGCCAACTTGATGAATTAACTGTTTTCGCACGTTACACCAGACGAGGTGGATTAGATATTAATCCATTTAGAAGTAGTCACATTGAAAAAGCCCCCTTTGCTAGAACCCTGCGCCAGTAACTTACATAAGCTAGCCTCATAAGAAGTAGTCATTAAGGCGTATTTATATCAAACTAATTAATACGCTCTAATGGTGAGGGTAAGCCAATTATTTCTTTTGTGGGAAGTCGACACCTGTCCAAACTTTAAAAAAGGCTTTTTGCTTTTCATTTGCTTTTGCCATAGGTATTATTTTTAACTTATTCTTAGGGATTTCTGCAAGTTGTACCGTAGCGGTTCTTAACTTGTCCCTTCGAAAGTAGGTAATAGTAATACTTTGTTTAGGTTTAAAGTCTTTTAAACGATTTTCAATTTCCTTGTTAGCCAAACGTAAGCCATCAATAGCGATAATAATATCATCTGTCGTCATACCTGCATGCCATGCAGGACTATTCTTTTCTACCGATGAAACACTTAATCCATGAGTATTTGGCTTGGTTTTAAGACCCGTCCACACTTTCGATTTTGTACTCGATTCATCATTAATATTCTTACCATAACTCATCTCCAAACCGGCTTGGGCCAATAAAAGCCTAAAATCTATGCCTGTTGTACCTTCAATATTCTCTTGCCACCAAGCTTGATAGTCCTCACCCGTTATCTGCTCTAATATATTTAACACATCTTCTTCTTGATAACTTTTTGGTAAGCGGTGTTGCTGATAGAGGAGATTATGTACATTGCGATAACTTTTCGACAATGCCGTTTTGGTTAAAATATCAAAATCAAGTAACCAAGAGGCTAAAAAACCTTCTGCATAAATATTTACACTATGGTTGTTCCCATAATCGCCTCCCTCACTTATCCAGGCATCAAAACTTGCTTGTGCGACACTTTGACTTGTTGTACCGGGTTTATGACGATGAGCCGTAATACGTTTCGCTAGTGTCGTAAAAAACTCATCTGTTGTCATTAAGTTACCCCGCAATAAAAGCTGATATTGCAAATAACTGGTAGAGCCTTCAACTAACCATAATAAACTAGAATAATTTTCTTGTTGGTAATCATAAGGTACTAGACCTTGCGGGCGGTACTGCTTAACATTCCATGTATGAACAAATTCATGGGCCGCAACAGCAATAAAACTAAGGTAATCTTTGCGGGTAGAAAATTTAAAGCGAGAGCGTTGAATGATGGTTGAATTAACATGTTCTGTAGCACCACCTGCACCACTTGTTGCATGCACCATAAATACATAACGTTTAAAAGGATACCCCTGCCAAATATGTTTGCTTTGCTTTACCAAAATTTGTAAGTCTTTAACCATCTTCGCACTATCAAAATTACCTTCTCCCCAGATAACTAATTCATACTGGCGACTATCAACACTAAACTGATGATGTTCGTTAATACCGGTTTCAATGGGAGAGTCTACTAATTGGTCATAGGTACTTGCAATAAACTGATGCTCATTGGCACCAGTTTCAAGTCCTGAAAAACTTCGCCATTCATTAGGTACGATTAACTGCACTTCATGTGCTAAGCCTCGGCTTACATTACTGTACATAACAACTGAAGAGCTATCTAAAAAGGCATGACTATCATCAATATGACGAGTTCTTTTTGCCAGTTGATTTGCATAGACTTGGTAAGATAATATGATTTTTTTATTTTCCGTGTCCTGTACTTGCCAAGTACTTTTATCTGTTTTTTCCCAACTAAGTACATTACCATAACTATCTTTAGCACTGAACTCACGAATACCATTAGCTAAATTTAACGTTTGATATCTACCGGTACGCCATGTCGGTAGGTGAAAGTTGATATGATTCTTATTCACTCTTTCAAATTTAAGCTCCACAAGTGCTAAATGGTGCTCTGGTTGCTCGATATTAATGTTGATTTTTACACTTGCATTAGCGGATATCAGCTGTGAAAAAAATAGCGAGATTGCTATTATTAGTTTGAATTTATAGTTAAACATGCGAGTACGTTCTCTTATTATGGGTATATAAAGTTGTTACGCTATGGTCGTGCTATTTTAGCAATGAAGAAATACTATTAAAAGTTACTATAGAGCAATGAAAGTGATTTATTTTCATTCTCATACTGATAAATAACATTTTTATGTTATAAAGTGTCTTATACTAAGGGCAATGAAATAGTTACAAACAATTTATCAAAAGAAATGGCTGCAAATAAAATATCAGTCATATTATTTACGCTATTAAACACTCAACATTCCTCGATATTAAGGATTAATTGGTTTTATGAATGACAGTTCTGTTGCTCAAAAGCAACTAGTTGCACTAAAAAGAAAGCTTGATACTGCCATCGAGTCTCGTAGTTCACTAGAAGATAATTTTAATCTGCAATCAAATCTGCTCATTCAATTTATTAGTAAATTAACACTAATATCTAAAGGTATTGATCTCGAACTAGATAATCGCCTAGCGCAACTGCGTACTTTATTCACCAAATCAGCCCCCTTTGCTGACATTGAAGAAAAAGTCACCGTTATATCAAAGTTATTGCAACAGCATAGTATTACCAATGAGAAAAATATTTCTCATATGCATGAACAATTTACCCAAGCGGGTGAAAGCTTACAAAAAATAAATGGTTTGCCTGGTAATATGCGCAGAGATCTACGGGCAATGTTAACAGAAGCTAAAGACAGTAAAGATGCATTAATTCAATATATTCCGTTACTACGTAAACTATTAACCTTTTATGATCATGCCCTAAAAGCTAAACACTCTACGCCGACAAAAGGTCTTTTGCAGCCGCCAGAGATTATTACTTCAGCGAATAAGAGAGACAAAGCTAATGATGCAACAGCTTTTGATTCAAGTGTGCTTGAAAAAATATCAGAATCGCTAAGTTCACTACCGTTATCTACAGAGCATACCAACGATTTATTGGCTATTAAGAAAAAATTAATGACTGATCAATCAAGTGATGCGGTATTGCTTCATCTTATCGATATTTTCGATGTTATTGTTGCTGACTTTAAAGATGAGCAAAATAGTGCTAAAAACTTTTTAACTAACCTAAGTGCTACACTAACTACCGTTCAAACTGCGGTTAAAGAGACTATCACCTCACAGAAAAGCTCCCAGCTTATTAATGACAAAATCAATCAAAAGCTGCAAGGTCAATTGATTGATATGACAGATAGTGTCGAAAAAGCATTATCCTTAAATCAAGTAAAAGAAGACATAAATGATAAACTGCAGTTTATTGCAAGTACGTTAGAACAAAAATCAAAATTTGAACAACAAAGTCATCAATTACTCGTAAAGAAACTCAATGAGATGTCAGAAAAAGTTGATATACTTGAAAAACAGAGTGAAATATTTGAAGAAAAGCTTGTTGAGCAGCAAAGAAAAAGTATGCAAGATGCATTGACAAAGCTTGCGAACAGGGCTTCATTTGATGAATATTTTGCTAAGTCTATGGTACGATTTCATCATAAACCCTTTCAACTTGCTCTTGTTGTAATTGATATAGATGACTTTAAAAAGATTAACGACACCTATGGCCATACTGCAGGTGATAAAACACTACAAGTGATTGCTAATACTATTGTAAAAAATGTCAGTAAAGACGTTTTTGTTGGTCGCTATGGTGGTGAAGAATTTGTTTTAATTTATTCTAAAGTCCAAGAAAAAGAGTTAACTGCAGAGTTAAACACGCTTAATAAATATGTAGCTCGACTACCTTTTAAATTTAAAAACAATAAAGTGAGCATTACGCTTTCTATTGGTGCTACTCATATAAGAGCTGATGATAATATACATATAGCTTTCGAACGTGCTGATCAAGCAATGTACAAGGCGAAAAAACAAGGTAAAAACCAAGTTATTTATACTAAATAATGATATAGATAACTATTCAAGCACAACCCTCTACACCTCATCACATAGTTGTTGTTTCATCATAATACTTTGACAATCAATATGAAAGGAGTCACTAATGCATACTCAAATCAACCCAGTGGGTAATATGAACTTGTTATCGCAGGCTGAAGTAGATCAATTACAACAATCGGCTAGTAGTAACTTATATAAGCTTTATCGAAACTGTTCTCTCGCTGTGCTTAACGCTGGCTCTAATACTGATGACGCTGAAGAAATTTACCAAAAGTACCTTTCATTTGAAATCCACGTATTAAGGCGAGAACGTGGTGTTAAAATCGATTTAACGAACCCACCAACTCATGCTTTCGTTGATGACAAAATTATTAGAGGAATTAGAGAACACCTTTCAGCTGTATTACGTGACATTCTATTTCTTCATAACAGATACAGAACAATACCAAATACATCAGAAGAGATTACTGATGCTGCATTTGATATCCTAAGAAATGCAAACGTTATCTTGCCCGAAACAGAGCCAAATTTAATTACTTGCTGGGGCGGCCATTCAATCAATCAAATTGAGTACAAGTATACTAAAGATGTTGGTTATCAACTTGGCTTACGTGGATTTAATATATGCACAGGCTGTGGTCCTGGCGCTATGAAAGGACCAATGAAAGGTGCAACAATTGGCCACGCTAAGCAACGTATTAAAGAAGGGCGTTATATTGGCTTGACCGAGCCAAGCATTATTGCTGCTGAGCCACCAAATCCAATAGTGAATGAACTGGTTATCATGCCTGATATTGAAAAACGTTTAGAAGCATTTGTTCGCATGTCTCATGGCATTATAATTTTCCCTGGTGGAGCAGGTACCGCTGAAGAGCTGCTTTACATTTTGGGTATTATGCTCAACGACAACAACTCAGCGCAACAGTTACCTATTATTTTAACTGGCCCTGCTAGCGCAATTGAATACTTTAATGAAATAGATGCCTTTATCGGTGCCACACTCGGAAAAAAAGCACAATCGTTATACAAGATAGTCGTAGATGATGCCGTTGAAGTTGCCCAATTAATGAAACGCGGCCTTGATCAGGTACTAGCACATAGAAAAGAAACAGGTGATGCGTATCATTTCAACTGGTCTCTTATGATAGCGGATGATTTTCAACACCCATTTGAGCCAACACATGAAAACATGGCTAACTTAAACATCAGCCCTGACCTTCCTACCGCTGAGCTCGCGGCAAATTTACGCCGTGTATTTTCAGGCATAGTCGCAGGAAATGTAAAGTCAGGAGGGATTAAAGCAATTAGAGAATTTGGGCCATTTGAAATATCGGGAGACAAGAGAATAATGTCTTTAATGGATAAACTACTTGCTTCATTTGTCAAACAACAACGTATGAAGTTACCTGGTAGCAAATACATCCCATGTTATAAAGTTATTGAGAGTTAACATTGGCCGCTCACTTAATACTTATTGACGCTCTAAATTTAATACGTCGTATATACGCCGTACAAGAGCGTCCTTTTGCACAAATAAAACAGCAACACGATGATAATCTTTCTGCCAGTACGTTAAAACAAGTCTTGTTCAATACACAACAGACATCTGTAAACGCTTTGACAAAAATTATTAACCAACTAGAGCCAACACATGCACTGGCTGTATTTGATAGTCAACAACCTTGCTGGCGTTATAAATTGTTTGAAGGTTATAAAAAAGGCAGAAAAAAAATGCCAGAACACCTCGCAAACAAACTAACAGCCATACAAGATGCCTTCATGGAGCAAGGCGTTGACTCATTAACCTCCGACGAGGATGAAGCCGATGATCTTATTGCAACATTAGCAGTAAAAATGGCGTTTCACGGTCAAAAAGTTACTATTATTTCCACAGATAAAGGCTTTTTACCGCTCTTAAGTCCTAACATTCACCTTTATGATTATTTTAATCGCCGTTATTTGGATGAAGAACATGTGCAAAGTAAATTTGATGTGAAATCTTCCCAACTGATAGATTTTTGGACCTTGACTGGTGACAATACTAACAAAATTGAGGGAGTAAGCGGTATTGGTCACGTTAACGCCGCTAAATTACTTAATCAATATGGTTCAATCAAGGCAATACTTAATGCGAAAGATTTAAAAGCTTCACTCGCCGAGAAGTTAACACAAAGCCACGCATCAATGGATTTAGCAAGAAAGCTATTAACCTTGAAGAAAGATATACCTTTAGGTTTTAATTTAAAAGATATCCGCTTAACAACGCCTTCACCTGCCCCCGAAATTAATGGTAATATAATTGCCATTAATGCTGACAGAAGCTAAAGCTAGAAAGATAAATAACTATGAATAAAAAAGTAAT
>Ga0209395_1001039_pt1 | contig 39875 bp, 34 predicted proteins | sample GOMGulsemesocosm_3_FD_184635 | JGI IMG/M metagenome (GOLD analysis project Ga0209395, IMG submission 184635) | Methane-oxidizing microbial communities from mesocosms in the Gulf of Mexico - GOM9D Gulf of Mexico (SPAdes) (version 2) | ecosystem: Environmental > Aquatic > Marine > Cold seeps...
TACGCTCAGGTAACTGAGCATTATCCGCAAAATCCAAATGGCTCGCCTATGGGGGTGGCGGGTATGAGCTCAACAGATGGCCGAGTGACTATTATGATGCCGCATCCAGAGAGAGTGTTCAGAGCTGTGCAGAACTCTTGGGCGCCTGATGAGTGGCAGGAGGATGGTGCTTGGATGCGTTTGTTCCGCAATGCTAGAGTCTGGTTAGGGTAATCAGGGGGTATATAAACCGGCGAAAGTCGGTTTTATAGAGCAGGCAAATACCTAAACCAAAAAAAACCAGCTATTAAGCTGGTTTTTTTATCTCTTATGTATCAAGAGAGGGCTGTAATCGAGCGCTATTAGCTCTTGCCAGAAATTTGAACGTCTACACGACGGTCTGCGCGCAAGCAGCTGATTAGTGATGCGCCTGTTCCAGAGCACTGTGCTACAGGTGCAGATTCACCTTGGTAGTCAACAGAAATAGCAGAAGGCTTAACGCCTGCTTGAGTAAGAGCATTTGCAACGTTAACAGCACGACGCTGTGAAAGTTTCATGTTGTATGCTGAAGCGCCAATTGGGTCTGCGTGACCGACTAAGCTTACGCCGGCAACTTTTGAAAGACCATTGATGTAATTTGCAATTTGAGAAACATTGCCAACCGTTGCGCTGTCAAAGTCAAAGAACACAGCGAATTTTTTAGCGGCATCAGCTGCTTCAGGAGTTGGTGCTGGCGCTGGAGTTCCGTCGCATGCTGGTGAATCAGCATCAGTCCATGAGGAATGCTTCAGGCAACCACCAAGTGTGTTCCAGATCGTACCATTAGAATTTGTAACATAGCCATGATTCTCTTCGTGCGCCATCGCAGATGCAGATAGAGTCACCGCTAAGGCCAATCCGGCAGTAATAGCGAATTTTTTCATTTTTAAACTTCCTTTATAGTGTGAATATTGCTACTAACGTCATTTGCAAACCAATGTGACTCAGATAACGGTTCAGAAAGAGGCATGCGCATGTTCGGTCATTGTACTGGTTGTAACTTTATTTTGGAACCCTTAATCAATGTAGTATTAATGGGTTATAGTACTTATAGGTTAGGGCAACCCCTTTTTGAAGGGTTTTTCTCATACTTTTTCGAAAATGTTAGCTTGTATAGAAGGGCCTAGTATTGGACTAGTTGCGCGATTTCTAAACAGCAATTTAGAGGCAGTTAAAGTGATACTCAATCCAACATACGCAACATCTTTATTGTATCTCTATGGGAGTGCTCCTGTTAATAAAAAAAATGCAACGGTTATTGAGTGTTGTTCTAGTTAAGAGAGTTGCTTTAGCGTTAAGGTGGGGGGCCCTTAGAGTCAGGTCCAACTACTGTACTTAACGCCTATAGCAAGTGTTGTTGCATTGAGTTTATTTGGCCGGTGGCGTTTCGATAGGTTTGCTATTGAGAGAAATGTATATGCCTTGGGCGATGATGAAGGTAACAGTGAGTCCAAGCATACCAAATAACTTGAAATTCACCCAAGTCTCTTCGGAATAATTAAATGCCACATAGAGGTTGATGATTCCCATTAAGCTAAAGAAGATCACCCAGGCAATGTTAAGGGCATTCCATACTTTATTTTTCAGTTCAATTTGAGCGCCCATAATTCTTTCGATAATGGTTTTTTGACCAATGAAGTGGCTGCCGAAAAATACCACTGCAAATAGCCAGTTAACAACAGAGGGCTTCCACTGAATAAAGGTTTTGTCTTGAAAGATGACAGTTGCTCCCCCCATAACAATAACCAGCACAAGTGTTACCAGCTGCATCTTTTCTACTTTTCTTTCTTTAAACCACGAATAGCCTATGGCAATTATAGTAGCAGGAATTAATGCAGCGGTTGCTGTGATTATATCGTTGGTGTATTTATAAACAGCAACGAAGATGACGATTGGAAGAAAATCTAAGATTAGTTTCATATGATCCCGATAAAGTTAGTATGTTTTAAATATAATGTGTAAATTTAACAGATAATGCCGGTTTGTTGTAAATATGTTTCTCTAAATTCTATCTTTATACATATCAGGTGAGTTTTTTTAATTTAATATTTAAGTGTATTTTATGATGAATCAGCCAAAATTTGATTTACACACACATACAACTGCTTCAGATGGTGTGCTTTCTCCGCAACAGGTTTATGTTCAGGCTAAAATGGCGGGAGTTAAAGTGCTTGCAATTACGGATCATGACACTGTTGAAGGTGTGAAATACATACTGGATAATTATTGTCATGATTTGGAACAGCAAGGGATGCGTGTGATTGCCGGTGCGGAATTTACTTGTTTATTAGATAAACAAGTGCTTCATATAGTTGGTTTGGGCTTAGATATGGATAACCCAGCTTTAAAAAAACATTTATCAGGGCTGGAAAACCTAAGGCTGGATAGAGCTAGACGTATCGCAGATAAACTTGAAAAAAAGAAACTCCCAAATGTATTGGAGTTGGTGAGACAAAAAGCCGGTGATGCGCAAATAGGAAGACCTCACTTTGCGAAGGTGTTATGTGATTTAAAGATAGTGGCGAGTGAAGCAGAGGCGTTTAAAAAGTTTTTGGGTGCCTCAAAAGCGGGAAATGTGTCCGTTGCATGGCCAACATTAGAAGAAGTGCTAAGTGTGATAAAGAAAAGTGGTGCTGTTTCGGTGTTGGCTCATCCTACAAAATATAATTTAACCATGAGTAAGCTTAGGCGCATTATTGCTCAATTCAAAATCCTAGGGGGAGATGCAATGGAAATTAGCTACCCTGGAGTCAACAAAGAGCAACAGAATATATTAAAATATGAAGTAGAAAAACATCAATTACTAATATCGGCGGGCAGTGATTTTCATACGCCGTATAATCCTTGGACTAAACTAGGCTTATATCCGGAGTTTCCAAATAAATTAAATACAGTATTAAGTCACAGGTTACTTACTGATAATTATAATAAATAGAGGTAATTTTCATGAGTCAATTATTCCAGATTCACCCGCAAAACCCGCAGAAACGATTAATTAAACAAGCGGTAGAAATCATTAAGCAGGGAGGGTTAGTTGTTTATCCTACGGATTGTGCCTATGCCATTGGTTGTCATTTAGGGGATAAAAGTGCCGTCGATAGAATAAAGCGTATTAGAAAGCTGGATGATAAACATAATTTTACTTTGGTGTGTCGAGATTTAAGTGAAATAGGAACCTATGCAAAAGTTAATAATACTCAATATAGGGTTTTAAAAAATTATACTCCAGGTGCCTATACTTTTATTCTTCGAGCGACATCGGAAGTTCCTAGAAGATTATTACATGCAAAACGCAAAACTATTGGATTAAGGGTGCCTGATAGTGCTATTACGCTTGAGTTAATGAGAGAGTTAGGTGAGCCCATAATGAGTACTTCATTGATATTACCGGGAGATGAATTTCCATTAACGGATCCTTATGAAATAAGAGATGTTTTGCAGCATCAAGTTGATTTAGTTATCGATGGAGGATATTGCGGAATGGAGGCTACATCCGTTATTAATTTAGTTGATGATATGCCTGAGATAATTCGTGAAGGCGCTGGAGATACCAGTAACTTTATTTGATGTCTCAATACTTTTCCGTGAATTACTGTCTTATATAATATATAAACATTTATTTTTTTTCTTGAATTATATTAGTATCTAGGTTAATTTTATACGTCATATGTAATTATACTTGGATATTAATAATGACTGACTTTGTAAGAATATTAACCCGTAAAAACTCATTGCGTAAACAATGTCAGGAACTCTCTACGGATGAGTTAAGTAAAATTATTACAGATCTTGGTGATATTTTAGAAGAACACAAGGCACAAGAGCTCGAGAAATCACAAGCAGAGCAAGAAAAAGCGCAGAAGATCGAAGCTATTCGTCAAGCCATGTTAGATTCAGGTATTGGCTTTGAGGATCTTAAAGAGATAGTTCCAACGGTGGCTAAAAAGAAGGTACAAGCAAAGTATCGCGTGGTGGTTGATGAAGTTACTCATGAGTGGTCAGGCAGAGGTAGAACTCCAGTTGTTTTCCAGCAGTATTTTGATCAGAATAATGCCACAAAAGAGAGCTGCTTAATTAAATAATTACTGTACAATATAGATAATATAGGGCCTTCTGATTCTGTCAGGAGGCTTTTTTATGTTTGAGAGACAGTAAATTAAATGTTTATTGCTCTATAATAGCTAAATTCGTGGATTCAGAGTGGATGCAGGGTGTTAGATATTTGCTTTATAGTGAAATTGAAAATCTAAACGGCGCCTATCGGTTCAGTGGGTGTTTTTCAAGCAGCTGTAGAATAGAGAGCTAGTGCTGAATACTGCATTGAAGTGACAGATCCAGGTAAGTGAATAAATTTATATAAAGTGGAGCGTCATAAATGAGTGATGAAAAATTACAAAAAGTATTGGCGCGCTCCGGGTATGGCTCACGTCGTGAGATGGAGCGCTGGATAGAACAAGGACGATTTTCTATCAATGGTGAAAAAGCAAAATTAGGTGACCGCGTTACAAGGCGTGACTTGGTTCAATTAGACTCGCGAGAAATAGAATTGGTCTCAGAGGTAGATAGCCCACGCCGAGTGCTGGTTTATAACAAGCCTGTTGGTGAAGTGTCTACTAGACAAGATCCAGAGGGGCGGCCCACGGTTTATGATCATCTACCGCCGCTCAAAAATGCGCGGTGGATAGCCATTGGCCGTTTAGATATTAATACGTCGGGATTACTTATTTTTACCAGTGATGGTGAATTGGCGAATAAGATGATGCATCCTTCAGCGAATATTGACCGAGAGTATGCCGTACGTGTATTGGGCAATATTGACGATGACATGATTTCTAGGCTCAAAGAAGGCGTGTTGCTAGAAGACGGTATGGCAAAGTTTACAGACGTTCAATTCTTTGATGGAGATGGTGCTAATAAATGGTATCACTGTGTTGTTATGGAAGGGAGAAATAGAGAGGTAAGGCGCCTTTGGGAGTCTCAAGGTATTAAAGTCAGCCGCTTAAAACGTGTCCGTTACGGCAGTGTTTTTATGCCCAGCGATGTAAAAATTGGTACTTGGAAAGAACTTGATCCCAAAGAAGTCAAAGCGATTGCAAAACAGTTAGAGCTTGGTGATAAGAAGCCGCTTAAAATGAAGCCTGCTGAAAAAGCCGGTTTTGAAAGACGTTATAAAAATCAGCGTATTCGTCAGGAAGTTGGGCGAAAGCGCAAAGATCCATAACATTCTATAAGAAAGGGCCAGCAGGCCCTTTTTTTTGTTTGCTGGTTAGCGCTTGCAGATCATTCAGTGACTAGTACTGGTCCAAGCGCATATTGTTATCCCCTTGTTTGGACGTTAAGTGTAACGGCAGGGGGGCGCTATTGGCTTTAGCTTTTTCGTATAAATAGCGCTTCGTCAAGTGTATAAGGTAAAGGTATAGCCTGTAACTCAATATTATTGTCTAAGAACATTTGCTGTTCGACGTCTTTATGATTAACAATTATCTGTAGATAGCAGTCATCATCGGTGATACAGCTCTGTAGTACTTTACCAATTTTCTTTTGCTGATCATTGATTACGCTTTGGCCGATGGCAGGGGGTGTTGAGCTCGAGGTAGTCTTGAATTTAGCGATCACTAGCTGTTTATTTAATTTTCCGCGAAAATGCAGTCGGGTAATAATTTCTTGGCCTGTATAGCAGCCTTTTTGAAAGCTGACAGCACCAATTGCCTGAAAGTTACACATTTGCGGAATATATTCACCACTGCTAGCAGGGTAAATATCGGCAATAGCGTTGACAATATCTTGTTTGTGCCAGTACTGGCTGCTTAATAGAGCTTGCTGTACTTGAGTTTTTGCTAGCCATAGTTTAGCCTCAGCAAAGCTCATCCAAACTTCATAGCGTTGACCCGGTATTTTAATAATGAGACTGTTTTCGAATTCAACGACTTGATTCTCGGTGTGTGGAATCCCTGTAAACTCCGTGTCTAAAAAGGCGTAAGCCTGCTCTCCATAAATACCAAAGCCTACCCATTCGCCGCTTAGATCAGTGCTCTGTGCTTTAGAGAACATCATATATTTGTTCAGTAGCAATATACTTTGTTCGAAATTTTCAGTGTTGGTTTTTAGCAGATAGCCATTGTTAAAGGTAATTACTCTCATTGTGCTGAGCATGCTGCCCTTTGGGTTGCAGTGTGCGGCTAAAGAACTACCTTTTATCGAGACTTCTCGCATGTCGCAAGTAAGTTGCCCTTGGAGAAATTTTTCACAATCGCCCCCGTTTATGGCGAAAATCGCTTGATAATCAAGTGGGCAAATATGCACTTTCAGATCTAGCGAGGGCTTAGTGTTAGGGGCAGGAATTGCAGCTAATAGCACTTGCCAATTTTCAGAACTCTTCATGGCTTACTCAGAATTGAATCATAGAGCCTAGACCGCGCAAGATTCTATGAAATTGTTGGTAGTTAGTGCTCATCTAGGAAAAAGTGCCTAATACGGTATTCAAACGGACAAGGTCCGAGCACTATTAGATCACGCTACTTAGAATTACTAAGCCCGCTATATCTAATAATGTCATCTCAAAGTATTGGCTTAATCTCATGAGGGCACGCTTATGGATAAGGGCTAGTCAGTTTGCATCTCTAGCAACTCGCTATTGTTTTGATCAGCCATTGCCTCGCCTAGGACCGTTGGCATTTGCGGAAATAAATGTTGCTTCCAGTTAATTGCGTCTTCCGCAAACAGTAATACTACGGTTGAGCCTAATTTGAATCGGCCCATTTCCTCGCCCTTTTCGATGACGATATCTTCTTTGCTGGCAGCGCAGAAATGCTGTTTCTGCAATGCTTTGCCTATTGGGCATACTTGTCCAGACCAAGGTGTTTCAATACCGGCTACTATCATGGCACCTACTAAGATCATTGCCATAGGACCTGCTGCAGTCTCAAAGATAACAACGAGTCGCTCGTTCCGTGCAAAAAGACCGTCAATATTTTCAGCCGTGCATTGATTGACTGAATATAAATCGCCGGGAACGTAGATTGTCTCTATTAGTTTTCCTGTGATCGGCATGTGTACCCGGTGATAATCACGAGGAGACAAGTAAATAGTGGCAAATCTGCCATTTTCAAATTTATCGCTAAGTTTTGGGTCACCACCTAGAATCGCGTTTAGTGAAAAATCTCTGCCTTTTGCCTGAAATATTTTGCCTTCATTAATATCTCCCAATTGGCTGATGGCACCATCAGCGGGAAATACTAAATCGGATTCTAGGTCGATTGGGCGTGCATCATCTTTTAATGCTCTTGTGAAAAAAGCATTAAAATTTTGGTAACTTGAAGGATCTTCAGCGTTAGCTTGGCTCATGTCGACATTGTATTTAGCGATAAACCAGCTGATGAATTGATTTTTAATGGCCGGTTGAGTGCATTCAGCCAATGCGCCAACGAGTCGAGAAATTAAGTGCTGAGGGGCTATTTTCTGTAGCAAAATAAATAACGTTTCTTTCACGGTCGCTTCCAATCTATAGGTAGTTTTAGAATCTGAGTATTAATGCTTGCTCTATAAAGTAAGGATATTAAATTGATCCACAAGACTAAGCAATAAATTGTGCCTCTAAGGCGGCAATTATAGAGGAAGATGAGCGTCATAAAGTTGGATTTTCCCGCCATTTGCTTGTCTTTAACATAGAACAGTGACTTTAGAATATAAACAGTGCGCAAAAAATAATGGGTTGGTAATTGATTGGTAAAATATTCTGCGCCTAGAAATTGAGAGAATGTCTATCAAATAGGCTAGGGGCAAAGTATGAAATACTAATGCTATAAGTTTAGCCCTAAATGGCAGGTCGTCAACCTTAGGTTTTTGGCTGTGTTGTCTATTTAAATCATAAGTTTTCTAGAGCAGAAGATGCACAATGGCACAAATGCCGAATTCTTTCCCGAATGAAATTACTCAAGGAGTGATCATTCATATCTAGATAAATTACGCCAACTAATTGATTTGTTTTAAATATTGAAATGAGCATGAATTCTGCAGCAGTCACTGTGTGCAATTTATTGCTGATTTTCGAGCGGTATTTTTTTGCTGTTAATGGGTCAAAAATAAAATAACTTTGCCTTTGGCAAATATCCTTTAGGGCGCTTTCGTTCGAGAGTTTGGTGGTAAAACTGAGCATTGCGTGATTGTCTTCAAATCCCAAATTTTGAATAGGTCTAACTAAGTCATTTTTTTTACTGACGGATAAAAGGCTGAGTCGCTGAATGTTAAGACCGCGTTGAAATCCTTGTAATAAAGCGAGTAAAACTTGAGTTGGCTTGTTAAACTTTGATTTATCTCGATCAGCATTCAAATGCGATTCTATCAGTTCATAGAAGGCCTTATCGTGGTAGTCATCGACGTGCTGACTGATATCAATAGGTTTAATCATTGGTTTTTCGGGTATCGGGTGGTTTGATAGATTAGCTTGGTGCTCCTTTGTGCCCATTTTATAGTGAATTTGGATGTCGGAGGGGATCAGTAGTAATACGCAAGCAGGCGACATGATGCCTGGCGCAAAATAGTCTCTTGAAGATTTTGCACAAGTTTTGTGAATTAAAGCCATCGTTTTGTCTGCTGCTATTCCCAGATAATCACTGACCAGGTCAATACTTCTCATTGTCTGTTCTGATTGCCAATCTCTTGCTGCATAGAGTGCGAGCCAGTTTGCCAGTTTAATTGGGAAGCTTTTTTGTTGGGTAATATGATTGAGTTTTCTAAGCTCAATAGCGCTCAGGCTAGGATCCTTTAATGCTCTTTTGTGAAGTTTTTTGAGAGTATCAAATGAGGGGGATGTGGCGTGGTCTTGAGATAATAAAGTGAGTTCAGATAACTGCCAAATTTTTGCGATATTCTGTGAAATCATTTGCATGCTGCAGCCTAGAATATCACACTCAACCTCTATTGGCTCCTCGTCATTCTCATGGATACGCATTTGAATCTGTTGCATATGTAAAGGTGCATGCAGCCAGAGGGACCAGAAACCAACACTGTAAAAAAGCGCAGCTAGATAAGATTCTTCTATGAGAGGGAGGCTTTTAAGATGCATCCATTCTTGCAGTTGACTGGCCGCATGTTGACTGCTGGCAAGTGCGTGTAAAAAGCGCTTTTGTTGGACATTTGTTGGATTGAGCGCCATAGGTTTTACGCGGTGGGTAATTTCTTTTATACCGTCATAGCCCAGAGAGGTTACCGCGTGCAATATACTTTTAACGACTGTTTTGTGATCATTGTGTTTTAATTGAGCGGCTCTAACCACATACAAGGTAAGCACAGGATCACGTTTGATGACAATTTCAAGTTGGCCTATGGTTGATCTTTTGCTATCTAACAGCATTTTGAGTCGCTTGATGCTGCTTGCTCTAGCAGGCAAATCTTTAATGCTTAGAAATTGTGTCCACGCGTCTAAGCCGTATAAAATTTGTTCGTCTTCCTCTTCAAAATTGGTGATTACTTCTTTGGTCATATCCATTTCCGTATGCATTTATGAAATAAACAGGAGGTGCAGTTGTAGTGTTAAAATTTAGTAGATCTCAGTATAGCGAATACACTCGATTATACGACTTTAATCATCAACTCAATATGTTTGCTGTGCTTTAAATGCTTATTAAGTCGGGCTGTATCCTGTATTTTGCCTCTATAGTAAAGTCTTATTTCGCGGTAACTGAGATCATCACTGCGGTTATTTGCTTTCGTTCAAAGAGGTAATAATTCTACGATAACTATTCATTCTTGATTCGCTAATCTGACCTTTGTCAATGGCATCGAGCAGGGCGCAATTGGGCTCGCTAATATGTTTGCAGTCTCTAAACTTACACATACCGATGAAAGGTTTGAACTCTACAAAACCATGTATAATATCTGATTCCTCTATATGCCAGAGCGCGAACTCTCTGATGCCTGGCGAGTCGATTAAATCTCCACCGGTTGGCATGTGGAATAATCGAGCAGTAGTCGTGGTATGTTTGCCTTTACGAGTCTGTTCTGACAGGCCTCCAACCTTTATATCGACACCTGGTAGTAATACATTAATTAACGATGATTTTCCAACCCCTGATTGCCCGACAAATACACTGATTTTATTATCCAGCTGAGCGTGAAGTGCATCCATGCCGCTTTCTAGAGTGGTTGACGCGGTGAGGACTTCGTAGCCAATTTTTTGATAGCGATCGATTAATTGTCCGATCTCTGCTCTGTTCGAATCGTTGATAAGATCCGCTTTGTTAAGTAGCAGAACCGGGGTGATATTGCTTAGCTCACAGGCCACTAGGTACCTGTCTATTAAATTACTAAAAGGTTGGGGTTCGATCGCAAAAGTGATTACAATTCGATCGATATTGGCCGCAACAGGTTTAAGTTCGCCCTGACTGGTAGGACGTTGTAATTGCGTTGATCTAGGTAATACAGCAACGATAACCCCTGTTTGGGCCCCCAGTCTCCAAATAACCCGATCACCGGTGACAAGCTGCCCTAAATGTGTGCGCAAATGGCAGCGATATATCTTGCCGTTGTGTTCTGGGTCTGTCGCCTCTACATCAACTTGCTTACCAAAGTGAGAAATAATCAGTCCTTGTTGTTCAGGACCTAGTTCACTAGCATCTAGCTGTTCGATGATTTTAGTGTCTTTTTTCAGCGCGCGTTCAGTGCGCTCCTTGTGGATTTTTTCCACTCTCCAAGCTTGTCGGCGCGTTAATTTTCTTTTTGACATTTATCGTTGTAATCCAGTCATTGTAGAGCTAATGCCTCTATTGTTATATATTGTTTGCATTATAGAAGGGGAGGTCGTTTAATTACACAAGTAACTTATCAGTTGCTTGTATTCTGATCAATATTTGCTGTGTTGGTGTTTATTGACCTCTCTATTATAAATGGCTAAAAGGCCCCTGTCTCAAAAATGAGGAAGTTTGATGTCCCAGAAAGATAATCTTATTTGGTTGGATCTAGAAATGACAGGATTGAACCCTGAATTTGACCATATAATTGAGATCGCTACCATAGTCACGGATTCTCAACTAAATATTCTGGCAGAAGGTCCTTCATTGGTTATTCATCAGTCGGATGAAATTATGGATAATATGAATCCATGGTGTGTCGAGCAGCACGGGAAATCAGGACTAACAGATAGAGTTCGCGCAAGTCATATTACCTTGGCACAGGCTGAGCAAATGACTCTTGATTTTGTGAGCGAGTATGTCGATGCAGGGGTTTCCCCTTTGTGTGGTAATAGCATCTCGCAGGACAGGCGTTTTATGTATAAATTTATGCCCAAATTAGAGGCATACTGTAACTATCGGCACATTGATGTCAGCAGTTTTAAAGAAGTGGCTAAACGCTGGCAGCCACAGTTGTTGAAAGGCTTCTCTAAAAAGGGAACTCATTTGGCCTTAGACGACATTCGCGAATCTATCGCTGAGTTAAAGTTCTATAAAGAACATTTTATTCGCGACTTGTAAGCAAGCGCCTGCTTGCGATCGTCGCTATCTGTGATCAATAGTTGTGGATCTTTTTTTTGAGTATATTTCCTATTTTGCAATTGCTCCAGTGCCCAGCTAATGTGTTCAGCGACTAGGGCGCTGCTGGTAGATTGTTTGTCTTTTAAGGCGTTTAATACCGCTTCAGTTTTAATGCCGTTTCCAAGTGCTACTGCTATATTACGCTGCCAACCAATAAAACCGGTCCGTCTTATTGCAGAGCCCTCAGTGTTTTTCAAGAAGGTTTTTTCATCCCAGTTAAAAAGTGCGAGTAAGCTTATATCGTCTAAATTGTGGCGCGGTTTAAAATCATCTTCCTGAGAGTGTTTGGCAAACTTGTTCCACGGGCATATTAACTGACAGTCATCACAGCCAAATATTCGGTTGCCAATTTTACTGCGTAACTCAACCGGAATTGCCTCTTTGCTCTCAATAGTTAAATAAGAAATACAGCGTCTTGCATCGAGTATGTTTTCATCGACAAAAGCTTGTGTTGGGCAGATGTCAAGGCAGGCGGTGCATTTACCGCAGTTGTTCATGACTTTTTTTTCAGAAGTAGGCAGTGGAATATCAACAAATAGCTCGGCTAAAAAAAAGTAGGAGCCGGCTTTTCTATTAATGAGCAGGGTGTGTTTGCCTGTCCATCCAAGGCCTGCTTGTTCTGCGATGGCTCGCTCCATAATAGGAGCGCTATCAACAAAGGCGCGATAGCCGAGGTGTTCTGTCTGTTGTTCAATACGCTTGGCTAACAGAGTAAGTCTCTTGCGCAAGGTCTTATGGTAATCGCGTCCTAATGTGTATCTGGCAATATAGGCTTTGTCTTTATCTTTTAGTACAGTAATAGCGTCTTTAGCGGGAGGAGTATAGTCCATTCTAACGCTTATCACCCGAGAGCTACCTGGTACAATGTCTAGTGGGTGTTCACGAAGATCTAAGTTGTTGGCTAGATATTTCATATTGCCATGGTAGCCGCGTTCAAGCCATTGCTGCATCAAGTTAGCTTCTTTTGATAGCTCGGGAATAATAATACTGGTTTGGTCAAATCCTAGCTCTTTCGCCCAGCTGTCAATGTCTATTGCTAGCTGTGCAAGTTGCTGTGTGCTGAAGTGTTGCGATTGTACTGGGTTCAAAATTAACACTCGTAGATGACAGGGATTAATAATTGTTGTTAAAAGGAGGCCTTATTATAACGACTGTGATAGATAAAAGGGCGTCAAATACTGATTCAATAGCTAAGAATGGCGGATTAATTGCTAATGAATGCTTACAGTTTTAGATGATTTACCGCGTTTGGATTTTTTCTTGCCGACAAAAGTGGCGGGTTGCTGCGATTTGTATGAATGAATTGTAAAATTTTAAGGGCCGCATTTAGAATTAACTTGGATTTAAGTTAGCGGTTGTGAGGATTAAAGAAATTAGAAGACATATTCGTATGTTTTATGTGAGTGATGGTAGAATGTTTACTATTTTCGCAAATAGAAAATTTCTGTGGCATGGAAAGTGCTAATAAGACAGCGCTAAAGGGGCTAAGTTGATGTTAAATATTGGATGTTGTAAGTATAAAGTATAGCTTGGTTTTATATGCTCTATTGTCAAATGTGGCATATACTTGAGCGGTTAATGGCAGTGAATTTAAGTTGTTTTGGGTAATTTATGAAAGGTCAGTTTTACGCAGCGAATGAAGCGGCGATGCTAGAGTTTGGTAAAAGATTATTTATTGCCATGCAAAAAGAAGGTGTGGTTTTTTTACGCGGTGATTTAGGGTTAGGTAAAACGACTTTGTCTAGAGGCGTTGTGCTTGCCAGTGGGCATAAAGGTGCGGTTAAAAGTCCTACCTATACTTTGGTAGAAGCTTATGAAACTACTGATTCTTTTATCTATCATTTTGATCTTTATCGACTAAGTGATCCGGAAGAGCTTGAATATTTGGGCATTAGAGATTATTTTTCTAAAGGGATGCTTAGTTTGATTGAATGGCCTGATAAAGGTCTAGGGGCATTACCTCGTGCAGATCTTGAAATTGAGATAAGTATCAAAGAGGAAGGGCGCTTACTGAGCTTTTATGCTATGACCAATAAAGGTCAGCAGGCAGTTACCAGTATTAATAAAATGCTAGAGAAAAGCTAATTACCCCATGTTGAGATCTCGGTAAAGCACAGCAATCAAAGATGCTACAAAACACCGAAGGGCTAGGTAGATGCTAGCTTTGGTAGGCCCTAAGGAGTTTTAATGTCGTATGTAACAGTTTTGCAGAGTTCCCAAATTTTTTTTGTTAATAATTGGAAGGCGCTATTAGTAATTATGAAGGCTTCGAAAAAGATCGTTAATAAGTTTGCTTTGTTGCTCACTACTTGCTGTCTAGCTTTTTCGCATATGTCATTGCCGGCAAAAGAAAAGATCAACAATTTGCGTATTTGGCTGGCGCCAGAAAATACCCGCTTAGTGTTTGATCTATCAGGTGCTATAGAGCATAAAATTTTCACGTTAAAAAAACCTGATCGAGTGGTCTTAGATATACAAGATGTATCTCTAAATGTAGATTTTGCGCAAGTTGATATAAGTAAAAGCCCCATTCAAAGGCTACGTACTGGTAAAGATCAGCCTTTGCGTATCGTCTTAGATCTATCAGAGCCGCTTAAGCCCAGCAGTTTTTCGCTTGCGCCAAATGGTAATTATGGTCATCGTTTAGTGGTTGATTTAGGCAGAACTTTAAAGCCCAAAGCAGAAAAAACCAAGTTGTCTGTGGTTGAAAAAGGGGCAGAAGTAGTAAAGCCGAGTCCTGTGCGCCAATTGCCAGTCGACATTAGTGCCTCAAAATCAGGCAAAAAACTAAGAGATATCGTTATTGCGCTCGATGCTGGGCATGGTGGAGAGGATCCTGGAGCAATAGGAGCGTCTGGGTTGCAAGAGAAGAAAGTTGTATTGGCCATCGCTAAAGAGTTGGAAAAGCTGATTGATGCTGAAGCTGGTTTTATTTCTAGAATGGTACGTCGCAATGACTATTATGTCAGTTTGCGTGGACGAACCGCCATTGCTCGTAAAAAGAATGCTGATCTCTTTGTCTCGATTCACGCAGATGCCTTTAAAAACAAAAAAGCCCGAGGGGCTTCAGTGTGGGTGCTCTCTAATCGTGGGGCAAGTAGTGAAGTCGGTCGCTGGTTGGCGAAAAAAGAAAATAATTCTGATCTTATTGGCGGGGTCGGCAGTGTTAATTTGGGGGGAAAAGATAAAGTACTAAAAGGGGTGTTGTTAGATATGTCGATGACAGCTTCTCGTAAAGATAGCCGTGAAGTGGCAAAAAAGATACATAAAAATATCGGTAAGTTTGCCAAGATGCACAAGCCAAGTGTAGAGCATGCAGGCTTTCTGGTGTTGAAATCCCCTGATATACCGTCGATACTGGTTGAAACTGGTTTTATTTCAAACCCGCAAGAAGAGCGCGCTTTAAAGACTGCTGCTTATCGTAAAAAAATGGCCAGAGCTGTGTTTGAGGGGATTAAAGAACACTTTATTAATAAACCGCCTGCCTTTACTGAAATTTACCGAAAAAAACACGGCGATGGACTCGCAAAAAGGGTCCAGTACCATGTGGTTAGTGGGGACTCGTTGTCAAAAATAGCCGTGCGTTACGGAGTGAAATTAGCGTCGCTGAAAGCCGTTAATAATATGAAAAACGATAAAATTCGCATCGGACAGAAATTACAAATACCTACTAGTTAGTTGGCATCTTCCAGAGGGCACAGTAAACACACTATGTGCAGATCAAAGATTGTCAATCAGTTGGGGTTAGAGAAAAAATATGCAAAGAATACAGTTGTTGTCACCGCGACTCGCTAACCAAATAGCAGCGGGTGAAGTGGTTGAAAGACCGGCATCAGTGGTCAAAGAGTTACTGGAAAATAGTTTGGATGCCGGTGCTAGCAAGCTCGATGTGGATGTTGAGCAAGGTGGTATAAAGCTCATAAAAATTCGCGATAACGGGCATGGCATTGAGAAAGAGGACTTGTCGCTGTCATTGTCGCGACACGCAACGTCCAAAATAATAGAGTTAGCAGATTTGGAAGCGGTCGGCAGTTTAGGTTTTAGAGGGGAGGCGCTAGCAAGTATTAGTTCTGTCTCTAGGTTGACGCTAACCTCCCGTAGAGAGGGGGCGCAAGCTGCTTGGTCGGTACAGACTGAAGGACGAGATATGTCGACCCAGATAAATCCCAGTTCCCACCCACAGGGAACAACGGTCGAAATGCGCGATTTATTCTTTAATACGCCGGCGCGGCGAAAGTTTATGCGCACTGAAAATACTGAATTTAAGCACTTAGATGAAGTCATTAAAAGAATGTCACTGTCGCGCTTTGATGTGGATTTTTCACTCAGCCATAATGGCCGAGTGATTAGGCAGTTAAAAAAGGCGAGCAGTTTGCGTGAGCAAGAGCGAAGGGTGGCTGCCATTTGCGGGCCCGCTTTTATCGATCAGTCTATCAAAGTTGAAATGCAAGCTGAGTCATCAGGTTTAAGTCTTAAAGGATGGATCAGCCTGCCAACGTTCTCGCGCTCTCAAGCTGATTTACAGTACTTTTTTGTCAACGGTCGCATGATCAAAGACCGTCTGGTTACTCACGCGCTTAGACAAGCTTATTCTGATGTGTTGTTTAACGGTCGCCACCCTGCGTATGTGCTCTATCTAGAATTGGATCCAGCGCTGGTGGATGTCAATGTGCACCCAACCAAACACGAAGTAAGGTTTCGCGAAAACAGACTAGTACATGATTTTTTGTTTCGAGCGATACATCGCGTTATCGCCGATGAACGCCCTGGTTTTCAAAAGGCAGCGAGTGAGCGGTTGAGTGAGCCGGTCTCAGTCGAAGCGGCTCCATTGCAGCAAGGAATTGGTTTAAATATCCCTACTGTCGCCAATCCAGAGCCGCATTATCAGCCTGCAATGAGCTATCAAGCTGCGCAGGTTTCGCCAGCGAATCTGCGAGAACAAAGTAGTGTTTATAACCAGCTAGGTAGAGAGGCAGCACTGCAAGGTGCTCTTGTATCTGCAAGTACTGTGCTGGATCAAAATGCAGCACAAATACCGCCTTTAGGTTTTGCAATCGCGCAGCTGCATGGTATTTATATTCTCGCCCAAAATGAAACAGGCATGGTGGTGGTTGACATGCACGCAGCACATGAACGAATTGTCTATGAGCGGATGAAAACGTCTTACAGTGTAGAGAAAGTAAGATCTCAGCCTTTACTGGTTCCTGTTAGTGTGGCGCTAAGTAGCTTAGAAGTGGATTGTGCCGATGAAAATAAACCCCTGTTTAGTCAGCTTGGATTTGAGTTGGAGCGCTTAGGGGAAGAAACCATTGCGATACGTCAAGTACCGGTTACTTTGGCGAAAGCTGATGTAGAGCAATTAGTCCGTGATGTATTGGCTGATATGTTGGCGCTAGGCAGTTCGCGCAAAATAGAAGAGTCTATTAATGAGTTACTTTCTACTATGGCATGCCATGGTTCGGTGCGCGCAAATAGACAACTGACTCTTCCAGAGATGAATCAATTGCTCAGAGATATGGAGACAACAGAGCGCAGCGGGCAGTGTAACCATGGGCGTCCAACATTTAGTACCATGAGCTTGAATGATTTAGACAAGTTATTCTTGCGAGGTCAGTAATATGCATACAGAAAAGCAACCTCAGGCAATTTTTCTCATGGGCCCGACAGCGGCGGGTAAAACAGCACTGGCGATGGATTTATACGATAAACTGCCCTGCGAGCTGATTTCAGTGGACTCTGCGTTGGTCTATAAAGATATGAATGTCGGGACGGCTAAGCCAACCGCGAGTGAGTTGTCTAAATACCCGCACCATCTCATCGATATTATAGATCCGAGTGAAAGTTATTCGGCTGCGCAATTTCGAGCGGATGTACTGCCGCTAATGCACGAGATTGTGGCACGTGGAAAACTACCGGTTTTAGTGGGCGGCACCATGATGTATTTCAACGCGCTCACAAAAGGTATGGCTACCCTGCCACAAGCGGATGAGAGTATCAGAGCCAGTATTAGTGAAACTGCAATGCGCAAAGGTTGGCCGGCAGTTCACAAATTACTTCAAGAGGTTGATCCGCAGTCAGCTGCGCGGTTGGCGCCGAATGATTCCCAGCGTATACAGCGAGCATTGGAGGTCTATCGTATCAGCGGTAAAACCTTAACTTTGCATTGGGCGGAGCAGCAACAGTATAAACTGCCCTTTGATGTGTTGAATATCGCGATAATGCCTAAAGAGCGCAAGACCCTGCATCAGAGAATAGAACAGCGCTTTGAGATTATGCTTGCGCAGGGGTTCCTAGCAGAAGTGCAGGCGTTATATGAGCGCGGGGATCTGAATTTAGACATGCCGTCAATGCGCTGTGTTGGTTATCGCCAAGCTTGGATGCATATCAATGGTGAGATAGATCGCGAGGTCATGATTGAAAAAGGTATAATAGCGACGAGGCAGCTGGCGAAACGACAGATTACTTGGTTGCGCAGTTGGCAAGATTTGCATTGGTTTGATGTAGAGGCGACAGATTTAACAGCTAGGGTCTTGAAATTACTAGACTCTGACACTATATAGATGTAACGTGTTTTTGCTGTTAGTGAGGTTGGGGGAAAACAGTTTTATTTTCCTCAAAACTGACATTTTGGATACTAAAGTTTGAGTTGTCTTATTGCAACTAACTATATCCGGGCCCATCATGAGAAAGTGTTAAAATGATCGGGCGGTTATCTGATATTTGATCTAAAATACTGAGATTAAATGTTCATTATTTATTAGTAGGAGATTCTAATATGTCAAAAGGGCAAACGTTACAAGACCCTTATCTTAATGTGTTACGTAAAGAGCGGGTACCTGTATCCATCTTTTTGGTTAACGGTATAAAGCTTCAAGGACAAATAGAGTCCTTTGATCAGTTTGTTATTTTGCTGAAGAACACCGTCAGCCAAATGGTATATAAGCATGCAATCTCAACAGTTGTGCCTTCGCGCCCTGTTAAATTGCCACAACCGGAAGAAAAGCCGGAAGAATAAAGGAAAGATTGATTGTTTTTTGAACGCCCAGAGTCTGGCGAAAGGGCAATACTTGTTCACATGGAAATGGCTGTTGAGGCCGATCAAGAATCTCCACGTGAATTAGAGGAGCTTGCTCTTTCTGCCGGTGCCGATCCAATCGAGATGCTAACAGGTTCTCGACACAAGCCATCCCCGAAGTACTTCATTGGTTCAGGAAAACTTGACGAGTTAAAACAACTTGTGCACAAACACGAGGCTACATTAGTGATTTTTAATCACGCGATGAGTCCCGCTCAAGAGCGCAACGTTGAAACAGAACTTGAGTGCCGTGTCCTTGATAGAACGGGGTTGATATTAGATATTTTTGCTCAGCGTGCCCGTACTCATGAGGGTAAGTTGCAAGTGGAATTGGCACAGCTTGAGCATATGTCGACAAGGCTGGTTCGAGGCTGGACTCACTTAGACCGTGAAAAAGGCGGGATAGGGCTGCGTGGTCCGGGCGAAAAACAGCTAGAGACGGATAGGCGGCTGCTGCGTGAACGTGTTAAAACGATTCATAAACGGCTGCAAAAAGTGCGTACTCAACGTGAACAGGGGCGTAAGGCTCGTGCCCGTGCCGAGGTACCAACGCTGGCGTTAGTGGGCTATACCAATGCGGGAAAATCTTCAATATTCAATAAAATAACCCAGGCGGATGTATACGCGGCTGATCAATTGTTTGCCACGCTAGACCCCACCTTGCGTAAAATTGAATTGGATGATGTTGGTCCGGCTATTTTAGTTGATACCGTTGGTTTTATACGTCACTTACCGCATAAGCTAGTTGAATCATTTCGCGCGACTTTACAAGAAACCATTGAAGCGACGCTGTTGTTGCACGTCATAGATTGTCATGATGAAGATCGCTCTAAGCATATTGAAGAAGTGAATGAAGTGCTCGGCGAAATTGGTGCTGAGGATGTTCCTGTACTACAAATCTATAACAAAATAGATATGTTAGAACAGCAAAGTGCTCGTATCGACTATGATGATCAAGGTGTGCCGCAGCGTGTATGGCTTTCGGCGGTCAGTGCTGAAGGATTGGACTTGATGTTCAAAGCGATTACTGAGCTGTTAACAGACGACTTAATAGTTGATGTTATCAAGGTAGCACCCAAACACGCGCAATTGCGCTCTTTATTGTTTGCCAAAGGGGCTGTGGTTTCAGAATCAATTGAAGAAGATGGCAGTATGTTGCTCAGTGTTAGAGTGCAGCGTAAAGATTTGCTGCAAATGTTGACAAGAGTCGGTATGCCAACAGAACCTTATCGAATAGTAGAAGTCTACTGATCGATTATATTTAAAACCGTTTTAGATGGCCTTTTATTGGGCTGTTTAAATTTTTTATTTTTTTTTTACTCTTATTAAACGGAGAGCGATATGGCTTGGAATGAGCCCGGTGGTAATGGTAACAACCAGGATCCTTGGGGAAACGGCGACGATAAGAAGCGTAAAGACCGTGGTAATGAACAGGGCCCGCCAGATTTGGACGAGGCGCTAGGTCAGCTTCAAGATAAGCTTGGCGAAATATTTGGCGGCAAGAAAAAAGGCTCTGGATCTGGTTCTGGTAACAAGATTAAAGGTCCTTCAAATAGCCCGGCAATGTTTGCTATTTTGTTGGTCATTGGTGCTTTAGTTTGGGCGGGTCTTGGTTTTTATACCGTCGATCAGCAAGAGCGCGGTGTTGTCTTGCGCTTGGGTAAGTTTAGTGACATTGTCAATCCAGGTTTGCAATGGAACCCACCATTACTCGATAACGTGACAATCGTTAATACCACAAGAGTGAGAAGTTCTGATCACAACGCTCAGATGTTGACGGGCGATGAAAATATTGTTGACGTTGGTATGACTGTTCAATATGTAGTGTCTGATGCTGGTGCGTTTGTGTTAAAAGTTCGCAGTCCAGATGAAAGCTTAGCGCTTGCCTCAGAGTCGGCGCTTAGGCATGTTGTCGGCGGGTCTGACATGGACTCAATCTTAACGCAAGGGCGAAATGCCTTAGCGGTAGAAGTGCAGTCGCTGTTGCAAAGCTATATGGCTAACTACGATACGGGTATTCAAATTACCCAAGTAAACATCAAGAATGCACAGGCGCCGGATCAAGTGCAGCACGCATTTGATGATGTGATTAAAGCCCGTGAAGATGAGCAGCGCTCTAAAAACGAAGCAGAAACATATGCTAAGGGGATATTGCCCGAAGCACGTGGTGCTGCAAAGCGTATGTTAGCGGAAGCGGATGCGTATCAGCAGCAAGTGGTTGCTAATGCTGAAGGTGAGTCGGCAAGATTTACTGCGCTGTTAGCAGAGTATCAAAAGGCCCCACAAGTAACACGTGAGCGACTTTATCTAGATACAATGCAAAAAGTGTTGGCAAATAACTCAAAAGTATTAGTCGATGTCGAAGGTGGCAACAATGTAATGTACTTGCCCTTGGATAAGCTGATGCAGAATCGTCCGGCAACCAGTGGTGGCAGCGGCGCTCGTTTAGATGAGCAAGCTATCCGTGAAGTAAGTAATCAAGTGTATGATCAGTTGCGTAGTCGTCAAACGACTAGAAGGGAGGCACGTCAATGAGCGGTAAGCCATTAATAGTCACTATTGCATTGTTACTAGTCCTGATTGTAGGGTCTAAATCACTGTATATAGTGCAAGAGACAGAGCGTGCTGTAAAATTACAGTTCGGTGAAGTGGTTGAGGCTGATGTGCCAGCGGGCCTTCATGTCTTAATTCCGTTTGTGAATAAAGTGCGCAAATTTGATGGCCGTCTACTGACCTTAGATACGCGCCCTCAAGCGTTCTTGACCAGTGAGAAGAAACGTCTAATCGTTGACTCTTTTGTTAAGTGGCGCATTGTCGATGTGCAAAAGTACTATACGGCTACATCCGGTGATGAGTTTCGTGCATCGGATTTGATTTCTGTGCGGGTCGAGACTCAGCTGCGTAACCAGTTTGGTGTACGGACATTAAATGAAGTTGTATCAGGTCAGCGTGAAAAACTGATGGCAGATGTGAAGCTTTGGTTGAATGATCCAACAGCAGCGCGTGCTTCGGCAAGTAAAGTTGAAGTGACAGCAGCTGATCTGCTAGGCGTTGGTAAATCGATTGGTGTAGAAATCGTCGATGTACGTATCAAAAAGATCGAATTACCACCGGAAGTGTCTAACTCAGTTTATGAGCGCATGCGTACTGAACGTGAGCGTTTAGCACGTGAACTTAGGTCGCGTGGTAAAGAAGTGGCTGAAGGTATTCGAGCGGATGCAGATAGAGAAAAAACTATCTTGTTAGCGCAGGCTTACAAATCATCAGAGACAACTCGTGGTCAAGGTGATGCTAAAGCAGCCTCCACTTATGCGACAGCTTATCAAGGCGATGCTGAGTTTTATGCTTTCACACGTAGTTTGAAGGCCTATGAAGAGTCGTTTAAAGAAAACGGTGATGTTATGTTGCTTAAGCCTAACAGCGAGTTCTTTAAATACTTCTCAAAACCTGATTTGGCTAAATAAACATCAAAGTGTGAAAGTGATTTAATTGCAGTGCATTTTAATGTTAGAATAGATCAAGCCGGACTAACACGTTAGTCCGGTTTTTTTGTGTGTGTTGGAAAATTATCGCGAATTTTTTATATATCGCTGAGCATACAGTGCCTGCATCATGTTGAATGAAGGCATTATAGAAGCGACTCTTTAGATAGTGATTGGAGATTGATATGGCTTTAGCTGAACGTTGGCTATTACCAGATGGTGTTAAGGAAATACTACCGCCTAAAGCTAGGCAGGTGGAAGTGTTGCGCCGTCGTCTGTTAGATTTGTATGATAACTGGGGGTATGAGCAAGTGATACCGCCATTGGTTGAGCACTTGGAGTCTCTACTGACCGGTGTTGGTAAAGATCTTGATATCAATACTTATAAATTAGTTGATCAAAAATCAGGACAAACACTGGGCTTGCGTGCAGATATTACGCCGCAAGTTGCACGTATAGATGCGCATAGAATGACAGTGCAGGGCGCTAATCGTCTTTGTTATTGTGGCTCAGTGGTGCATACACTTGCTGAAAATATGCTGGCATCGCGCAACCCGTTACAATTAGGGGCTGAAATATACGGCCATGCGGGTATCGAAAGCGATGTGGAAGTCATCTCTTTAATGTTAGAGACATTGTTTGCCTGTGGTTTAAAAGATGAGTTGAGTTTAGATTTAGGGCATGTAGATGTCTATCGGGCGGTTGTTGAACAAGCTGGTTTGAGCGTGGATCAAAGCAAGCAGTACCACGAATTGGTTCAACGCAAAGCGCTAGCTGATTTGTCTGAATTTGTAGGGTCCCTTGATTTAGGGCAACAAATTTCAGCTATGCTACTCGCGTTGCCAAGGCTCAATGGAGGCATTGAAGTATTAGACAATGCCACCAATCAATTGTCAGGCGCAACAAATGATGTCAAAGCAGCATTAGCCTATTTAGTTAAGCTTGCAGGCATTATCAACCAGCGCTATCCGGAAGTCGATTTGTACTTTGATTTGGCAGAATTGCGTGGAGCTAACTACCACACAGGAGTAGTTTTTTCTGCACTGTCGCCTATTTTTGCACAAGCTGTTGCAAAAGGTGGTCGCTATGATGGTATTGGTAAAGATTTTGGAAGGACTAGACCTGCGACTGGGTTTAGCGCGGATTTAGCCACATTATGTGATATCAGTGAAGATATTCAAGCAAAATACGGTGTGTTGGCACCAGCAGGAGAAGATGCTTCGTTATTGCAAGAAATAGCGAAGCTTCGAGCACAAGGTGTGCGAGTTATGCAACAATTGCCAGGGGATGATCACGAGGGCGAATTGCTCTGTGATAGAAAGCTGGAAAAACAAGCTGATAGCTGGGTAATTATACCTAGAGATCATAATCTTAAACTAAAGAATTAAGAGTCAGCAATGGGTAAGAACGTAGTTGTTTTAGGTACGCAGTGGGGCGATGAAGGCAAAGGTAAAATTGTTGATTTGCTTACAGAGGAAGTGTCGGCGGTAGTTCGATTTCAAGGCGGGCATAATGCTGGTCATACATTGGTCATAGAAGGTAAGACAACTGTTTTACACTTGATTCCATCGGGAATTTTGCGTGAGAAAGTGCTTTGCCTGATTGGTAACGGTGTCGTTTTATCTCCAGAAGCATTGATTAAAGAAATGTCAGGTTTGGAAGAGGCTGGCGTTAATGTCAGTGGGCGTCTCAAGCTATCTCCGGCTTGTCCGTTGATATTGCCTTACCATGTCGCATTAGACCAAGCACGTGAGTTAAAGCGTGGCAATGCCAAAATCGGCACGACTGGTCGTGGTATCGGCCCTGCGTACGAAGACAAAGTTGCCCGTCGTGGTTTGCGTCTTGCTGATATGATGGAGCCTGAGCGCTTCTTGAAGAAATTAACTGAAGTGATGGAATATCACAATTTCTCTTTGGTTAATTACTACGGTGTTGACGCGATCAGTGTTGAAGAAGTGTTTGAACAGTGCATGGAAATGGCGAAAGTGCTAGGTCCGATGGTTGCTGATGTGACACAGATGATTCACGGTATGCGTGAACGTGGTGAGAGCATTATGTTCGAAGGTGCACAAGGTGCGCTGTTGGACATTGATCACGGCACATACCCGTTTGTTACTTCTTCAAACACAACTGCAGGTGGTGTTGCAACAGGTAGTGGTTTTGGGCCAATGTATTTGGATTATATCCTGGGCATTACTAAAGCTTACACTACGCGTGTTGGCGGTGGGCCTTTCCCGACGGAGCTAAGTTGTGAAATCGGCCAGGGCCTTGCTGAGCGTGGTCATGAATTTGGCGCGACTACAGGGCGTGCTCGTCGCTGTGGTTGGTTTGATGCGGTGTTGCTCAAGCGCGCTATTCAGGTAAGTTCAATCACTGGTATTTGCTTAACGAAGCTCGATGTGATGGATGGTCTTGAGACTATCAAAATTTGTGTCGGCTACGAAGATAAAGCAGGTAATGTTGTGACTTCTCTTATCGATAGTGAAGATTACGAAAATTCAGTGCCTGTCTACGAAGAAATGCCAGGTTGGACTGAGTCTACTTTTGGTGCGCAAACACTTGCAGAGCTACCGCAGGCTGCCGTTAACTACATTGCTCGTATTGAAGAGTTAATCGGTGCTCCGGTCGATATCATCTCTACCGGACCTGATCGTGTCGAAACGATTGTAAAGCGCGATCCTTTTAAGGTTTAAACTTTAAAAGATAGCGATATAGAAAAAGCCGATTGCGCGTGAGTGTAATCGGCTTTTTTGTGCGCGCCTAGAATAGTCCCATAATCGGCAGTTGACTGATCAATAAGGCAGCAAATTGTTGCTTGGTATTGACTTGTCTCTGAAGTGAGGGGTAATCGATTAAGAAAAGAGCGTTTGTTTGCTACAGGCGAAAAAAAAGACATGCAAACATGTCTTATTTATAAGGCTAATAAATCTAAGCGTGAATTGCCTGAACTAAAGCTTTAAATACTTTTGCGTTACCTGCAACTAAGCTCTTGGTCTTTTTAAAGTTGGCTCCCCCCTCTAGATCGCCGGCAAGTCCTCCGGCTTCTTGGATAAGCAGAGCAGATGCTAAAGTCGTAGCAATTTGCAGGTTGTCTGCGTAACTGCCATCAATGCGGCCCGCTGCAACGTTAGCGAAGTTAAGGACAGCAGAGCCAGTGTTTTGTAGCAAACCGCGATTGCTGTGCAGCTTAGAGCACATATTTAGGTGGTTTTCTAAGAGAGATTTATCGCCAGTGGTATCGGCAAAGTTAGTGGCAACGTAAGCGTTCTCTAAGCCTTTGTTGTCTGTTACTCGAATTCTACGTCCATTGAGAATGGAGCCGTGACCGCGGCTGGCGGTGTACTCTTCACCAGTAACGGGGTTGATGACAACAGTGTGCTCAACTTTGCCATTAATAAGTGCTGCAAGGCAAATGGCAATTTGCGGGATGCCCTGTGAAAAGTTAGCAATATTATCAATAGCGCTCATGTACCAAGTTGCATCGGTCTTGGCGCCAGTTGCTGGGTAATCGCCAGAAAATTGACCTTGCAGGGCATGGTTTGGGTAAGCTTTTTGAATAGTGTAGGCAATTGTTTTTTCAGCGCTGATGACGGTCTCTTCGACGAGTTCAGTTATTTCATCTTTTTCAGAGCGTACGATTTCGACTTTGTCTTGTGCGCGTTGCACTTGTTCGCTGGCTAAACGAGCTGCCCGTAGGGCTATGTTGAGCATTGGTTGCATTGTTAAAGAACCTGGTAAAAAATTAAGGGCTATTAGCAGCGCATTGTACCATCTCGCAGTTTAAAGTGTCGCTAGTTATTAAAAAAATACTTTATGCTTTATTAATAAATAGAAAAATTATCCAGATTCATAGGTTGAAGTGTTGCTTTATCAGGGCTCGGCCAGCGGGCGAATAAGTCGATGACTCTTTAAAGCTACTGTGCTCGATAATTGTGAGTCTAAATTAGCGCTACAAACTTGATTTGTCCGTTTGTTTGGTGATTTTATCGAATAATTCCTTGTCTTATATTTGTTCGCTACGCTATACCCTTGTCTCCTGTTAATATAGATGAAAAATTGTATTGGAAATATTCGTGAATTCAGATATTAAAATCGTACTGGTCAATACTACCCATTCTGGGAATATTGGCGGTGTAGCAAGGGCTATGAAAAATATGGGTCTGAGCGAACTGGTGCTAGTCGACCCTAAGCGTTTTCCCAGTGAAGAGGCGAGTGCGCGTGCAGCGGGTGCAGATGATGTGCTAATAAATGCTAAAAAAGTAAGCTCATTAAGTGAGGCGATAGCGGACTGTGAATTGGTTTTTGCGACAAGTGCCAGAGAGCGGCATATACCTTGGCCCATAATGGACCCAAGAGAAATGGCGAGTGTTATTACCTCTGCTAAGTCTAAAGATAACCATAAAAAGATAGCGGTAGTGTTTGGTCGTGAAGATCGAGGCTTAACCAATGAGGAGTTACATTTGTGTCAGCACCATGTTTGTATTCCTTCAGTGCAAGGTTTTAGCTCATTGAATATTGCATCAGCTGTCCAAGTCATCGCCTATGAAATTCGTATGGCTTCACTCACTGGCGAGGAGTCCGTAAAGCTCCCCCAGTGGGGGACAAAATGGGATGCGCCGCTAGCTAATCAAGATCAGCTAGAAAGGTTATTCGAGCATTTAGAGAAGACAGTGTTAAAAACGGGTTTTCTTGATCCGCAAAAACCTCGCCAATTATTGACGCGTGTACGACGTTTAATTATGCGAGCATTGCCGGATAGTATAGAGGTTAATATCTTGCGTGGTATTTTAACCAGCGTTGATAAGAGTATTGCTCTCAAAGAGAGCAAAGCCCAGTCTAGTAAAGAGATAGGAGAGTAAATGAAGTTACCCATTTATTTAGATTATGCGGCCAGTACCCCCGTTGATCCAAGAGTTGCCAACAAAATGATGGCTTGTTTGACCATGGATGGTAATTTTGCCAATCCTGCTTCTCGCTCGCATGTGTATGGCTGGAAATCTGAAGAAGCAGTCGAGTGTGCGCGTAGGCAGGTTGCTGATTTGGTTGGCGCTCAACCTCGAGAAATTGTATGGACATCGGGCGCCACCGAGTCTAACAATTTAGCGATCAAAGGACTTGCACTGCAAAAAGAAGCGATAGGTCGGCATATTATTACCAGTAGTGTAGAGCATAAAGCGGTGCTTGATACTTGCGCTGAGCTTGAGCAGCTAGGCTTTAGTGTTAGCTACCTAAAACCAGGTGGAGATGGGCGTATCACCGCTGAACAGTTAGAACAGGCGCTACAGGAAGATACGATACTCGTTAGTTTAATGCATGTGAATAATGAAATAGGCACTATTAATGATATCGCTGCACTAGGGCGCGTTTGTGCTAGAAAAAAAATAACCTTTCATGTGGATGCGGCCCAATCGGTCGGAAAATTAGCAATTGATCTTGCCAAACTAGAGGTTGATTTAATGTCGTTTTGTGCGCACAAAGTGTATGGGCCAAAAGGCGTTGGGGCTTTGTATGTACGCCAAAAGCCCAAGGTACGCATAAAGGCCCAAATTCATGGGGGTGGGCATGAGCGAGGTATGCGATCGGGAACATTGCCGACGCACCAGCTGGTTGGTATGGGTGAATCTTTTGCCATTGCCGGTGCTGAAATGGACAGTCAGCATTCGCTACTGTGCCAGTTGCGAGAGATGCTTTGGACAAAGATAAGTGAGTTGGATGGGGTTAGTCTTAATGGTGGTTTTGAAAATAGGTTGCCGGGAAATTTAAATGTCTGTTTTGGGGCGTTAGATGGTGAAATGCTGCTGTTGTCTTTGAAAGATATCGCAGTGTCTACAGGATCTGCTTGCACCTCTGCGAGTTTAGAGCCTTCATACGTTCTCAAGAAAATCGGACTAACCGATGAGCAGGCTCATGGATCTCTACGAATTTCAATTGGGCGCTTTACCACAGAGCAAGAGATCCAGTTTGCCGGTCAGTTAATTGTTGATACAGTCAATAAGTTACGGGCAATGTAAGGCTCGTAACTAGCTAAGCTGTATGTAGAGTCACAATGCTATTGTAAAGCTGTCAAATGACAGAGTGTATTGTGCAGCATTGCTTTTATAGTTATTGGTGGTGGATCTCATCTGGGCAAGAGCTTTTGCATGCTGATTAGCGCTGTTTAGCTTTTGGATGCATTGCCATATAAAGGTTGTAAATTGAAAGTCCTTGCGGTTGGTCTTAGTGCAAGCAGTGCAAGCAGTGCAAGATGCGGGCAGGTGCTGGTATTCTTATGAAAAACCGTTGTCGCAGTTTTGATGTTTATCAAGTGGTGAGCATCAATGAGATATTTGCCAGGGTCTTGATACCAACTTGCTAGGATGTGAAACAGAGAAAGTATAGAAAAGATAAACGGAGTCTGTCGCTGTAATAGTGGTAAATAATGAGTGTCAGCGAGGTTAGTGCTTGCGGCGAAATGCACCGCTATTTTGTCGTTGAAAATTTAGACTACAACCGAATTATATAAGGCTTTAGTTGTCGCTAAGATAGTATCTTTCGATCTAAACAAGAGTTTAGTAAAAAGACCTTAACTAAAGTGGTGTTTTTAGTCGGCAGTGGCGTATAATGCGGAGTTTTTTTACGGTCGGCAAAAAACCGATCAAATTTTAATTTAATAATGGGAAAATTATCATGGCAATTGAGCGCACGCTTTCAATTATCAAACCAGACGCTGTAGCTAAAAATGTTATCGGCCAAATCGTATCGCGTTTTGAAGGTGCTAACCTTAAAGTTGTTGAAATGTCTCTAAGACAGTTAAGCAAAGCTGATGCCGAAGGTTTCTACGCAGAGCACTCTGAACGTCCTTTCTTCGCGGACCTTGTAAGCTTCATGACTTCTGGCCCTGTCGTAGTCCAGGTTCTTGAAGGCGAAAATGCAGTACTTACTAACCGTAATCTAATGGGTGCTACTAACCCTAAAGAAGCGGATGCTGGTACAATCCGTAGCGATTTCGCTGAATCAATCGATGCTAACGCTGTACACGGTTCTGATTCTGTTGAGTCAGCTACACGTGAAATTGCTTACTTTTTCGCTAAGTAAGTAATTGAGCTGTAGAGTCCTTATAATTAAGGGCTCTACAGTTGTTTAAATTAAGAGAACAGAGCAATGACAGATACATCAAAAACTAATTTACTCGGTATGACGCCAGTACAATTGGCCGATTATTTTAAAGAGATCGGTGAAAAACCGTTTCGAGCGACTCAAGTACTGAAGTGGATACATCAGCAAGGTGCTGAAAGTTTTGATGAAATGACCAATATTAGTAAGTCATTGCGTGAGAAATTGAACGCTCAGGCAGAGTTGCGTGGGCCAGAAGTCGTCAGCCAAGATACCTCCAAAGATGGAACTCGTAAATGGGTTATCAGAGTTGATGGTGGTTCTTGTGTAGAGACGGTACTTATACCAGAGGGAGATCGCGGAACTCTTTGTGTCTCGTCACAAGTGGGTTGTTCGCTAAATTGTAGTTTTTGTTCAACCGGTAAACAAGGGTTTAATCGCAATTTAAGTGCCGCTGAAATTATTGGGCAAGTGAGAATTGCAATTAAGTCATTTGGTCCAATGGATCCTGCTAACAAGCGTGTCGTGACCAACGTCGTAATGATGGGAATGGGCGAGCCGCTAATGAATTTTGAACGTGTCGTTAGTGCCATGAGATTGATGATGGAGGACAATGCATACGGTCTTTCTAAACGTAGAGTGACGTTAAGTACGGCAGGTGTAGTACCAGCTATTGATAAGCTGGGTGAGGTTATTGATGTATCACTGGCGGTTTCTTTACATGCGCCTAATGACGAATTGCGTGATGTACTAGTACCCGTTAATAAAAAGTATCCCATTGCAGAGTTAATCGCTGCGTGTAATCGATATCTTGAGAAGCTAAATGATAAACGAGTTATCACTATTGAATACACCATGATGGAAGGGGTTAATGATTTACCCGAGCATGCTCGACAATTGGCGAAGCTGCTGAAACAAGTTCCTTGCAAGCTCAATATTATTCCGTTTAACCCATTCCCTAACTCTGGGTACCAAAGACCCAAAGCGGCGGCTATTGAAGTGTTCAAAAACACCATGCATAAAGCGGGAATTCGCACCACTGTTAGACGCACCAGAGGGGATGAAATTGATGCGGCCTGTGGACAGTTAGTAGGTATGGTTGACGATCGAACAAAAAGGACTAGTCAGTTAATTCCTGTGGTACAGCAAGCGACTCCTGTCGATCAGCGTACCCGCCATTGATTGAACAATAATTAGATTATGAAGGGAGCATATGAAGTGCATAAGCTGAACAAATTAGTAGGATTATTGCTGCTTTCATTGCTGTTAAACGCTTGTGCGATCGGCACAACAGACTCCGTCCCTTCCGAAAAGAAAAAACGTGCAAAAAGCTTTACTGATGTCGGCATTGCGCACTTTAAAAACCGCGACAATGTCAGTGCCAGAAACTGGTTGCAAAAAGCATTGAGCTACGACGATCGCTATGCTAGAGCATATTCAGTATTGGCGACTGTCTTTCAATCAGAAAAAGAGTACAAGTTAGCGGAAAAATATTTTAAAAAATCGATAGCAATAGAGCCAAATACTGCCATGTTTCGCAATAATTATGGAGCATTCCTGTTTGCTAGAGAACGTTTCCCAGAAGCTTGTGTTGAATTGGAGAAGGCCACCCAAGATCCCTTTTATAATCAAAGAGCCCGCGCGCTAGATAATCTAGGTCGCTGTTATGCGCAAATAAAGCAAAATGCCAAGGCCGGTGAAGCCTTTCAGCGCTCGGTTAATTTGGGTGGTAGAAGTAGCTTTGCACTATTAAATTTGAGTAAAAGTCTACTAGAGGCTGGTGAAACGTTTAAATCTAATGCAAAATACCACGAGTTTTTAGATTTAGTTACGATAAATCAAGCACATCATACATCTGAGAGCTTAATTTTAGGGGTGGATTTGGCACGTGCTAGCGGCGATCTGTCGCAAGTGGTGACCTATTCATTACTGTTAGAAAATATGTTCCCGGAAAAATATAAAAAATATAAAAAAATTAAGGAGTCAGCTCAGTGAGTAGTCAGTCCGACGAAGTAGTTACAACTGAAGACAGCAGTTCTCCAGGCGGTCGTTTACAAAAAGCGCGTGAAGCTTTAGGCATTAGTCAAAAAACACTCGCTGACGATTTATACCTGCCACGTAATTATATTTTATGGATTGAAGAAGGGGCTTATGACAAATTGCCCAGTATGGTTTTTTGTCGAGGTTATATTCGCGCGTATGCTAAAGTGGTCAATGAAAATGGCGAAGAACTCATTGAACTCTTAGACAATATATATGGCACTCAAAATGTTAAAACACCATTGATGTCGATATCAAAAATTGACGAGCAAGTGAAAGTCGGCGATCCAGTAATGAAGTGGTCTAGCCTTGTTTTTATCATTATTTTGTGTGGCCTAGTGTTTTGGTGGTGGGATAAACAATATGGGTTGACTGCCCCCTTTCTGAGCGGCGGTGACTCAGTTGCAGTTGAGACCGTGAACGGTGATGAATTAGTGTTATCTTCGCTAGATGCTAATAGTGAATCCGTTATTGTTACGAGCGAGCTTTCTGCTGATGAATTAAGTGAAGCGCAAACGCAAACCAGCACAGCTCTATCGCTTGCTCCACAACCGATAGAAATAGCAGAAGTAATCGCTACTGATTCACAATCGGAAGTTGTTAGTAATGGTTCGGGGATTGAGCTGGCGTTAAATGTGTCAGAAGAATTAGAGAGTTCTGCTGAATTAGCGGAACTTGAAAAAGTTGTCAAATCTTTAGAGCCTGAACCTGAACCTGAGTTAGAAAAGGTTGATGTTTCAGGGCAAAACGAAAATCAAGAGACTCCCCCAGCAGTAGTGGATCCCAAATTACTACAGATCGCGTTCAGCAACGAGTGTTGGGTAACGATAAAAGATGCTCATGGTAAAACGTTATTTAATGGCATTAAAAAATCAGGACAAAAGTTGTCTCTCAGTGGCGATACACCGCTAAAAGTTTCTATAGGCCGCGTCAATAGCGTTTCAAATATTACTTTCGGTGGCACAATAATTGATTTAACTAAATTGAGTCGTAAGAACATTGCGAACTTTAAGCTACCCCTTTAAATATCGGTAATATTAACTTGTCAAAATTACAAGCAATCAGAGGGATGAATGATATCCTTCCTGAGCAATCATCATCCTGGCAGTATCTAGAAGAAAAATTCCTAGCGGTAGTTAACAGCTATAGCTATGGTGAAATTAGAACACCTGTTGTAGAAAGTACCGAGCTGTTTAATCGCTCTATTGGTGAAGTGACCGATATTGTTGAGAAAGAAATGTACTGCTTTGAAGACCGTAACGGCGAACGTATAGCGCTGCGTCCTGAGGGAACTGCGAGTATAGTACGTGCTGGGATTCAGCACGGTTTACTGTTTAATCAAACTCAGCGTTTTTGGTATCGTGGCCCGATGTTTCGCTACGAAAAACCGCAAAAAGGACGCTATCGTCAATTTCACCAAATAGGTGTTGAAACATTTGGTATGGGCGGTGCTGATATAGATGCAGAAGTTATCTTACTTTCAGCCAGTCTTTGGCGTTCGTTAGGTATTATTGACTCCTTGAGCTTAGAAATTAACTCCCTAGGTAGTAACGAAGCGCGTCGTCAATATATAGAGGCACTGGTTGAATACTTGAGTGAGCGCCAAGAGCAGTTAGATGAAGACAGCAAACGGCGCTTATCAACTAATCCGCTGCGTATTTTAGATAGTAAGGATCAAAATACTCAGGCGTTATTAAATGGTGCTCCGAACCTACTTGACTATCTTGATGACGAAGCGAGAGAGCATTTTTCAATGCTTACTGCAATTCTTGATGACGCCAATATTCAGTATGTGATAAATCCCAGATTAGTGCGCGGTTTAGATTACTATAACAAAACAGTGTTTGAATGGACTACTGATAAGCTAGGTGCGCAGGGAACGGTTTGTGCCGGTGGGCGTTACGATGGCATGGTTGAGCAGCTTGGTGGGAAAAGTACACCTGCAGTGGGCTTTGCCATGGGTCAAGAGAGGTTGTTACTGTTATTGGAAACTTTGGATGTATTACCCAAAGCAACGACACAACATTTAGATCTTTATTTGGGCGCACAAGATAAAGGACTGCAACCACAAGTTATGTTGTTAGCAGAACAGCTTAGGGCTAAGTTTCCTGACTTAAAGCTTAGGACACACTGCGCAGGCTTAAAAAATATTCTCAACAAAGCGCGTCAAACGGGTGCCAATAAAATTGTATTAATCAAACGTAATCAGGACGCTTCTCTTATCGCGACACTTTGGGACGGCGAAGCAGTTACCACTGATTTATCGATCGAAAAATTAATCGATGCACTAGGTTAATCATAAGAAAAAAATCACTGTCACAAAAATAAGAAAATCGCTCAGCGAAATAACGCGTGAACGATTGAGTTCTAGGAGTAGTAAAGTGAACGAAGTACGTACAGATGAAGAACAGGTAGAAGCACTTAAAAATTGGTGGAAAGAAAATGGCAAGTCATTAGTGATAATGATTGTGGTTGCGCTTGCTGCCGTTTATGGCTTTAAAGCATGGCAGCAACAAGGTATCGAGAGTAGTGAAAATGCATCTGCCCTTTATCAGCAATTAGTTGATGTTGTGGTACCTAGTGCCGATGCGGATAAGAAGGAGAATTATGCCACTTCAAAGCACTTAGCGAAAACTCTCAGAGATGATTTTAGTGATAGCCAATATGCTAAACTAGGCGCTTTATTAATGGCAAAAGTTGCTGTTAATGAGGGAGATCTGACCAGAGCTGAGCAAGAGTTAGATTGGCTGTTAAGCGTTGCTAAAAAACCATTGTTAGTGTCGATTGCCAGTATCAGGAAGTCCCAAATTTTGGCGCAGCAGGAGAAATACCAAATGGCGCTAGATATACTTTCTAAAGTATCACTTGTTTCTCTAAAAGGGCAATCAAGTGAGTTACAGGGTGATATTTATCTATCCCAAGGCGAAAAAGACAAAGCGCGTACTGCTTATGAAAAAGCAGTATCATTACAAAGCGCAGGTACAAGCAACCCGGTTCTAACAATGAAGCTCAATGATCTAACAGCAGAGGAAGGCTAGTATGATTAGCTTTAAAAATGTATTTACTCTAATCGGTGTACTTGTTTTGGCAGGTTGTGCTGGCAATGGCGAAGAAATCAAGCCCAGTCCACTGGTTAAATTCCAGAGTGAAAAATCTGTTAAAGCTATATGGTCAGAAAATATAGGCGCAAGTTTTGGGAAAAAGTACCATCAACTAACGCCAAGCATACTAGGTTCGTCCATTTTTGCTACAGATACTAGTGGTGAAGTATCTAGTTACGATACTAAAACAGGTGCTAAGAACTGGAGCGTCAACTTAGATACTTCTATCAGTAGTGGCGTTGGCTCTGGTGAAGGGGTGGTTGTGGTTGTCAGTTATACCGGTGACGTATATGCCCTGTCTTCGGCTAATGGTGACATACTATGGCAAGTGCCTGTTGGCGGTGAAGTTATCTCGCAGGCACAATTAAACAGAGCGCTAGTTGTTGTACAACTAGTGACCGGCGATGTGGTGGCACTTGATAAACTGACGGGTGAACAGCTTTGGGTGTATACCAGTAACCAGCCGAATTTAACATTGCGTGGGACTAGCTCACCTATCGTCGCTCAAGATGCTACACTAGTAGGGCTCGATAACGGGAAATACGCAGCACTAGATAATAAAAATGGTCTGGTGCTTTGGCAGCATCGAATTTCCAGTGCTAAGGGCAAGTCTGATATTGAAAGATTAACAGACATTGACGGCAAGGCGATTCTGTATAAGAAAGTTATTTATATCCCCAGTTATCGTGGAAATTTGACCGCTTTGAATCCTTTTAATGCTCAAGTCTTGTGGCGTAAGCCTTACTCAACTTATCGTGGCTTAGCGGCGGCCAACAATACCCTGTTTTTAAGTTCAGATAAAGATGTGGTGCATGCCGCAGATACTCAAACTGCTGCTGAAATATGGCGTCAAGATCTGTTACTGAATCGTGAAATTACATCACCAGCGACTATTTTAGGCACTGTTGCTGTTGGTGACAAACAAGGCTATATCCATTTCTTAGCACAAGATGACGGTCGCTTTATCGCTCGTCATAAACTAGGTGGGGCATTGATTGGCGATATGCTAGTGAAAGATAATGTCCTTTATGCGTTAAGTAACAATGGTCGTCTAACGGCTATGCGCATAGAATAATTATACAATAATAAGCAGGCTTCAAAGGCCTAAGCTTATGATTTAAATATAGCTTTAGTGCATGTTTAAATAACAGTATAGATTTTAATTAATTAGTCTTTCACTTTGGAAGGCTTTTTTTATTTTAGAGAAAGAAAAAATGTTACCTGTAATAGCAATAGTCGGTCGGCCCAATGTAGGAAAATCGACGCTTTTTAACCGATTAACAAAATCCTGGGATGCGCTAGTAGCGGATATGCCAGGTGTTACTCGAGACCGAAAATACGGCGAAGGTCAGAGCGAAGAGCATCGCTTCATCGTTGTTGATACAGGAGGTATTACAGGTGATGAGCAGGGAATTGATTTCAAAATGGCTGAACAGTCATTATTGGCTGTAGATGAAGCGGATGTTGTACTGTTTTTAGTTGATGGTCGTGCGGGCTTGAATCCTGCCGATGAACAGATTGCTAATTATTTGCGAAAGACCAAAGATGATGTTCATCTTGTGGTGAATAAAACTGATGGCATTGACCCTGATATTGCGTTGTCTGATTTTCACTCCCTTGGTATGGGCGAGCCACTAGCCATAGCTGCTTCTCACAACCGTGGTGTTACGTTACTGATTGAGTATGTACTAAAGCCTTATCCGGATTCTGTTCAAGAAGAAGATGCGCACTTAGGCAAAGGTGTACGCATTGCAGTGGTTGGTCGTCCTAATGTGGGTAAATCAACGTTAGTTAACCGTCTACTGGGTGAAGAGCGTGTTATTGTCTTTGATGAAGCCGGGACTACCCGTGATAGTATCTATATCCCTTACGAGCGTGACGGGCAAGATTATACGCTAATAGATACAGCGGGAGTTAGGCGTCGTAAAAACGTTAGAGAAGCTGTCGAAAAGTTTTCGATCATTAAAACTCTGCAAGCCATTAATGATGCCAATGTTGTTGTATTAGTGATTGATGCGCGCCAAGGTGTGACAGATCAAGACTTACATATGTTAGGTTTTGTAATGAGTACCGGTAGATCTCTGGTTATCACGCTTAACAAATGGGATAACATGAGCAAGGAAGCGCGTGGTGAAGTGAAAGACCAAATTCAGCGAAAGCTAGATTTTGCCAGCTTCGCCCGATTCCATTTTATCTCGGCATTACATGGCACTGGTGTTGGTGAAATGTATGAATCAATCAATGAAGCGTATGAGTGCGCGATGATGAAGTGGAGCACGAATTACTTAACGACTTTGTTAGGCGATATAGTGGCAGATCATCAGCCGCCTTCACCCGGTGGACGTCGTATTAAATTACGTTATGCGCACCAAGGTGGATCGAACCCTCCGGTGATAGTGGTACATGGTAATCAGACTGACCAGTTACCAATCTCTTACAAAAAATACTTACAGAATAAGTTTACTAAACATCTTAAGGTTTTTGGTACGCCGATTCGTTTTGAATTTAGAACAGGTATCAACCCGTACGCTGCCGATCGCAACGACTCCACCGGTGAGAAACTGGATAAGAAGGAGCGTTTCCAGAAGCAAATACGCAAGCTAAGTAAAACCGCGTCAAAGAAAAAATCCGTTAGAAGATAATGTTAGAGATCAAAAGAGTTTATGAACTGATGGAGTGATCTGAAACAAATTCATGAACTCCTTAAGTATGGTCTCTACGATTTTCTGCTTCACTCGTTGGCTCTTTCTCTGTATGAAAAGAGCTAGCGAGTGAAACGGCTACTCAAAAAACCCACCGCGTAATAATTTGCCCTCTGTGAGCATTAGCTCGCCTTTAGCAATTAGACTGTGAATTGAAAAATTGTCGTCTAATATTAAAATGTCAGCGTCTTTGCCCGCTTCTATCAAACCTTTGTGAGGTAGTTGTAGGCAATCGGCAGGAGCGCTGGTGAATGGCATTAATGCTTGAGTAATGCTGAGTTTCTCTTGCATAATCATATCTTTAAATTCATTCAGTAAACAGTCAAACCCCGCCACTCCGATGCCCTTGATTTTGCCATTTTGGTCAAACAATGGAATCGAGCCATTGCCATCAGAGCTGATGCATACTTTTGTCATATCCAAGTTTTTAGCAATACAACTGGCTATCGCTGTTGATGGTTTTACACCATTGCTTGCCCCAAGTTCAGGATTAATGCCGGCAGTGATATCTATGTAGCCGCCATTAGTGAGCCAGTCAACTGCTTGCTCAAACAGTGCTTTGTTTCGATTCACATGAGTGGGGATAAATTGTCTTATAGGGATATCTGATGTATTGACGGCTTCAATGATTGGTTGGAATCCGGATGATGATCCCCCTAAGTGAACGACTACTCGTCCGCATTTTTCTGCAATAAGACCTGCAACTCTTGATTCACTGGCAAGCCTGACAATTTCACTCACTGACGGTTGTGAAGATCGATGATCAGAAACCGCCGTCTTAAGGCCCAATACGGTATCCAAAAATGTAATATCACCGCCAACCGAGCCAGTGACGGTATTGCTCGGTACTTGATAGCCACCGGTAAACATATAGGCACTAATGCCTTCTTTGGTCAGGGCTTTTGTTTTGGCGTATAAACTTTCGTTATGTCGGGTTATGCCATCAGTGCCTAATAAGCCAACAACAGTGGTGATGCCTGCTTTAACGAGAGAGCTTAAAAGAACTTCAGGTGTGCGTGTATGAAAACCGCCTTCACCTCCTCCACCAATTAAATGTGCGTGACCATCTATAAAACCGGGTACAACAAGTTTATCTTTGGCGTCAATAACGGATACATTTGGAATGTCACTGAGTACTATGTTCTTCTCTATTGCACAGATTTTACCGCCAGCAATCAAAATATCATTGATTCCTAAAGGGGTAGGAGAGAATATGTTAGCGTTTTTAATGAGAGTGAGCATGAAAATTTCCTATTTGTATCGATGATTCCACCTAATGGAAAGATTAGATTGGCATGTTACCTGATCTATCGCAGCCTTTCTTCTATTTGCTAGGCTATGCCAACAAGTAAATGTGGGTGAGTGCATTTTTATTACATATCTCAATCAGACATTTAACACGAATGCTAATAGTCAGCAAAGAGTAGAATTGGCAGCCACAGCAGATATTGATTTAACATTTGGATGAATATTTCCCTGTGAGAATGTTGTTGTCGCAAGAAGGTATTCCAATACATTTGCAGTTAGCCGTACAGCAGTGTGAGAGGCTTTCGGCATTATAGCAACAGAAGAGTTGACGGGCTTTCCTATATATAGAGGTACTTTGGTTGCTAGCATAACGCCAAGTGTTTTCAGAGAACAATTCGTGCTTTAAGCAGTCATTGAAACTAAACCGTTAAGCCTGACGGTACTGGTAATGTCTGGCGATAATATTAGAGCGTCGCATTAAAAGCAAACAGCACTATTAGCGCTATATATAGTTACTTCGACAATCGTAAAATTGGAGAAGGTCAATAAGTGGTATGGAGATTACAATGAACTTATGGCAATAAACCTTAAAGTCTAAATGGGTGAAGCCTTGGTTGTTTGCGATCAGTCAGGTTCCGGTAGATCCATGTTGATACGGACTATGAACTGTTTAGAGAGGCACGATCAAGGGAACTAGAAATAGGGAATACTAAAATTGTTGACAATTTTAAGCTATAGAGTGTATCAAAAAACTACAGCTGTGGTGTTTAAGCAAATTAATTTCTTACGAGGAAGACAGTTTTAGAAAATTTCATGCTTGGATTCAGACATGTCTAGGGGAGTCGAAGAGAAATCATAACAAATAGCCAGATAACTTTTGTTGAAAATGCAATCCTCTGATCAAGAAAGGAAATATGCAAGTCTAATGTTGGGCAGGCAGTAACAACCTGTCGCGATAGCAGGAGTGTCGACCTAATCTGCGTACAGAATGTAAATCGATGAACCTTTTCGGTATTAGATGCAGACATGAATTAAGAAGTGTTAGAGGTAATTCGCTATTTTGATATTGCGGGCAAGATAATACTCTGTGTGCAACATAAAATGGTTTGAAAACCAATATTCCGATCGGGTGGTATTTATGGAAGCAGACAGTAGAATAGAAGTGTCAAAACCTGAAGAATATTTTCATCGACCGAAAACCTAAAGAGCTCAATTATATGTAAATCAAGACTTAGCGCATTTTGTCGCAGAGCTTGCTCTTCAATAGGCAGTTAAAGTTTATAAAACAGAGGGGTTAAAAGCCACAGCTTGCTTGAGGCTATTCAGATAGACTATCTGTTGCTTAGTATCAGGCTGTTTTATAGTCGATTTAGACAGTTTTAGTATTAAATGAGAGTAATTTTAAAAAGATGTTGACGCGCTCGCTGATCTGTATATAATTCGCCTCCTCGCTACGGGGTGACCCGAAAAATACAGCGAGAGAGAATGAATCGAATCTGTTGTAAGGCATTGCTTTATAATGAATAAATTATTTTCTGTTTAAGTTTCAATCAAGTTGTTTTGGCTGTTTTTGTTTAGCTTCTCGCTAA
>Ga0209395_1001040_pt1 | contig 39865 bp, 31 predicted proteins | sample GOMGulsemesocosm_3_FD_184635 | JGI IMG/M metagenome (GOLD analysis project Ga0209395, IMG submission 184635) | Methane-oxidizing microbial communities from mesocosms in the Gulf of Mexico - GOM9D Gulf of Mexico (SPAdes) (version 2) | ecosystem: Environmental > Aquatic > Marine > Cold seeps...
GTTTGCCACTGTCGGTTCGCTCTGGTTTATACCCTCTTTTTGGCGAGCGAATTTACGGACCTATCGGCCATGCCGCTGACTTGCTCGCGGTTTTTGGCACCGTGTTTGGGATCGCGACATCGTTAGGTCTTGGCGCGCAACAAATGAATGCCGGGCTTAACTATCTGTTTGGCATGGAAGTAAGCTCAACTAACCAAGTGATTTTAATCGCGATTATTTCGGTGTTAGCGACGTTGTCAGTGCTAAGCGGCGTAAACAAAGGCATAAAATTGCTCAGTGAATTCAACATGCAGTTGACTGGGGTTATTTTAGCGTTCTTTTTAATATTTGGCCCTACTTCGTACTTGTTAGGCGCGTTTTCTACTAATATCGGCGATTATATCGAAAACACGCTCGCGTTAGGTTTTTGGGTTGATCCCGATCCAAAAGGCCAATGGCAAGGTTGGTGGACAATCTTTTACTGGGGTTGGTGGATAGCTTGGACTCCGTTTGTTGGCATGTTTATCGCTCGTATTTCAAAGGGTCGTACTATCAGAGAATTTGTAACCGGGGTTTTACTGGCGCCAACATTGCTTGCAACCTTTTGGATTTCAATCTTTGGCAATACCGCCATATTTATCGAGTTGTTTAGTGGCGGCGGCGTGGTTGACGCGGTCAATAAAGACATTACCACCGCGTTATTTACCACCATTGAGTTAATGAATTTAGGCACAATAGTAACCATCGCAGGCGCGTCAATTTGTACCCTATTATTGGTGACTTATTTTGTTACCTCAGCCGATTCTGCAACCTTGGTAATTTGTACCTTGTTATCGATGGGCGAAGAACATCCACCAGCGCGCTACCGTATTTTCTGGGGATTATCGATTGGCGCCGTTGCTGCGGTATTATTAATCGCGGGTGGCTTAAAAGCCTTGCAAACAGCCTCGATCGTTGCCGCGTTACCTTATTCTGTGGTCTTAATATTAACCACGGTTGGTTTGTATAAATCGCTGCGCCAAGAGCTTGATGGCTCGCCAGACAAAGTAACATCAACCAACAGCACCAATAATACAACGAGTGATGAATCTCAACTCAGTCATCAGCAAAATGTATCAATTGAAACGCCTTAAGTTATAAATTATTTTGGTGCCAGGCAACTGGCACCAAATGTTTCAATTTAGGTTATTTTCAATTGCACCAAGCGCGCTACATTTTCAGCTAAGTTGGCTAAATTCTCAGGTGCTAGTCGTAATGCAGTCGGTAAATCAAGCACCTTAGGGGTGGCTGAAAATACCGCATCGATCCCATGATCATAAACCGCCTGATAACCCTCACTAAGACCACCACACAATAATAACGTTGAAATGCCTTGTGCCTTCGCCCGTTTCGCCACCCCAATCGGCGCTTTACCATGTTCAGTTTGACCATCAACTAAACCTTCACCAGTAATCACTAACGACGCACCTTGTAACAGCTGACCAAACGTAATTGCATCTAACACCACATCAATGCCTGAGTGAACTTTAAGCCCAAACAACGCCATTAATGCCGCGCCAAAACCACCAGCAGCACCAGCGCCTGCAACAGACTTAACATTAGTCCCGCCTTGCTCAACTAATAAATCGGCATAGTGGGTTAAGCCCTGCTCTAATAGCACTAAGTCTTGCTTGCTGGCCCCTTTTTGTGGCCCGAACATATAGGTTGCGCCGAGCTCACCACACAGTGGCGCGGTGACATCACAGGCCAACACAATGTCACAAGCTGCTAACCGCGGATCTAATGAAAGAGTATCAAGTCGGGTAATTTGGCCAAGTGAACCTCCGGTCGGTACAAATAGCTGATCGTTGTGATCATAAAAACGCGCGCCTAACGCCGATAACATGCCTGCACCGCCATCGTTAGTCGCACTGCCGCCCAACCCAATAATCATTTTTGAGCAGCCAGCATCTAATGCCGCAAGCATTAACTGCCCCACCCCATAACTTGTGGTAATTAACGGATTGCGCTGATCTTGGCTCAATAGCTCTAAACCACAGGCACTGGCCACCTCAATCACTGCGGTTTGCTGGTCAGTTTTAAAAAAGCTAGCAGTCAGCTCTGCGCCCAAAGGCCCCGTGACGTTAACCGGGTAATACTCACCAGCGCTGACACTGGCTATCGCAGCCATCGTGCCCTCGCCACCATCAGCAATAGGCACCAACACGTACTCAGCGGTGGGCAATACTCGGCTCATGCCCTGCTTTATCGCACGGCATGCCTGCGCTGCCGTTAAACTTTCTTTATATGAATCAGACGCAATTACTATTTTCATTGTTATTCCTGATTAAAAAACATCTGCTTGAATCATAACTTGCTATCGCTGGTGAGTCATTACGACGATTTACTTTGAACCACTGCTCCCACACTCCGATATTAAGCAAGATATCGGTCTATGTGGAGTAAACCGTATTTTTCAGGGACGAAAAATTGAGCGTATAGGGATATATTCATCGCGTGTTTACGTAATATGGATCAATATCTACATTATAATGCGCTTGCCCTGCCATTGATCCGTTTTAACTCAGCTCGCACTTTATTTTAATCCGCGCCCATGTTATCCATAGAGTATATAAACTTGCAGGCAACATTTAATGAAAAACTACCAACAACTTACGCAGCAATATCAAAAAATTGCCCACTTTAGTCATCTCGGCGCAATTTGCGGCTGGGATCAGGCAACCATGATGCCTGCCGGCGGTAACGACGCCCGTGCCAGTGCGATGGCTGAATTGTCTGGCCATATTCATCAATTGGCGACCGCACCGCAATTAGGTGAGTGGTTTGCTAATGCTCAAACAGAAAGTTTAAATCCGACTGAAGTTGCGAGCCTGCGTGAAATGAAACGCCAGTGGCAGCTTGCCACAGTATTGCCCGGCGACTTAGTACAGGCCAAATCGTTGGCTGGATCTAAGTGTGAGCACGCATGGCGCAGCCAGCGTAAAGACAATGATTGGGCAGGTTTTAGCAAAAACTTTGCCGGCGTTGTGGCACTGTCGCAAGAAGAAGCCCAGATCAGGGCTGAGCAAGCCGGCACCACCGCGTACGATGCCATGCTTGATATTTACGAGCCCGGCGTCACCAGCGCCCAGCTCGATCAGGTCTTTGGCAATTTAAAAACATGGCTGCCGCAACTCACTCAGCAAGTGCAAGCCAAACAGGCCAATGAGTCGTGCATTGCGGTGACTGAAAAATATAATACCGAGCAGCAAAAGCAGCTCGGGTTAGAGGTAATGAACATACTCGGCTTTGACTTTAATCATGGTCGACTCGATATTAGCTCACACCCATTTTGTGGCGGCACCAGCACCGATACCCGCATTACCACCCGCTATGACGACAACGATTTTGTGCAGTCAATGATGGGCATCGTTCACGAAACGGGTCACGCCAGATACGAACAAGGCTTGCCTAAAGCGTTACATGGTTTGCCTGTTGGTGAAGCACGCTCGATGGGCATTCATGAGTCGCAATCACTGTTTTTTGAAATGCAGTTAGGTCGCAGCACCGAGTTTATTCAATTGTTAGCGCCTTTAGCCGCCAAGCATTTTCCCGATAACAACCCTGCGGTCTTTGCGCCAGCTAATCTTGAACAGATTTATACCCGAGTGCAGCCCGGATTTATTCGGGTTGACGCCGATGAATTGACCTACCCAGCTCATGTCATGTTACGTTACGAAATTGAGCGCGACTTAATTAACCAAACTATTTCATATCAGGATATTCCTGAGCTATGGGATCAAAAAATGCAGCAATACCTTGGCCTGTCGACCGCTGGCAATTATCGCGACGGTTGCATGCAAGATATTCACTGGACCGATGGCAGCTTTGGTTATTTCCCTAGCTACACGCTGGGGGCGATGTATGCAGCGCAGTTTATGAGTGCCATGGTAAAAGACGTTGACGTTGCAGCGGCCTTAGCCAAGCAACAACCTGCGCCTATTTTCAGCTGGCTTGAGCAAAACATTTGGTCAAAAGCCAGCACACTTGAAACAAACGAGCTAGTTAAGCAAGCGACGGGCGAAGCACTTAATCCTGAACATTTTAAGCGCCACCTGATGAAGCGCTACCTTTAAATTGGCGGCTTAATTTAACTAACTTAATTAGCGAACTTAATTACCGAACTGAATTACCGAAAGAGCTTAACCCTGATGGCATTTTTACCTGACCGTAGAAATGCCATCATTTTATCACCACTGCGATTGATTAAAATAGCGAATAAGATCAACACGCAACCCGCCATCTTAGCTGCAGACATCGTTTCAGAAAACCACAACATACTAAATAATAACGTCCACATCGGCTCTAAAATCATAATAATGGCTGCATTTTCGTTGCTGGTGCCTTTTTGACCCAGCGTTTGTAAAACATAACGTAAGCTAGTGGCTACTAATACACTTAAGGTAAACCAACCCCAAGTGCTACTCGAAATACTCTCGGGCCAAACATCGAACCAAAACGACAGCACCAGCCCAATTAAACCAGTACCGAACAACTGCAAGCAGGTTAATAATAAAACCGGAATGCGCTGAGCGTAACGACTGTTAAAATTAAAATGAACCGCTAACATCAGCGCTGCTAACGCAAACCACAATTGACTGCTTGATTGCTGCCAGCCATTGGCTGCGGCGAGTAAGATTAAACCTGCTATTGCAAAAGGGATGGCGCGCCAAAAAGAGCGCCCCGGCTTATTACCAAATAATGGCCAAGCGACTAAAGGTACAAACAACATCGACAGGCTCATGATAAACGCGCCCTCGCCCAATGTGTCGCTAATGGATACCGCGTAAATCCACAGCATTAAACCACTGCCTAACAGCCCGCCAATCAAAAATCCTTTAATCAATAACCCCGGTTTAACTTGAGCAAAAGAGCGATAACAAAAAGGCAGCAAGCACAATGACGCAACCAGAAATCGTAACCCAATAAAGCCAAAAGCAGGCAAACCAGCAATCGCTTGTTTTGAAAATATCCAGCCTGATGCAGCAATGATGGTCGTCGCAACCAGCACCAATTCTGCTTGTCTAGATTTCGATAAATGGATCACTAAATTCCCTTACCATGATGAGAAACCATCGCTGAGCAATTTTAGCCCCGACAGAAATAAAAATAGATAACACAGCCGATACACCAACGACTGGCCGACTTGATGCAGTAACAGCACCCCGAGCTTGACGCCGACTGGTGCAAGAGGCATTAATACCAACGCCGTTAACAAGTTAGTCGTATCAAAGCTGCCTAATGCCGCATAAGGGATCAGTTTAAATAGATTCATGATCCCAAACAATACGGCCATTGTCGCTACTAAGCTGACTTTTTCAAGTTTTTTAGGCAGTAAATAAATACTAACGGGCCCGCCACCAGCATGAATGGTAGTACTAGAGAAACCGCCGAGCATACACCAAAACCATGCACCACCAATCGCTTGTTTATCATTTTTTAAAAAGGCATATTGCACGCAAAAGACCAATGACAAAAAACCAATCAACATGCTTACACCAGCGATGGGTATTACACTAAGAAATATACCGGCTAAAAAAATGCCGACTAAAGCGCCGGGCAGCATCTCTTTAAGCAACGGATAATCAGCGTAACGATAATGAATTTTAACTGCAAAGATATCCATTACGCACAGAATTGGCAGTAAAATAGCCGCCGCTTGCAGGGGGTCAACCGTTAACGCCATCAACGGCACCGCAATAATGCCTAATGCGCCGCCTAAACCGCCTTTGCCGATGCCATAAATTAAAATTGCTGGGATCGCCGTGATATAAAACCACGGATCAGTAATCAGCATAACTCGAGTTCCTCATTAATCGTCAACATGCCCCAAGACATCGTCGCTCTTTGCCATTGCTGCCACGGATGGCGGTACTTAGGTTTAGTCTGGAACCTTAAAACCTGTGCCGCCACGGACGGCGGTACTTAGGTTTAGTCTGGAACCTTAAAACCTGTGCCGCCACGGATGGCGGTACTTAGGAAATGTCTGGAACTAATTTCCTGCCTTGGCACCGCGACATTGCATGCAGGGATGCATGTACTTAATCTTTGCAGGAGCATAAAAATTGACCATTCATCCTGAACATCGTCGCTCTTTGCCATCCATGGCACCGCGACATACCGTTCATCCTGAACATAAAAAGGCCCCAATCAATTGATTGAGGCAAAGCAACTTTGAATCAACAGTTGCGAGCTACTACGAGGGGTTGTAGGTTATACCGACCAGTCAATCTTCACTAGCAAACCACTAATTAGCGATTGCTGTGCGGCGTCGGCCATTATTTGCGCTTTCATGCCATCAACAAATGATGGCGAGGTTGGTGTGTTATTTTTTACTGCGTCAACAAAGCTATCAAACTGGGCCCGGTAAGCGTCTTCATAACGTTCAATAAAGAATGGATTTAGCACGCTTTGGCTATCGGTATTGTCGGCCGTTGATTTACTAACACTGTTCGGACGCGGGTTATTTGACTGCAACATGCCGGCACTGCCAAAGGCTTCAATACGCTGATCGTAACCATAGACACAACGTCTGGCACCATTGATATGACACAATTTACCCGAGGCAGTTTTAAGCGTTAACATCACGCTATCCACATCGCCAATCGCGGCTAAATCTGGATCAATTAAGATACTGCCAACCGCGTGAATTTCGGTCGCTTCTTCACCAGTGATAAATCGAAACATGTCAAAATCATGAATTATCATGTCACGGAAAATACCACCCGAATGACGTAAATATTCAGCCGGCGCCATCGCAGGATCACGACTGGTAATAATAAGCTGCTCTAGTTTGCCAACTTCACCTTGGCTCAGCTGTTGCTGTAATCCGGCATGGGTTGGATCAAAGCGGCGATTAAAGCCAATTTGGATCGGTACCTGACAATCTTTAATTTTGTCCCAACATTGACGAACTAAATCGGTGCTTAGATCAATCGGCTTTTCACAGAAAATTGCTTTGCCGGCTAGCGCACCTTTGGCAATTAACTCGACGTGAGTATCAGTGCTAGTCGCTATCAGCAACGCATCAATGCTGTCGTCTGCCAAAATTTGTTCAATCGACTCCACTGATACCGCTTGATATTTTTGGGCTAACTCTTGAGAAGCTGGCTGATAAGTATCGTAAACATAGGCCAAATTAGCCTGTGATGACGCAGCAATAATACCTGCGTGCATGGTGCCAATACGTCCTGCGCCTAATAGTGCAAAGTTAATCATGTTACTTATCCTTGTTGATAATCCATTCGTGATCAGGGTCATTATTGAAGACCCATTCTCGGGTCGGTCCGGCCATAACATTTAAATAATACAGATCATAACCATGTGGCGCGCCAACTGGGTGATAGCCCTCTGGCACCATTACCACTGAATTATTCTCAACTGAAATTGTTTCGTCAATGCTGCGATCGTCGGTATAAACTCGTTGAAAAGCAAAACCCTGTTCAGGATTAAGTTTATGGAAATATGTTTCCTCTAACGAGCTTTCTAGCGGTAAATTATCACTGTCGTGCTTGTGCGGCGGGTAGCTTGACCAATTACCGTCAGGCGTAATCACTTCAACCACTAGTAATTTATCAGCATCTAAGTTAGCAAATAAAATATTGCAAACATGTCGTTGATTGGTGCCAGTGCCACGGGTTTCATAGCTACAATCTTCAGGTTTAATCAACCGCGTTGGATACTTACCCGTACCCGGCGCTTGGCAAATAGCCACCTCAAGCGCGGTATTAGCGGTTACGGTAATCTCGTCACCCGGCGGGGTGTAAACGCTATACGGTGCTTTGCGTTCGAAAACCGACATCCGCTCACCAATGTTGTTCCATGATTGCTCTGCGGTTTTAACATCGGCGAAACCGCTCACAATGACCATGCAAGTCTCAAGATCACTGCTGGCAAATGTTTTCGTTTCACCCGCTGCTAGCTGATGCACTTCAAAAGTAATATATTCCCAATCAGCTGATTGTGGAGTAATTTTTTGGATACAGCCCGCATCATCAACGTTGCGCGGGCGGCTGTGTAAGTAAGACATAGAAAGTACCTTTAATTCACCCTAGCAGGGTTTTCTTGAGTAGTTAGCTGATGAGCCAAGCTAATTGCCAACGATTGCACTAAGCACATCGTTGAGGTTAACGAACGAAACGAATGAACCTCCGCTTCTTTTACCACAAAACAAACCGCAGCGACTTTAGCTAAAGGGCTAAGTAAACTGTCGGTAAAGACAATTACTGGGTTTCCCCGCGCAGCAGCGTTATCAATTGTCTGTTGCGACTCATCCGCATAAGGATAAAAACTAATAACAATCACCGCATCTTGTTCGCGAATTAAATGCTCTTGATGCATACCGCCAACGCCATCTAATAGAAAGCAGCGTAGATTGATATGATTAAACAAGTAAGCCATATAGCTGGCTATTGGGTACGAACGGCCCACTGCTTTAACATGAATCGAGTCAGCGCTCGCTAATATTGTTCTTGCCTGCTCGAGATCCTGTTGGCTGATAGTATTTTTTAAGGTGTTTAACGCTTGGCTGTTGGCTAAACTAAATTGCTCCAACAATGTAATGCCAGCATCTTCACCCGCTAAACTACTATCGCCTTTTATTAACTTGATCCGCTCTTCATAATTAGGGGACTCTTGCAGCAGTTTGTTTTGAAACAATTTCTGCATATCGCTAAAGCCAGAAAAGCCAAACGCATGGGAAAATCTAATTAAGGTCGACGGGTGAACATTAGCGCTTTTAGCGATCACCGCCACGGTACCAAAAGCAATTTCGTTGGGGCTGTCTAACACATAGCGAGCAACTTGCTGTAATCGCTTGCTCAATTCACTAAATTGTTCAGTGATTTGTGTATTTAACTGCTCTAATGCTACTGCTTGACCTGTCGCACCCATTATCCGTCCCTAACGTAGAATCATTACTAAACGTTCGTTGCTACCCCAGTTTATTAATTAAGCGGAGCTTTTATTATCACAAACACAACAAGAAAAAGAATGTATTCTTCACACCTTAAGCACTTGGAATATACGTTCCACAGCAATAGAAGACCACGTAGTCATTTTTGTGTCAACAGAATTTAACTATTTTTTAAGCAGATCTAATCTCAAAATACGCCAGCAATAGCAATTGATAACCGTTCCATCGCAATAAAATTTCACTTTAGATCGGCTGAACATCAGGTTTTAATCGGGTCACCTAACGCACTATCGCTTTGTTATAAAACAAAAACAACTACGATCAGCTCCAAATTTCGACTTAGTTGCATCATCTGCAACTATTACTTCATTTCAACTATTGATTACTTGGAATTTTTATTCTAAATTATATGAGTAATCGATGAACTAGCAATTGCCCTCACTAAAGAGCACGACAACATACTCAATAAAAAAAGCACTTAACTAATAAAGGAGATAACATGAAAACGATTAGAGTTGGTTTAATTGGCACAGGTTATATGGGCAAGGCCCATGCAATTGCCTTACGTTCAGTACCTGCGGTATTTCCATTAAGTGCCAAAGTTGAGTGCGAAATGTTAGCTGAGGTTAATAGCGAGCTCGCTGCAGCCAAAGCAACTGAACTCGGATTTAACCGTTCGACCGGTGACTGGCTTGAATTAGTAAATGATCCTAACATCGATGTTGTTGATATTTGTTCTCCCAATTTTTTGCATAAAGAGATGGCCCTAGCTGCAATTGCCGCTGGCAAACACGTTTATAGTGAGAAACCCTTAGCACTTAATGCTCAAGACGCGCTCGAAATGACTCAAGCTGCAGAATTAGCAGGAGTTAAAACACTGGTCGGTTTTAACTACGTTAAAAACCCTGCCAGTCAGTTAGCCAAAGAAATTATCGCCAATGGTGAAATTGGCGACGTGGTACATTTTCGCGGCACTCATAATGAAGATTACCTAGCCGACCCAAAAACACCGTTTAACTGGCGTTTAAAGCGTGAGTTTTCAGGATCTGGCACCTTAGGTGACATGGGTTCACATATTATTAATATGGCGCAATATTTAGTTGGAGCTATCACCGCGGTTAATGGCGATTTGCAAACCGTGATCACCGAACGACCAATCGCCGACCAGCCCGGTCAATTTGGCATTGTCGAAAATGAAGATCAAGCCCATGCAATGGTTCGGTTCGCTAACGGCGCTATCGGCACACTTGAAAGCAGTCGCATTGCCTGTGGTCGTAAAATGGGCCTTACTTATGAAGTTACCGGCACCAAAGGCACCATTATTTTCGATCAAGAACGTTTGGCTGAGTTAAAACTATTTACTCGTGGCGACGACACCGCGCGCGAGGGCTTTAAAACCATTTTAATCGGCCCTGAACATCCTGATTATAAGCATTTTTGTATTTCGGCAGGTCATGGTTTGGGTTATAACGATCAAAAAATTGTTGAAGTGCGCGACCTAATCGAAGGCATCGCCAATGACCAGCCTATTTGGCCAGACTTTAGAGCCGCTTATGAAGTTAACTTGGTGGTTGATTGCATTGAAGAGTCGCATCGCTTAGGCCAGTGGGTCGATATTAAGCCGCAAGATTAACCGACAGGTGTGAAGCTCAACAGCTCGGGCTCCATGCTTCGCTCTACCTTCTATGTGCATATAGTCATCACCATAAAAACGCGCTGCAAACTTAGTTTGCAGCGCGTTTTTCATCGTTTAGCGTGATTGAATATTAGCGGATTATTTTTTCGCTAATGACGCATCATTCCAGCTTTTCAACAAGTCTTCGTAGGCAATAGTTTTACCTTGTGGCTTCTCGTTAGCTAGCTTAGCTTTAGGAGAACCCGGCTTGTTAAGCCAGTAGCTTGGATCGCGCTTTTCATTAAGTTTAGGACCACATTCGCCCTGCACATTGGCACGCTCTAAACGCTTCATTACCTTGTCTTGCGAGGCAGCTAAACTATCAAGAGCTTGCTGTGGTGTTTTCTCACCACTAGCCGCTTCAGCAATATTTTGCCACCACAACTGCGCTAACTTCGGATAATCAGGCACGTTGGTACCAGTCGGCGTCCAGTTTTTACGCGCTGGGCTACGATAGAATTCAACTAAACCACCGAGTTTTGGCGCTGCTTCTGTCATCGCTTGCGAGTTAATGTCTGACTCACGAATTGGCGTTAAACCGACTAACGTCTTTTGCAATGAAACGGTTTTAGACACCGTAAACTGAGCATATAACCAAGCCGCTAAGCGACGTTTTTCTGGGGTTGATTTCATGAAAGTCCAAGCACCAGTATCTTGGTAACCTAGCTTCATCCCCTCTTCCCAGTAAGGTCCTTTTGGTGATGGTGCCATGCGCCATTTCGGCGTGCCATCTTCATTAACTACCGGTAAACCTTCGCCTGTCATGCTCGCTGTAAACGCGGTGTACCAGAAAATTTGTTGTGCCACGCCGCCCTGTGAAGGTACTGGACCCGCTTCAGAGAAGGTCATGCCTTGCGCTTGTGGTGGCGCGTAAGCCTTTAGCCAATCAACATATTTGGTCGTGGCGTAAACTGCTGCCGGTCCGTTGGTAGCCCCACCGCGTGCAACACTAGAGCCAACCGGACGACAGCCTTCAACACGAATCCCCCATTCGTCAACCGGTAAGCCGTTTGGTAAACCTTTGTCGCCAGCACCAGCCATTGAGAACCATGCATCGGTAAAGCGCCAGCCTAATGACGGATCTTTTTTACCATAATCCATGTGTCCGTAAACGCGCTCACCGTCAATGTTCTTCACTTGATTAGTAAAGAAGTCGGCAATATCTTCATATGCTGACCAGTTTTCAGGAACACCTAGCTCGTAACCGTAGCTATCTAAGAATTGCTTTTTCAAATCGCTGCGAGCAAACCAATCAGCGCGGAACCAGTAAAGATTAGCAAATTGCTGATCGGGCAATTGATAAATCTTGCCATCAGGACCCGTGGTAAAATCTAAGCCGATAAAATCTTCTAAGTCCAACGTCGGCAAGGTGTAATCCTTGGCTTCATTGGCAATCATATCGGAAATAGGCACTACTTTACCGTAACGGAAGTGAGTGCCAATTAAATCTGAATCATTAATGTAAGCATCGTAAATATTACGACCTGACTGCATTTGAGTTTGCAGTTTTTCAACCACGTCACCCTCTTGAATTAAATCGTGAATTATCTTAATTCCGGTAATTTCTTCAAAGGCTTTAGCCAAAACTTTAGATTCATAAGTATGAGTCGCAATAGTTTCAGACGCGACTTTAATGGTCATGCCCTTAAACGGTTTAGCCGCCTCAATGAACCATTTTAGTTCTTCGATTTGCTGTTGCTTACTCAAGGTTGAAATAGCAAACTCTTGATCCACCCATTTATTGGCTGCTGTCAGCGACTCATCTGCAAGTGCTGACCAGCTTAATCCGATAGTGGACATCGCAGTCCCGAGCAATATGACTTTCATTAGTTTATTTTGTTTCATCATAAATCTCATTCTTAGATTGTAATTAGCTGCTCAATTTGTTCCAAACATCAAATATTAACAGCACGTTTGCCGGTATTTTCCGGCCTATATTGCCCACCAAATTTGCTGACTTTAATCTCTTAAAGCACGGCAGTTGATCGAGCCTTTTAAACATATCGCGCGCTATCAAGCACCTCGATATAGTTAAATAGATTACTGGACACTAACTTAGCCCCAGCGCAACACTACCGCTAACCAAATAGCGGAAAATACTAATGGAATAATTAGACTAAGATCGCTCACGGCTAAAAATGCCAAATGAATATACGCACTGGTTAGCAAACCAATAAAAAAACGGTCGCCACGGGTAGTGCTAATTGGCAAAAAGCCTTTGCGTTCGGTGCAAGGCACCTTTATTTCATAAATAGTCATCGCTAATAACATCACGGCTATAACACTAAAAAAAGCAACGGTAATTGGGGTCCACGCCATCCAACTCATGATTATTCTCCTAACTCAATTTTTAAACACGGCCTAGAGCAAAGCCCTTCGCCACATGATTTCGGACAAACCACACCACTAAGATCCCGGGGATAATGGTTAAGATACCGGCGGCAGACAACAGCCCCCAATCAATGCCCGCGGCGCCAATGGTTCGTGTCATAATCGCTGAAATAGGCTTGGCTTCAACCGAGGTTAATGTTTTTGCCAAGAGCAATTCTACCCACGAAAACATAAAGCAGAAAAACGCGGTAGTGCCGATGCCAGAACGGATCATGGGTAAAAATATCCGGACAAAGAAACGACCAAAACCATAACCATCGATATAGGCAGTTTCATCTACTTCACGTGGCACGCCTGACATAAACCCTTCGAGGATCCAAACCGCTAATGGCACAGTGAACAAGCAATGAGCTAGCGCGACCGCAATGTGGGTATCGAACAAACCGACTGAAGAGTACAGTTGAAAAAATGGCAATAAAAATACCGCTGGCGGCGCCATTCGGTTGGTGAGCAACCAGAAGAACAAATGTTTATCACCGACAAAGCGATAACGGCTAAAAGCATAAGCGGCAGGTAGTGCTACCACTAAGGTAATCACCATATTCATCGAGACATAAATCATCGAATTGACATAACCCATGTACCAGCTGGGATCGGTAAATATCACGATATAATTATCAAAGGTGAAATTATTTGGCCACAAGGTCAAGCTGCCAAGAATTTCGTCATTGTGTTTAAATGACATGTTTAGTAACCAGTAGATCGGCACCAACAGAAATAAAATGTAAGCGGTCATGCCGAGTGTTTTGCGTTTGTTGATCATGACATAATCCTTATTTGGCGTTATCTTGCTGATTAATAATGGTGAAAAACAGGTAACAGACCAACAGCACGATTAAATAATAAATCAGTGAGAATGCCGCCGCCGGGCCCAGATCGAATTGTCCGATCGCCATTTTCGTTAGCGCCTGACTAAGGAATGTCGTTGAGTTGCCTGGACCACCACCGGTTAATACAAACGGTTCGGTATAGATCATGAAACTGTCCATAAAACGCAGTAGCACCCCAATAACCAACACATTTTTTAAACGCGGCAACTGAATGTAGCGAAAGACCGCCCACTTAGATGCTCGGTCGATGCGGGCCGCTTGATAAAACGCTTCGGGAATTGCCCGCAGCCCTGAATAACACAACAAGGCAATCAGTGATGTCCAATGCCATACATCCATTAACAACACCGTGAACCAAGCATCACCAGGATTAGAAGCGTAGTTATAATCGATACCCACCGAGTTAACCAACCAGCCAAACAAACCGATATCGGCGCGGCTGAAAGTTTGCCAAATAGTACCTACTACATTCCAAGGAATTAACAACGGAATAGCGACCAAAATTAAACACAGCGATGCCATGCGCCCTTTCGCTGGCATCATTAACGCCACCGCGATACCCAGCGGCACTTCAATTACTAACACCGAGAACGAATATGTAAACTGACGCATTAAAGAATCAAGTAAACGCGGGCTGCGTAACATCTCGCGATACCATTCCGCCCCTACAAAATACGAAGTGTTTTGGTCAAAAATATCCTGAACTGAATAGTTAACCACCGTCATAATCGGAATAATCGCCGAAAATGCCACCAACAAAAATACCGGCAGTACCAAAAACCATGCCTTGTTATTTGGAACCTTATTCATGCGTTAATACCTCCGATTCGACCGCGGCTTCTACCAAGTATTCATCAACGTATAACTTGAGCCACTGCTCGGGGAAACTAATATAAGCCTTGCCCACTGGCACTTGGCTATCTTCGTCAATCCGAACTTTAAGTTCACAGCCTTCTAGTTTTAAACGTAAAATTTTATAGGTGCCAAGATCTTCAACGCCGATTAAATCACAGCAATAAGCATCGTCAGTGGGTTCGTCCCAGACATGAATAAATTCAGGCCGGATCCCAACTTTAAGATTATTGCTCGTCATGTTATCGAGCAAACTCAACAGCGGTGGCTCAAGGTGAACCACGCTTTTACCGAAACTCACCCCACCTTCACAGCGCTGCACTTCAATTAAATTCATGCCTGGGCTGCCAATAAAGTAACCAACAAAGGCATGGTTTGGTCGCTCGAACAATTCCCGTGGCGAACCAAACTGCACAATTTGACCGCCGTACATTACCGCTATTTTTTCGGCAAAGGTCGACGCTTCCAATTGGTCATGGGTGACATACACCATGGTGATATTAAATTGCTGATGAATTTCTTTAAGCTTACGGCGCAGTTTCCATTTCAGCTGCGGGTCAATAACCGTTAATGGTTCATCGAATAATATCGCCGACACATCACTGCGCACTAAACCACGGCCCATCGATACTTTTTGTTTTTCATCAGCGGTTAAATTGCTGGCCCGGCGCTTTAGCAGCGAGGTTAACTCCAGCACTTCGGCAATTTCCTGTACTCGACTTTGCACCTGAATTTCAGGTGTTTTCATGTTGCGCAGCGGAAAGGCCAAATTGTCAAATACCGTCATTGAATCGTAAATCACCGGAAATTGAAAAACTTGAGCAATATTACGCTCTTCCGGTGGCACGTTATTCACTTCAACGCCGTCGAACAATACCTGCCCTTCTGAAGGAGACAGCAACCCTGACATAATATTTAACATGGTGCTTTTACCGCAACCCGACGGACCAAGCAGCGCATAGGCACCGCCATGTGCCCACACATGGTTCATCTCGCGGATCGCATAATCACCAGGATTTTTTGGATCAGAGCTGTAGCTATGGGCCAGCGATTTCAAATGTATTTCAGCCATTAGTCAGTTACCTCGTGACACGTTGCGAAGGGGTTTGAATCGTGTTGCCATCGAGATCAAACACAAAGAGTTTATGGGTCGGTAAATAAACCTTAATTGGCTCGCCGATTTGGTAGCCGATAACCCCCTGCACTTGCAGCACCAATTCAAAATGATCGTTAATCACATGCATAAAGGTTTCTGAGCCACTAATTTCGGCCAACTGCATCCGCATCGATAGTTCAAGATCGTCATCGTTTTTCGGCACTAAGCCAATATGACTTGGTAAAACACCAAAGAAATACTCACCCTCGTCGAGCTGGCGCAAATCATGATCAAGCGGAAAATGCACCGCTTCATCAAAGGTCACTTCACTGCCCTTAATCTGACCGCGAATTAGGTTAATTGCTGGCTCACTGTAGAGTTTGGCCGCTTCAACATTTTTAGGTTGGCGATAAACTTGAGTGGCGGGGCCCGACTGAACGACTCGGCCTTCGTGTAATAAGGTGGTCGTGCCGCCTAGAGCCATCGCTTCATTTGGCTCAGTGGTAGCGTAAACGGCAATCGCATTACGCTCTTTAAATAAATCGCGTAATTCAACGCGTAATTCTTCGCGTAACTTATAATCGAGATTAACCAATGGCTCATCGAAAAAAATCACGCAGGCATCTTTTACTAAGGCCCGTGCCATGGAAGTACGCTGTTGCTGACCACCAGATAATTCCAACGGATAACGATTAAGAAAAGGGGTAATTTGTAAAATATCGGCCGTTTCTTTAACCCGGCGCTCAATTTCTGCACTTTTCACCTTAGCTATTCGTAAAGGTGAGGCAATATTGTCCCAAACGGTTAAGTTCGGGTAATTGATAAATTGTTGATAAACCATTGATATATTGCGTTGCTGCACCGCAATGCCTGTGACATCGACCCCGTTCATTAATATCCGGCCATTGGTCGGCTTGTCTAAGCCTGCCATCAAGCGCATTAAGGAAGTTTTACCGGCTAACGTTCGGCCTAGCAACACATTAAATGATCCGGGTTCTAATGTGAGATTAACCTTGTCGAGATGAATTTGGCCATCAACAACACTATCAACATTATCTAATACAAGTGACATCTTCGTCCTCTCTCCTGCTATGCGTTATATAGTCAGTAAAATTTCACTAAACCATTAAGCAACCTCTACTATTGTCTTAAGCTATGCACCTGCCATACCATGAGTTAACAAAAAACTAACAAAGCGGAATTACCTACAGGTAACTGCTTGTTATTTAATAGCTAATTAATTATTAGCAGTTCGGTAATGCATGGCTAAGCAGATTGAACAACTTGTTCAATCTGTTCATTTTTTAACTTAACTGAACAGTTTAATTGCTCATATTGAACAATATTTGTTGAACAACTAACAACAAACAACAATTTCGAACATTAATTCAACCAACCAACAAAACCACAACACACTGTTATTTATACAATAAACACACGTAAGCAATAAGAATGTGTAATTTTTTCCCGCTAAAATGTTAATAGAACGTTGACGAATGAATCGAACATGCTCATTATTCATCAGCAAAGTAGCTGTAATCGAGCGGTTAGCAGGTGAGAAATCGAAGATTGCATTTTGTCTGACCGATCAAACAGATCTAGTAGTAGCAGGGAAGGTTTATGGTTAATGAGTAATGATCAAATTATTAAACAATCGTGGCAACGCTGTCAGCGCTTGGGATTAGATCCGTCGAGTAAACCTTCCTTACAACGCTTAAGTCGAAGCGATCAGCTCAACCTCGACGAGCAATACAGCAGTTTAGTGCAAACCACTGGCACCGAGGTATTGCCTTATTATCAAAATATTCTCGCCAATACCGAGTGTTTAATTGTGTTAGCCGATAATCACGGTCATGCGTTAAATAGCTGGGGCGATCAGCGCTTTATCGGTTCGACTCATCAAGCAGCCTTTGCCAAAGGGGTTGACTGGCGAGAACAAAACAATGGCACCAATGCAATCGGCACAGCGCTGGCCAGCGGCGAAGCTGTGCAAGTATTACGAGACGATCATTTTCTAAAGGCTAACCGCTTTATGATTGGTTCTGCCGCCCCAATCTTTGACGCTAACCGCACCCTGCTTGGGGTGCTTGATATCTCAAGCGACGCTTATTTACCACAAGCGCACACCCTTGGTTTGGTGAAATTAATGTCGCAAAGCATCGAAAATCGATTAATAATCAACAAATTTTGTGATGACAATTTTTTATTAACGTTTAACAGCAACCTCGACAACCTCGACAGCCAATGGTCAGGTTTAGTGGTGTTTAACGAACAGGGCACCATTATTTCGGCCAATCGTCGAGCCGAGTTATTGCTCTGTTATGATTTAGCACTCGTTAATATTACCGATGTGTTCGATCGCAGCTTGCCAGAGCTGAAAAACAGCCCCGAGCAACTGCCCATTACTCTGCGAGCATTAGACAAATATCAAATGCATGGCTTAATAAAACGCCCGTCGCAGTCCACTATCGAGGCAGTCGATTTTCGCCAACCAAGTAACTTGCAGGCCCAAGCGAACTCAACTAACAGTGATTACATCACCCTTGAGCAATTTAACTTTGGCGATCCCAAAATCAGCCGCTGCATAGAACAAGCTCAGCGGCTGATCGATAAAGACATTCCAATCTTAATTCACGGTGAAACAGGGGTTGGCAAAGAAGTGTTTGTAAAAGGACTGCATAACTATAGCCAGCGTAAAAATCATCCGCTAGTGGCGGTTAACTGCGCCGCCATCCCAAGCGAATTGGTTGAGTCCGAGCTATTTGGTTATGAAAAAGGCGCATTTACCGGCGCCAACAACAAGGGCGCGATCGGCTTTATCCGCAAAGCGCATCGGGGTACGCTGTTTCTCGATGAAATCGGCGATATGCCATTAAAAGTGCAAAGCCGCTTGTTGCGTGTGCTGCAAGAACGAAAAGTAACGCCTTTGGGCTCAACCGAAAGTTACCCAGTGGATATTAAACTCATTTCAGCGACTCACCGCAGTCTAAAACACGATATTGAACAGGGGCTGTTTCGCCAAGATCTTTATTACCGCGTCAGTGGTCTTAATCTCGAGCTGCCACCGCTGCGAGAGCGAAGCGACCGCCGGCAGTTATTTACTCAAATAAATCAACTGCACAGCAATAATGCCCACTGTAATCAGCTGAGCGATGACGTATTAAATCTATTTATTAGCCACCCATGGCCGGGTAATATACGCCAACTGGTCAGTGTGATTAAAATAGCGCAAGCAATGGCGGATCAAAGCATGATTCAACCTTGGCATTTACCCGACGACTTTTTTGATGATCTTAAGCAAAGCCATCAACAACAAACCAATCCTATTACAACAATTGCAACCGATACCGAAGAAGAAAATCACCGAGAAAACAACAACATTAACAATAGTGAACTCGAGTTACACCACATTTATAATCAACATAAAGGCAATATATCTAAAATAGCGCGTGCGCTTAATATCAGTCGAAATACCTTGTATAAACGGCTAAAACAACAAGGTATTCGCTAAAACTTAAGTTAAAGGTGAGCTAAATAAGCGCCTGAACGCTGGCCTACTCACATTGAACTCGACGTACCGCGTGCAACCAACCCTCATAGTAGTTATCACGGCTGGTTTTGTCGATTATCGGTTCAAACCGTCGCTCTCGTTGCCACAAGGTTTGCAGTGCCGGCAATGATTCGAATATTCCGGCTTGTAAGCCCGCTAAATAAGCGGCGCCGAGCGCAGTGGTTTCGGTAATTTGCGGTCGGTCAACCGTGGCGCCCAAAATGTCAGACAAAAACTGCATTAACCAATTATTGGCAACCATGCCACCATCAACCCGTAATGCGATAGGACGTTCGCCGTCATTTTCCATCGCTTTTTGTAAATCTTTGGTTTGATAACACACGGCTTGCAAACCAGCAGTAACAATTTCTTTAATGCCGGTATCACGGGTTAAACCGAAAATAGCGCCCCGCGCATTGGGATCCCAGTAAGGTGCCCCCAGTCCGGTAAATGCAGGCACCATATAAACCCCATGATCGACTGATGTTTGGCACGCCAAAGGTTCGGTTTCTGAGGCACTGTTAATTAAATGCAGGCCATCTCGCAGCCATTGCACCGTCGCGCCAGCGACAAAAATACTGCCTTCAAGTGCGTAAGTTGGTTTGCCTTTTAAACGATAAGCGACTGTGGTTAATAGGCGGTTTTGCGATTTTAGCGCCCTATTTCCGGTATTTAGCATCATAAAGCAACCGGTACCATAGGTGCTTTTAGCCATGCCTTCATCAAAACAGGTTTGGCCAAATAAGGCGGCTTGCTGATCGCCAGCCATGCCAAGAATAGGAATTTCACTGCCTAATAGACTCGCCTCACAATGACCAAAGTCATCGGCCGAGTCCATCACTTGCGGTAATAAAGAGCGTGGAATGTCAAACAATTGCAACAACTCTTCATCCCATTGCTGTTGATGAATATTAAATAACATGGTTCTTGAAGCGTTTGTGGCGTCGGTTCGGTGCTCACGCCCAGCGGTTAGCTGCCACAGTAAATAACTGTCAACCGTGCCAAACGCCAATTCGCCACGTTCGGCGCGTGCTCGAACCCCAGGTATTTCATCGAGGATCCAGCGTAATTTAGTGGCCGAAAAATACGGATCTATCAACAAGCCAGTTTTGCCACTCACCATAGGCTCTAAGCCGTCTGATTGTAATTGTTGGCAGTATTGACTGGTGCGCCGGTCTTGCCACACGATGGCACGGTAAACTGGTTCGCCAGTTTTACGATCCCATACAATGGTAGTTTCTCGCTGATTAGTAATGCCAATGGCCCGAATGTTATCTTGGCTCGAATCGAGTTTTTGAATCACTTCACGGCAAGTCTTTAAGGTTGTCTGCCACAGTTCGCTCGGCTCATGTTCAACCCAGCCATCGTTGGGAAAGTGTTGCTCAAATTCTTGTTGGGCACTGTGCTGGCTTTGCCCCTGAGTATTAAATAAAATAGCCCGAGAGCTGGTCGTGCCTTGGTCAATCGCCAAAATAAAATCAGTCATGCTAGATCCACTTTTCGTTAAGACGAGTTGTTAATCGCCATAGATTCTTTATTGTTCGTTTTGGTTCACTTTATATAAAATAATTGTAGATCACAAACATATGTCCAAGTTTTCGCTGTTTTTATCAACATAATTACCGCATATCCGGCCTAAAAAACAACAACTAAGCCAGCGCTACTGCCTAAAACGATCACAGCAGCCCAGTACAAGAGCAAACTAAGTACCTGTCATTAAGATATTTATTGCCGCTTAATCATGCACTTTCAAAGAGTTTGAGTATATAATGAAATTTCGTTTAATTATCATAACAAAGGCAACCAGCCTTTGATCAGAGCAGCGTAATCAACATGACCCAGCAACAACGTCAGACATTAATTTTAGCGCAGATCCATCGTAACGGCTTTGCCTCAATTGATGAATTAGTCGCCCATTTTCAGGTTACGCCCCAAACTATCCGTCGCGATCTCAATCACTTGGCCAAGGCCAAAAAGATTAATCGCCACCACGGCGGTGCTGGTATTGAATCGAGTACCGTTAATACTGATTACCAAACCAGAAAAATAATGGAGCTGACGGCCAAAGAGAAAATTGCCGCGCAACTGGTGCAGATGATCCCTGATGGCGCGTCACTTTTTATTAATATCGGCACCACGACAGAGACTATTGCCAAGGCCTTATTGAGCCATAAAGATTTAAAGATAGTCACCAATAACCTCCATGTTGCCATGATATTAGGGGCTAAAGCCGACTTTTCGGTCGTGATAGCTGGCGGCGAGGTCAGAGAGCGCGATGGCGGCGTTATTGGCGAAGCAACCGAAGAGTTCATCAAGAACTTTCGAATGGACTTTGGCATCATCGGCATCAGTGGCATCGACAGCGAAGGTTCATTGCTTGATTTTGATTATCGTGAAGTGCGAGTTGCCCAAGCAATTATCGCCAACTCTCGTCAGGTATTGCTCGCAGCAGATCATTCTAAATTTGGCCGTAACGCGATGGTACGATTAGGTAATATCAGTCAAGCCGATCATTTCTTTACCGATGCGCAACCACCAAAGGCTATTACCAAAATCCTTGCCGAACACCAAGTTCATTTACACCAAGTTTAACCGTTAATTGACCGCCATGCCCTGCGCTTAGCGGTCAAAACTTATGTAAAACCATCACTAACAAGCTCTCTATTGCACATCAGTCCTTTAGCCGTAACACTCAACTAATGCGCCTCAACATGCTCGCCAATGTTCGTTTTTGATCGAAATTGTTTGATCTTGATTGTTTGCGCAGGTATTGTACTAAAAGTAATCGTTTATTTATCAAATAATAGCCTAGTACGATCGACCTTCGATCTTGGCGACCCTAAGCAGGAGCAATAAGTATGAAGCGCAGTGATGTTGATTTACTGGTGATCGGTGGCGGTGTTAATGGCACTGGCATTGCTCTCGATGCCGCCGGCAGAGGATTGAGTGTTGTTCTTTGTGAAATGAACGATCTTGCTTCGTCAACCTCGTCGAACAGCAGTAAATTAATCCACGGTGGTTTACGCTATCTTGAATATTATGAATTTAGATTAGTGCGTGAAGCCTTAGCCGAGCGTGAAGTACTATTAAAAAAAGCGCCGCATATTATTCAACCTTTGCGCTTTCGTTTGCCGCATCGACCGCACTTACGTCCCGCATGGATGATTAGAGCTGGCTTGTTTTTGTATGACAACCTCGCCAAACGCGCGACATTAAAAGGCTCTCACTCGATAAAATTTAACGATAACAGCCCGGTTATTAGCAAAATAACGCGCGGTTTCGAATATTCAGATGCGTCAGTCGACGATGCGCGTTTAGTGGTATTAAACGCAATAGGCGCGCGCGACAAAGGCGCCAGCATTTTAACCCACACCCGTTGCATTGATGCCAAAAGAGTCGATGATAAGTGGCAGGTCACGCTGGTAAATAAAGACAGCGGCGAACAGCAAATTATCACAGCCTCTGCCTTAGTAAATGCTGCTGGCCCTTGGGTAACCAGTTTATTCGATGATGCTTTACCACTAAAATCGCCGAAGAAAATACGCCTGATCAAAGGCAGTCATATCATAGTGCCGCGGATCCATACCGAGTCTCAAGCCTACATCTTGCAAAATGAAGACAACCGCATTGTGTTTGTTATTCCTTATGAAGAGCATTTTTCATTAATAGGCACCACCGACGTTGAGCATTTTGGCGACCCGGCAACAGCCTGTATTTCAGAACAAGAAACCCAGTATTTAATTGAAGTGGTTAACGATCATTTTAATCATAAAATTTGCGAAAACGACATTGTTGCTTCATATGCAGGGGTTCGCCCACTGCTCGATGACGAATCTGATTCCCCCTCGGCGGTGACCCGTGATTATACTTTTGAGGTTGATCAGCCCGCCGGGCTAGCACCTTTACTGTCAGTGTTTGGTGGCAAAATTACCACCTACCGTAAACTTTCAGAAGCGGCAGTCAATGGCATTATTAGCAACTTCCCTACTGCCGGTGGTAACTGGACCGCCGATGTTTGCTTGCCCGGTGGTAATTTTAACAACCTCCATAACTTGCAAGCGAGCCTGCAGCGCCAGTATTGCTGGTTACCGCACTCGTTAACTAAACGTTTAACCCGCTCTTACGGTACTTTGAGCCACGATATCTGCATCGACATCAATTCGCTTGAGCAAATGGGCCAGCATTTTGGCGCAGGGCTGTATCAACGTGAGGTGGAATATTTAATTAATCAAGAATGGGCAATGGATCTAGCAGACATCATTTGGCGTCGAACCAAGCTGGGTTTATTACTAACCCAGCAAGAACAAACCGTGTTAGCTCAATTTATCACTGAGTTTAATACTAAAAAAAAAGCAGTAGCCAGTGACAATAGCCTGCTAGTGTTCGCTGATGAAAGAAAACAAGCGCAAGCTTCTTGCGCTTAAATTCATGAAGTGAGTCGTTGAAAGGCAGTGTGAATACGCTGCCTTAAACCTAAGCTGTAACCACAATCAATTCCCCTTAATGCTAGCTCGCAAGACCTGTTCTTCGCTTTCTTTACACCTTATTTGCCTTATCTATGCCCTCTCGATGTGATGCTCAACATGACGCTAATCACTGATAAAACAGTCGTAATTAGTCCAGCTTTTCTATTTTGTAGCGATATAATCGGCAATTGGTATTACTGACACCTCACGGCTAGGGAAAGCATGTCTGACATCACTGTTACTGTTAACGAAAAATTCAACAACGGCTATACCTTGGTGTTAATAGCCGCAGTTTGTTATGGCATTCAGCCTTTTTTTGCGCATTTTATCTATGCTGACGGCGCCAACACCCTAGGTGTGTTAATTGCTCGTTTTAGCATTGCGATTATCTTGATGTTGACTCTATTAAAAATGAGAGGGATTAAACTGCCTCGCGGACGATTATTGGTGCAATCTCTATTGATTGGTATTGGTTATGCTGGCGCCGGGTTAGGCTATTACAGCGCCAGCCAATCAGCATCGGTCAGTTTAGCGATAATTTTAATGTTTAGCTTTCCTGCGTTTGTCACTTTGTATTCAATAATTTGGCTTAAAGAAAAGGCGACAAAAACCAAAGTTGGCAGCATGTTATTAGCGCTGTGCGGGGTGTTTCTCGCCACAGATGGTCAATTGCACGGCGATGTTAGCGGCATAGCTTGGGCGCTGTTTGCTGCTTTAAGTTATGGTTCAGCAATTGTTTATGGTTCTCATCATACCCAACCGCAAGATCCTTTGGCGTCGGCTGGCGCTATTTTACTCGGCGGATTACTCACTTTTATCATGGTGGGTTTAGTGCAAACCGTCACCTTGCCACAAAGTATTAATGGCTGGTCGGCTATGGTGGGTTTAGCATTTATTTGTACCATCTTACCTATCGTCACTTTTATTAGTGGCTCGCCCAAGATCGGCGCTGCCGACGCATCAACCTTGTCGTCGCTCGAGCCTATCGTGGCGGTATTAGTCGCTGTGAGTTTAATCGGTGAATCGGTCAGTTTAAGGATGGCAGCAGGCGGGGTATTAGTGATTAGTGCGGCTTACCTATTAAGCCGTCAGCAAAGTAGTTAAGTGGCTAAGGCTAATAAATTAATAGGAAAATTGCTCAAGCGTTGCACTGGCGATAATTTTTTGTAATTTTGTCAGTGACTTGTTGGTGCTCGTTTTAAGCTGCTGATTAAAGAAAAATGCCGGCACCAAGCCTTGAGGATCAAGCCATGTTTGGTAACTTACCCTTGCACTTGACTCTGAAGTAGCGGTAATCACCCAACGTGATGATACCTCTGTTACTCGCACATACTTGTCAGTTAACGGCCAGCGCTCACTGCACGAAGTCACTTCAATGACCGTGACCTTTGGTTCAAATGATGTGTTAACACAACTGACTAGTTCACGCGGTTTAAACGGCCACGGACTATTAATTAAGGTTCGCAATAAAAACTGGCTGTTGTTATAAATGGTCACAGTTTCAATTTTTTCGATTTCCTCAAGCCACTGCGTTGTTAATTCGAGACTTGCTAACACCCTAAATACCAGCTCTTTTGACTTGTTGGTAGTAAACGTGGCATTAACCTGCTTAAACTCACTGTTTAAGTAAGGTGTTAAATAGACCTGTAATGAGCCATTCGAATTTTCGATTCGAGTATCAACCGTGGCGCAGCCGCTGATAGCAGCAAAGGATAAAAGGGTGATTAACTTAAAAAATGCATTCATGAACAAACCTAGTTGTAACGAAATATAAGATTGATATATTAAACATTATACGGCATCAATCGTTATAACATTGCATCACACGCTAATTTTAGCTGGTGCTTGGTTTGGCGTCTGGGTGGCCGGATCACAGATTACCCATTTAAATAAATATAATTGAAATAATAATGACCATAATGTTATATTATAACACATTCATCATAGCGTACTACTAACATGCCTTTTCACAGCCTGACAACTCGAAATTTTTGGCTCTCAGGACTTTTAGCACTTGTTATCGGGTTAAGTACGCTGTCGCTTGTTCACCAGGCTGAGTTAGCACACCACGCTGATGAAAAGCACCAATGCGCGTTATATGACACGATTAATTCGGCATTACTTGCCAAATCTTTTACTTTACCAATAACAACATTAGCCAGCTATATTTTTGCCGTTGGTCTATTTAATGTTGATGTTGGCTCCTTTGCACCTCCCCGCGCTCGCTCACCTCCAACCTTTTGTAATATCTAACTTATACCTTATGGCTTATCCCGGATTTATCAGGGATATTTTGATCTTAATTTTTCAGCTTAGTGGCTGGGAGATTTTAGGTCGTTTTTATCTTGTTGATTTTCAGCAGGATTGAATTTGGATGATATTATGACCGACGTTTCATATGACGAAATTGCAAAAAAGAAAAGTCTTATTCGCTACAGCTTGCTTGCTGCAGCCATTGTGCTGTGCAGTATATTTGGACTTTGGAGCAACCAAGCCCCGCAGTCCAACCTGAATAAATCGAACACCCTAACCATTAGCGGCCCTTGGGAAATATCGAGTTTAGAGCCATCGCAACAGGGCTATATTTTAACTCGGATGCAAGTGCTAGAAACCTTAGTTAATGTTAATAGCTCTGGTGAACTAACTCCTGGGTTAGCGCTAAATTGGCAGGTTAGTGACGACGGATTAAGTTGGCTATTTACCTTGCGAAATAATGTTAAATTCCACGATGGCACCTTATTAAATGCCGCGGCCGTTGTTGCTAGTTTAGGCCACGCTCAACAAAAACATGGCGCTTTAAACAAAGCTGATATCGCGCAAATTGATGCGATTGGCAATAACCAAATTCGGATCACATTAAGCCAGCCATATATTTCATTGGCGGCATTACTGACCAACTATTCGACCTCAATTTTAGCCCCTGCTTCTTATAAGACAGATGGTGATATAAAAACACTTTATGGTACGGGCGCGTACCAAATGGCTAGCTTCTCGCCGCCCCATAAATTAACCGTGAAACAATTTAGTGGTTACTGGGCACAGCAAGCGAAAATCCCTTACGCCACCTACCTTACCGGCCACCGAGCTGAAAGTCGTTTGTTGCAAGCAAAAACTGGCGATGCCGATATTGTGTTCACCTTAGACCCTGCCATGTTATCGCAATTAACCAGTAATCAAACGGTTAAGGTTCATAGCAATCTTATTCCGCGCACCCTGTTTTTAAAACTCAATAATAGCCACCCGTTGCTGTCTGAGCTGCGAACAAGACAAGCACTTGATTTAGCGCTAGATCGCCATTCTATTGCCACCAATGTATTACATGCTCAGGGCTCGGAAACATCTCAAGTATTACCGCGCAGCTTTGCTCAATGGTATTTGTCTGACATAAGCACCAGCAAGCTGAACTTAGTAAAAGCCCAAGCTTTACTGAGTGAACAAGGCTGGCATAAAAATGAATCGGGCATATTACAACGTGATGACCAACCATTTAGCTTAACCCTAATGACCTACGCCGACCGACCTGAACTAACCGTTGTTGCGACAGCAATTCAAGCACAATGGGCAAAACTTGGTATTGATCTTAAAATCAATGTTACCAATTCAAGCATGATCCCGGCGGGTCACCAAGATGGCACATTAGAGCTAGCGTTAATCGCGCGAAACTTTGGTTCTATCGCCGATCCTTTCCCAATTATCAGCACTGATTTTTCTAATGGTGGTGGCGATTGGGGCACCATGAATTGGCATAATGCGCAAGTTGATAACGCGATTAACCAGCTAGCTCGTGAATATGAACCTGCGAAACGTTTCACCCTAAGCCAGACAATTGCCAAGGTTATTCATCAACAGTTACCCGTATTACCGATCACTAGTTATACCCAGCATACGTCGGTTAATCAGCGGGTCCAGAACTTCAAGTTTGATCCGTACGAGCGTAATTACTTCATTAACCAAATGGCGTTTAAATAACTGATGTGGGCCTTAGTAAAAAGACAATGTTTCCAGTTAATGCTGGTCATTTGGGGTGTCGGCACCCTTACTTTCGTCTTAATGCGCAGCCTGCCGGGCGATATGGCTTATCGCATCGCAGCCAGTCGTTATGGCCAAGACAATGTTGACTCGGCAGCGGCCGAGTTAGTACGCCAAGAACTCAACCTAGATCAAAGTGTTTTCAGCAGCTATTTAAGTTGGTTGACTGACCTATTACAGTTTAATTTAGGTAACTCTTTAGTCAGCGGGTTACCCGTGATTGAGCTGGTTCAGCACCAACTGGGCCATTCTTTGTTACTGGCTATTTTCGGGATTATGCTATCGGCCTTAATCGCTTTGCCATTAGGTGTTTGGTCGGCCCAAAAAGGCGGTGCGGTAAATACCGCGTTAGTGTGGTTATCAACAGCAACGCGAGCAATGCCAGTATTCGTGCTTGGTTTATTGCTGATCTTATTGTTTTCATTGCGATGGCAACTACTGCCAGTAGCAGGTTTTGGCACGTGGCAACACCTGGTATTGCCCAGCCTAACGCTGGCGATAAGTTTAGCGGCGGTGTCTAATCGCGTGGTTCATACCAGTACTCGCCAAGTCATTACCTCGTCTTTTTATCGTTTTTCACGGGTTAAAGGGCTTAATGAAAGCCAAACCTTTGTCCGGCACGGTATTCGTAATATTGCAGTGCCGGTCGTGGCATTTATTGGCGTGCAATTAGTCAGTGTGGTCGAAGGCATTGTAATGATTGAATCATTGTTTTCATGGCCCGGCATTGGCCATGGCTTAGCGCACGCAATTTTTGCGCGTGATATCCCGGTGATTCAGGGCTGCGCCCTAATGATGGGCGGATTATTCGTGCTGCTCAATGGCGTTATTGATCTACTGTGTCATACGATCGATCCAAGAGGACAACAGGAACGATGAATATCAAAACTAATCTATCTCAAACGCAATTAGTTGGCCTAGTGCTGCTAATTAGTCTTTTGGTTTTTTCGTGCTTGATCGGGTGGTTTTCACCCTACAGCATCGACGAGCAAAACCTAGCAATACGACTTGCCTCGCCTGATAGCTTGCACTGGCTGGGCACCGACAATTTTGGTCGCGACATGATGACGCGACTAGCAAGTGCTATTTTATTGTCATTTAGCCTCAGTTTATTATGTGTCATCAGTTCGCTACTGCTCGGCGTGTCACTGGGTGTGAGTGCGGCATGGGTTGGCGGACGTTTTGAACAAAGCTTAAATATTGTGATCAACATTCTGCTCGCTTTACCCGGCTTGGTCCTCGTTTTAATGCTAGTAGCAATGGCGCCCGGTTCATTTGCGGTGCTTTACTTAGCCATTTCATTAGTGCAATGGACCGAATATTATCGCGTATCGCGCGCGATGACCCGCACACTAATCAACAGCCCAGAGTTGCAGTTATCTGCCATGATGGGATTTGGGAAATGGTATCAATTTAAGCGTCATATTTGGCCAACAATTTCGCCATCCATATTTACGATGGCGGCATTCGGCGGCGCAAATGCAATTTTAACCATGGCTTCACTTGGTTTTATCTCGGTTGGCATTCAGCCACCACTGGCAGAACTTGGCCTAATGAGCGTCGAGTTATTTCCTTATTATATCGAAGCGCCTTGGGTACTCGCGCAGCCACTAATTGTGGTGGCACTCGTGGTTTTAGGTTTTCATCTTTTAGCAGGTAGCCAACGTGAATCTATTAATTAATGTTACTGATCTTTCGATCGCATCAACCGAAACCCAGCTGTTAGAGCCGCTTTCGTTTAAATTATATCAAGATCGCCCTATTACTATTTTGGGCCAAACGGGTTCAGGTAAAAGTTTGCTCGCCCAAGCTATTATGGGTTTGCTGCCAAGTGAATTATCGATGCAAGGCAAGGTCGAAACATTTGGCCAAGTTCAAGACGCTGCATCGCTTAAAAGCCTGTGGGGCACAGACATGGTGATGTTGCCCCAAGAGCCTTGGCATGCGCTTGATCCATTAATGCCAGCCTATCAACAAATTGCTGAGGTTCATCAGTATGTTCACCGTGCGAGTGAACGAACTGCTTTTGATTGCGCAATGGCCGCGCTTGCTAAAGTCGGGTTAAAAAGCAGTGCTTTTAAGCGTCCGGGACAACTGTCTGGGGGCATGGCACAGCGGCTTGCGGTTAGTGCAGCAACCGCTGGCGGGGCCAAACTAATATTGGCCGACGAGCCAACCAAAGGATTAGATATTAGTCGGCGCAACGATATTATTTCGTTACTGAAAACAGCTTCACAGGGCGGTGGGCTATTGACCATCACTCACGATATCGAGGTTGCTCGTCAACTTGCTGGTGACATCATTGTGATGAAACAAGGCCAAGTTGTTGAACAGGGTTCTGCTGAACAAGTTTTGCAGCAGCCCCAACATCCTTATACGCAAGCCTTAATTGCTGCTGATCCGCGGCATTGGGATAAGTGGCAGCCAGTGCAAGGCACCAAGCCAATCTTGCAAGTGAGCAATTTGGCGATTGGCCGCAATAATAACAGCCTCGCAAAAGACATAAACTTCACCTTACATGCCGGTGAAGTAATGGGCGTTGTCGGCGATAGCGGCTGTGGAAAAAGCACCCTAGGTGATACCTTGCTTGGCTTGCTTTCGCCTATTGCAGGTCAAGTAACTAAGCAAGTTGAACAGAAAAAATCACATCGCTGGTTAAAACTGTTTCAAGATCCGCCAGCGGCATTTACCTCAAGTGTCACCTTAGGTACCTTGCTTGATGACCTGATTAAGCGCCATAAATTAGATCCGAAAAAAGCAGTGCCGCTAATGGAAAAGCTAAAGTTAGCACCACAGTTACTGACAAGACGTAGTACTTCAGTGTCAGGTGGTGAATTACAACGCTTTGCCATTTTACGGGCGCTCATGCTTGATCCGGTATTTTTGTTTGCCGATGAACCCACCTCTCGACTTGATCCTATCATCGCACAAGAAATCACCGAGCTATTGATTAACCTAGCCAGAGAACAAGGCTGTGCTTTATTAATGGTCAGTCATGATCCGAACTTAATCGCCAAGCGATGTGATTCGGTAATTGAATTGGGGCATTGATTAAGTAGGTTATGTTGTACTTTAAGTGTGGCTACCAATAAAGCTCGGTGAATATTTGATGTGCTAAATATATTTTCTTGCTATTAAGCTTAGGTGTAAGCACACCAGTTACTTTTCTTTGCTTCGCCAAAGAAAAGTAACCAAAAGAAAGGCGACCCGCGCTTTAGTTGCTTATATTCAATAGAATAGCCGTCTTAACGAAACCGCTTTTTATGCGCGTCCAGCGCAAAAAGCTAAAAAATCGTCCCTGATTTTTTTTTCTAACGGCCATCCTATTGAAGCAACTAACATCGGGAAGTATAACCAAACTCTACGTTCTAAAAGTTGTAACTATCCGAATTAAAGTAGTGGTCTTATTAACCACCTTATAATCCGAAAAATTCATTATTACACCAGTACCAACACGCCAATAATGATAACTAAAATAAAGTAGGGGAAAGCAACCGTTGGTCGTAAGGCTTGGCGGGCGTATTCTTTGATTAAACCACTCGTTGATGGTCTTGCTTGACTGTAATTGAGGTGATAGCTAAACGCTGTTGTCACCACGCTATTCTTGGTTGATGTCAGCTCCAGTTCCAATGCCAACAAACGCTGCTCAATTCTCGCTTGAAAAGTTTTCCAAATGGCATCTTGACCCCACAATATCAACGTAATTATCAGTAACATTGCGTCACACCGATTAAGCCAATAGGCGAGACAAAACAAGGTTACGGTAACTAACTTGATATATAACGCGTGTTTTTCGTAACTGTCGCATTGGTTTTGCAGTAGTTGCCATTCATTAGCTAATTGAGCTTGAGCCATTTTATTGTCTTAATCAGTTGATTTCATGTCTATTGATTAAAGGTCAAACTCGCTGATTTGGCAAAAATATTACGATGATTAAAAAAAGCTAAAACGAATCAGCGTTTGCAGGGCTAGGATGGTCAATAACCACTTTAATAAATGTAAAAAACGATCTGGGTCGACTTTCTTACGTATTATTGTGCCGATGAACGATCCGATAAACGCGCCAATAATCGCAAAAATAATCGAATGGATATAATCCCAAAACACAAAACCGAAAATAGCATAAGTCACCACTTTCGCTAAATTAACAAAACTGAGCATCAGCGATGCTGTCGCAATAATCTGGTCTGGGTGACTCAGTTTTTTCATCAGCAGCGTAATAGCCAGAGGGCCTGGCGCACCAACAATTAAACCTAAACCGCCCTGCAACATGCCAACCACAAAGAAACTTTCAATTTTGCTTAGTAATTTCTCAAATGCCTTAATCCACAGGCTTAATAGCAAATATATCGCAATAATTACCGGAATATATTTGGTTGAAAGGCTCGTTAACACCAGCGAAAATAACGCAATGCCAAACACGGTACCAAATATAAATCTTGGCCCTAAAGACCAGACGACATAGCGATACGACAACATTAAGCGCGAAATATTACTGCCCAGCTGAGTAATGCCATGAATTGGCACCACGGCGTTAGCCGGAACAAACCACGGCAGCATCACCACCAAGACTAAACCGCCACCTAAACCGAATACGCCAGCAATGGTTGAGCTAAACGTGGTAAGAAACACCAAGCTGACATCATCCAACGTAATAGAGCTGAGTATTGTGCTAATACTATCAATCATTTGCATTAATAATTAAGAAGTTGGGTAACTGATGCTACCTCAACAAAAGTAGTGATTGAATAAGTTTTTATGCACAGTATTTCGTTAATTAATAAGCAATTAAATAACCGATAACCAACACAGTTTTGCTATCGGTTACTTACAAAAATAACCAGCCTATTACATAAATTGGTTTAAGTTCGCATTTATCTCGGTGCTCTCTTCCTCGTTAGCGCCGTCTAACAGTGCTTCTTGAATCATTGAGTTAATCCGATCTTTACGCAAGATAAATAAATCATGTAACGAGTAAGTGATAGGTAAACGCTGCGCCGGATCCACTTCGACCAACAGTTTAATTAACTCACCTGACTGCTTAGGCAAGGCTAAAACCATGTTAATCGCTAAATCGCTGGCCTTAAGCGAAGAGCCTTCAAGCATAGTTTCGATTAACTCGGCAGGATCTCTAGGTTGTTGTGCCAATGCGACCAACAGTAGTTTTAATTCAGGATCGGCGATGTCCGACAAATTAGTATCGATGCGCGAATCTAATTCTGCAGAGCCAGTCTGCTGCATGCTCATTTGATAAGGACCAGCTTCTTGCAGCGTTTCGGTACGAACAAACACCTTACGTATCAGCAAGAATACAATTACAAACACATGAATCGCGATCAGGAAATAATACAGCCAAATCGTGCTAAATTCGGTCATTAAGAAACCTGCCACAATCGGCCCGATAACCCCTCCAACCCCAAGAATTATTTGCATAGTACTGGTTGCTGGCATGGCATCTTTAAGATCGATGTGATCAAATATTTGTGTCACGGCTAATGGGAACAGTGCAACACCAGAGCCCCCTGACACTAAGAAAATGACCACTAATACCTGAATAGGCATCGGGTAAAAATACTCAGCAACTATGAGTAAATTACTGATAATACCCATCATCATTAAGCCAGAGGTAACGATACGTTTGTCGTATCGATCGGCGAGCCAACCTGTCGGGATCTGGGTTAGCAACCCACCCATTTGGTAAGATCCTAAAATTAGCGACAGCCATATACCCGATACACCATGGTCATAGGCATAAAGTGAAATTAACGAGACACTGGTGGCATTGATCAAACCGGCACAAAAACAAGACATCGTCGCTGACGGTGAATAACCCCACAATTGCTTTAACGACATCGCGCTGCTACGTTCTGGCAACTCAGGCAGTGGCAGTCGGCTCATCGACATAATGATTAGTGCGATACACAAAAACACCCCGATTAGGCCGAATAATCGTGGATCTTGCTCGTTAGACAAACTAAACAGGAAAGGTGCAGCACCAAAACCAATGGCAAAACAGATCTGATAAATACCAAAAACTTTACCACGGTTACTTTTATCACTGAGAACGTTAAGCCAACTCTCTAGGGTAATAAAGTTCGTAATAAAACAAAAACCAGCGATTATTCGCAGACCACCAGTAATCCAAATATCATTGGTATAACTGTGGATAACGGCCACAATTGCCAACGTAGCGGCCATGGTACAAAATGCCCGGATATGACCAGATCGAATAACAACCTTAGTGCCAAATAGTCCAGCCATAATAGAACCAACGGCAAACATACTCATTGCCATACCGATGTCTGTCGCTGAAAACCCACCATCTTTTAGACGAATTGGGATCATTACGAAGAACAGGTTAATACTGACCGCAACAGCAAAAACAGTAATTAATATCGGTCGAACACGGGTTACAATATTGGTAGTCATAAGTTACGCAACAATTTAAGTTAGAAATAGCTTGGGTTTGAGCAGGCCACAATTATAGCTCATTTTTTAGCCCAGCCTAATATTTTGTAGTAAAATTACAACAAAATGAATTATTCACGACAAGTAAAAGTCATGTAATTGTTTTAAAATAAATTTATATTTAACGATACCCCACCGTAAATTGGACTGTTAACCGCAGTTACTCGTCGGGACCTTTGAATCTATTTGAGCTCAGACACTATAAACGCTCTGTTTAATAGCTACGTCACTTATGATTTTTCCGCGACATAATCACTGCGTTCAATGTTGTATTTTTGCAACTTGACATAAAAGGTCCGACGTTCCAATTTTAACGTCTCTAATATCGCACTGATATTGCCTTGATGTTGACGCAATGCATCAATTAATAACGCTTTTTCGTAGTGCTCAACCGACTCTTTTAGCGATCCGTTATTGGCGTCAAAATTAATGCCAGCGCCAAAAGACGCTAAATCGGTTAAGTCTTGCTTGCATTGCATCACGCAGCGAGTCGCAATATTAATGAGCTCTCTGACATTACCGGGCCAATCATGGCTCAGCAATTGCGTTTGTAATTGCTGGGTAACTCCGGGCCATTCAATATTAAATGCCTTAGCAAAAGTTTGGGCGTAATGCTCAAACAACAGCACAATGTCTTCTTTGCGCGTTCGCAGCGGTGGTAACTGAATTTCGGCGACTTCGAGTCGATAATATAGATCTTGGCGGAAATTATCGTTGTCTTTAAGTGATTCTTTAGTCGCAGAAATAATACGAATATCAATCGCCCTTGATTCATTAGCCCCTAAAGGTTCAATGACATTTTCAGACAATGCCCGTAATAATTTTACTTGCACGTTAAAGGGAATAGATTCCACTTCGTCGAGAAATACGCTGCCTTTGTCGGCATATTCTAATTTACCAACCCGTTTTTGCTGCGCGCCACTAAAGGCCCCTTTAACGTGACCAAACAGCTCTGATTCGATTAAGTCTTGTGGAATAGCGGCACAATTTAGCGCAACAAACTTAGCCTTTTTACGTGGGCTAAAATCGTGTAAACAGTTAGCAACTACCTCTTTGCCCGAACCCGTTTCACCATAAATTAACACTGGCACGTCGAGTTGGGCCAAGCTCAAAATTTGCTTTCTAATGCGCACCATCGCCGGAGAAACACCAATTAAACGATGCTCTATTGCGTTCATATCGGCCAGCTGACATTCTAAATCACGCTGCGATAACGTTAATGAGCGTTTTTCCATCGCCCGATTAACACTTTCGCGCATTCGCTCTGGCTCAAAGGGTTTCTCGATAAAGTCATAAACGCCTAGTTTCATCGCGTCAACCGCTTGCGAAATATCGCCATGGGCCGTCATCAAAATAACCGGCAAGCTCGGATCAATCGCCATCACTTGCTCAAGCAATTGCATGCCACTCAGCCCTGGCATTTTTATATCGCTAATAATCACTCCGGGGAAATCGGCGCTAATGAACTTTAATGCTTTTTTAGGATCACTAAAGGTATGAACTTTATTGAAATACAGCGACAGATAATCGGCAACATTCACTAAAAGCGAGTTGTTATCGTCGATCAAGACAATGTCCCTCGCTTCGTTCAAACAGCCAGAGCTACGTAATCTATTTGTCATTGTTGTTTATCCTTTGTCGCTGTCGCATTCGGTAACCAAATTAAAAATCGGGTACTGTTTTGATCATAAGCTAGCTTAATCGTGCCGCCGCTGTCTTTTATCGCATTTTTAGCCAGAGCTAAACCAAGTCCCAAGCCTTGGTCGATCGTTTTAGTGGTAAAGAATGGTTCAAATAAATCCTTTGCAACATCGCTGCTCATCGCGCCGCCATTATCTTCAATAATGACTTCAACTCCTTGTGCGAGTTGCTGTGAACTAATCCTGACCTGTGGCGCTGCAAGGTCTTCTGTCGCTTCTATCGCATTCTTTATTAAATTACTAAAAGCCATTGTTAACATCACACTATTACCGGTCACCAGCTCTAAGGACGCTGACAAATCACTTTCAATAATGGCTAAATCAGTCGGTTGAACTTGATCAATCACTCGCTGTAATAGTGGGTTAATTTCTAACTCAACTAAAGGTGAGTGACCACGATAGCTAAAGGCTTTTAGCTGCACAATAACGTCTTGCATATGATCACACAATGGCGCCATGTTATTGATGGTGTCGCCGATGCCAGCAATATCGTTACGTTGCTTTTTAATCACAATGCTAGCCAACGCGGTTTTAAACGCGACCACTGGCTGGCTTAATTCATGGACAATGACAGCGGCCATGCGGCCCAACACAATCATTTTTTCTTCTCGAATTAATTCTTTTTGCAACACCTCTAATTCTTTAGAACGTTGCTCTACCAAGCTTTCAAGTCGATTATTAATGTATTGTAATTCTTGTTCAACCTTGGTTCGTTTGGTGATATCAACCACGGTAACTAAATATACCGACTCATCAATATTAACCGAACCAACGGAATACATAATAGGCAGCGCCACTGAGTTTTCATTTTCGATCACGGTTTCAACAAAACCCGCCGTAAAATGGCTCAGCTCGTCGTCGGTAAAAATTGAACCAATAAACTGTTGAATCGACAGGCCTTCAATCGGCTGAGCCCTTGGGCTAATCATGTTTCTAAAGATCGGATTAGCACTAAGAATAAGCCCTTGGCTGTCTAGTGTTAACAGCCCGACTTGAGTATTGTCGATAACAGATTGTAACTGAGCTCGTCGGCGCTGGTTTGATTGCTGTTCACGTTGTTTGGCGTATTCAAGCACATGTTTATGCTCAAGCCCTATATAAATACTCAATAAAAATAGCCCAATCACCAAAGCGCTATACAAGGTTTTAATCAATACGGCGCTATAAGGCGAGCTAGCATAAATGACCCAACTTTTACTGCTGCCGTGATCAGAGGCCGCTAAGGGCAATGAGTTAATCAAATAATAACTTTGACCTATCTGCCACAAATCAAGCGCGAGCCAATCGATTTTTATTTTCTGCTCCACGATACTGCTCGGTACGTGACTAGCAAATTGCTGCTGTTGTTGGATCAGATTAATTTGATTAGCGCTCAATTGAGTGAGACTGCCGTAAAGCCAGGCCTCTTGATTCGACATTAATATAACCTCATCACTGTTGGTGATAAATATATTGGTGTGCGCACTATTCCACGAGTTATCGATTTGGCTTGGTTCTATTTTTACCGTAATCACCCCAACCCGATTTTCAGAGTCCGTTACCTTAGCTGACAAAAAATATCCGGGAATGCCAGAGGTAACACCTACCCCATAATAACTACCTGTGCCGTAAGTAAGAGCGTTTTTAAAATAAGGCCTAAAGTGATAATTTTGGCCAATGAAGCTCGATTGCACATCATAATTACTTGAAGCAATAACCAAGCCTTGATCATTCATTAAATAAATTACGCCGACCCCAGCCGTTTCTTTCATTAATTTCAGCAACTGATTAAGTTGGCCGCTATTGTTATTAACTTGATTTGTTATTTGATAGGCAGATTTATTGGCTAATATCTTGGGTAAATAGTGATAACGCTGCAGTGAGCCCGAGAATGATTTTTCAAGTAAATTAAGCTGCTGGCCAGCGGCGAACTGCTGATCTTTGATCCAATAGATGTGTGCCATTAAGACTAGAATTGGCAAAGCTAAGAATATAACAACTTTGGTATTGGCCGAACGCATACAACCCCTTAACTCGCTAATTTATTGTTCTATTTATGACAACTAGCAGCCGCCAATTGCGCACTATATTGAGAGCTAACATCACCACAAGTCAACCGTAAAAAGCCCCTTGTTTTTGATTAAATACTCAGTGCGTTAGTTTTTGTGAAAAATATTTCACAGGCTCGGCCAACAATATGAACAAACATTCACCACCACACTTTTAATCACCTATATAACAATGCGTTAACTATGGCACGAACTGTGCAAATTAAACAACGCTCGTAATGAAACACCGATAATAAATTTTGCGCTAAGCCATAGCACGCTTAACGCCACTAATTATTACCAGATATAACAAAAAATATTACCGATATAACACTAACAACAAAGAGATAATTATTATGAAGTTATTTAAGTATTTATTAGCACCTATTGTCACCATTGGCCTGTCGTCTGGCGCAATAGCTGCCGAAGAAAAGCGTTCTTATTTACTCGCCACCGCTTCAACTGGTGGCACTTACTATCCGGTCGGTGTTGCTATTTCGACCTTGGCAAAAATCAAATTAGAGCCTAAACATAAAATATCAATGTCAGCTATTACGTCGGCTGGTTCTGGCGACAATGTTAAGTTGCTAAGAGACAACGAAGTTCAATTTGCTATTTTGCAAGGATTGTACGGCGCGTGGGCTTGGAATGGCGAAGGTCGAATGGCTAAACAAGGTCAACAACGTCATTTCCGCTCGGTCAGCATGTTATGGCAAAACGTCGAACATTTTGTGGTTAATAATAAAGTAGTCAAAGGCGACGAGCTAAGTGCAATTAGCCAAATGAAAGGTGAGAAGTTTTCAATTGGTAAGAAAAACTCTGGCACAGAAGGTTCAGGTCGTCATATTTTAGGTGCGATGGGCGTTGATGTTGATGGATTCTCTACGGTTCATATGGGTTACGGTTCAAGCGCTGGCGCAATGCAAGATGGCCGAATTAAAGGCATGAACATTCCTGCAGGCGTTCCTGTTAGTGCTATCACTCGCGCATTTTCAAGCCTAGGCGATGACATTAAGGTGTTAGATATTTCTGACGAGTCATTGGCTAAGATCAACAAAGACTTCCCACTGTGGACGCGCTTTACGATTGACGCAGGTACTTATCCGGGCCAAGACACCGCCATTAACACGATTGCTCAGCCTAACTTCTTAGCGGTTAACGCAGATGTGTCTGAGGCCGATGTTTATAAGATCACTAAAACGATTTATGAAAACCTGCCGTTTTTAAACTCAATTCACAAAGCGACTAAAGCAATGAGCGCTCAAAAAGCGATTGCTGGTTTAACGGTGCCGCTACACGCTGGCGCGATTAAGTACTATCAAGAAATCGGTTTAACTATCCCTAAGCACCTAATGTAATTCCTTGCTTCACCCCGGTAGCTAACGCTATCGGGTCATTTCTCTCACCTAATTAAAGTTGGCTGCTATGTTGTCTCAAAATTCTCCGGTAATGGAAAAAGCCATTTATTGGTTAGCGATTAGCGCTAGCCTGTTCCATATATTTTTAAACTATTTTGCTTTTCTTCCCGAGAATTGGGCAGCAGCACTGCACTTTTCATTTTTTGGTAGCTTGGCGATCTTAATGTATATGTCGGGCACTGTTGTACGAGTGTTTTTGTTGGTGTTATTGGTTGCCAGCACCTTGTATGTGATCCCGTTTGAAGATTTGTTATACGACCGTGGTCAGGAGTTTATAGTTTCTGATTATATTTTTAGCTCGATTACTATTATTTTGGCGCTGTTTTTAACCTATCGCGTGGTCGGGTGGTTTATCCCCTGCCTGATTATTTTAGCGCTAACCTACATTGCATTCTGGGGCAAGTATGTGCCCGGCATGTTTAACTTCCGTG
>Ga0209395_1001041_pt1 | contig 39846 bp, 47 predicted proteins | sample GOMGulsemesocosm_3_FD_184635 | JGI IMG/M metagenome (GOLD analysis project Ga0209395, IMG submission 184635) | Methane-oxidizing microbial communities from mesocosms in the Gulf of Mexico - GOM9D Gulf of Mexico (SPAdes) (version 2) | ecosystem: Environmental > Aquatic > Marine > Cold seeps...
CATAACTCACATAAGCTTCAGCATAGGCAACATCAAAAATCACATCACCATAGGCAGTGCCAATCTCTAAATAACCATTAGTTTCGATAGTTGCGTCAATCGATATATTTTCATCAACATTAATGCTACCCGACAGACTGCCGTAATAGTTATCGTCTATTTTATAGGTACTTAAGCGAAGATCAGGCTCGCGGTATTTATCACTTATTTTACTTTCAGCAAGCCCGGTGGTGCTAATAAAGAAACCTAATGAAAGCAGAATGATCTCTGTTATTTTGTTCATTTATTCCTCTCAACAAAAAAGGAGCTGCAATATCATTACAGCTCCTTGGTCTTTATTTATATGAGAAAGTTGCTATCCTGAAACTTCCTCATAGATAGTTATGAACCTGTTTGTACACGCGTTTTAACCGCCTGTTTGATCTGTTGACGTTGCTCAGTAGAAAGTGACTTTACTTGCTCTCTTAGATCTACTTTTTGTTGAGCAGTTAGTTCTGAGATGCTAGCTTCAATAGCAGGGGTCGGTACACCTTCAATTGGATTTACTGGAATACCTGCAATTGGATGCTCAGGAACACCTTCAATTGGATTAGTAGGTTCCCCCTCAATTGGGTTTACTGGAATGCCTGCAATTGGGTGTTCAGGCACACCTTCAATTGGATGACTTCCTTCCCACTCTGGCCCTTGGCCTGGAATTCCTTTACTGTCTACGATTAAACGACCACTATCGACAGAGACCGTATAAACAGTGCCATTAATGGTCGCGACTGCAACACCATTTTCTGTTGTTACAGTACCAATAATGTCACCTTGATCATTAACAATCACATCACCCTGTACGGTATACACTTGACCATCAATTGTGATAGCAGCATTACCGTATCCATCTCCAATAATTAATGCCGTTTTACCATTGTCACCAACAACAGCAGCACTATTTAACTCTTCATCATAAAGCACATCAGCAATGCCAACAGTAGGCTCAGGGGTATTATTTTTTGAGCCACTAGAAGAACAGCCGGCAAGAAAGGTTGCTGCAATGATGGTAGCTAATATCGATTTTTTCATTTTGTAATCTCTCATTAAATTGAACACTTTTAGGATTGTTGTCCCTTTTATTTTGTTCAGCTTTCCTGCTGGTGAGGGAAGTATATTTAATGAGCGATATAATCAAAAATGATTAAGTGGAATTCACTACATTCCTACTGGTTATTTTACTAAGGCTTTAATATGATTAAGTAACCATGTTTGTTTTTTTGTATGCTGTAATTGTTTATGGAAATAACCCACAATAGGGAAAACATCTAAATCGTTTTCAATAGAAAGCGTTATCTTTCTTAACCTGCTCTCTTTGTTATCACTTAAGAAGTTTGAACTTGGAAACATAGCATCGCTATTTAAAACAGCATTAACTAAAACACTTGGCAACTCACTTCGTAGTGAGACCGTTGCAGGCAACCCTCGCTGCTTTAATCCGGTTTCCACAAGAGACTCATTAAAGTTCCAATCAGCATTAATAATGGTCACCAACTGATGTTCCGATAACTGCTCAGGGGTAATAGAGTCATTAGAGAATGGGTGCCCTTCTCTTACATAAATGGAAAACTTATCTTTACCTAAGCGCTCGCCAATCACATCTTTATAACTATTGCCAAATTGATAATTAACCCCTAGATCTACCTCTTTGTTATGTATATGCGTGAGTGTTTTAGAAGACCAATTTAACAATAACAGCTGCACGTCTGGCGCTTCTTGATGAATGTTTTTATAAAGCTCATCACCAATAGCGTGAATCAAAAATGGCGAGAGGCTAATTCTTAATTGCCCAGTTAATTCAGCAGGCTGAAATTCAACAGTAGCATTTATCGCATCACTTACCGAACTAATTGCAGGCCCTAAGTTCTTATAGAGGCTTTGCGAAAACTCACTGGGCAATAAACCATGGTAACTGCGAATAAATAACTCATCATTAAAGTGATGGCGAAGTTTCGCTAATGACTTGCTCACCGCAGGCTGAGAAACAAATAAACGCTCAGCGGCCTTACTTAAATTACGCTCTTGATAAATAATTTGAAAAAACCTTAATAGGTTAAGGTCTAGTGTTGCAAAGAGGTCTTTTGCCATCAGAAATACCTTTGTTATTGGAGGGTAAACCTTAACATACTTCTATAATTCGATTGAAATCTACGCCCTTTCATCTTTAGGGCTATCCATCACCACTAAGGTATCAATCGCATTTACTTGTGTGATATTACCAAATACCTCCGCATGAAATTTTTTAAAAGCCGTTAAATTCTTGGTTTCCACTCTTAATAAATATTCACGAGAGCCGGTAATGTTATGGCATTCAATCACCTCTTTAGCGGCACTTATCGCCTCTTCAAACTCTAGCTGCGAGGCTTTACTGTGATTAGACAAACCAATAGTCACATAAGCGATAAACTCAACACCACATTTTTCAGGATTTAATATCGCCCGGTAACCTGAAATCACCCCGCTCTTCTCAAGATCTTGCACGCGACGCAGTGTCGCAGAAGCAGAAAGGCCAATTCGCTCAGCCAATAAAACATTGGATAATCTGCCGTCATTTTTTAATTCACGCAATATTCTTTCGTCAAACCTATCCATTTAAACAATTCCTTGTGCAAGTAATCAATATAGGACAAATATAAACACAAAATTCGGCCAATTTCTACTTAACATATAAACACAGGAAAGGCTTGCAAGTGGCAATGCTTGAAGCCTATAGCACCCAGCTTTTTTGGCTTCAGCTTTCTAGCCTTTCCGCTCTCTACCTTATCGCTTTGTTTAAACAGGAGTTCAAAATGGAATTAACTCATTTATTGGCATTAAGTAGCTTTGCATTGATTAGTAGCGCAACACCCGGCCCTAATAACATCATGCTCATGACCTCTGGTGCAAATATTGGTTTTTACCGTACCATTCCACATATGTTGGGCATTATTTTAGGTTTTACCTTGATGCTGCTGTTAGTGGGTCTGGGATTAATGCAGCTGTTTACTGCGCTACCTTTATTACAAACTGGCTTGCAGTGGGTGTGTTTTGTTTACCTGTTTTATCTCGCTTATAAAATTGCCACCAGCAGTACTGTGACTAATGACCAACAGGGCTACCAAGCAATGAGTTTTTTAGCGGCTGCTAACTTTCAGTGGGTCAACCCTAAAGCCTGGTCAATGGCTCTGTCTGCTATTACTATTTACAGCGTCGGTTTAGATAATCTCTATGCGACAGTACTCATTGCGACTATCTTCGCTATAACCTACCTGCCCTCAGCCTGTTTGTGGATTTTTGCCGGACAAAAACTGCAAAAGATCTTAAGTGATCCTATTAATTTAAAGCGCTTTAATTATGCAATGGCTGCTTTATTAGTTATCTCAATGCTATTTAGCCTTTAAAACCGACTGGCCTAACAGATGTTTAAAGTGAGTACAGTAATCCCTATAATATTACTGTACAGTCTTTAAGGTCTTTCATTTATGAGCCTTTTTATGCCTAATACTCCATTAAACATCAGCGCACCTCTCGAACAACTTAGCAAGCAACTTGATGCAATGCACTTAGCCCAACTAAGCGCTTTTGCTTATGCCATTCCACAGCTCTACTTTTGCCGTGAATACTTACAGTCAGATGAACAAGTGGCCATCGAAAACTGCCTGCAACGTTTACAAACAGGTTTAAGCAATGCGACATTTACAGTAGAAAAGTTAAACGAGTTATTAGCGGATAGGGATTATTTTACAGCAGAAGAGGTACGTTCACGTTTAGCACCAGAGCCAGATTTTGAATCATTGTGTGATGAATAAAAACAATTAATGAATAGTCTGTTCGCTATGGTACAAATCCCATAGCAGAACATATTATTAATCTGAAACTTTCACAGCACCATCCTCTAACTCTTCCCCCCTAAAAATATTAAAACTGCACTCACCACTTTTTACCCGAATCCTTAGTGACAAGCTTATCGAAATGATTGTCATTTTTAGTTGTCAGAACAATTCACATCTTTAGATAGGTTTTACCAATCAAATCAATAGGCATGAATTATCGTTAAATTTCAAAAGCTTACGATCACACCGAATTTACACAGAGTCGGATTAAAACTTATTCTAAGTCAAAAATACCACTAACATCCCAGACTATATTAGAGACATAAAATAAACCAAACTTTAAATAACCAGGATAAAACTCATGAAAAAACTACTCGCTTTAAGTGTTGTTTCGGCACTCTCTTTTCCTGTATTTGCAGAGCACAATACAATTAATGGCATGGACTTTGGACCACTTGCTCAATTAGTGGGAACTTGGAAATCAGTTGATGCAGGTGGCGTAGATGTTGCGCCCGCTAAAGAGGGTTCAGGCCAAGAAGCGGGGGCACCAGCTGTTACACCATTTTTCGAGAAAATGACCTTTGAAGTGGCAGCTGACGCAGAAAATGCCAGTGACCAATATTTAGTGGCATTGTATTACAAACAGGAAGTATTCAGAAAAGTTGATGGTTCAAAATTCCACGATCAACGTGGTTACTTTATCTATGATGCTAAAAATCAGATGGTATACAACTCATTCTGTGTGCCACGTACAACTTGTGTAACAGCAGAAGGTAAAGCAGGGAATACAATGACACTGATTGCACCTGAGCGTGGTGTTGCAGAATCTTCATACATGACAGAAAAGGCATCAACAACGGGCTTCTCTATGGAGATTCACATTGAGGGCAATAAATTAACTTACTCTCAAAATACCCTATTAGATATTTACGGCAAGTCGCTGTCTCACACAGATGGCAGCACGCTCATTAAAGTAAAGTAGTGTGTAAAAAATACCAAACTTAACCACTAACAGATCAACCTTAGTTTATACATGGAATGATTACTGAGTAAACTTTGAGCGTAAGATTAGTGACCTTGGTATAAGCAAAGGTGTGTTACCCACCACGCCTTTGCTTTCCCTGTTTATTAAACTGCTCAAACTTGTTATTGCTTAGCGATACTGGTTAATTCGCTCATGATTCCTTCATAACAACGAATTACCTCATCAAACTCAACCACCTCAGCTATAGACTCAAGCTCAGTTAACAACGCATATAATTTATCAAAACCTAACATACCCGTAGAACTTTTATGCCTGTGGGCAATTTTCTTTAATTGAACTCTATCTTGGCTAGCGAGTGCACTCTGTAAGCCATCTTGAATAACGGGTAGCTCTACTAAAAATAGCTTTCTAAATTTAACTTGCCTGTCACTAACAGGCTGCTCATCAGTGGTATTATCGACAGAGGATGATTCAAGCTTTTGTAACTGCTCAATTATTTTAAACAGCTCGTTAAAATCGATCGGTTTGCTCACATAAGCATTAGCACCAATTAATAAACTGTCATCCATCTGCTGTTTACTCGAATACGCGGAGTGAATAATGATGGGAATATCTTGATTACTTTGTCCAGCTGCACCTTCTCGAATCGCTTTAGTGGCTGATAACCCATCCATCACCGGCATCTCTAAATCCATTAACAACATATCAAAGGGTTGCTGGTTTAATAGTTCAATCGCCTCTTCACCATTTAAAGCGGTGGTAATATCAAATCCTTTTTCAGCAAAGAATATACGCATCACCTCAAGATTGGTGACATTATCATCCACCACTAAAAAGGCGATCTGTTGCTGTAGCTGAGCAGTTAATAATAGTTCAGGCTCGCTGATCATCTGTTCTGCTTCTCCATACACAAAAGGCATATCAAAGCTGAAGTTACTGCCTACTGAAATCTCACTTTTCACCTGAATTTTCCCCCCCATCAACTCTACTAATTTTTTAGAGATAGACAGACCTAAACCAGAGCCCTCATATTTGCGTGAGCGACCATTATCAAGCTGTTGAAAGTTATTAAATAGTTGCTCTAGATCTTGCTCTTTAATGCCTATGCCAGTGTCTATCACCTCGACGTAGAGCTGAAAATAACCGGATTTATTCACTAGTTTTACTTTTATTTTTACCTGTCCATATTCGGTAAACTTAATGGCATTGTTAATCAAATTAAACAGTACTTGTCGTAAGCGACTCTCATCACCATAGGCAACCTGCCCAAAGTTACCTTGATAGTCCAAAGTCAGTTGTAATTGTTTTTCACTAGCCATCATATTCAGGGTGTTAATGGTCGATTTAAAGCAAGCATAGACATTAAAGTGGGTCGCCTGTAACTCAAACTGCTGAGACTCAATTTTAGAAATATCTAAGACATCATTAATAACCGTGAGCAGGTGATCACCAGAGTTAGTAATTACTTTTAGGTGCTGCAATGCATCTGCGGGTAACTGTTTTTGGCTAAGGTGTTTAGAGAGGTTAATAATGGCATTAAGTGGGGTGCGTATTTCATGGCTCATATTGGCTAGAAAGGCACTTTTTGCATCGGTCGTTGCTTCCGCAAACGCTTTCGAAGTAGCGAGCTGCTTCTCAGTTTTTTTACGCTCTTCCACCTCATCACTAAGCATTTTGTTTAATATGATAGAACGCGTTACATAACGTTGAATCTGACGAGTAGAGATATACACCACAATCATAAAAATAATGCCTGCATAAGCAACAGACAGGTTCGCACCACCAAGGTAAAAGTTATAAATAATCGAGGGTGTTAATGCTGGCACAATAAAGCAGTAAGCAGCAAACAGCTTTACCCCATATAAACCCGCAGCACCCGCACAGGTAGCAAATAGGAAAAACAAAATAATATAACGATAAATCGATTCAACATCAGGAATGAGATAAACAGCGCCTAAGCCCCAAATGGCGCCTAAAATAACAATCGAAACAAAGAATATATTCACGTAAAGGTTGTACATTTCAGGGTTATCAATACGCCCGCGAAAATAGAGAACAAAACTATAACGGATAATGGTCAAAGCTGTAACTGAGCCAGCCCACCACTGTAGAACAGCGGGGTCGGCAACATCATAAACAAATAGCACCAATAAAAACGCAGCAACAAATGAACTAATAATACTGCTTGGCACAATGCTAACCAGCACCTTAGTCTGTTCAAACTTAATTACTTCATCCTGAGTCATTTTCTAATTCATCCGTTTAATTAGTTTAAATAGCTTATCCGCTTAACTGCGATAAAATCTGTTTATACAAGGTTTCGCTAACAGCATCATCCTGTTTACACTGCAGTTCTAATTCACTGAGTAACTCAACCACCTGCGTATAACCTAACATCGACATTGAGCTTTTATGTTTGTGAGCAAGTTTTAACATCACCTGTGTATCTTGTTTTATAAACGCCTGATCTAAAGCATCTCGAATCAGAATTGCTTCCTGCTCAAACAAAACCTGAAACTGCTTCTGATGAGATGTTTTACTGCTACTCGCTGTTTTTTTCTTTGGTTTAATAATCAATTGATTTATCTGCTCAAACAACGCATTAAAATCAATGGGTTTAGCAACGTAACCATTAGCCCCCGCTTCAATGCATTGCTCCTGTTTGAGGGTTGTTGAGTGTGCTGATAACATAATGATAGGGATATCTTTATTATTATCACCCGCATAACCCGCACGAATCTGCGTACAACATTGCACACCATCCATCACCGGCATCTCAATATCCATCAACACCAGATCAAAGTAGTTATTGTAGATCGACTCAACAGCGAGTTGTCCGTTAGTAACGGTGTTAACTTTCACTCCTTGTTCTGCAAAGAAAATACTGCAAACCTCAAGGTTAGTATCGTTATCATCCACCACCAAGATAGAGGTGGTTTTATCCACTAAAGAAACACTGCAATCTAGATGCTGTTTTTCAATTTTATTAATATCACCCAGTAACAAAGGAATGTGGAAAGAGAAGGTACTGCCTTGGCCATATTCACTCTCTACCGATATCTGACCACCCATCAGTTCAATCAGTTGCTTACAGATTGATAAGCCTAACCCCGTGCCTTCATATTCACGGGTAGTGCTATTGTCAATCTGCTGGAAATTATTAAATAACTTTCTTAAGTCATCGGGTTTAATACCAATGCCACTATCAACCACCTGTACAGCAAGCTGATAATTGGGTGCGCTGCCGGTAATATTTGCATTCACTTCCACCTTGCCAAACTCGGTGAATTTAATGGCGTTATTCACCAAATTAAACATCACCTGACGTAAACGCACACCATCTAAATAAACACATTCAGGTTTAATACCTTCGCAACTCACCGCAATCTGTAACTGCTTGCTAGACGCAATCACATTTAACGTTTCAATGGTGCTATTCATGCAACTAAATAGGTCAAAGTGGAAGGGTTTTAATTCAAATTGCTGTGATTCAATTTGTGAAATATCTAAGATATCGTTAATCACTCGCAATAAATGATCGCCTGAATCAGCAATAATATTGAGTTGATTTAAACTGCTTTTTTCAGTGCTTTTTTGTGCCAGATTTTTAGAAAGGTTAATAATCGCATTAAGTGGCGTTCTTATTTCATGGCTCATATTAGCAAGGAAGATAGACTTAGCATGGTTCGCCTGACGTTCTTTATTTCGCGATTCAATCAGTGCTTGCTCACCACTTTTAAGCTCCGCTAATTGCGCTTCCAACTCAATAGTTTGCTCCTGAATCTTTAGGCGTAATAACCGAATTAAACGCATAACAGCAAAAACCAGAACAACTAATAACAGTGCATATAAGAGATAAGCCCACAGGCTTTTCCACCAAGGTGCTTGAATAGAAAAGCTGACTGTTTTAATGTCACTGGCAATACCTTCAACAAGCGCTTTAACACGGAAACTATATTTTCCTGGGCTTAAGTTGGTATAGATAGCTTGATTAATCCCACTCGGTTTTAACCAATCTTCATCTAATCCCACTAGTTGATATTGGTATTCAATCAGTTCCGGCGTCGAGTGAAAAATAGCATTAAAGTGAAAGACTAAATGGTTACTTTTATAACCGAGTGGTTTTGTTAATAGCGATAAAGATTTGCGCTCTTGATTCACCTCTAACGCAAAAAGGTCCAACATGGGCGCGACTACTTTAGGCTGCTGTAGCGTCAATTTTATTTTTGAAATGCCGTTATAACTCGCCACATATAACCATTCTTTATCACTACTTAGGCCATGGTTAGACAATTCATCAATTGGTAAACCTTGAGAAATAGTGAGGTGTAAATCCAGTTCATTATTTTCATTAATGCGGTATAAACCATCTAAGCAAGACACCCATAATTGCTCTAAGTGGTCGACATATAAACTGTTAATAGTTTTATCTTTAAGTAGCGGGAAAGTGGAAAGTTTGCCATCTTTGTAAACACTGATGCCCTGCGCTGTACTGAATAACACCCCACGCTTTTTATCTTCGATAATGGTCCACACCTGTTGATTAGAAAGACCCTCTTTTTTGTTGTAAAAGGCCCATTTTTTGCCATCAAATTTAGCAATGCCATTCTCAGTACCTAACCACAGGTTAGACTGACTATCTTCAAAAATACCCAGTACCGTATTACTGCTTAGCCCCTCTTTGCTGCTTAGCTCTTTGACTAACTCTCCGTTCTTAAGGGAATATAAACCGGTGTAACTGCCGACCCAAATTTTGCCTTTTTTATCTTTGTATAAAGAAGCAAAATAACCATCTGCTATTTTCTTCATGTAGCGACCGTATTTAGAGTAAAGGTATAACCCTTGCTCTTCGGTGGCAACATAAACAAAATCACCATCTTTTAAAATTGAAGCAGAGAAAACATCGCCAAATTGTGCGATAAATTTAAAGTCTTTATCATGCCGAGCCGCCCCATTGTTTGCGCTATAATAAATGTCACCATTATCATCGCGGAACATGCTATAAACATTGTTGCCCGCTTTACCATCTTTAAAGTTAATAATATCGGTGCTTTTGATGATAGAGAAACCACCCCACTGTCCCAGTACTAAGTTTCCCTCTCGGTCGTCAATCACATGCGATAACGAGGGATAACCTAATATTTCAGCATCATAAACTTGGTTAATTTGTTTACTTTGAAAAGACCATAATTCATCTTCGGAATAAACCCACAATCCGCCTTGGTTACGCGGGTTCATGTAAACAAGCTCGCCTTTAAGTGGCGAGGGGATTTTTTCTAATTCACTTAAGTTATGATAAATATAGAGATTGTCACGGGCGATTAAATAAAGGTGGTTATTTTTTGTATCTAAGTGCAAAGCAACAGGCGCAAAATCTATCTCATCTATTTTTTCAAACTGAGCGCCACCCTTACGCAGTATAAAAAGACCATCAAGGGTTGCTAAATACAGGTCGCCATTGTCTTTTTGCGCCATTAAGCTATTGCCGGGTGTTACATTATCTACCGGGTAGGTTTTAAAGCTTTCACCATTAAAAAAGCTCACCCCTGTAGAGCTTAATATCCACAATCCTCTCTCCTTATCGGCAAGTAGATCATTTACATCATCATCTAATAGGCCATTCTCTTTGTTGTAAGCAACAAACTGTTTATCCACTAATTTAGCAAAACCACCCGGGTAACCTACCCAAAGCTGTCCGTTGTTATCTTCAATAATGCTTTTTACTAAATTAGAAGCGAGGCCACTGTTATTTTCATCAAAGGTAGTGAAATTTTTGCCATCAAAACGACTAAGACCGGAATAGGTCGCAAACCATAAATAGCCTTGTTTACATTGAAATAATCGATACACATCATTTTGTACGAGCCCATCAACGGAGCTAAAGGTACGTTGGGGAAATTGTGCAGCATGGATAACAAAGCTGGTTAATAAACACAGTAATAACATGAGATAACGCAACATATTTCAGCCCCTTTACGCTTTTAAAAACTGATAACCCACACCACGTACGGTTTTAATGTACTGCGCTGAATCACCGAGTTTTTTACGTAAGCGCACGATATTCATATCAATTGCACGTTCCATAATGCTCGCATCATCACCATTAATATTGGCGATGATCTGCTCTCGCGAATAGATGCAATTAGGTCGTGATGCAAGCAGGAAGAGAATATCAAACTCTGTTTTAGAGAGGTTAATAATAGTTGTTGGTGTTGTCACTGATAGGTTCAAACGGTTGAGTTGTAAATCGTTAATCTCAATAACTGAGTCAGGCTCAGCTTTTTGCACTCGACGTAATAACGCTTTAACACGTGCGATCAACATGCTTTCATTGAAAGGTTTAGTAATGTAATCATCGGCAAAGGACTCGAGGCCACTAATTATCGTATGTTCATCATCACGTGCAGAGAGTACCAGAATAGATATTTCAGCCGTTTCTTTATCAGACTTTAATGATTTTGCGACCTCTAGACCATCAATATCCGGCAACCCTAAATCGAGCAAAATAAGATCCGGCAGATGATGCTTTGCCATCACCGAGCCAATTTTACCATTTTCTGCAGTTAATACATGATAACCAAGCTCTTGTAATATCTCTTTAGTCATTTCACGTGTGATCAATTCATCTTCAATTATTAATATCGACAATCCATTATCCATGTTTCGCTCCTTCATACCTGCACAACACAAAATTGATCTAGATCAATTTATAGCAATAGAAAGAATCATGCGCGTATTTTAAAATAAACGCCAATAACCAAGTTATCTTTAATATAAAAATATGATTAAGTTGACCAACTCGAGGTTTCCAAAGCAGTATAAAATAGTTTTATCACACCAATGTAACAACTAAAAATCAGTTTATTCCAAAGTCTAGCAATGGCGCCCGCCGTAACCGCACAGGGAAAAATATAACAAAATTGCTATGGATGGTGAGACACACAGTGTTAATACCAACTACGGAAGCTACACACTAGAATTTGATAGAAGTTAAACAACGCCATAGTATTTGTATAAATACTTACCGATTGTATCCCTGGAGTTAAAGCAGAAACCTGTTGAATAGAACGAAAATAATGTTTTTTATATATGCTATTTGCTTGTCCGAAGTAACCTGATTATCAATCAAAGTTAATAAGTATTTTTTATCTTAATAGCCCATGAAAAGGCAACATCCCTATTTGACTTATAAATGCGCAATACTTTCAACTTAACCGCCCCGCGGTATGTATCACTTAGCACGAATTCTGTTTAGATAGCGTTTTAAGTAGATTGTAAGCTCAGTCATTAGCAGCAAACTGATCTATTCAGTTTGCTGCTAATGAGAAGATTAAGATTTATAGTACTCTCTTAATATTCTGGTATTGCCCTTGTGTTGTTAAAGTAACTTCAACATTATTTTTGCTACGATTACGCCAAAACCAGCCGTGACTGCCATCAAAAGCGGCTTCTAAAACCCCTTTATCTGAACCCACATTTCGCCCTTTATTATAACTATGATAAGAAGTGTCTTTGCTATCACCGTGCGTATCAAAGTTAAGATTGCCTCCTTTGGTTAGCCATTGAAACTCAACTTTCTGCCCTTTTTTCATGGCAAGTTTTATTTCAGTTGCTTGTCCGGGTTTTAATACAAAGACCTTAGTATCAGCTTGTACATTAAACGGCTTAGTTATTGGCGGTTGAGCAATAGCAAGACTTTCTGCAATTTCTTTATCTTCAGTGGTAGAGTTGCTGATCACAACTGATTGTTGCAACTCAGCTTGTTGTTCTTTTGCTAATGATGATTTTATTTCCGCCATTTCAACTAAACCAAGTGCACGCCCAACACCTGTTGGGTCAATACCATATTCAGCAGGTAAAATAGAAGTGACTAAAATGATACCAGCAGCAATAGCGGCAATGAAAGTGGATGTTATTAATTGTTTTGTACTCGGTAGCTCGCTCTGAGCAGCTATATTTTTATTGTACATTTTTGAATTTCCTTAAATCTTAAGCGACAAAGTAGCCTGTTAATTGGTAACCGAATAGCATAAAGCCTGCACTCATCAGTAATACGTTGGTATGATAAGCTTGACGGAGAAAACTAGAGTGACGTCTCCAAAATCCCATCACAATTAAAATGCCAACTAGCGCAACGAGTTGCCCTATCTCGACACCAATATTAAAAGCAATGAGATTTACCAATAAACCATCTTTTGCAATATCAAATTCCTGTATCTTAGTCGCTAAACCAAAACCATGGAAAAGCCCAAAGATTAACGTGGCCACTTTGGTATTAGGCTGAACACCAAACCAGCGCTGCCAAGCACCAAGATTATCGAGTGCTTTATAGATAACAGAAATACCGATAATGGCATCAATGATATAAGCATTCGCTCTAATATCTGCAAACACACCTAAAAGTAATGTGCTCGAATGGCCAATGGCAAATAAACTGACATAGATGGCAACATGAGGCAGGCGGTATAAAAAGAAAATTACACCAAATAGAAACAGGATATGATCATATCCACTGACCATATGTTTAGCACCGAGGTAAACATATGGAAAAAAGTTTACTCCGCTAACCTCCTGTATATAACCTTGATCACCCGTGGCGACACCATGGGCAAAGCTGTAAGTCGGCATATAGATTAAACACGCTATTGTTAGCAATAGCAGGTAAGGAAGTGTCCTGCGAATAGACACCATTAATCCATCTTTAAACAAAGATGTTTTCATAATTTACTCCAATAATTCATAAGTCATCGCATTATGCGATAAGTAATTAGTGCCAGTTAGACGAGATCTCTGAGTAAATATCGCGCAGAAAACAGGTTATTTAACACGCAGTATTATCCATAAATGTGTCTAATTGGGAGAAATTAAGCGAGTCGTTTAGGAGGTTGTTCAGGCAGTTTTATGTGTGGGGGGTAATAAAAAAACAAATAGCTAAAATTAAGTGCAAAACTGGCATTTATTGATAGCTGTTCACTATCAAATACAATAATCGATCCATGTTGATGATCCCCATTGTTGTGGCCATGGTTATGCCCTGTTACCTGTTCATCAGTGAAGCCGTCTGCATGGCTGTGCTGATGTGTTTGCTGATGCTCAACACTGGCTAACAGTTGGTGTCTTTCTGTTTGCGCTTGTTCAAACAGCTCTGGTGCATGGGAGGTGACCAAGAAGCTAGGTAAAAGTATTGGGATAATGAATAAAAGGCAGAGAAGGGTGCGACGATATACTGCTGTTTGTCTTAATATATAAAACATAATCCCAGCTCACTAAAAAATAAAATACATACTAGCTAATCACAAAAAATTTTACAACAGGCTACGTGACAGCAATCAGCATGGATATTAGCAATTGATTTAAAACAATAATGTATATATTAAATGGCAAGCAAACTTGCTTTGAAAATCAAACTATTTACTATAAAAGTAATTTGACTATCAAAACAAATGGACTTGTTAATGCACACACAACAAATTGAACAATGGCAACATCAGCACCAATTTCAGCAACATAATCCTATTGGTGAACGCCGCACTTATTATGTACTTGCCCTAACCATTATCACTATGCTGGTAGAGATAGTCGCTGGCAGTGTTTATGGATCTATGGCGTTATTAGCTGATGGTTGGCATATGGGTACCCATGCGATGGCCTTTATTATTACTATTTTTGCCTATCATTACGCTCGCAAGCATGCACAGAAAAATACCTTTACCTTCGGCAGTGGCAAAGCCAATGTGCTAGGAGGGTTTGCTAGTGCAATTTTACTTGGGCTCGTTGCATTGATTATGATGGCAGAGTCTTTTCATCGCCTGCTTTCCCCACAGCAGATTCAATTTAATGAAGCGATAATGGTGGCAGTCATAGGATTAACAGTGAATATTGTGAGTGTGTTTTTATTACATGATAACCATCACCACCACGGCCATGATCATGAGCACCACCATGATCACAACTTAAAAGCCGCTTATTTGCATGTACTTGCTGATGCGCTGACTTCGTTATTAGCAATTGTGGCATTATTCGCCGGTAAATATTGGGGGTGGAATTGGGTTGATGCATTAATGGGCATCATTGGTTCAATCATTATTATTCGCTGGGCAAGCACTTTAATTAAACAAACCAGCCCGATATTATTAGATGCTAATATTGATAAGAAATATCAAAATGAAATTATACAAACCATTGAGTCTGTTGATGATAATCGTGTTTGTGACATCCATATATGGAAAGTGAGTGCAAACCACTATGCGATGATTTTATCCCTCGTCACCCATCACCCCAAATCAACCTGCGACTATAAGCAATTATTAACAGAGTTTGATAAGATTAAGCACCTCACTATCGAAGTAAACCAATGCCTACACAAGGACTAACTGCCTAATGCCAGACATCCAGCTACTTAATCATGCCATTATTGAATTTTACGACAAGTTATCTTCTTGGGAGCATGCGGTAGTCAAAGATAAAAAACTGACTCTGGCACAAACGCATACTATTGAAGTGATTGGTGCACACGGTGCTATGCGTATGAAAGAGCTAGCTGATAAATTAGGCATTACGATGGGCACTTTAACTGTGCAAGTAGAGAAACTAGTAAAGGCTGAAATAATTGTGCGCCGTCCTCATGATTCTGATAGGCGTTCAATACTGGTGGACTTAACCGAAGAAGGCCAGTTGCTGTATAAAGAGCATGACCAGTTACACCTAAATTTAAGCAAAGAGATCACCGCAAATATTAATGACGCAGAGCTAAAAATATTACTCAGCTGTTTACAAAAAATGAACCAGAAATTTTAGTAACACAGCACTGAATATATCTATCTCTCTTTATCAATGGTGTTGATGTTGTTGCTGAGGATCATGGTTGTTTTCAACTGATTTATTGACATCAGGTACTCGCATTACCCCAAGGCCATGTCGATATACATTTTCAGCACCTAAATACCCAGTAATCCCTAAACTACCATTGGCAATTAACAATATAATAATGAACCAATGGGTTATTTTTTTAGTTTGTGTCTTAATAAATAAAACGGTGGTGATTAAATACAAAAAAAAGGTGATAAGCGCAGAGTTTCTATGCAAGGACATTGCACTATGGCCTGCTTGATCATGATTCACACTACCAAAAGCTTGCCATCCACTTATAGCAGCCATCAATGTTGCAAAAGAACCTATATAAAGGCACCACTTAGCTGTTGTTAATAACTCATTTCGTTTGCTGCTTAGAGCTGGAATATAGATAGATAAAAAAAGCATGGTTGCAATGCTTAATGGGGCAATCGAAAAGTGCACGATGAAGGGGTGCCAGTTGGGAATAATTTCAATCATAAAATTGATCCTAAGTTTACTGAAATTTCATTTGATTGCTGTGAATTATATTTGTCCGGGTACCATTGATACCCCACGGCTAACAAAATCCGTGGATCGTGTTAAACATTCTCAGGGTTATCAAGCGCAGAGATTGATAAAACAATACAAGAAGCATAGTCCATGGCTAGCATTGCACAGCCAATCGAAATCGCTAAAACAGTGTGCTTTTTATTATCCGAAGAAAATAGCTTTATGACGGGATCGTTAGTCTCGGTGGATGGCGGTTATACCTGTCAGTAACCTTTGCGCTCTACTGGCAGCCACAGCCACTTTTGCAATCGGGGCTAATACCCTGCTCACTAAACTCCCAGTCACAACATAGCTGAAGTTTATCTTTTAACAAGCTTCTGCCTCGTTTAATACGTGATTTCACGGCGGGTAGGCTGATTTGGTGAATGTTAACCAACTCAGCTTGCTTTTTGTTATTCATTTCACTGTCTAATAATATTTGTCGGTAGTTATCTGGCAGCTCTTTGATCAACACTTGCATACAACTATTAATCTGTTCATCACAGTTTTCTGGCGCTTGTTCTGCGACAAAGCTATCCAAGTCTATATCCGATTCAACAGGTTTCAGTTTTCTATAATAGTCAGTGATGCTGTGACGGCAGATCTGATATAACCAACTACTGAGCTTCTTTTCATCCTGTAAATTAGCAAGGTGTTGATGCACTTTAATAAAGACCTCTTGTAAAATATCTTCAGCGGCACTTTTATCCTTTACCTTGCTTTTAATAAAGTTTAATAATTGTTGGTGAAATTGAATCCACACCTGCTCTACCATTATTTGTACCTCTTTGTAATGACGCTAACCTGCGTAGTACTGCCTACGCAGGCATATATGCAAGAATTCAAAAATAGTGATTAGCAACAGCTAGATGTGTCGCAACAAGGTGCTTGCTCTTTGCACTCACATTGACACTGTTCAGCCACACCATTGCATTTACAGTTACAGTTACAGTTACAGTTACAGTTACAGCTACACTGACACGTTTTATTAGTTTGTTTAATGTTATCTTGGTTCATGTTTTTTTCCTCTTTAAAAGTGATGTTCACCTATAAAGACGTTACAAATTTAAAAAGGATGCAATTAATTAATAACTATTTTCTGTTGAAGCAGACAATAGTGCTTTATTTAAAACGAAAAAACGATACACGCTAACTCACGAGTATCGTTTTTAAATAAGTACATACAGACTTATTGGTAACGCTTATTCAAACCGGTATTACTGGCGGCGAAGACTGACCGTATCCCCCCCATTAAACGAAACTTGCTGTACCAAACTCACACCACCCATTTCTAATACTTGCACTGTTTCTAAGGTATGTGCTATTTCACTGTCACGTGACACATCCTCTTTTAACCAATAATACTGTTGACCTATACGTTTACCATTATGGTCAAGGTCACCACTAAACAATGAATAACTCTTAGCGCCTTGCTCGGCATCAAAAATACCCTGTGTACCTCTGCCTGGTTGAATCGCAATATAAGAGATACTCTCTACTGCATGACCATCCATTAATGCTTCTTCTTCCATTAATGCAGCTTTAAAACCATCCTTAGTAATGTCTTTAACAACAGCTACCACTGGCTGGGTGCCATAAAAGGTTTGAATGCTTAAAAAGACATAAGGCGCTTGTGAAAAGTTATCGGTAAAACCAACATCTCGCCACTCGCCCGTACCATCATGAATAAACTCACCCACTTCAATTAACGTCCCATCGGCCATAGTCACAGGGCCTTTATCTAATACTAAGTAATCAAAACGTTCTGCTACATGTTGATTATCAAGGTGATTCCACTCATTAAAAGCAACATCAAAACCATTTGTATCGATATTCGTTAAACGAATCACACCACCATCATCGCCATTAAAAGTAGGCGCAGAGGTAAATACCATTGGGTCTGCAAAACTTTTACTGCTGATATTTCGTGTTTGCCAGTGTTGGTTTAAATTACCGACATTACTTTTTGCTAAAAACTTGTATTTAGGTGTTGCTACAGTGACCGTATTAGCCACCTCGGTTTTGTATAATAAAGCAGGATCGCGATTAATAAACTGGATTTGGCTTGGGTTAAAGTCATGACCTGCCTGTAATGTCGCAATATCACGCCATTCACCAGAAGGGATCACCAGTTGTACTGTTTTTGCATGGTAATCAAGGTAGATAGCATGATAACGCCCCCCTTGTGTACCACCGTATGAACTAATAATGGCATCGCCATTTTCATCTAATGGAATACCTAATGCGTACACATCAAGTTGGATAACATCACCTTCACTGTGGTTGTAATCGGTAATTGTCACGTTACTTCTAAAGTGCGCTAGTTCGAAGGTATCTGCACCTTGACCACCGGTTAATGTATCGTCACCTTCAACAGCGACTAAGGTATCATCACCAGCACCACCATTTATCACATCATCACCCAGACCGCCTACTAAGAGGTTATCTAAATTATCACCAACAATGGTATCGTTAAAGTCAGTGCCAATTAAGTTTTCAATATCAACAAGGGTATCGGTACGATTCCAATTAACCTGATACACACTACCTGAAGATAAATCGGCATCAATGCGCTTGCTTAAGTTTGCATAACTCACCGTATCAATGCCGTCACCACCATCAACGTAATCACTGCCAAACCCAGGGAATAAGCTATCGTGGCCCGCTTCACCATATATAGTATCAAAACCTGAACCACCATCGATAGTATCGTTGCCGTTACCACCATACAGAGTATCGCGACCTGCTTCACCACGAATCAAATCGTGATTTTCACCACCGTGTACGGTATTTGCTAACGCATTCGCTTCATAGGTGATCGCCTGTGGCAACCCGGTAAAATCAGCCACAAAAGTTGCGTCACTTTGATCATCAAACAGTAACGTTTCCACATTTTTTACTGTCACCAAAGGTAACATGGCGTCATTACCTACAATGGCAAAATCAAAACTAGGAATATCATTAGTAATGGTTGAAGAGTTAGAAAAGTCGATGTACAAATCAGAACTATTTTTAAGCACTAAACGCAATGAATCTTCGTCGGCACCACCATCGATAAAGTTGTAGGTATGCTCTTCTACGACATCACTTAATAAGTCGTAACCATTCTCTCCGTAAATTTTATCTCCACCACCGTTACCTTGGATAATGTCATTGCCATCACCACCATAATGCCACTGTGATAACGCATCAGAGCCAATCAGTTTATCGTCGCCAGCATTACCGTAGTTACGAGCATTACCCCACAGGTTATCATTGCCATCACCACCATAAGCATTGCTTGAATTCTGAATAGTATCGTCACCATCACCACCGTAACCATTAACCGCATTGATGATCACATCATCACCATCCTGCCCACGCGCATTATGGGTATCAATAATGGTATCGTTGCCTTCACCACCATAACCATTTGTTGCACGTACAATCACATCTTCCTTAGCACCATTACCGTTAGGACGACCATATAACGTCGAATCACCGTGAGCATTTACCACATCCACAAAGGTATCGTTGCCACCACCACCATAAGCCACAATGCTACCAAAGATATGATCATTGCCATTACCTGTTGCCACACGCTCAAAGTTAGTAAAACCACCCTGCTTGCTCATCATGTCGTATAAACTACTGCGGTAATAACGTGATGAACGATTTGCAACATACATAGTCTGAAACTCATCATAACCATGCGTCGCACGGTTCACCGTCGTATAAGGAGAGACTCTGTTATCACTACTATCACAGGGAACAGTGGGAATTTTGCACACGATATTAGTGGCCGTATCTTCCATCGTATCTTCTTTTAAATCATCGTAAACGTAATACATCAGCTGTACGTTGCTTTCAAAGCCTTTATACATCCCATACCCCATGCTGGCTGTCGCATCGGCAACCACTTCCATCACCGCAGTCGAGCCACCTTCTGTGATATGGTCTAAAACATAAAGAGTGTTGTTACCAAAGTCACCACTGGGATCAGCTTGGCTATAATCTAAATCCACATCGAACTGATCTGAATGCGGGAAATAAGCCGCTTCTTTGTCATGCCCGGCGCGCTCTAGACTTTCGCTGATAATATAACCGACCCATTCCAGTGCATAATAAGCACCGTAGGTACCCGCGGTGCTCATGCCCGCCCAGCCCATGACGGTGGTTGCAGCATAAGCGCCACCGCTGTAATACTGCGAGAAATCAGCACTGTCTGACTCAATCAAAATGCCATAATCAAAACTTTGAATTTCAGTGACATATTCAGTACGTTGCTGCTCTGTCATCTGTAAATATTCAGGGCGAACCGCTTCTTCTGCGTGCACTGTTTGCGTGGTTAATCCACCTAATACAGCTAGGCTTATTAGTGAACGTTTAAAAGTTTGATTCATGACATCTCCATATCTAATTTACTGAACAAGTTAATATGGAAGTGATTTTAGAGGGGCTTTGTAACATCAATGCAACAAATTGCACAAACAACAAACAAATTTCAAATAGACTATAAAAACAAAAGGTTATCTAAGTTTAGTTTTATGGTTAGATATATAGTGGTAGTAAAGTGGAGAATAGGAGGGAGTGGTTCGTTGCGAGAAATAACAAAACTGACTCTATCACTACAGAGCCAGTTCGGTATTCATAACTTAAGACGAAAATTTATGCTTTAACTTTAAGTGCACTGGCTAAAGGCATAATGTGCTTTCGTTTGCTTAACATCAGCAGTGCTAGCAACAACAGTGTCATTGTAGCCGGCTCTGGTACACGCTGTACTGCAGATATTGCTTGCCCGGTAATATAAACCTCAGAAATATTCTGATTAATATCAAGGTCACGGTGGTAAGTAAAAGAAAGAGGGTTAACTGCCCAATCTGTAGGGAAGCTTGTGAATGGTTCACTTGCATTACTATCCTGAAACCCAAAAATAAGCGCTTCCCAATTCGTTTCACCTAACACAGTATTATCAACCGAATAAGCATTTTGAACAGTAATACTTTCACGTCGAGATGAGTGATTAGCCCATGAAACGGGTGATAAATTATTTAACCAACTATCTGTCGTTAATGAGGCAATATCAAAAACAATATTACTGGCATCAAATACTGTTTGTCTTGAATCATCACTTAATACAGGTAAGTTGTCGTCGAAACTAAGCGTTGCGTTTAACACATCTCCCGCTACAACGGGATCAAGCCAAGCCCCCATAGAGGTGTTTTCCACAAAACTAACCTCCACTTCAAAGTCCCACGTAATAAGCGCAGCAGTTGTATTTACTGCACTAAAAGTGAGCACAGCAATAAATATTTTTTGAAAAAAATGACGCATATAATCTCCATATGAAATGTTGCAATCCGTAAATTTATGGAGATGTTACTCTGCTTTTGTAACATCAATGTAACAAGCTAGATAAACAGTCTTCAAAGTCAGATAAAAGAGAAAACCAACTGGCTTGATTTTCTCTTTTAGGATCATTTAGGGAGGTTATTTAATAAGATAACGTTTTGAAGCAAAACCAAATAAGGCGATGGCAAATATAATCGCGCTAGAAGGTGCTGGCACTTGCACTGGCGTAACACTATTTAATGTTAAGTTATTAAAAAATAGGGTCGCCGTTTTGCCTGAACCATTGAGTAGGTAGTGATAATTGAAGCTCGCATAATCAAAAGAGTCATGCACCATTCGAAAGTCTGCATCATCAATACTCCATTCAACATTTTGACTGCTACCTTTGGAGTAAACAGAGTTGTGGTGCGAATCATGTTTATCCCAAACCGTTACTTCGTCACCAGCAACAAGTGAACTACTAATATCAAGCCTAAGTAAATCAATCACATTACCCATAGTAGAATCAATAATATTACCGTAAACCGGGTAGTGGCTGCTGGCATTGATAGTGGTAATAACAAAGTCATCACTGCTATTAAACAATTTATCGGCACCATCCGAGGTCACCAAGGCTGCCGTTTCGCTATCATCGTAGGTCACCTGCCAACTGTATAACTCGCCTTCAGCTAGGTTATTGCGATCTGCACTGGTCAGTATACCGCTCCACTCTTCAGTGATAAGCATTGCGCTTACAGGCAAGGTAAATAGGGCACAGGTAGCAAGTGTTAATAGCTTTAAGTAGTTCATTGGTTAAGTTCCTTTTTATCTCATTCACATCATATTGTTGTTTTAATCATCGTTTACAACACGTTATGCGATGCAAGACTACAGTGACTTTGCAACATCAATGTAACAAGTCAGCGATCCGAGATAAGTTTTGCTATAGCTAACCATAACCCAGATCATGATTTGCTTTGCTAGCAATGAGGTGCGCCTTATTATCATGTAAAATATAACTTCCTATGTCCTTTATCTCTTTTCAGGTATTCAGTATTTATGCAACTACTCTCTAATAAAAATGCACAGGAATTACTTATCATTCATGAGCAACAGGATGACCAAATCGTCGCGCAATTTATAGATAACTTAGGCAACAAACAAGGTAAACCCTTTACAGAAAAACTTTCGAACTTATTAGACGTAGGTTGGAATCACTGTAATGCAGCGCTTGCAATTGGATTAGCAAAGTTTAGAGCCGGTGAAACAAATAGTGCCGATGTGAGTTATGCATTACATAAAATTTTTCCGCTTGGGAGAGAGGTATGTTTGCCCAATAAACAAGTAGGCCGTATTGCTAGTTACGCTAATACTCACGCTGATGGTTATTACATGTATTTAGAAATTGAAGGCCGCTTACTGCGTTTGAAAATGACCGATAAATGGCGTTTATTACCGAGTAATAAATTATTAGCTTTACCTTACTACCCAGCTCCGCCTACTGAAGAAGAAAAAATAAATATTGCAGAGTTTGAACAATGGGCTGGTGGATATTAATGAATTTCCATAATTTCATAACAAGTCGTTTTTCCCGCAATATTCACACTGACCTCTTGTTCAACTTCAGCGTTATTAATCGCTTGACCTAATGGCGAACTCACCGTGACAACCACAATGCTTTTATTATCAAACACCACTTTTAGTCCACCAGCAGCAGGGCCAAAAAACAGCCATTTCTCATTATCAGCTTCATCTAATAACAGCACTAACGCACCACTTTTTACTTTCTCACAAGCTTGATAATCCACTTTTTTAAAGGCTTGAATATCTGCAATACACTGCTCAACACGTTTCGATTGCCCTTGCGCTAAATAACCCGCTTCAAGCGCTAAGGTATCGTATTTATTTTCGGGGATATTGGCTTTATCGGAAGCGGTCGCATGGGCACGTTTTACAGCATCAACAGCAACTTGATGCACTCTGTTGAGCTCAATTAATAATGTCTCTAATAACAACTGTTTGTTCATGATCTGCTTAATACTGAGAAGGGAAAGCTGATGATAGCAAATAATAACAAGAACAGTGTAAGACTCAATGACCTGTTAACTATTTGATATTTTATTTGCACTAAGCACTCACTAGTCATAATATGTCTCAATATAAGTAATTAAATAAAGCTAAGGAGAGAGTAGATGCATACATTTCATTTTTTCGAAAAAGACGACGTAATTTTACATTTGAACATCGCGAGTCACTCTTTTGAACTTGAAAAAGATCAACTTTTTAAACAAGGATTTGAACGCTTAGGTGATGCGATACAAGCAGAAAATAGTCAATTAGCGCATGCGCAATTTAATAAAATTCAATCAGGTAAAAAAGCCATCTTTCACTTTTTCGAAAAAGAGGGGATTGTTATACATTTAGATATCAATAGAGCCTCTTTTTTAAGTGAAAAAGAGCAACTTATTGAGCAGGGGTTTGAGCGTATAGGTGATCCTGTGCATGCTTATACTAACCAGCAAGCAGAGAAAAAATTTAAACAGATGCAATTAGATGAAGTGAATACCTCAACGACGTTTCTGGGTGCTGCGACCACAGGTGGTGCGGGTAACTTCCTTCACTTTATCAGTAAAGTGAAGGAAAAAAGTGATGCTAAAAAATAACAGTCGCTATGTTAGCTTTCCTCGTCAGCTAACATAGCAACTAACACATCTAACTGTTCTTTAAGTTTCTGGACTTGCATTTTTTGCTTTTCACTGCCCTGTGCAAATGGGGCCATCACACAAAGTGCTTGTTGTTGCAGTGCACGGCCAGATTCAGTTAAATGAATATACACTTCACGCTCATCTTCCGTCCCACGCCTTCTCTCTATTAAATCCAATGATGCTAGTCGCTTTAATAGTGGCGTAAGCGTATTACTACTCAAAAACAGCTTTTCACCAATCACTTTCACCAACAAAGCATCCTCTTGCCACAGCACCATTAACGCTAAATATTGTGGATAAGTGATGCCCAATTTATCAAGGTAAGGTTTATAACGTCGCGTCATTAATCGAGAAGCAGCATAAAGTGGGAAACACAACTGTTGATCCAGATGCAAGTGACTATCTAGAAGAGAAGTGGATTTATCTGTCATCGAACTTACCTAAGCAGAATTTAAATGAGTTGCAACCCTACCGAAACAAAAACAACTTGCAAGACTAAATCGCGCGCGATATATTATCTAGTACATAATTCAACCAATAGGAAAAGACGATGGACGAACAATTGTACCAATCAGCGTTTTTAATCAACGGCAAAACACACACACTAAGTGAGTGGCAGCATAAAACTATCTTATTGGTGAACACAGCCACTAAATGTGGTTTAGCACCGCAATTTCAAGCTCTACAACAAATGCATGAGGAGCTTCAAGATAAAGGCTTGGTCATCATTGGTTTCCCTTGTGATCAGTTTAAACACCAAGAGCCAGAAACAGATGCAAGCATGGCCAGCGTTTGCGAACTCAACTTTGGGGTGACTTTTCCACTCACCCATAAAATTGAGGTCAATGGTGAAAATACCCACCCAATATTCCAAGCACTTAAAAAAGCAGCTCCGGGATTATTAGGCAGTAAAAACCTCAAATGGAACTTTACTAAGTTCTTAATCAGCCCCAATGGTGAGCAGATAAAACGTTATGCGCCCACCACTAAACCACAGGCGTTACTCTCTGATATTAAGAGATGGCTAAAATAGGTGATGAAGTTACAAAAGTTATTAACCACTATGGGTAGTAGCCTACTCGCACTGTATTTTTTAGTGCCAGGTGTTTTAAAGTTTGTTGCTTGGTCAGAGCACATCGAAATGATGCAACAACACCAACTGCCTATGCCCACGCTGTTATTAGCACTCGCAGGGTTAACGCAAATAACGACTGCATTGTTCATTCTCTTTAAGCGTCACGTTGCTTGGGCCGCGTTATATCTGGCACTATTAACATTAGCGATTAACTTAGGCATGCATGATTTTTGGAATTATGAGGGGGTAACTGCACAGCATGAAACCCAGAACTTTATTAAGAACTTAGGTATTTTTGCAGGGTTACTGCTACTGAGTGCAAGCAATTGGCCAATAGAGCGTAAATAACTAACAATCGGCGAAGCAAAACAGCTTCGCTTTTTCACCTATTTGTCTTAAATTAGTCCAGAATAGTCAGCGTTCTATTTTTCATTGCAGTTCAAATTAGCTAGGAAAAACGCATGTTTTGGCAATCACTTTCATTCTCGTTTTCTGTCACCGGCCCTATTTGTATTTTATTATTTTTAGGCTGGTTGCTTAAACGTATTAAACTGATTAATGATGCGTTTGTAGATAACGCCTCCAAGCTAGTATTTCAAGTTACCCTGCCCGCGCTGTTATTTTTAAGCATTGTTAATGCCGATCAATCGGTGAAAATAAACCCCACTTATATCGCTTTTGGTCTTGTTGCAAACCTTTCTTTTTATCTACTAACGAGCCTTTGCTGTCGATTATTTATTAAACAAAAACAAGACCATGGTGTCATTATTCAAGGTGGCTTCCGCGCTAATACCGCGATTATTGGATTGGCTTATGTAGCTAATATTTACGGTGACTCCGGGGTGGCTTTAGCTGCCGTTTATGTGGCCACAACCACCATTTTATTTAATATTTTAGCGGTGATATGCCTCACTGCTACGCCATCAAATACACAATCAAAACTAGGTTTAAAAGGGTTAAAGGATGTCGCGACATCAATTAGTAAAAATCCGCTAATCATCGGTATTATACTCGGTGTAGTGTTATTAACGTTAAATATAAAAGTGCCCAGCGTGCTCATCGATACAGGACAGTACTTTGCTAATATGACCCTGCCTTTAGCACTGCTATGCACCGGCGCGACACTTAATTTAGGAGAGTTGCGTAGTACAGGTATTAACGCATGGTTTTCAAGTTTCTTTAAGTTATTGCTTGCGCCGATACTCATCACAGGCAGTGCTTATCTTTGGGGATTTAGTCAGTTAGAGCTCGGGCTATTATTTTTTATGACAGCAGCCCCAACAGCAGCCGCTAGTTACGTCATGGCACGTGCGATGGGCGGTAATGCTAATTTAGCCGCCAATATCATTGCTATCACCACGGCAGGATCATTAATCACCTACAGCTTAGGTATCTCTATTTTATATAATTTGAATTTTTTCCCATAAAGGCTGCATTGTCTTCCGGCTTACAGACTTATCGAACTTTGTATTAGCAAATAACCTAGGCTGATAAACCTCGACGCACCTTGCCAGGGCTAATCGCATATTGTTTTTGAAATGCGCGAGAGAAAGCAGGCTCAGACAGGTAACCCACCCGCTCTGCCGTATCACTAATACTGCTACCTTGATTTAAGTGTGTCCAAGCAACTTGCATACGCCACCACGTTACATATTGCATTGCAGTCCAGCCACTGCATTGCTTAAACGCTTGTGCAAAACTGGTCCGTGACATCGCGGCTTGTTGCGCCAAACTTTCTAAGGTCCATGGTTCCTGTGGTTGAGCATGAATAGCCTCTAACGCTAATTTCAAACGCGTATTGCTATACAGTGCTAATACACCTACCTGTTCCGGATTATTAGATAAAAAATGACGTAACGCATAAATAAATAACAGCTCTGATAACCTATCAATAATCGAGGTTGAGCCTAATCCAACATTTAAACTCTCGTGGATTATCATGTTCAGTATTGGTTTCATCCAGCAGGTATTTGAACCCGCTCTGATAATAAACACTTCAGGTAAAGCATTTAACAAGAAGCAGCTACCACAATGACGAAAACTGATTGAACCACACAACATGCCCGTGCCATTAGGTACTGCGGGGGCACTGTAAGCGATATGTTGCTGTGGTTCGAGCGCTGCTTTGATAGGTCGCATAGTGTGCATAAGCTCCCTCGGGAATATCACTAAGTCACCTTCATTAAGCACCGTCTCTAAATGGCCTGGTACCTCTAAATAACAACTGCCCATCGTCACCATATGAAAACAAGTCTTGCCTGGATCATGCTCTTGTAAGGACCAGTCTCCGCAAACTTGTGCATTGTGGTAAACCTTGGCATCTAAATGCAACTGCTGAATCAAACTTGAAAACACTTCCATTTCGTACTCCTAAGCTATTTTTAACTAATTTACACACTAATCGTACATAAAGCACGGTAATAAAGTACAGTTTTCACGCAAAAACAGCCTATATTTAAGAAAAAACGCCATTCTGTACGATGAGGTTGTTTTTATGAACTTTAGGGCATTAATCGTTCTCGTAAATGTTGATAGAGTTCACACATCGACAAGATAGACGCACAGAGAAGCACTTCTCATCGGCAAGTTTATTAGGTCAATACAGTCGTAAAAATAAGGATTGTATAACAAATATAAAACAACTTTTTTAAATATAAGGATGAATATTATGACTAACTCACTACTAAAAATTGCAACGTTATTAACCGTTACCGTGGCAACATCTGTTTTTGCTAATGGCTCTGGTAGCACTTACGGCCAAGGTGGAAAACCGTTTTCTCCGCAAGCGGTTAAACCAACTGAATCAAACCTGTTAGCCAACGGCTCAGGCGGGACTTATAGCCAAGGTGGCAAACCGTTTTTAGCAAAAGTAGTTAAATCAACAGACTCAAACCTGTTAGTCAACGGCTCAGGTGGTACTTATAGTCAAGGTGGCAAACCGTTTTCACCGGAGGCAGTAAAATCAACTGACTCAAACCTGTTAGTCAACGGCTCAGGCGGGACTTATAGCCAAGGCGGCAAACCGTTTTTAGCAAAAGCAGTTAAATCAACTGACTCAAACCTGTTAGTCAACGGCTCAGGCGGGACTTATAGTCAAGGCGGCAAACCGTTTTCACCGAAGGCAGTTAAATCAACAGACTCAAACCTATTAGTCAACGGCTCAGGCGGTACTTATAGCCAAGGCGGAAAACCGTTTTTAGCAAAAGCCGCTAAATTAACTGACTCAAACCTGTTAGTAAATGGATCTGGTGGCACTTATAGTCAAGGTGGCAAACCGGTTTCAGCGGAGGCCGCTACACCGCTGAAATCAAACGATTTAAACCTGTTAGTGAATGCGACAGGCAGTGCTTATAGCCAAGCAGGTAAGCCCTTTTCAGAAGCACCAATTAAATCGATTAAGTCGGCTGCAGTGAGTCTTCTGGCTAACAACTCAGGCAGCGCTTACGGTCAAGCAGGCAAACCTATTGAAATCGCGGATATTGAAAAAAAACAAGCATAATAATTTAAATTAAATAGTGAGTTAACAGCTCACTATTACTTCTGATTTACCGCTACCTCTGAATTTTTAACCTCCTTTGACAATCACCATAAAGCAAAATAAATATAGATAACATATGATAGTCACGTAACATCGTTAATTAAATCACTCATACATTTAACTCGGTAATCTAATGACTGTTCAAATCGCTTACGCTCAACTTAAGCAAGCCCTTAACTTGCTTTGCCCCCCACCCGAAAGTGACTGGCAGAAAATCAAAGACACTTTCCGCTTTGTTGAATTAGATAAACATCAATACTTTTTACGCATTGGGGAAATAGCTGAGCAGCAAGCCTTTGTCGTATCCGGTTTATTACGTATGTATTATGTGAATAGTGAAGGCAAAGAGGTCAATCGAGGTTTTGCGATGCAAGATACTTTCTGTGGTGCTTACCCCATTGCCAACCAAACTTCGCCAATTAGTATTCAAGCATTAGAGCCCTGTTTATTATTAGTTGGTTCGTTAAATAAATTAAAAAATAGCGCTTACTTTGACAGACTTGAACCCGTTATTCTTAGACAAATGTTAGGCTTTCGTGAGCGTCGTGAGCAACTGATGTTACTGGAGTCTGCACAGGCCCGCTTTGAAGCATTTATCGCCGATAAACCCATTTTAAAAGACCGTTTACCCCAAGGTCAAATTGCTTCCTACCTTGGTATTGCTCCCGCGACTTTCTCCCGATTAAAGAAAAAAATGGATTTGACCTAAGTCAAATACAAACAATAGGTCACTGATTAATATCGCTACACAATTAATCAAAAGGTGACCTTATGTCTAAATCTGAAATGAACACAATTGCTTGGCTAATCTTAGGACAAGTGATCGTAGCAATAACTGGCTTTCTTACTTTGATGGCGGTATTTAACTTCCCGGATATCCTTAGGGAGCCCTCGCAAGTACGGTTATCACTGTTCCTTGAAAACCGTCATATTATTGCTCCTACTTACTTTTTTTTAGCGATGACCGGTATTAGCCAAGTGGCTATTTCGGTTTTATTCTTTCGCTTGTTTAAAGACAAAAACCTACTGGTTACCTTAGGCTCGGTATTTGGCATTTTATGCGGGATTTTTCAGGTAGTTGGTTTTATTCGTTGGCCTGTTTTAATCCCCTATTTGGCAGAAGCAAAAAATGTTTCACCGGAAATTGTTGCTTTTGTAGAGGGGGCGTTTAACCGTTATGCAGGCATGGCGATCGGTGAGCATTTAGGTTTTTTAATGCAGGCATTTTGGACGCTATTTATCGCTATCGCATTGCTTAAACAGCCAATCTTTAATAAAACTCTAGCACTTTCAGGCATCGTCATCGGCCTGTTATCTATTTTAATGTCACTCGAACCACTAGGTTCGGTCTTTACTATCTTTGGTGAACTGACCAACCCAGTGGCATCAGCTTGGTATATCTGGTTAGTCTTTTTAGCGATATCTTTATTTCGTTCACAGCCTGAAGATAAACACGCACCACAGTTTGGTATGCTCTCATTAGTTATTAGCGCCATCACCTGGGCCGGTTTTGTTGTACCCGCTTATTTATAACTCCTTAGCGACAAGCTTAAAACGAAGGATGCAGTAACCCTTTTTTTACAAGTTAATTATAATGGAACTGAAGCTTCAGGTTGCACTTCTTAGAAGCACGCCTGAAGCTTGACTATGCGACTCGAATGTTAAGAAAAACTACATTCACTCGTTCCGACAATTGAATAGGTAAACACAACATTGATATTGTTCGCTTTATCTAACTAGGCTTAGTTTAGTGCTAAGTGTTCATTTAATTGCAGTTCCATTTCTAACAAGCTACTGTGCCCTTGCGCTAGCACCGAAGATCCTTTTCCTGACTTAATCACTAAGGTAGGAAAACCACGAATCCCACTGTTTAAGTAAGTCTTAAAATCTTCTTGCGCTAATATTTCATAGCGTTTATCAGACATTTTTTCTTGAAATACTTTTGCTTCAAAACCAATGTTAGTAGCGTATTTTGTATAGGCATTAATATCACTGGAGTCGATACCATCTTCATAAATTGCACGGGTTAAACTACTCGCAAATAGCATTGCCTGACTCGGAAAATACGCTTTGACAATGCAAAGAGCAATAGCAGGTAAACGTGAATCTAAGGTATTTTCGCCCTTGCCAAATAAATCACTGAGAAACGATTCGCCGAACTTTACTCCGGTTCGCTCTTCAACCTGTTTATAGGCTCCCTGTTTAATGTGGGGTGCGGCTATATTTACTTTTCCTGCTCGTTCATTTAAAAATAAACCACCGCTAATCACTTCAAAATCAACGCGCTGTTTATATTTTTGGTGAAGTTCAGAGATGGCAGGGTACATGCCAAAACACCAACCGCACAATGCGTCGTAGTAATAGGTTACTGTTACTTTTTTTTGTTTAGTCATCATGAAATATCCTTTTTACTTAACTCTTTATTTCTCTTATTGGCTTTCATCAGCAACTACCAAGCCACTGATTTCACCCATTGTTCAGTCGTCTGCAAGTTGACAGAGTCAATAAACTGTTGATGTCTATAATGTGTGAAGCTATCACTATTCTCAGCAACACCGCGGTAAAGGTTGGCAATTTCATTGGCAACATAATCCCCTAACACAGGTTTTAAGTTATCTTCAAACTGTTCGGGGGTTGCTGCAACATAGTTAACCTTTGTATTCAGCGCCCCACCAATCAGTGCTGCGATGTCTTGTTTCGAGTTTTTTCCTTTATTGGTAATTAATATTTTTTGTCCATACAAACTGCTTTTTTGCACTGCGGCAACACAATAACGCCCTAAATTTTCATGTGAAATCCAATTGAACTCCAGCTCGTCTGCCACTGGGTAAGGGATGATCTTCGCTTCTCTAATCACCGGTAACAAAAATTCAGAAGAGAGGTTGTCGAGATATAGGGTTGGCATCAGCGTAATGATATTTAACCCAGATTGATTAAGAAGTTCTAACGCATCATGTTTCACATCTATCGCGGCATAACCTGTTTTTGACTCGCCAAGTGGGATACTGCTATTAAAAATGATGGTTTTTACATCGGCCGCTTTCGTTGCTGCGACGATATGTTGGGTAATTTGTTGCACGGCTTGTGTTTCAAATATCAGTGGCAGTGTTAAGACCACTGCTTGGCAATCTTTCATTAATGAAACAAGCAATGCGGTATCGCTAAAACTGCCCTGCACGAGCTCGTAATCTTCTGATTGCACATCACTTCTTGTCATAGCCGCAACGGCATAACCTTCTCTTTTGAATACCTTGGCAATGCTCGCTCCTTGAGCACCTGTGATTGATGTAATAAACACTTTTTTCATTTTTATCTCCTTGGTAGTGGTTTAGTTAAGTTGAATTAAGTATATTTACCTAAACAACAAAATGTAAGAAGGCACCATTTTGTTCGCTAACCACCTAAAGGTAAGTAATATATGAAAACAACAGGTTATGAAGCATGTCCATTGCAAAAAATGTTAGGTTGTGTGGGTGGAAAATGGAAGTTACTGATCATTTATAATATTCGAGAGAGTGGCATCATTCGTTTTGGCGCATTAAGTCGTCAGTTACCGGCGATCTCTCAAAAGGTGCTCACATCGCAATTAAAAGAGTTACAGTCAGACAAACTCGTTAATCGTAAAGTGTATGCGGAAGTACCGCCTAGAGTAGAATACAGCCTGACCAAATTAGGGCAGTCTCTGTATCCCGTATTAGATTCAATGTCGTCTTGGGCTGGCGAAAATATGCAGGAAAAAAAATAAAGCAAGACGCACCTTGTCGCAAGTAACGGTGCGCGATAAAACGATTTTTATTGGCCTAAACCAAAATACAACCTATCTTCTAACCCTTGCTCGGTTTTATAATATCCTTTAGAAGATCCTTCCTGCGCATAACCACTTTTTAATAACACCGCATAAGAGCCTTTATTAGAGGCATAACAATCCGCCGTAATTTTATGTGCGCCTAAGGTTTCAAAGGCAAGTTGACTGATGCGTTGGCACGCATGGCTAGTAATGCCTTTACCCCAATTTTTATGTGGCAACTGATAACCAATTTCATAGTTCCCGACTAGCATAGGCACCTGTGTTAACCCAATCATGCCAGCAAACTCATTGTTTTTATCTAATACAATAAACACCAGATTATTTGCCCAAACATCCGCTTTAATGGCCGTGCTTATGTCCTCAATCATAGGGTTAAAATATCCTTCATAGACTTCCACAGGGGCGGGTGCAAAAAACAGATATTCACAGACCTTAGGATCAGCAAGCATATGCTTGATAGCCTCTAAATCTGTTTGTTGTATTAAGCGGATTTGGTAATCGGCAAAGAGTGGAATGGCCTGGCCAGCTTTCAGTTTATTGGTATTCATCTGTTTTCCTTATTGAGTAAAAACAGTATAGATAACTGAAAAGTAAATCTATAAAGCACAGCAAACTCAACTCGCAACAAACAGTGATGATGCAAGAAGCAAAGCAAGCAGGCCTGAGCAGTGGTTTTAGTATCCCTATTCATGGCGCATTAGGCGAGTTTGGCGCGCTCAGCTTAGCCTCGCCAGAGAAATTATCTGCTCAATCCAATAAGATAATAGAAGCGATTCCTCACGCTGTACTTATTATTTCCGCTGTCCAAGAAGCCCTTAAAAAAGTGGCACAGGGTGAATCACCTGCCACCATTCAATTAACCAAACGTGAAAGTGAATGCTTAACGTGGGCGGCTGAGGGAAAAAGCGCGTGGGAGGTTTCACAGATTTTAGGCTGTGCCGAACGTACTATTATTTTTCACCTGACAAATGCAGCCTTAAAACTAGGCTCAACTAACCGTTATCAAGCCATTTCCAAAGCTATTTTAAGTGGTGCTATTTCGCCAGCTTTCTAAGCGACCTGAATCCAGGATAAGCACCGCTTCCTAGTACTGCTGTTTTTGTTAAGTGAACTCAGAATAGTTGGTTATTTCTTTTCTTTGGCAGCCATCACATCTTCTAAAGTAAGTCCGGTTAAATCACTGATGGTGCGCCATAAATAATAAAAAATGCCCAGCATCATTATCATTGAGGGTAATGCAATCATCGGGTAGCTATATAATGTCAGCTTGCCTAATTGCTCATTAAATTCAGGCGTACCAGCAGGGCTAGTGACCAACCACTTAGCGAGGATGTAATTCATGGTGGCAGAAAAAGCAAAAGAGCCCGCCACCAAATAAGTGGCTTTCATCAACCGTTGTTCAAAAAATGCAGTGCTATTACGCGCTTGTAGTTTTTGTTTTATCTTTTCCACATCCATTATTTCAGGGTTAAACAGCAAGGTTTTAACTAAAGGATAAGGGGTAAATGTAGACACTAACACACCAATACCTATCACAGCAGGAATCGCAGCCTCTTTAATCGCTAGCCATTTGGTATCTAATTCAAATAAACCAATCCCGCCTGTCAGCAATACACTAACCAAACCTAACAAAGCGATAAAGTTGAACTTGCGGTATTTAATTAACTCAAATAGTCCCCAAGCCAGTGGAAAAGTAAGCGCTGCAATCAGCCCTCCACTTGGTCCAAGGTCTGCTTCGCCGCTAAATTTCATCAGGATCACTGACGGGATAATAATACTGACCAGCATATCGATCATCGGACGAGGTTTGTGTGTTGCTTTGTTATTCATGATAAGTACTTTTTAGTTAAAGGTTGAATACAGATTGTTTTAACGAATGATTAACACTAACACAGAAGAACCATTTTTGGCTCACGTTTGCAGCCAGTAATCAGTGACACACGAACGAATAATACGGTGTTTTAACCCGATGCCTCGCAATTTAAGTAGCAACAGATTGATAACAAGCATCTTTATTGTATCTTGTAGGTTAAATGTTTTTTGTTGATGGATTGGCCTGTTGCTATCTATTAAACAGAAATTTTCTATTTAATATGCTGTTATGTGAATGAGTAAATTGCAATGGGTTTAGATACTGTCGAATTTATAATTTCGATCGAGAAACATTACTCAATCACTCTAGCAGATGAAGATTTAGGAACCTTGACTGTTGTAGGTGATTTTATCGTTTACGTTGCCAATGCATGTGAAATGCAGAATGGGACTGAAATCGAATTTGAAGAAGTATATGAAACAGTAAAGTGTTTCTTGTATCGTGATTTCAATATTCCCAAAAATGCAATAAACCTTAAATCAGAATTTGTCGCTGATTTAGGCATGGGATAATCCCCATGACCAGCGCTTTAAATGGAACTCAAACAATTGCCTTAATTCCGCTTAAGTGGGCCTTAACAATCAGAGTGAAGCTATGAATATCCGATATATTAATGAAACAAACGAAGTTGATTGGCAGCAGGCCTCTAAAATAATCAGCGTTATTGGCTGGGGAGAACGATCAGCTGAAGATCTTAAATCAGCCTTTCAAAAGAGTTCTTTTGTAAGGTTTGCTTACCTTAATAATGAGCTGGTTGGTATGGGAAGAACGGTAGATGATGGGAAGTATTATGGCTGGATTGTTGACCTTGCTATATTGCCAGAACATCAAGCTAAAGGTATCGGCACTTATATTCTCAAAGAGCTCGAGGCAGACTTAGCGCCTTTTCTCAGCACCATGCTCACCGCAGCGCCGGGGAAAAGTGGCTTCTATGAAAAGCTTGGCTGGTTAAAACAAACAGCTGCCTATATCTGGCCACGTTCAGAAAAGCAAAAACGTGATTTTACAGAAAATGCGTAAGTTACTTAAACGAAATAATAACCTAAGTCACCGTTTAGCAAGGTGCTAACTCTTAATGGAGCCACATGAAATTATCATTAATCGCAGCAGTTTCTGAAAATGGAGTCATAGGCTCTGGTTTGGACATGCCTTGGTCTGTAAAAGGTGAGCAGTTATTATTTAAAGCGATGACATATAATCAATGGTTAATTGTCGGTAGGAAGACTTTTGAATCGATGGGAAAACTAGCAAACAGGAAGTATGCCGTCGTTTCTCGCTCTGAAATAAACTCAGAGGATAAAGATGTATTCTATTTTTCATCTATTGAAAGTGCACTCTCCACTTTAAAAAATGTAACTGATCATGTATTTATAGCTGGTGGCGGTGAAGTATATAAAGCACTTATTCATCGGGCAGAAACACTTCATATATCGACAGTTCATAATGAAGTTGAGGGTGATGTGTTTTTTCCTAAAATTCCCGTTGGTTATCATAAAGTATTTGAACAAGGCTTTAGTTCAAACGTAGATTATACCTATAGAATTTGGCAAAAAGCCTAGCATTAAATTCAAGCGAACTAAAACGCTTGGTTAGACTTGCCCTCCACCTTAATAAGCAACAATTTTGATCCACTCAATGCTCCGTTATACCCAAGAGAGTTTAATAATATGCCTGAACCAGATCCACTAAGAATACAGACATTTGTCACTGCAAAAGATCTCGGCCAGTGGCTTGAATCGAATCACACCTCGGAAAGTGAACTGTGGGTGAAGATATACAAGAAAAATACAGGAAAACAGAGTGTCACTTGGAACGATGTTGTTATTGAGTCGCTGTGCTGGGGCTGGATCGATGGCATAAAGAAATCAATTGATGAGCAAGCTTACCTGCAACGCATTACACCGAGAAAATTACGTAGCAATTGGTCTAAAAGAAATACTCAACATGTAGATCGCTTAATCACTGAGGGGCGCATGATGGAATCTGGTTTGGCACATGTTCGTGCAGCAAAAGCTGATGGTCGCTGGGATGAAGCTTATGTTGCCAGTGAGATGCAAATTCCCTCAGATTTTTTAGATGCACTTGAAGTTAAACCAAATGCTAAAGCTTTTTTTGGAACCCTCAACAAATCGAGTCGTTATGTTATCGCGCACGGCTTAATCAGCGCAAAGAAACCAGAGACCAGACTAAGGCGCTTTGAAAAATTTATGAACTTGCTTGTTAACGAACAAAAGCCTACATAATAGGTTTAGTTTTACTGAGTTTTAAATTAAACAAATCCAATTAGTTACATTTACAATTATTCACTTTATATGGAAATCACGATGGATAAAATACTTACCGGCAGTTGTTGTTGTGGCGATATAACTTTCACCGTTAAAGATAACTTTAATCGCTTTTTCTTTTGCCATTGTCAGCAATGTCAAAAATTAACAGGTAGTGCACACGCATCAAATCTATTCACATCAACAACCAATATCAATTGGGTGAAAGGGGCTGATAAAATAAAACACTATGAGCACCCTCAGCGTTCATTTTCTAAAGCCTTTTGCGAAAACTGTGGATCTGCCGTGCCCTTTTTAACCAAAAATGGTCAGTCATTAATCGTGCCAGCAGGCTGTTTAAATGAAGAACCTTCTAAAAATCTCGATGCACAGATATTTTGCGCCGAGCAAAGCCAATGGCACAAAAACGGCTTAACTGTTAGTAAAGTGCCAGGCTTTCCTAAATAACTCAATCATGGAGAAGTGCGTATGGGTACTGCAACAAACATCACCAATGTAAAGTTTTCCGTTGGTGACTTAATTCACCATCGGCTTTTTGGATATCGCGGTGTCATTGTCGATGTTGATTCGACTTTCCAACTGACCGAAAATTGGTATGAACAAGTCGCAAAATCTCGACCACCAAAGAATCAACCTTGGTATCACGTGTTAGTGGATGGCAGTTCACAAGCAACTTATGTCGCCGAACAAAACCTAGAGCATGATGATATTTTAGGGCCTATCAATCACCCTCAACTTAAACAGTTCTTTTCAAAGTTAGAAAATGGGCGGTATATTCACAACAGAGCGATGAACTGATGCGAGCGTTGCTCGCATATTAAGGATATGTATGAAAGCGTTCATTTTTTACCTCATGGACACCTTTAGGTGGTTCATTGTGACTTCAGCAAATATTGTCTGTGCTTTGATGGTTTTTGCTGTGATTTTTTCATTTTTCAATAACACCTCCAATCAGATAGGTAACCTTATCATTACCTCTCTCGTGGCGGTGTTATTTGGTGCTTTTTCATGGCACTACGACAAACTGCTTAAAAAGGTTGCCCCCAAAGAGCGACAAGATGATTGTGAAGAAAATAACCACTAAAACAGGGAGTTCAAGTCTTATATGAGAATTATCTACGATTTTTCCGAGCATCAGATAAAACAAGTACATCAGTTATACAAAGAGGCTTGGTGGGCGAAAGCGCGTTCACTAGAAGAGACAACCAACTGTGTAAAAGGCTCGCAAATTTGTATTGGAATAGTTAATGATAATAATGAGCTTATCGCTTTTTCACGCATTCTGAGTGACTTTATCTACAAAGCAATTATCTTTGATGTAATTGTTTGTGAGGCTGAGCGTGGCAATGGCATTGGCCAAAAAATGATGGCACTGATTAAAAACCATGAGCGCCTAAAAAAGGTAAAACATTTCGAGTTATATTGCCTGCCTGAAATGGAATCGTTCTACTCCAGCTTGGGATTTTCAACCGATATTGGTGGCATTAAATTAATGCGTTGTGTGAATACTTAACAAACTATTATACAAAGGTGAACTATGAATATTCGACCCTGTTTACAAAGTGATGGCAAAGCAATTTGTGATATATACAATTATTACATCGAACATACAGTAATAACCTTTGAAGAGACCCTAGTTACTGAGTCTGATATTTGTCAGCGTATTGAATCTTACACAAAAGATTACCCATGGCTGGTGTTAGAAAATGAAAACGGGATCGTTGTGGGTTATGCTTATGCAGCAAAATGGGCACAGCGTTCTGCCTATAAAAATACAGTTGAAATAACGGTTTACCTTCATCACAAAGAGTCAGGTAAAGGTTATGGGGCAGCACTATATAAAACAATTTTGTCAGCCCTATCTGCATCAGGTTTTCATATTGTCGTGGCAGCCATCGCATTGCCTAATAAAGCCAGCGTAAAGCTACAGGAGTCATTTGGCTTTGAAAAAGTTGCTCACTTTAAAGAAGTGGGCCGAAAATTTGATCAATGGGTTGATGTTGGTTTTTGGCAAATTAATTTAAAAACAGCATAACAACACAGCTCAATCGAGTTGTATGTTAGGAGAGTTCGATGACTAAAATGGTTGTACTTGCTCAATTTTCATTTCCTCTTGATGCGAATATTGCTAAAGCCAACTTAGCAAGTATTGGCATTGCTTCGCTTGTGGCTGACGAACAACAATTAGCATGCAGTGGTGATACCCAATGCAATGGGTGGTGTAATGGTCGCAGAAGAGCATTACCAACAAGCGAAAAACTTAATTAATGAAGACTTTTCAACTGCCATTGAGTCCGCTTGTGAATCTACAGCGGATTATTGCCACCGCTGTAAAAGTGAAAACATTCAAATTTTCACAAAAGGAAAAAAGTCAGCCTTTGTGGTTTTTATGTTATTAGGTTTTCCGTTGTTTTTTTACCAGCACGGCATTAAATGCAATGAATGCGGACACTTCAGCAAAACATAACAACACTCTTAAATACATTTTCTAAGGTGCTGATTACCGCTGTGAGTGAACGGGGCGCCTCCCTTCAACACAATTTTCCAGCCAGCACCTCAACCTAGTGAATTAAGACATTGAGCAAAACCAACAAGATTTCAGCAAAGCAGTGCACCAGTATAAATGGTGCCCGTCACCGCCACGATCCTTATTACCAGTGGTTACGTGATGAAATACAGATGATTGTGAATAGGCTAATTGAAGAATAAATTATGATAGCAGCACGATGCACTCATGGCATTTATGGATTGCGAGTTGTGAATGTTCGATAGGTAAGCGAGTTAAACAGAAAAGCATTAAAAAATATGATAAAAAAAGTAGCCAGTGATTAACTGGCTGCTTGTAAAGTGATTAAACTATCTGTTTAGGTTATTTAACTTTTACCGGTGTTGGTTTTTCCCATTTACCTTGCCAGTAATCCGCTGTTGCTTCATACATACGCACACCAATATAAAAGTCACTGCCCTGTAGTGTTGGCTGCCAGTTTAATGCACCTCGAGGTTTTTCAGCAGCATAAGTAACCGTAATGGTTTTTCC